>Ga0102590_1000209_pt1 | contig 154727 bp, 161 predicted proteins | sample AraplaMF_Col_mMF_FD_76859 | JGI IMG/M metagenome (GOLD analysis project Ga0102590, IMG submission 76859) | Arabidopsis root microbial communities from the University of North Carolina, USA - plate scrape MF_Col_mMF | ecosystem: Host-associated > Plants > Roots > Endosphere | place: USA...
CCTCCTCACGGTCGAATTGAAATCAGTCGGGGAAAGCGAGCTTGGGCAAGAGCATCACGATCTGCGGATATTCCGTGATGATGAACACGGCGACCAGCAGCAGCACGAAGAACGGGAACGCCGCCCGCGCAACGGTGAAGGTGTCGCGGCCGCTCATGTTCTGGAGCACGAACAGGTTGAAGCCGACCGGTGGTGTGATCTGCGCCATCTCGACGTGGATGATGAGATAGACGCCGAACCAGACCAGATCGAGACCCGCCTGCTTCACCATCGGCAGCACGATGACGGCCGTCAGCACGATCATCGAGATGCCGTCGATCAGGCATCCCAGGATGATGTACATGATGCTCAGATACAGTGCGAGCATGCCGGGGGTGAGCTGCTGGCCCTGGACCCAGGTGGCGAGCGCGGCGGGAATGCCGGTATAGGCCATTGCCGCCGTGGTATAGGCGGCGCCTGCGAGGATCAGCATGATCATGCAGGTCAGGCGCGTCGCGCTCATGATGCTTTCGAGGAAGTTCTTGCGCGTGAGCGTGCCGCTCCACCACGCCAGCAGCAGTGCGCCCGCAACACCCCATGCGGCGCATTCGGTCGCGGTCGCAAAGCCGAGCACGAGCGAGAGGAACACTGCGAGGATCAACAGCAGGCACGGCGCGAGCCGCGCCGACTCCCGAAGCTTCTGCCGCAACGGCATCGGCGGATCGCGCGGCGGAATCTTGCTGGGATTCAAGAGCGACCAGATGATGATGTAGCCGGAATAGAGCACCATCACGAGCACACCCGGCAGGAAGCCGCCGAGAAACACCTGAAGCACGGAGACGTTCGCCGTAACCGCGTAGACGACCATGGGAATCGAGGGTGGGATCAACAGGCCGAGGGTGCCGGAGCCTGCCAGCGATCCGAGGCTCAAGCCCTTGTCGTAGCCGCGCTTGTCGAGCTCGGGCAGCGCAATCTTGCCGATGGTCGCGCAGGTCGCGGCCGAAGATCCCGACACCGCCGCGAAGATGCCGCAACCGATCACGTTCACATGCGTCAGCCGTCCCGGCAGCCATTGCACCCAGGGCGACAGGCCACGGAACATCTCCTCCGACAATTTGGTGCGGAAGAGGATCTCGCCCATCCAGATGAACAGCGGCAGCGCGGCCAGCGTCCAGGACGAGCTTGCGCTCCAGGTCGTGGTCGCAAGCACCGAGCCGAGCGGCAGGCTCGTCGTCAGCGCCATCGCCACGAAGCCGACGAGCCCGAGCGACACCGCGATCCAGACGCCGCTGCCGAGCAGCAGGATCATCACGCCGAGCAGGATGAAGGAGAGCTCGATCATGCCGAGATTGGCCATGGTCAACCGCCTCCGCCCTGCGAGATGCGCTCGACGAATTCTTCCGGCGTCTCGTCCGGCGATCCCTTCTCGTAGCTCGGGCGGTTGCCGCCGATGACGTTGACCATCTCGTCGATCAGCGCGATCGACAGGATCACGAGACCGCCCGCAAAGCCGAGCTGCGGGATCCAGAGGGGAAGCGCGACGACGCCCTGCGCCACATCGTTGAAGCGCCAGGAATCATAGGTCATTTGCAGCGCATGCCGCGTGAAGTAGAGGATGAAGGCGGTTGCGATCCCGAGCGCCACGATCTCCGCGATCTGCTTGGTCCGTCCGTGCAGCCGTTCCAGCAGCAGGCCGACGCGGATCATCTCGCCGCGCTTGAAGGTGTGGGCGAGGCCAAGAAACGCCATCGCCGCCATGCACCAGGATGCGAAATCGTCTCCGGCCGGGATGTTGAGCGCAAACTGCCGCCCCACCGACATCACCATCATGATGGCGAAGATCGCCACCAGGAAGACGCCGGCCGCAATGCCCGAACCGAGATAAAGCAGATCCAGAGCGCGTCGGACCGGTCCGACAGTCTCTGCGTCGTCGCCGTGCCCTGCCACGCGGCCCCCATCCTCATCTTGCGGCGCAATCAAAGTCCGGCGATGGCGCGCCGTGACTGATTATCGCCTCCTGCCAACGCCTGTCTTTGAGACGTTAGACCAACACGATGGGGGTCGCGAAAGCAAGGAGCATGCCGACCTGCGGCTCAGCGCGTCTCCAGCCGCAAGCCGTCATAGGCCGGCACCACGCCGGCAGGCAGCGACTGCCTGATCACCTCGTAGTCGACGTCGGCCGTCATGTTGGTGATGACGGCGCGCTTCGGCTTGAAGCGATCGATCCAGGACAGCGCGTCGTTGATGCTGAAATGGCTGACATGCTGGGTGTAGCGCAGGCCGTCGACGATCCAGAGATCGAGATTTTCCAGCGCGCCCCAGCTCTCGCGCGGGATGTCGTTGAGGTCGGGCGTGTAGGCGGCATCCCCGATGCGATAGCCGAGTGCGGGGATGGTGCCGTGCTGGACCAGAAAGGCCGTCATCGTCACGGCGCCGCCCTTCCCCAGAATGGTCTGGCTCCCGCCCGCCTCGATCGAATGCCGGGTCAGGATCGGCGGATAGTCGCTGCCTTCAGGCGAAATGAAACAATAGGAAAAGCGCGACAGGATGTCCTTGGCGGTCGACTGGTTGAAATAGGTCGGGATGCGGCGGCGCATGTGCATCACGACCGAGCGCAGATCGTCCATGCCGTGGGTCTGGTCGGCATGCTCGTGCGTCAGGAACACCGCGTCGATGTGGTCGACATCGGTCGCGAGCAACTGCTCGCGCAGGTCCGGCGAGGTGTCGATCACGATCCGCGTGGTGCCGTGCTCGGAGGTCCGTTCGACCAGCAACGAGCAGCGCCGCCGGCGGTTCTTCGGATTGTTCGGATCGCAGGCGCCCCAACCGAGTGCCGGGCGCGGCACACCGGCGGAGGAGCCGCAGCCCAGGATCGTCAGCGTCAGCGTCATGCGGCTTCCAGTCTCAAGCTTTCACCTTGGAGAACAGGCGGAAGAAGTTTTCGCTTGTTTGGCGCGAGATCTCGTCGAACGACACGCCGCGCGTCTCGGCAAGCACCCTGGCCACCTCGACCACATAGGCCGGCTCGTTGCGCTTGCCCCGGAACTTGCCCGGCGCAAGATAGGGCGAGTCTGTTTCAACCAGAATACGATCGGACGGCAATTCGGCCGCAAGCGCGCGCAAGGCTTCCGATTTCTTGAAGGTCAGAATGCCCGTAAATCCGATATAGAGCCCGAGCGACACGGCCTTGAGCGCCAGCTCGCGGCCCCCGGTGTAACAATGCAGTACAGCGCTAAACGATCCCTTGGCCGCCTCCTCCTCGAGGATGCGGGCACAGTCCTCGTCGGCCTCGCGGGTGTGGATCACGAGCGGCAGACCGGTCGCGCGCGCCGCCGCGATGTGGGCACGGAACCCCCTCGCCTGCGCCTCCGGCGAACCGTCGTCGTAGAAATAGTCGAGCCCGGCTTCGCCGAGCGCGACCACCTTGGGATGCTGCGTCAGCGCGATCAGCTCGTCCGGCGTGATGCCGTCCTCCTCATCCGCGTTGTGCGGATGCGTGCCGACCGAGCAATAGACGTCGTCGAAGCGCTCGGCGATGGCGAGAAGCTGATCGAGCTTTTTCACCCGCGTCGAGATCGTGACCATGCGTGCAAGACCGGCCGCGCGGGCGCGCGACACGATCCCGTCGAGATCCTCCGCAAAGTCCGGAAAATCCAGATGGCAGTGACTGTCGACCAGCATCGATACGCCCGCCTTTACGCTGCGGGCTCGATGTAGCGCGGGAATGCCGGCGTCGGAGCCGGCAGCGTCGAGCCGGCCGCAATCCGCTTGTCACCGCCGAGCATCGCAAAATTACGCTCGCCTGCGGGGATACCGAGGCTGTCGAGCAGCAGGTTCGAGGCGGTCGGCATCGCCGGCTGGGCCAGGATGGCGATCTGGCGCACGACTTCGGCGGTGACGTAGAGCACCGTCCTCTGCCTGGCAGGATCGGTCTTGGCGAGCGCCCACGGCGCCTCGCCCGCGAAATAGCGGTTGGCCTCCGCGACCACAGCCCACACGGCATTGAGCCATTGGTGGATCTGCTGCGTCGCCATGGCCTCGCGGCTAGCGGCGATCATGCCGTCAGCCATCGCCAGGATCGCCTTGTCGTTGTCGCTGAACTCGCCCGGCTCCGGCAGCACGCCACTGAGCTGCTTTGCGATCATCGATAGCGAACGCTGCGCGAGATTGCCGAGATCATTGGCGAGGTCGGCATTGATGCGCGCGACGATGGCCTCGTGGTTGTAGTTGCCATCCTGCCCGAACGGCACCTCGCGCAGGAAGAAATAGCGCATCTGGTCGACGCCGTACTGGTCGGCGAGGTTGATGGGATCGACGACGTTGCCGACCGACTTCGACATCTTCTCGCCCCTGTTGAACAGGAAGCCGTGCGCATAGACGCGCTTCTGCACGGGGATGCCCGCCGACATCAGGAATGCGGGCCAGTACACCGCGTGGAAGCGGATGATGTCCTTGCCGATGATGTGCACGTCGGCCGGCCAGTAGCGCCAGTTCTTGTCGCTCTCGTCGGGGAAACCGACGCCGGTGATGTAGTTGGTCAGCGCGTCGACCCAGACATACATCACATGCTCTTCGTCGCCGGGCACCTTGACGCCCCAGTCGAACGTGGTGCGCGAGATCGAGAGATCGCGCAGGCCGCTCCTGACGAAGCTCACCACCTCGTTGCGCCGCGAGTCCGGACCGATGAAATCAGGATTGTCCGTGTAGAGCTTGAGCAGCCTGTCCTGATAGGCGGACAGGCGGAAGAAATAGCTCTTCTCCTCGACCCAATCGACCGGCGTTCCCTGCGGCCCAAGGCGCACGCCGTCGTCGTTCACGCGCGTCTCGTCCTCGGCGTAATAGGCTTCGTCACGCACCGAATACCAGCCGGCATAGGTGTCGGCGTAGATGTCGCCGTTCGCTTCCATGCGCCGCCAGATCTCCTGGCTGGAGCGGTGATGCTGCGCCTCGGTGGTGCGGATGAAACGGTCGAACGACACGTTCAGACGCTCGTCCATCTCCTTGAAGCGGCCGGCGTTGCGAGCAGCGAGTGCGGAGACAGGCATGTTTTCAGCGGCGGCCGTCTGAACCATCTTCTGACCATGCTCGTCGGTGCCGGTGAGGAAGAACACGTCCTTGCCGTCGAGCCGCGCGAAGCGCGCCAGCACGTCGGTCGCGATCGCCTCATAGGCGTGGCCGATATGCGGGCTGCCGTTGGGATAGGCGATCGCGGTCGTGATGTAGAAGACGTTGTCGCGCGCGGGGGCGGCAATAGGTGCCGCGGCTTGCGGAGCTGCGACGGGCTTCGGCGCCGGCGGCGTCTTGGGTTTTGCGATCTCGGGTTTCGCGACCTTGGGCTTCGACACCTTGGGCGTCACGACCTGCGGGGGCGCGGCAACAGGCGCCGGCGCCGCGGCAATAGCAGGCGCAATCATCTTCGCCTTCTTGGCCACTTTCTTCGCCGGAGCCTTGACCGTCGCCGAATTCTTGGCTTGCTTCTTGACTGTCTTCTTGGCGACGGCCTGCTTCTTTGCGACTCTCTTGCCGGCCTTCTTCGCCGTCTTCGCGACGCTCTTCTTCACGCCTTTCTTGGCGGCCGCCTTCTTGGTTTTCTTGGTCTTCGTGACGGCCTTGCTGGCGCGCGTCTTCACAGCCTTTTTCGTGGCTTTCTTTGCAGCTTTCTTGCTGCCCTTGGCTTTGACGGTCTTCTTAGCTCGCGTTGCCACGACGAATTCCTTTTACCGGCTTCTCGAAATTTGGAAACAAACCTGGGTTAGGTCATTGTTTTGCGCATGATCGTCTCGGAAAACCGCTGCGCACTTTTCCGGATCATGCTTCTAGCGCGTTGCGTCCGCCAGCCAGCCGAACACCGAGAAAACCAAGGGCTTGCGCTCCAGATTGTAGGTTTCGGTGTCGCGCGCGGCGCGGACGATCTTTTCCCATACCTCGCCAAGGCGCGCAAGGCGCGGCAGGTTCTGGTTGGCGTTGGCCTCGTCCGCGTGCAGGCGATCGGCGATCCAGCGATCGATGCCGTCGATGAAGGCCGCAAGCGCCACACGGTCGTTGGTGGGAAGCGAATCGCCGAGCGTGTGCAGTTCGCGCGGATCGACCTCCGGCAGTCGCGCGAGCATCGCCGCCGTGCGTTGCTGGAGCTTCAGCGCGTCGCCGCCGAGCAGCGTCAGGGCCCGCGCAACGCTGCCCTCGGAGGCCTCGGCCGCCTCGCGCAGCGCCAGATCGGTCGGCGCAAGGTCCGCAGCCGCGGCGGCCGCGCCGATCACGTCATCGGTTGAAAGCGAGCGCAGGCGCAGCTTGCGGCAACGCGACTGGATCGTGGCAAGCACGCGAGCTGGCGCATGGCTCACCAGCAGGAACAGCGATTGCTGCGGCGGTTCCTCGAGGATCTTCAGCAGTGCGTTCGCCGCGTTGGGATTGAGCTCGTCGACGGTGTCGACGATGCAGACACGCCAACCTTCCGCAGCGGCAGTCGAGCCGAAGAAGCCGATCGTCTCGCGCGTCTCGTCGACGGTGATCACCGTGCGCATCACCCCGCGGTCGTTGGCGGTGCGCTCCAGCGTCAGCAGGCCGCCATGCGAGCCGGCGGCGACCTGCCGCGCAACGGCGTCGTCGGGATCGATCGCGAGGCTGTCGGCACTCTGCACGGCCGGCGCAAGCGGCTGGCCATGCGCCAGCACGAAGCGCGCCAGGCGATAGGCCAGCGTCGCCTTGCCGATACCCTGTGGCCCGCCGATCAGCCAGGCGTGCGGAATCCGCCCGCTGCGATAGGCCGTCAGCAGCGCCGTCTCGGCCTCGCGATGGCCAAACAGGAGGCTCGTCTCGCGCGAATGCGGAATGGCGCTCTCACGCTCGACCTGACGCGGGCTCATGCTGAAATCACCGAGGCGGTCGTCGGAAGCAGACGCTCGCGCAGCGCCGTCCAGACGCGGTCCGCGACCGTATCCGGATCGAAATTGGCATCGATCAGCACGCAGCGCGCGGGCTCGTCCGCCGCGATCTTGCGATAGGCCTCGCGCAGGCCCTGATGGAAGCTGAGCTGCTCGCCCTCGAACCGGTCGGGCGTGCCGGTGCCGCGGCGCACGGCCGCGCGCTGCAGGCCGATCTCGACCGGCAGGTCGAGGATGATGGTGAGGTCCGGCTTGAGATCGCCGATCGTGACCCGCTGCATCGCATTGATCAGCCCGACCGGGACGCGGCCGAGGCTGCCCTGATAGGCCCGCGTGGAATCGGCAAAACGATCGCACAGCACCCAGGCGCCCTGGTTGAGCGCGGGCTGGATCACGGTGCGAACATGGTCGTCGCGCGCCGCGGCAAACAGCAGCGTCTCCGCCTCGGGACCGAGCAGCTTGCCCATCCCCGACAGCACCAGATGGCGCATGATCTCGGCGCCCGGCGACCCGCCCGGCTCGCGCGTGACGAGGATGCGCATCCTCGCCGCCTTGAGGCGGTCGGCGAGCTTCTTGATCTGGGTGGACTTGCCGGTCCCCTCGCCGCCCTCAAAGGTGATGAAACGTCCACGTCCGGACGGTCGCTTTGCCGCGTTGTCACTCATGGTCAGAGCTTCTCGGCGCCCGCGCGGAACATGCCGATCACGAGCTCGCTTGCACCGTCGATGGCGCGGCGCATCGTCGAGCCCGTCCCGATCGCCTCGGCCGCATAGACCGGCGTCTCCACCGCGATGTTGCCGCTGCGCCAGACCTTGACCACGCCGACCTGCTGGCCGGCCTCGACCGGTGCCCGCACCGGGCCCTTATAAACCACGCGGGCGATCAGCTTGTCGCCGCCGTTCTTGTGCACCATCACCTTCACGGGCGTCTTGGCGACCAGCTTCACCGAGCGGCTTTCGCCGCCGAAGACTTTCGCGTAGCCGACCGGCTGGTCGGCGGCGATCAGGATGCGGGTCTCGAAATTGCGAAAGCCCCATTCCAGCATCTTCTTGGCTTCGGTGGCACGATCCTCGGGATCTTCCAGCCCGTTGACGACGACGATCAGCCGCGTGCCGTTCTGCACGGCCGAGCCGACCATGCCGTAGCCACCTTCCTTGGTGTAGCCGGTCTTGAGGCCGTCAGCGCCCTCCATCGAATTGAGCAGCGGATTGCGGTTGGGCTGGCGGATCTTGTTCCAGGTGTACTCCTTCTCGCCGAACAGTTTGTAGAACTCCGGAAAGTCCAGGATGATGTGCCGCGCGAGAATGCCGAGCTCGCGCACCGTCATCTTGTTGCCGGGGTCGGGCAGACCGTTGGAATTGCCGAAGGTCGACTTCGGCATGCCGAGCTCGCGGGCCCGCTTGGTCATGAAGTCGGCGGCGAAGATCCGCTCGTTGCCCGCCATGGCTTCGGCGAGCGCGATGCAGGCGTCATTGCCGCTCTGGATGATCGCGCCGTGCAGGAGATCGTCGACCGAGACCTTGCTGTTGATGGCGGCGAACATGGTCGAGCCGCCCGAGGGCGCGCCGCCCTTGCGCCAGGCGTTCTCGCTGATCCGGTACTCGTCGGTGAGCTTGATGTCGCCCTTCTTGATGGCGTTGAAGACCACCTCGGCCGTCATCAGCTTCATCATGCTGGAGGGCGCGCGCAGCTCGTCGGCGTTCTTCTCGAACAGCACGCTGCCGCTGGAGGCCTCGATCAGGATCGCGGTGGGCGCATCGCCATCGAAGCCGACATCTTCCGCCTTCTTGGCGCCCTGGACGCTCTGGTTGGCCGCATAGAGCGCCCCGCCCCAGCCGATGCAAGCCACCAGGACTGCAGCGATCAGCCCGCGCGCCAGCACTCCGGCGGTGGACCCGGTGTGACGGAGCGGAAAAAGACGAAATGCCATGGCCAAGCCCTGAGAGCGGCGTTCTAACAGTTGGAACCGGGGCGAACAATACGAGGTTGGCGCCGGCCTCCGAGTTTGCATGATTCTCGCGGCGCCCCTATCGTGACGCCTCATCTTTAGCGACCAAACCCCTGAAAAAAGGCGGAAAAGCGATGTCGTCCACCCGTGTGATCAAGGCGAACGGGATCGAGCTGTTCATCCGCGAAGCCGGCCAGGGTCCCCTCGTCGTGCTCTGCCATGGCTGGCCGGAACTGTCCTATTCCTGGCGCCACCAGATCCCGGCCCTGGCGGAGGCCGGGTTTCACGTCGTCGCCCCCGACATGCGCGGCTACGGCGCGAGCGCGGCGCCGGTGGATGTGAGCGCCTACTCCATCTTCGACACCGTGGGCGACGTTGTCGGCCTGGTGCAGGCACTGGGCGAGACCAGGGCGATGGTGGTCGGCCACGACTGGGGTGCGCCGGTGGCCTGGCATGCGGCTCTGTTCCGGCCCGACATCTTCACGGCAGTCGCGGGTCTCAGCGTGCCGCCGCCGTTCCGCGGCCGCGGCAAGCCGCTCGACCTGCTGCGCCAGGGCGGGGTCACCAATTTCTACTGGCAGTATTTCCAGGCGCCCGGCGTCGCCGAGGCCGAGCTCGAGCGCGACGTCGCCCGCACCATGCGCATTGTGCTCGGCGGGCGCGGCCTCGCCGATCCCAGCGCCGCCATGTTCGTGCAGGAGGGCAAGGGCTTTCTCGGCCACGCGAGCACTGAGGAACCGCTTCCCGCCTGGCTCAGCGAGACCGACCTCGCCTATTTCACCGAGACCTTCCGCAAATCGGGCTTCCGCGGCGGGCTGAACTGGTATCGCAACCTCGACCGCAACTGGGAGCTCACGGCGCCCTGGCAGGACGCGCAGATCCATCAGCCCTCCCTCTTCATTGCCGGTTCGAAAGATGCCGTCATCACCGGGTTGATCGGCGCCAAGCGCGTCAACGAGCTCGAGCGCGTGCTGCCCAACCTGACGCGGAAGCTGATCCTCGAGGGCGCAGGCCATTGGGTGCAGCAGGAGCGGCCCGACGAGGTGAATGCCGCACTGGTGAAGTTCCTGCGCGAGGCGGCGGCGCGCTGAAGCCTTCAGGCTGCGAGATCCTTCCGCATCGCGACGTGCGCGGCCCCCATTGCCCCGGTCTCGGCAAATCCCTGTCGCTGATAAAACCGGCGCGCGCCCTGGTTGGCCGCGAGCACCGAGAGCGTCAGCGCCGAGACGCCCTGCTGGCGCGCGCCGGCGCCGAGAGCCTCGACGATCTTCGTACCGGCGCCCAGACCGCAATCGGCCGGCAGCAGCGCGATGTCGATGATGTGCCAGCGTTCGCGCGCGCAATGAAGCAGCAGCCGCCCGATTGCGGTTCCGTCGCGCGTGACGATCAGCGACATCGCGCCCGGGAATTGCGTGGCATAGGCGGTCGTCTGGCTGCGGAATTGCTGCGCGACGATCTGCCTGACGATCGGTCCCGACAAGCCCGTCGCGTTGAATTGCGCTGTCCTGACCTCCTCGAAGAGATGCCGGATGAACGAGGCGTCGATCGGGCTCACCGACCGAAGCCGCAGAGCCGGATCGTCCGGGACGATGTCGAACGACATGCCGTCGATCATGCCGTCGCGCGCGCCCGTGCGTTCACCCGAAGGACGGAAAGATTCCTGCATAGGCGATGCACCAGATGATGGCCAGGGTTGGCTGCATGTTGTCGTGGGGCAACCCCTGCCCGGTCAGCGTGACGGCATTGGGGGCCAAAGTGAGATTGCCGGGTGGCGCGATGAAGCCGTTGAATTGCGGATCGAGCGCGACCATGTTCTGCGCCGTTCCGGGACCCGGCGCGGCGTTCTGAGCGTTGCCGGCCCCGAGCTGCAGGGCATGCGTGTGAATAGCCATCTCGGTCGAAATCAAATTGACCGTCGGACTGCCAACGACCTCGCCGATGATGCGATCCTGCAACCCCTGCCCCTGGCCCTGGTTGATCACGACCGAACCGTTCAGGTTGGGCAAAGCAAAATTGGTCGTACCGTTGCCGCCGTAGTTGGTGCCGATCAGCGCAAACAGCGGGGTGAATTGCTGAATTGGTACGATCTGGCCAAGGCATGGAAGCCAGGCATTGTTGAAGCCGCCGGTCGCAAAGGGAAACGTGAAGGCCTGTATCTCCCCGACATACGGATTTGACATGGTGTCTCCTCGAGACTGAATACGGATCGATGCGCTGCTAACCGGGTGAAGGGAAGATGCCGTCGCTGCAGATGCAGTAATTGGCAACGACGGTGGGCATCATGTTGTTGTGCCCGACGCTGTTGCCAGCCGGCATCACGCAGGCGGCCATGGTTGCGTAAGGCTCCGCGTTCGCAACCGGCGCATAGCAATTGCCGACCGACGCAGTGGCGAGATGCACGGTTTGTCCGGGCGTGGACGTCTCGCCCGTCGCGGTCGAGGACGTCAGAGCGTGACTATGGGTCGGCATTTCGGCTTCGACCAGCGTGTGGTTTTCCTCACCCGCGGCCTGGCCCAGCACATAGACCGGAAAGCCCGTCCCCTGCCCCTGTCCGATCGCAACGCGCCCGCGAAGATCGGGAAGATTGAAGGTGTTGACGCCATCGCCGCCATAGGTGGTGCCGATCACGGTGTAGAGCGCCTGATACGCCGAAATCGACATCGCCTGCCCGTTGCAGGCAAACCACCCATTCGGCACCCGCGGAAAGCCAAACAACCTGATCTCGCCGATAAACGGATCCGCCATTGCACTTGATCCCCTGCCTGGGCGCTCCCAATCCGATCGCGGAATGCGCCGCCCCTAAAATCGATATCGATTGAATTCGGCTGCGACTGTCGCTGCGCGGCCACCTAGTTCCGCGACGGATAAATTCCCTGCGTCGCAATCAGGTAGCTGATGACGAGATAGGGCTGCATGTTGTTGTGGGGCTGCCCCTGGCCTTCGTTCACCAGATTGGTGCCGGTTGCCAGCGGCGTGTCGGCGCTGCCGGCCGTGCCGAATATCTTCTTCGGATTGTCGGACGGCAGCGTGTTGGTGCCGAAGATGTTGCCGGCAACCTGAGCACCACGGCCGCTGCCCTGTGTCGCAATCGCCTGGATCAGGTGATTGTGACTCGGCAATTGAGACACCGTGAGGTTGATCGAGAGCGATCCGCTGACCATGCCGACGGGATATTGGCCGCTGCTGCCGGACGAGCCGATGATGGCACGGCCGCGAAGATCCGGAAGCGCGAACGTCGTCACGCCGTTGCCGCCGTAATAGGTCCCGATCAGCGAGAACAGCGCTTGATTGGTCTGGATCGCCAGCAATGCGCCGTTGCAGGGGGCCCAGCCTCTGGGAACGATTGCGCTGGCAAACGGCATGATCTGGCCGAGAACTGGCTGGTACGGCATGACCCCTCCCCAAAAAGAACAGGCGCCCCTGTCGTCTCGTGATGCGACGACGACAGTCCATTAAATTATAAAATGCACGATAAACGATCTACTCGCCAAGATTGTTCAACAGACCGCTCCGACAGTCAAGCGCCGGCGCAACCATAAATGCGCTCGCCATCAAATAACTTACTTTTACTTGATCACGCTTTTGTTGCCGTAGCGCAACGGCTCGCTGAAAAGTTGCGCCAGGAGCGCGGCGTCCAGGCTCACACGCTTGCGTTGTGCACCGCATCTCAGCCAAATGCACGCAACGATATCAGTGAGAAATTACACAATCAGGGATTTCAGGCGGAGCTCTGCGAAAGAGTGCCGCGAAGGGGGGCCGGTGAGTCACGCAATTGCGGTGGCCGTGCCAGGAATAAGCGGGGAATCGGCGATCTCCGTGCGCAATGGCGGAGCCGTGTCGCGGCACGCCTTGCGGAGCCTCTGGCGCGCGGTTCAACGCATCTGCATTGCGGTCGTCCTGATGCTAGGCGCGATGGCCGCAGCGAACGCGGCGTGCGATTTCTCGTCCGCGTCGCCCACTGGCGGCGCGATCACTTTCACCGGGACCGGGGCCGCCAACGCGGTCGGGCTCTGCGTGAGCAACGATACGGTCAGGTGGGGTCTCTACGGCTCATCGAACGGCGCCAATCCCGGCATCGATGCCTTCCAGCACTATCCGATGACCGCGGGGGGAACGACCCTCACGAACCTGAACTACACGACACCAAATGCCACCTACACCCTGGTGCCCGTCAACAACGGGGTCAACAACCAGCACACCGATGAATACGACATCCGGATCAACACGATTTCCGGAAGCGGCACCGATACGATCACCCTCTGGTACACCAGCAGCTGCTCGCAAAGTGCGCCTTGCAACTCCGGTGTTCATCCCACCGACACTTCGTTCACGATCACGGTCAATCTGCCCAACCCGCCGACCGTGACTTCGATATCGCCGACGTCGGGTCCAACGGCCGGCGGCACAAGCGTGACCATCACGGGCACCAATCTGAGCGGCGCCAGCGCCGTGAAGTTCGGCGCCAACAATGCAACAGGCGTCACCGTCAATTCCAGCACGTCGATCACGGCGACCTCCCCGGCCGGCGCCGCCGGCATTGTCGATGTCACGGTCACGACGTCGGTCGCAACGTCGGCCACATCGGCCGCGGACCAGTTCACCTACGTCGCCGCGCCGACTGTCACGTCGATCTCGCCGACCTCAGGTCCGGCCACGGGCGGCACGTCGGTCGTCATCACCGGCACCGGCTTCTCGGGCGCGACCGCCGTGACCTTTGGCGGCGCAGCCGCGACAGGCTTCACTGTCGATTCCGCCACCCAAATCACCGTGCCCTCGCCGCCCGGGACCGGTGCCGTCGATGTCAGGGTCACGACAACCGGCGGCACGTCGGCCATTTCGGCGGCGGACCAGTTCACCTACATCGCGGCCCCCACCGTCACCTCGATCTCGCCGACGAACGGGCCCACGGCCGGCGGCACCTCGGTGACGATCACCGGCACCAATTTCACCGGCGCCACGGCCGTCAGCTTCGGCGGGACAGCGGCAGGTGGCTTCTCGGTCGTCAACGCGACGACCATCACCGCGACCTCGCCGCCCGGAGCCACAGGAGCTGTCGACGTCAGGGTCACGACGCCGGGGGGCACATCGGCGACCTCGGCGGCGGACCAGTTCACCTATTTCGCCGCACCGACGGTGACCTCGATCTCGCCGACTGCGGGTCCGCAAGCCGGCGGCACGACTGTGATCATCACCGGCACCAACTTGTCAGGCGCGACGGCGGTGACATTCGGGGCCATAGCGGCCGGATTTGTCGTGAATGGACAGACCCAGATCACGGCGACATCGCCAGCCGGCACCGGCACGGTCGACATCACGGTCACGACGCCCGGCGGGACTTCGGCAATCTCGGCCGCCGATCAATTCACCTATGTCGCCGCACCGACGGTCACCTCGATTGCACCGACCGCGGGTCCGGCCACGGGCGGCACGTCGGTCATCATCACCGGCACCAATTTCAGTGGCGCGACCGCGGTGACGTTCGGGGCCACGGCTGCGACAGGCATCACCGTCGATTCAGCAACCCAGATCACCGCGACCTCGCCGGCCGGGGCCAGCGTCGTCGACGTCAGGGTGACGACTGCCGGCGGCACCTCGGCGACAACCGCGGCAGACCAGTTCACCTATGTTGCGACGCCGACCGTCACCTCGATCTCGCCGACCCTCGGCCCGCAGGCTGGCGGCACGACAGTGACCATCACCGGCACCAATTTCACCGGAGCAACCGCGGTGAAATTCGGCGCGGCGGCTGCGACAGGCTTCACGGTCAATTCCGCAACCCAGATCACCGCGAGTTCGCCGCCCGGGACCGGCGTCGTCGACGTCAGCGTGACGACCACGGGCGGTACATCGGCCGTCTCGGCGGCGGACCAGTTCACCTATTTCGGAACGCCGACGGTGACGTCGATTTCGCCGACGGGCGGCCCCCTGGCCGGCGGCACGCCGGTGACGATCACCGGGACCAATTTCACCGGTGCGACCGCCGTCAAGTTCGGAGCGACAAATGCGACGGGTTTCACCGTCAACTCGGCAACGCAGATCACCGTGCCCTCGTCGCCCGGAGCGGGCACCGTAGACCTCACCGTCACGACGCCGGGCGGAACGTCGGCCACCTCCGCCGCGGATCAGTTCACCTACGCCGCCGCTCCGACAGTGACGTCGGTGTCGCCGAATGCAGGCCCGACCACGGGCGGAACGTCGGTCACCATCACGGGCACCGGATTGTCCGGCGCGACCGCCGTGAAGTTCGGCACAACCAATGCGACCGGCTTCACCGTCAACTCGGCGACCTCGATTACGGCGACCTCCCCTGCCGGCGCCGGCACCGTCGATATCATCGTGACGACACCAGGAGGGACATCCGCCACATCCGCGGCGGATCAGTTCAACTACTCGCCTGCGCCCGCCGTCACCTCGATCTCGCCAACATCCGGCCCGGCAGTCGGCAACACGAGCGTGGTGATCACCGGCTCTGGCTTTACCGGCGCCACCGCCGTGAAATTCGGCGCCAACAACGCAACGGGCTTTACCGTGAATTCGGCGACGTCGATCACGGCGACCTCGCCGGCCGGCTCCGGCACGGTGGACGTCACGGTGACCACTGTCGGCGGCACGTCGCCCACCTCGGCCGCTGACCGGTTCACCTATCTGTCCTCGACGACGGCGACCGAGGTGACGTCGTCACAAAATCCGAGCAGCTACGGCCAGTCCGTCACCTTCACCGCCAAGGTAACCAGTCCGGGCGGAACGCCGACCGGAACGGTCACATTCAACGACGGCGGCGCGGCGATCGGGACGTCGACCTTGTCGGCGGGCCTTGCGACTTTCGCGACGACCACGCTCGCCGTCGGCAATCACACGATCACCGCGACCTATAGCAGCTCGCCGGCGTTCAATGCCTCGACCTCGCCTGCCCTGACCCAGTCGGTGGATATTCCTGCCGACAGCGCCAGGCTGCGCGCGCTTCAGCTCAACGTCACCAAGATCGTCGCACAAAGCTCGGGACAGGCGATCTCCGGCGCCATCGACACCGCCATCTCCGAGGGCTTCAGCAACGGCGGACAATACATCACGCCGGGCGGCGGCGGGATGCGGGTCAACTTCGCCGCGGCCCCCGACGGCGACGACGAGAAACCGGCCGGCCGTCCCATCGATCAACAGGGCTCCAATGCCTATGCGGGCGACGGACGCGGCGGCAGGACCGGCCGTGCCGGCGGGTCTTCGCGGATCGACGATGCGTTCGCCGCGATCGATCGCGCGGCGCCGACCAAGGCACCACCCGCGCGGTTCAAGGAGCAGAAGGACTGGCTGTTCTGGATCGACGTGCGCGGCACCGGCATCGACCGCTGGGGCTCGTCCGGCAACATCGGCCAGGGCGCAACCCAGGCCACGCTCTACGGCCAACAGGTCAATCTGCTCTCCGGGCTGACCTACCGGGCCGCTCCCAATGTTCTGGTCGGCGTCGTCGGCGGCTACGAGAATTTCAGCTACACCCAGACCGACATCAACGGAAAGCTGAAGGGCGACGGCTGGACCGTCGGCGCCTATGTCGGCTGGAAGATCATCCCGACGCTGCGCTACGACGCGGCGGTGACCTATTCCGGGATCGGCTATGACGGCACCGCCGGCACTGCCCAGGGCAATTTCAACGGCAATCGCTGGATGTTCGCGACCGGTTTCACCGGCAGCTACAGCTGGGCCAATTTCAACATCGAGCCGTCGGCCAAGGTCTACGCGCTGTGGGAGCGTGAGAACGCCTATGTCGACTCGCTCGGCACCTCGCAGGCCGCCCGCACCTTCTCCAGCGGCCGCGCTTCGGCCGGCAACAGGGTGTCCTACCCCGTGCCCTGGCTCGATAGCGCGCTGCTGCTGCCCTATGCCGGCGTCTATGCAGATTACTACTTCACCCAGGACGACGCGGCCGCGATCGTCGCTGCGGGGGGCATCCCGCTCGCGTCGACGCCATTGCTCCAGGGCTGGTCGGCACGCGTCACCGGCGGCCTTGGCGCAAGGCTGGCGAGCGGCGCCACGGTCGGCTTCGGCGCCGAGCTCGGCGGCATCGGCGGCAACACGCAGATCTGGACCTTCACGGGACGCGCGCGCATCCCGTTCTGATCCACCGGATATCGGCGACGGCTTCGTCGCTGATTGATTTGCAGGGCTTAGTAGAGGCCGCGGCCGCTCAGGATGCTGCGGGCCTCGGCAGCGCCGTCCGAACTGTAGGCGGCGGACGGAGCGCTCTCGGTCGCGTAGCGGCCGTCCTCGTCATAGGATACGGCGCGGGCGTTCTGGAGCGCCCGGCCCCGGCTGCGGCTCGATGCCGACATTTCCGAGGTCGCATTGAGCGAGGCCATGTCGGCCGAGGTGTTGCCGAGATTGTAGGGCCGCCCCTCCGGCATCGGAACCTCGCCGCGGATGGCGCCACGGCTCGATGACGGCAATTCCGGCACGAAGGGTCTGGCCGAGGCGACCCGGACCATGGAAGGCGACGGCGCCGGGATCCCGGTGCGGAGCGTCGCCATCAGCTGGCGGTCGTCGGAGCCTTCGAGGGGGGCCCGGCCGACATATTCGACCCGTACCTTGGCGACGCCATTGCCTTTGAATTCAAGGAGTTCGGCGGCTTTGTTCGAGACGTCGATGAGCCGGTTACCGTGATAGGGCCCGCGATCATTGACGCGGACGATCAGCGACTTGCCGTTGGAGACGTTGGTCACCCGCGCATAGGACGGCATCGGCAGGGTCGGATGGGCCGCGGTCAGCGAGCCCATGTCGAACACTTCGCCATTCGCGGTCAGGCGGCCGTGGAAATCATCGCCATACCAGGACGCCATGCCCTCGGCGCGGTAGTTGACGTCCTCTTCCGGCACGTAGGTCTTGCCGGCCACCACATAGGGCTTGCCGACGCGGTAGGTGCCGCCGCCCTTCGGGACCGGCTCGCCAAAGGCGACAACGCGGGGGCTCGACGACACGCCGTATTTCGGATCGACCCGGCTGGCGAATTTGTTCGAGGAGGCGCAATTGGCGAGCGCGAGGCAGCTTGCGACCACCGCGACACCGCGCGCGGCCCGCAAAACCGAATCTGACCGTCGGATCCCCATGTGCCCCAAATACCACTTCGCCGGAGGCGTACCTAGCCCGCTTCAGCTGCGGGGAGCGCCGTCCGGTCACCCAATCCGAGGCGGCCCACCACCGCGTCAGATGCAGTAAGGATAACGCAACCCGAACACGGCGGAAATGGGGAGCCCGCAGCCATCGCGCCGGGATGGTAAACGCCGCGTTCGTTTTCCCCCGTCGATCTACGGAGTGCGCGCGCCTGCTTTGTGCCACTCCTGGACATTCTGTTGCGCTAAATCCTCACTCCACCCCCATTGTCGCGCCGCTCACTGGAATTCTTTTGACTGTGCAAGGCCGCACGCGTTCTCTCGGATGCAAGGGCGGGATTTGGAATTTAACGATGATCGAGACGGTTTCGGCACTGATGGGTCTGGTAAGCGCGGGGATCTTCCTGGCCCATGCGTTTGAAGGTTACCGTACGAGGGCCTGAGGGACTCGCGCGGGCGGCAAGCATCACCTCTTTCAAGACGGCACGTTCGGACAGTTTTAATCAATCCGACCGAGTATCGAAGACGAGAGCGGCAGGTGTCCCAATAGGTGTCCCATGCGCAGCAACCATGACCTCGTATCCGATGGTTTCCTGGCATTGACCGCAAGCGGTCTGGTGCTGTTGTGCTCGAGCCTCGTCGCATTGGCATTCGGCTGAGCACGACCACGAGTTTCCTCATTTCTAACGACAACTACACCGCGATGCAGCATGCGATCCGTTTTGGATTGCCCTGCTCTCTTTTAGTTGATTGAATTTCCGCATTCGACGCCTCGACCCATTTCAAGAGGCCCTCACCAACGAAGGTGACGCAAATGCTTGCCGAGAAGTTTTTCCTGGTTCTGGAATCCCTGATCCGCGGCGACCGCACCTATCCCGACGGAAGCCCCCGCATCATCAGCACCTCGCCGCACGTGCCGGTAAAGCTGCCGGGTCAGAAATAACTGGCGTCCCGGAGCGCCGGTCCCGCGCTCAGCGCAGGCCGAGCAGCGACCGGCGATAGAAGCTCTCGCGGGCTTCGCTGCGGCAGACGAAGCTGCCATCGAAGCCCTGGCCATAGCGCTTCTGGTTTTTCGCGTAGTAGATGCCCTTCCTGAAATCCAGCCAGACCACCTGGTCATGCGGACAATGGCGCTGCGCCTGCGCTTCGTAGCGAAACGGCGTCAGCGGCGTCGCCAATGCCTCGCCGCTGCCGGCGCCGAGCATCACCGCCGCAACCAGCGCTAAAGCGCCGGGCCCTTTGCCGAAGCAATTGCGCACCTCTCGCCTCCCGATCCGGGCCGTCACGCGACGGCCTCTTCGCAAGCTAGCACGAAACTGCACGATCCCCGGACAACAGCCAAGAGAGGCGGCCATTCGAACCAGCCAGGCGCGCCTCGCGTCTTCCACCGGCCATCTTGCCGGGTTACATGAATGCGAGATCGTCTCCGCTCGCGAGGATGCTGCCTGAATGTCGGTTGAGCCAGAGCCAAGGACCGGATCCCGTTCGCCCGCGCCGCGCCTCGGCGTGCTGCCGATGATCATCTTCGGCTCGCGATGGCTGCAATTGCCGCTCTATCTCGGACTGATCGTGGCGCAATGCGTCTACATCGTGCTGTTCCTCAAGGAGCTCTGGCACCTCTCCTGGCACGCGATCGATCTCACCGAGCAGCAGATCATGATGAGCGTGCTTGCACTGATCGACGTCGTGATGATCTCGAACCTGCTCGTGATGGTCATCGTCGGCGGCTACGAGACCTTCGTCTCGCGGCTCGACCTCCAGGGCCATCCGGACGAGCCGGAATGGCTCGGCCACGTCAATGCGAGCGTCCTGAAGATCAAGCTCGCCATGGCCATCATCGGCATCTCCTCAATCGCGCTGCTGCGCACCTTCATCGAGGCCGGCAATCTCGGCTCGAACCGCGCCGGCTTCACCGAGACCGGCGTGATGTGGCAGGTGCTGATCCACATCACCTTCATCGTCTCGGCGCTCGGCATCGCTTTCGTCGACAAGCTCAGCGAGTCCGGAATGCGCAGGCATGCCGAGTAAGGCGCGGGATTTGAGCGCCTATTTGTTCGTCTCGAGCTGCTGCAACGCCGCGTGCAGGCATTCCTGGAGCTTGGCTGCGACCTGCTCGCGGGCGACGCCCTTGCCGGCGAGATCACCCGACACCTTGTCCAGGACTTCATCCATCGTCTGATTCGCGACATTGTCCGTCACCAGCGCCGTCGCGTAGCTGGCCGCTTCATCGCCGGTGAGGCCCAGCTGGCCGGCCGCCCAGAGCCCGAGCAGCTTGTTGGACCGGGCCGCGGCCTTGAACATGAGCTCCTCGTCGTGGGCGAATTTGGCCTCGAAGCCCTGCTCGCGCTTGTCGAACGTGGTCATGGTCAGCTCCATTGCGTTTCGCGGATGGGGTGGACGGGCTGGGAGCGAACGTCTCCGTCTTTGGCGTCAGTTGAGGATCATTTGAAGCTTCGTCCCGGAAGGCAAAGCCCGTCAAGCCTGCATCTGGGCGACCGCAGCCGGCACCAGCCCCGCGCCAGCCAGACCGGCCAGCATCGCAATGTTTACCGTTTGTTAAGCAGACTCAGCGCCGCATGGCCCCGGGGGACACAGCAAGAGCTGACACATGAACAGAGAGCTGCGCGAGTTTCGCCGACTTGAACGCCTCTGCCTGGAGCAGGCCGCCCTCTCCATGGACCTGACACGAAGCGGGTTGCTCAAGGTCGCCGACGACTGCCGCATCGCGGCCGAAGCGATCGAGGCGCAAGCGCCCCGCGGCGGCTTCGCGAGCGCGGTGCAGGCCCTCAAGCTGGCCTTGATTCCCACGCGCATTCCCGGCCGGCACCGGCACTAGGCGCGGCACCGACCGGCAAGGTTGATCTCGGATTGATCTCGGGGAAACGAGTGGCGGGTCAGCCCTTGGCTGCCGCGGCTTCGCGCGCGAGGCGCTCGGCCTTCAGCCGTTCCTTGTTGGCGTAAAACGCCTTCTGCGCCTCTTCATGGTCGCGCATGGCCTTTTCGGCCTCGACACGGCGTGCCGCATCGCGCGCCTGGCGCTGTTCCGGGGTCAAGGGTTTGCGTCGAAACGAAAGGTCTTCGGTCATGCCGAGACAACGCAGATGACCTAAAAGAGTTCCATTGATCGTCCCGAAACCGTGACTGAAGCGGGACAAAACCCTACAATTTCAGCTAGTTACAACTTCGCGCGATCGGCTGAACTCGCATTTGAATTTCGCCCTGCCGACGCCAATCCGACATTTGTTCTTGACGATGATCGTAGCGCGGAAAGGTGTGTCGCACGCTGTAATGCCGGCTCGCCTATCGGTTCGCGTTGCCTTGCGCGGCCCGCTGGGCTAAGCGACAGCCTCTCCGTCAGGAAGGGTGGCCGAGTGGTTTAAGGCACCGGTCTTGAAATGTTATTCCTGCCGTAGTGGACCGTTGCCCTTAGTGCCGACGTGTCCCGTTTAGTAGGCGATTTCACGATCCACGCGCCTGCTTTGTACCTCGCAATATCGGCCTGTACTTTGTGGTTGGGTGCCAATCGCGGTGCCAATTAAAAGGCCCGCCGCGAAGTCCGGCGGGCCCAAGCTAAGTTCATTAGGCTGCTATCGATCCACGCTAGTTCAGGCTGCTGAGAGCGGGGTTGGTTCGCTGCCGACCAGCCAACGCCTCCTCGGCAGCCCCCCGGATGACCCCAGCTTGGGATGCAACGAGGTCCGCCCTCATCACGTAGCTAAACAACCAGTGCACCTGACCGCCTCGGTTGACGCCGCAGACGATCCTGACGTTCGGGCCATCGGCTTCAGTCGCGATGTTGCTGACGAAGTATTCCGGCAGGCCGAAGGTATCCGGGAGCGTCGTCATAGCGTCACCCCCTCGTCATCGCATTGCTCCTCGAAGTCCACCGTCCCCGGCGTGCAGCCGGCATATCGCCCGCGCGTCGCCTCGCCCTCTGTCCATCCTAGACTAGGCTCGGCGTTGCCCTCCTCCAGCTCCAAGTCGGCCTCGCCGCCGCCGAACGAGCTCCAGCCGCTCTGGTCAATGTTGCGGTCTTGGCTTCCGAGGCTCGGCTCGAGGTCACCCGAATCCTCGCACTCGTCGGTACAGGAGCCGCCAGCCGTAGGCTCCCAGTCGGGGTCTTCTTCCAAGCTGTCCAGCAGGTCGATCAATTCCGTCACGAGCTGGCGAGCGTGGCGCGCAAGGCCCCCGTCCATGGTCCGGTGGCCGTTAAACGCTTCGAGGCCGCCCGCGATACGCTCTGAGGCGTTAGCTAGTCGTATGATGGCCTGATGCCACGCGGGGTGCACGGCAGCCGCGAGGGCGGCAAACGATTCCTGAGGCTCCCTATGGGCCTTTTCGGCACTAGTTTTCATTGGTGGTTCTCACTGGTTTCGGCTTTCGACAGCCGCACCCCGTGTCAGACGGGGCAGCCGGGGGGTCGAAACCAGCCAGTGAGACTGGTCGGACGCTTTTAGGCTTTCGCCCTGGACAGCACAGTCCGCCCCCGGCCTTGCCCTCGGAGTCCCGATGGGCAATAATCGTCGGGTCGGAGCCGCGCCGCCAAGCGCGTCCGTCTTTAGGTATTCCAGAGAGAGAATACCTAAGCTCAGCCGTCACCGCTCGACGCCAATCGAGTGGACATGCTGACCAAGCATGAAGCGGCTTATCACTGGTCCGGGTTTCGACACCCACGGACAGATTTTCACCGATTTAGCGATTTGCCAAGGCCCTTCCGGGCCAGCCAACGGACGCGATTCATTTATACCCCTTGCGCTCTACCGCCGGTTGCAGGAAACTGCCAACCATTGATTTTAGAACGGGAGCGTTTCATGGAAGTCGATATTCCAGGGGAGCTAAAGAAGTTTTCCGACGTGTCGCCAGGCACGTTTTTCCAGGTCATTGCCAGCAAGGAGTTTGGCTTCTGCATCGAGCTTTCTGGCCAGCGCGCCGCCATTATGTTTTCGCAAGGCGGCCGGCATCGATTGCAGACAGGTGGATTACCACGCGACGTTATTTGCTACCCGCACGCTGTCTTGCGTGCGGAAGGCTTCGAGTTTCTGTCCGAGGGCGAATATGGGTCTGGCTCAATAATGAAGGCAGAGGCAGGCTCCTTCATTCGTGTTGTTGATGGCTCGCTTGATAACTTTAGGACGATCGATTTGGTCAGTGGGAAGGTAGTTCCTCTAGGGGAAGATGCACCCTTTGTTCTGTATTCGGCCTGGAAAGTTGGCATCGTTCGCGACGCTGAGCTTTTCCCGATTTTCGAGTGGCCTGGGAAGAAGAGCTAAAGTCGAATTGAGATGACATAGAGTTTAAGGCGATGCCGGATCAAGAGCGTCCAAACCTGCCCTAGGAAAAGGCAATCACGGAAACCGCCAAGGCCACTGGAAAGGTTGTCGATCTTGTCGATAAGGCAAGCCCCGCGATTGGCAACTTCTACAACTGGAATCTCGATTCGCTGCGGACGCCATCGGTGAGACCCGCCTGTTCGTCTACGGTAAGGACGGTAAGCTGTCAAAATGTACGGCACCGGCAAGAACGACGAATGTCAATGCCGGCTTCACCGCCGTCTATTGCAACGAGATCGCTTGCGGCAGACCCGACAAGGATCTGCCTACACCTAACGTAACAGTCGAGCGCGTTTCCCGCGGCCCGAAGGACAAGCCCTAGGACAGCACCACCTTGTTGTCGTAGTAGAGCGTGGTCGATGCCTTAGCCATCTTCGGCGTTACGAAGATGTAGCCCTTTTGCTGCGGCGTGATCGTAACGCTGGTCTTAAAGGGTGTCGTCGACCCGCCCCAGTTCGAGCCATCAGCCGACAGCGGCGAATTGCTCGCTAAGAAGTCAGCCTTCCCGCTCGATGAGAAGGACGCGGCTGGCGAAAGCGTCGAGCCCTGGTAAGCCACCTCGATCCAGAACTCGTCATTGTTCGGGACCGCACCACCGCCCCAAATCCCGTAGAGCGTCACGGTCACAGCGCTGCCGACAGTTTCATTCCAGACCGGGATTGTCGGTGTCTCGAACGGGTATTGCCAGATCAGGGCTGAAGACGTCGTTACGATCTTCCTGGCAAGCGATCTGGTGCCGTCGCTGGCGCCGCTAGCCCTAACGATCGTCGTCTCTGTAGTCATCGTTCCGGAGAAGTCGTAGAGCTCGTTCCTGTAGTTCGTTGCTCCGGAATCGCAGTCGATCAAGTGGACACGGCAAGTCGGAGATTTGTTCGAATTATATACGGATACGCTCGCCCCGAGCTTGCAATAGAGCATCGTCACATTTGCAGCCGTGCTGATGCTGCCGACGAGGTTCTTGCCTGAGCCTAGAGCGGATAAGTCCACGCCACGGATCAGAAAATTGGTGAAGGCCGAGCTACTGTTTGCGCCGATGATGAGGGTTGTGGGGATCGAGCCCGCAGCGTCAAGCGCGGTCGAGTTCTCCCAGACGATATTTGCCCCTCTCGGCTGGATGGCCTGCCCAACCGATGCGAATTTGAATGTGCAGTTCGTCATATATATGCAGGGTGCCGACGAATTCGCGTTTGAGCCAAGCAACGGACTCACGGCCGATCCACCGCTCGTGAATTTGCAATTCACAAAGCGTTGCACACCCGCGGGGTTAGTGACGTTGCCGAGGTTGATTGAATTGGTCCCGTTGTTATTGAACTCGACGCCAGAGACATAGAACGCCTGTGCGGTATAGTTCATTTGCGAACCGCCGGTTACGGTTTCAGTCGCCCCCGTAGTCAAATCGCTGGACGTCGGCGGATAGTTGCCGGAGTGATTGTGGCAAATCACGTAGAACGGAGTTGCCGAGGAGCCCGCATACACGATTGCTGAGGGCCGTGAATATGCGTGATTGTCACCGACGCACACCCTCTCACCGGCGGCGGCCCACGTGGAGGCTATCGCGTTCGCGATGCAAATATGCGGCGCCAAGCCACCAGTGAAGCTGCCGACAGCACCGATGCAGGTCCAGGTGGCCCCATTGTCCACGGTCGTGTTGCCGGCCGTCGTGCCCCATGAAGGCTCAGAGCCATTGCCGGCCGTCCCCGCCGTCGAGCAGATGAAATAGTGCGACGCCGCCACGTTCTTGATGATAACGCCAAGGGACACCGCAGTGTTTTTGACGGAGTTCCAATCGACGGTATTGGTGATGTCTCCGTTGACTGCGGCCTGCCCCGTGCATTCCTGCCACGTGACCGTGTTGTCGGTTGTCTTGGCGCCGCGCGTGACCGTCCAGGTCGGCTCCGTCGTCGCGTGCGTCGTACCGGCGACGATCGCAACGAAGATTCTTTCGTTGCCGGTTGATGGGGCTGCAAGCTGGCGCCGCAGGGCTCCGGCGGCAATCACCGTGCCGGTCGCCCATTGCGTGATGGCGGCATAGCCAACTGAGTTGACGTACCATTGAGTAGTCGGGAATGCCAAATTACTAGCCCTCCGTCTTACCGGGCTGGCCTTTTTCAGCACTCGACTTTATGCGGCGATTAAATCGGCGGAGAGACATATCCAATTTTTCTCAATGCGGTTTAGGAGGCGCTGGCGCGGTAAGGGGACTTTCTAGGCTTGCTCGCTCATCACCCTCACCGTCCGCGCTTTGGCTTTGTTACGACATGCTCGCCGAGCCAAATCAATTGCTACCAACCACGCGAAGCGGCGGGGCTTTGGCAGCCCGCTCCAGTTCGGCGATGCGCTGCTCGAGCGCGTCGCGCTTCTGCACATTCGTCACCGAGATCGCCATGATCTCCATCACGAGCTGACGGATGGTCTCGCTCAACTGGGCATCCGACGATCGCTTGCCTCGTACCCGCGCCAGGATGCGATTGCAGACACGCTCGGCCTCATCGGCATAGAATGCTACCAATTCCGCGCGGGAAAGCTGTTCGCCTTCTTTCAGCGCGCTGCGCAAGCTGGCAAACGTCCGCTCGCGATCTTGCCTCAAATAGAAATCATCGTCGCTCATGTGTGGTCCTCACCAAGTTGCCGAATCCAAATAGGCCACGGCGGTGCTGCGGCGCTTGGCAAACGCCATGAAGTGCATCACGCGCAACGCCGTAGATGCCGTCTGGAAGTTACTGCGCACGGGATCGGCAGTTCCGGACTCCGAGATCGGTAGCGGCGTATCACTCATGTGCAGGGTTGCGTGATCGCCCATCGAAATATCCGGGGCCGTATCAACCGACACGAGTAGTGCGGCAGCATCGGCCGCGATGATGCGATCGACCGGAACGGCAGCGCTCGGCGCGATATCGAGTTTTTCGGCGAGATCGGGCCTGAGGATTTTGAGCCGCGCGAGGCGCTTCGGATTGACGATAAACGTCACGTCGCCGGAGCCTCCAGCCGACACGGCGTCCGACAAGGCGGCCAGATCCTGCTTGATGGCCAAATCGTCGCCGCCTGAATATCCGGCGCCGGCTGTCACTCCGTAGAGCAACCCGGCGTGTGCGTCTGCACTTCCGGCGGTGGTCGCAAAAAACGCGCTGTCGATTCCCGCGATCGTGTCCTCGCGCAACATCGTTTCCATGATCGCTCGGGCATCCGAACGTTTTCCCAGTTCGCGCGACCAGGCGACGATGCTTGCCAGTTTCTTGCTCGGTCCAATGGTGACGTTCGAGAACGTGGCAGAGGTTACCGGGATGGCGTCGCCCTCCCCAACCCATTGGGGCACGGAGGGGCCGGCCGCACGAACTGGATAGAATGCCTCCTGAACGTCATTTGCTGCCGCCGCCAATGATTTCGCGATCAGCCGCGCCGCGCCGGAATACGGAGACAGATCGGCGAGGAATTCCCGCCAGGCTTTGCGCGCCACATCGGCAGCCCAGCCAGATCCGGTCGTTGTGCCAAGTGGAGCAGCAGCGCGTTGAATGATCGCGCGCGCGATCTCGGGCTCGGCGCCAGTGAGGTACTTTTCATGCTCGGTGTTGTTCACTTCGGCTTGCGCCACTGCGAATATAGCGCGCAGAAGATGGCGGCTTGGCGCAACGGATCGGTTGGGAATCACGGCAGTCATGCATGTCTCCAAAGCATCGTTGCCGCGAATATCGCGCACCTGAACAAAGCGCGTCGTCACCGGTTACATTCATTCCTGGATGTAGATGTCGTCGATCATCCGCTCCAAGGCATCCCTGATTTTGTCGCGCTGGTCCGCCACGCTCGGATGCAAGTAGCCCTGGATCGTCAGCACCTCAGCAATCCGCACCTCATTGACCGCGATGGGCAACAAAGCGATTCCGGACCTCTCACGAGACCGGCGCCGCCGTTGCTTCTCTCGCGAGGACAGGCCCACTAGTCGAAAAACTCGTCTGGCGTCAGTTCGGCCGCCGGCCGGCGGCGCTGGTCGGTAATCCCGAGGTCGCCCATGAGCCCACGCAACTGCGTGTGTTTGGCTGCCGGAAACCTTGCCGGCGCGCTCCTGAATTCGCTCCAGAGCTCGCAGAACGCTATTGCTGCGGGTTCGCGCGAACCATCCAGCCAGGTGGATGGAGCGATGTAGCGCCCCCAGGCTTCCTTTGCGAAGCCCCTGAGATGCTTCGGCCGCACTAGCGGCCCGAATGCGGCCCTACAGGCCTCCACGGCATCCCGTGCCTCCTGCACGTCACCATGCCTGTCCGGACGATGAGTGCCTTCGACCAAGCGCAGATGAGGCGCCTTCGGCTTGCGTCCCCTCGTCATGTCACAATCTCCACATCCAGAATGCAATTTTGACAAAATGCGAAATTTAGGCCCTGGCCGGTTCCGGCTCCCCAACACCGGGATTTCTGGCATGCCCCCCCGGGCCCCAACAGCGTCAATCGGTTCGCATGGTTCGGTTCGGGTACGGTTCGGGTTCGGAGTTCGGTTCGGCTCCTCTTTCCGGAGGTGTAACCAGTGCAACCGGTTACAGATGACGGGCCAAAACCGTATCCCGCGCGTATATTCTTTTTCTTTTTTCACTGGTGACAGTGGTGACAGTGGTGACAAGGCCTTGCGCGCAGGTGTTTGCGATGTCACCGGTATGTGAGATGCAACCGGTTTAGACTGGTGGCAAATGGTCATCAGTCTACCCCTCGCTTGTAGCGCCAAGCCTGTTTGCCACCAGTGCGCACCTGCACACGGCACCAGCCGTGCGCCTTGAGGCAACGCGCAACCCGGTTCTGCTCGACCTGCCCCTGTCGCGATCGATCTATGCAAATCGCCTCGGTGAGCACCTCGGCGACGGACACGCTAGCGCGGGTCTCGATGTATGCGACTATGACGTCCCACCAAGGATCATCTATGAGCCTATCCCGCTGCTCGCGTTGAGCTTGCTCGACAACTTCCCGCTTGATGAACCACCAAGGCGCACCTCCGCTATACAGCCGATATGCCTCCGCCCAGAGTTGGTCCCGGTCTCGCTCAAGGCCAGCCAAATCGATTTTGGTAGCCTTCACGGGCCAAAAGCGACGATTGCCGGTATCGTCTTTCAGATAGCTGTCGTTATTGGTGGTCCCGACGAATACGCAACTGCGCGGCATTTCTAAAACGCGCGTGCCATATGGTGGTCGGAAGCGGTCGGTGGTGCGTGACACCCACGCTTTGACGCGGCCCACCTCGGCGCGCGAATAAGCGTCTAGCTCAGCAATCTCAAACCCCCACACTCCGGCTAACTGCATTGCCGAGTCCTTCGAGCCGAGATCCCCGATCTCGTCGCAGAAGAAATCACCGAACAGGATTTTAAGCGCTCGCGACTTTCCGATGCCCTGCAGACCCTCTAAAATTGGAACGTGGTCGTGCTTGCATCCGGGATTGAGCACCCGAGCGACGGCGCCGATCATGAAACTGCTGCCGACATTCGCGACATAGGCGTCGCTCGCCGCACCGAAGTAGGTTGCAAACATCGCCCTTAGCCGGTGCTCGCCGTCCCAATCGGTGCTCTCGAGGTATTCACGGACGGGATGAGCAATCCGCTCACGAGCGACCAGCTCAACGGCTTGAGCTGTCGTTGCTGGCTTTACTGCTATTCCAGCCCGCTGGATGTATTCTGTAGCTAGCAGATCGTCATGTGGCGACCATGGCCGCGGTCGGAATGAATGAGGATCAAATTGCCACGGCGGGACACCAACCAACATGGTTCTGCCCGCGAATTCATCATACGCCAGCATCAAGCGCAGTTCGGGGGCTTCGCGGAGCATTGTGGTGGCATTGGCCAGGCTCGCGTGCGGTGTGCCGCCAGCATAACGCTGAAGTTCCTTGGTCCAATCTGCCTGCAGAAGAGGAACTACGTTCATCGGCGCACCTCTGCGCCAGTAAATTCTGCAAGCGTTGTTGCAGCCTGAATCGCCCGATCCTCGTCTGGTATCGGGTTTGACTCGAAAGCTATGTCACCGCCGCGGGAGACGTGGCGCACGGTGTAGTAGCTGCCCCCGTCCGCGTGGTTGCGCGCGATGCCGATCGTCACGACGCCGCCCAAGCGCCGGACGTCGTTGGCGTAGATTGGCCGCATACGACGGACTGTCATCGCGCCTGCCTCCAGTACGGAAGGCCGTGCTTGAAGCCGACAACCGCGCCGCGGGGCGGTGTACCGAACACGATGCGCGCGAGTTGCTTTGCCTCATCTTGCGTGAGAGGTCGCAGATTGCTATTTTCCAGATCAATCTTGCCAGCCGCGAGAGAGACTTCCGGAACGCCCCGTGCTGCCAGCGCGGGGTTTTCTGCTTTCTGGATCATGCCGGCGCACCCCGCGCCGCCGCCCGGATTGCGCTGATGGCTGCCTCCGCAGAAGCAAACACCCCAAGAGGCCTGCCAGCCTCATCGAATGCTGTTGCCTGCCTACCGCCGTGGTCAATGAAATGGCCGATCCGGCAACCGTCATCCGCAACCTCGACTTGGCGAGGCAGGAAGGCCGAGCCGAGGTCGGCGAAAGTGTGGAAGGTGCGCATACTTACTTCGCGCCCTCCAACCCAAGCATTTTCCGTAACGGCGCAGTTGGGACCACGATTAGCCGGCCCATCTTGATGGTCGGGAAATCGCCGCGCTTTGCAGCATCGTAGCTGCCGTTCCGACTTAGGCCAAAGCAAACCCGGCCGACGTCTGGCACGCTACCGGTCGGCTTGGCGAGCAATTCACGCAGTTCCTTGTTCATTTCGCAAACCTCCTGATGGGGTCAAATACGACCCCATCAGCTAGATATGCGATTTGGTTAACGAAAGTCAATGGGGTCACTTGCGACCCCAACGAGTTTCTGTTAATCCCGTTGGTACGAGAAGGGATGGAGCTGCTAGATGGCGAAGAAACCGACTGATGCCGTGCAGTTAAAGCTGCGTTTTTCAGAGCGGCTGCGTGCCCGCCTCGAAAGAGCCGCCGACAAGAACAAGGAGTCGATGAACTCTGAAATAATAAAAAGGCTCGAAAGAAGCTTTGAAGCTGAAGATCTGGTTGCGACCGCCCGGCAACACTTAGCGAAAGCCAAGGCGATTGAGGATGCAGCTTACGTCAAAGCTATTCGCGCCGCGGGTTGGCAAATCGCCCGCGATCATGGCGACGGCGGCAAAATCACCGTTCAAGTGAGCTCGGAGCTTCTATTGGCAGAGGCTGACGGGATAATGCGTTCGGGGTTCATTGATCAAGAGAGCCTGCGTCAGTCTCCAACCGAAATAGCGATCGAGAACGCAGTGGAGCGCGCCCTGGAAAAGCGCTTCGGCAAGCTAACCGAGGGCGAGCGATGAAGGGCCACATCCAACCGCGCGGCAAGAACTCCTTCCGCCTCAAGTTCGATGCCGGCCGGGACGAAAAGACGGGCAAGCGGAAAACCCAATTCGTCACCTTTCGGGGCTCCAAGCGCGAAGCGCAGGTCAAGCTTGCGGAGCTGATCGCGTCGGTGGCGCAGGCGAAATACATTGAGCCAAGCAAGATCACCGTTGCCGAGTGGGTTCGGTGCCGCGTCGATCATTGGGAAGCGTCCGGCGACATCAGCGCCAGGACGGCCGAACGCTACCGGGAGTTGGTCGAAAACCAGATTGTGCCGCACCTCGGCGCGAAGCCCCTCCAGAAGCTGCGGACGCTTGATATCGAGGGGTGGCACACGACGTTGCGGGGCAGCGGGCGAGCAGACGGAAAAGGCGGCCTCTCCCCTCGGACCATCGGTCACGCACACCGCGTTCTGGGCAAAGCACTTCGGGACGCGACCAAAAACGAGTTGGTGATCAAGAACGTCGTAGCAGCCGAGTCGGCCCCCAAGGTTGACGACGAAGAAATGATCATCGTCAAGAATGTCCCGGCATTCATCGAGACCTTGCGCGAGCATCGGCTGTTCGTCCCCGCAATGGTCTCTCTCTTCACCGGCATGCGCTTAGGCGAGGTGCTGGCGCTTCGCTGGAGCCGCGTTCACCTGGAGCGGAAGGTTATCGAGGTCCGGGAGGCGATCGAGGAGACCAAGGCGCACGGCATCCGCCTGAAGCCTCCCAAGACCAAAGCCGGACGCAGGGATATCACCCTGCCCGATATCCTGGTTGAAACCCTCCGCGACTTCCGCAAGCAGAAGCTGGAATTGCAGATCAAGCTCGGCGCCGGCCGGTTACCGGAGGACGCCCTGCTGTTCGCCGGTCTTGACGGGGCTCTGCCGTCCCAGAAGCGCCACAGCAAAGCCTGGAGCGACTTCCGGCCTGATATGGGGTTCCACAATCTGAGGCACACCCACGCCAGCCAGTTGATCGACGCGGGGGTCGATATCGTCACTATTTCGAAGCGGCTCGGGCACTCAAAGCCGGACATCACCTTGCGCGTCTATGCTCACTTGTTTAGGAACGACGACGGCAAGGCGGCAGCGGCGATTAATGCGGCGCTGGCGCTTTAGGTGCCAATCGGGTGCCAATTTCGCGGTTTGTTCCGCATGGGGCAGTCGCTAAGCACTTGAAAACATTGAGCAGGAAGGGTGGCCGAGTGGTTTAAGGCACCGGTCTTGAAAACCGGCGTGCCCGCAAGGGTACCGTGGGTTCGAATCCCACCCCTTCCGCCATCTGCCAGTCGAGAGACGCCTTAGTCCGTCTTTCCGATGCTAGTCCCAAATCAATCGCGTCAAAGGGCTCGGAGAACTGAGCGACGCATGCTTGCTGCCCCCAACGTTTCGGGTGCGATCCGACAGCCTATTAGGACCAAAGGGCGCTGCGGACAATGCGCGGGGAATCGACAACGTGTGTCTCGGTGCTTAGGGTGCCAGACATGGGTCGCGTTCAGAAACTTATCGATTGCTACGACTGTGGACATTCGGTTTCGGGGAACGCCGCTGCGTGCCCGAGTTGCGGGTCACGACACCCTTTTGGTCCTCCGGTCCTCAGTCATAGACGGGCGCCGATCCACAACGTAGAGGCGCGCAACGACCGGAACATGTTCGCGATTGCGGGGGCGCTCGGCGCGCTGGCTGCAGCATACGGCATCGCTACAAGCTCGGGGCCATGGACGGCAGCCCTGTTCGGAATTGCGTACGGCCTTGCCGGCGTTTTAGTCGGCGTGCCCCTCGCCGGATTGTTCAACATCACTCGCCGGCTCTGGCAATAGCAGCCACATGACGGGTTGTTGGAAATCAGGACGCTCCAGGGCGCGCCTAAACTAGAGCGAAATCCGAGGCCACTGATATCACCGCAGCCCCAGGCGAGCGCTGATCTCCCCATCGAGCACGAGGTCGTCGCGGGCGCCGAGCAGCCAAAGCTCGTCCGCCTCGACCTGCAGCAACGGCCGCGACCACCACCGCTCGATCATCGCCGCCAGGATCGCCGCCTCGCCGGCATCGAGATCGTCCATCAGATTCCAGAGGCCGACCACGTAGAGATCGGTCGTCGGACGACCGAGCGCGCGCTGTACGGCGTGGAACAGGTTCGTGCCGTCGCGCTGCGCGGGGTAGACCCGCAGATAGAGCCGTCCCCGGTTCACATTCCCCGAGAACAGCCCGCGGATCTCCGCCCTGATGGGTCCGAGCTCGGCCAGGGCCGAGCGACGGGAAGCTTCGATCGCCGGCGGTTCGGAGCCGAGACCGCCGCAGATGGTTGCATGCAGGCGCTCCCGCCGCCTGCCCATCACGTGCCACGCCACTTTGCGCGCAAAGGGAGCCGCCCGCATCTCCGCATCGAGCTCCTGATAGGCCGGCGAGGCTTCGAGTGCATCGGCCGAGACCGGCAGCACCACCGAGTAGGCCGTCGGATGACGTCCCATGTCGTAAGGTGTGCCCTCCTTCGCTGCGATCACCCTGGGATCGTGAGGAGCGACCAGAGGCAGATGCGCCAACCGGTAGGCATCGTCGAGCATCATGCCCTGCCCGGGTGCGAAACGCGTCCGGCTGCGTTCGTAAGCGAGCACGTCGTCGCTGCAGAATGTGTCCGCCATGCTTCCTCAGGGGATGCCCGACCACGACAATGGCGGTCAGACGCGTCCAGCTTTTGGCACGGGACCTTTCTCATCGAAAGCTCGTCCCGCGCAACACAGGAACGATCAGACAAAATTTCCTGATCCGGCGGCTGTCAGGCGCACGTCAGCCTGGTGCCTTAGCCTGTACCTCCCAGCAATTCGCGATACCGGCGACATCTCCCAGGGCGTCGCTGGTGACGAGGCCCGGTTGGGTTCACCTCCAATCCGGGCCTCGTTTGCGGATGCGCAAAAGAAAACGGCGCTCCGTGGGAGCGCCGTTCGAAAACGTCGATTGCTGCGTCGGCGTCAGTAGCCGCAGGACGCGCAGCCCATCTGCACCGGCGCGTAATAGGAATAGCCCGGCGAGACCATCTCGACGCGCTGGCGCGTGGCGTATTGCGGCGGGATGCGCTCGTACTGGACGCCCGGCGGCGCCACCATCACGGTCTGCGGCACCATCACGGTGCGGTACTGCGCCGGCGTGCGATGCGCGACGACGGAGCCCGGCGACACCATCACGGTCTCGTCGACGGTACGGTATTGCGGCGCGACGTATTGCTGCTGATAGCAGGTCTGGCACGGCGGCGGCGTGTAGCAATTGTAGCAGCCGGCGGAAGCTGCGCCCGTCATGGAAATCGCGGCGACGACTGTTCCGAAAACAACAGCAAGAGTACGAGACATTATGCGGTGCCCCAGTTGCCCGAAATGGATTTGCGAAGGTCGCCGCAGTATACGCCGCAAAATCCGAACCTGCTGAAGTTCGTGGGGACGTCCTTAATGCAAACGGCCGGCTTTCGCCGGCCGTTCAGAACTTGTTGACCATGCGCGCCTAGCGCGCGTTGCAGTGCTCAGTTCGAGCGACGCTTCACCTCGCGCACCGCGCCGCGCGCGGCGCTAGTGGTGAGCGCGGCGTAAGCCTGCAGCGCGGTCGAGACGTTGCGCTTGCGGCCGATCGCCTGCCAGGCGGTGTCGCCCTTCGCCTCTTCCGCGGCGCGGCGGCTGGCTAGCTCTTCGTCCGAGACCTCCAGCGTGATGCTGCGGTTCGGGATGTCGATCGCGATGACGTCGCCGGTGCGCACGAGACCGATGTTGCCGCCTTCGGCCGCTTCCGGCGAGAGATGGCCGATCGACAGGCCGGACGAGCCACCCGAGAAACGGCCGTCGGTGACGAGCGCGCAGGCCTTACCCAGGCCCATCGATTTCAGATAGCTGGTCGGATACAGCATCTCCTGCATGCCGGGGCCGCCGCGCGGGCCTTCGTAGATGATGACCACGACCTCGCCGGCAACGACCTTGCCGCCGAGGATGCCGTCGACCGCCGCGTCCTGGCTTTCGAACACGCGCGCCGGGCCGGAGAATTTCAGGATCGAGGTATCGACGCCGGCGGTCTTCACGATGCAACCGTCCTGTGCGAGGTTGCCGTAGAGCACGGCGAGACCGCCGTCCTTGCTGAAGGCGTGTTCGAGGTCACGCACGACGCCCTTCTCACGGTCGGCGTCGAGCTCGTCGTAGCGGCGCTCCTGGCTGAAGGCGACTTGCGTCGGGATGCCGCCGGGCGAGGCGCGGTAGAAGGTGCGCACCGCCTCGCTCTTGGAGCGCTTGATGTCCCAGCGCTCAAGCGCCTCGTTCATCGTCGGCGCGTGCACGGTCGAGCACGACGTGTCGATCAGGCCGGCGCGGTCGAGCTCGCCGAGAATGCCCAGGATGCCGCCGGCGCGATGCACGTCCTCGACGTGCACGTCGGCGACCGACGGTGCGACCTTGCACAGCACGGGCACGCGGCGCGACAGCCGGTCGATATCCTGCATGGTGAAGGCAACCTGCCCTTCATGGGCGGCGGCAAGCAGATGCAGCACGGTGTTGGTCGAGCCGCCCATGGCGATGTCGAGCGTCATCGCGTTCTCGAACGCCTTGAAGTTCGCGATGTTGCGCGGAAGCACCGACGCATCTTCCTGCTCGTAATAGCGGCGGACGAGATCGACGATGGTGTGGCCGGCCTCGACGAACAGGCGCTTGCGGTCTGCATGGGTGGCCACCACGGTCCCGTTGCCGGGCAGCGCGAGACCAAGCGCCTCGGTCAGGCAGTTCATGGAATTGGCGGTGAACATGCCCGAGCAGGAGCCGCAAGTCGGGCACGCCGAGCGCTCGATCACCTTGACGTCCTCGTCGCTGACCTTGGAGTCGGCCGCAGCGACCATGGCGTCGATGAGGTCGACGGCCTTGGTCTTGCCGGCCAGCTTGACCTTGCCGGCCTCCATCGGCCCGCCCGAGACGAACACGGCGGGGATGTTGAGCCGCAGCGCGGCCATCAGCATGCCGGGCGTGATCTTGTCGCAGTTGGAGATGCAGACCAGGCCGTCGGCGCAATGGGCGTTGGCCATGTACTCGACGCTGTCGGCGATCAGCTCGCGCGACGGCAGGCTGTAGAGCATGCCGTCATGGCCCATGGCGATGCCGTCATCGACCGCGATGGTGTTGAATTCCTTGGCGACGCCGCCGGCCTGCTCGATCTCGCGCGCGACGAGCTGGCCGAGGTCCTTGAGATGGACGTGGCCGGGCACGAACTGGGTGAAGGAGTTGACGACCGCGATGATCGGCTTGCCGAAATCGCCGTCCTTCATGCCCGTCGCGCGCCAGAGGCCGCGCGCGCCCGCCATGTTGCGGCCGTGGGTGGTGGTGCGGGAGCGATAGGCTGGCATGGCGGTTTCCGTCCTCGGGTTTGACCGGCCGGGCGGGAAAATATGGAGCCGCCTCAGGCCTTTCCGGCCGGATAGCGCACAGGCCGGGCCGGCGCAACGGGAACTTGGGCATGGCAGGGCTCCCCTGCCCCCGGCGCGGGCTATTGCAAGGTCGCGTCAGCGCCGGACAGACGCTGTAGCTAGCGCTTCGGCTTGGGCAGCACAATTCTCCCGTGGGAGGCAATGCCACCCCATTTGGCGGACCAGCCGATTTCCAAGGCCGTGGATGGCTCAATGCTTGTCGGACCTCGGGCGCCCTGCAATGCAAACAGGGCACCCTGGGGATCGACGCATCGTGCGATCCAGCAGCCATCGGGCAATTCGATCGGCCCCTGGAGGATCCGGCCTCCGCCAGCGTTCACATGTTTCGTGGCAGCACCGATGTCGTCGACATTGAAATAATGCAGCCAGCTCGGCTGCGCCACGCTCGGAAATTTCGTGAGCATTCCGCCGACCGTCTGCCCACCCGCCGAAAACAATTGATACCAGGCCCCAGGTTCGCTTTGAGCGTCGGCCTTCTGCCAACCGAAAAGCTCGCTGTAGAAATCGAAGATCACGGTCCGGTCGGCGGCCAGTAACTCATGCCAGCCTACGCGCCCTGGCTCGTCCAGCCCGCCCGGTTTCCGTCGGCCATAGGTTGGTTCTTTGATCAGCCCGAACGTCGCCCCTTGCGGATCGGCAACGACTGCTATGCGGCCAATATTGGTGTCGGTCGGCGGCACAAGGATCGTGCCTCCAAGACGCCTGATCTGCGCGGCGGTCGCGTCCAGGTCGTCAACGGCGACGTATCCCATCCACCGCGGCGTCGCCCCCAATCTCCGCCCCTCTTCCGGGATATCCATAAGTCCGCCCAGCGGAGCGCCGCCGCTACGAAGCACCATGTAAGGCAGCTCAGGGGTCGATTCATCCTTCACGCCCCAGCCGACGGTCTTGCGGTAAAATGCGCCCGCCGCCGCGACATCCGTGGTCAGGAGTTCATACCAGGCGAAACGCCCTGATCGATCTGCCACGCCGATCTCTCCGTTCGAGATTCGATGCGCTTGCGGCACTGCACCAAGCTGCACACACAGCAACAGCGTGGATCGTTGATGCATTGTATCAACTGGCCGTGCCGATGCCGTTCATGAAGATGAATACATCTGACCGTGCGCTACCGCACTCTTGTGCGCGAAATTGTTGCTCGCGCAGCTTCCTGGGCGTAGGCTTAGCGCGGCTGGGACACTTCTTGCAATGCTCGGAGGTTCGACCATGCGGCAGGCGAAGAAGACTTCCAAAGGGAAGAAGCGAGTCACCAAGGTCGCCGTGCCGGCGTTCGGAGCCGCAGGGTTGACGTTCTCGCTGGCGGGAGGCGCCTCGGCGTCCGCGGTGCCGACAGCCGACACACAACAGTTGCCCCACCTTGGAGTCGGTCAAGCCATCACGCTCGATGAAGAGGAAATGGCTGACGTTAGCCTCGCCACCTTCCATCTCTTCGATAAGGAAAACGCCGGTAGCCGCGTGCAGCTGGCCTGGCGCGGATGCGGCGGTTGCCGCGGCTGCAGAGGCTGTCGGGGTTGCCGTGGTTGCCGATGTGGCGTCGGTTGCCGCTGTGCGGGTTGTGCGGTCGGCTGTGGCGTTGGTGTGGTGGGATGCGCCGTATCATGCGCGGGTTGCTGCGCATCGTGGGGCCGTTGCCGCTGGTGCTAGGCCCCGGCGCGTTTCGAATGTCGAATTCACGGGTTGATAGGTCATTGGCCGGCCTCCAGAGCGGGGCCGGCCAATCGCTTGATTTCGCTACGGCGCTTGCATCGGCAACAGGATCAGCGTGCTGACTCAATGACTGCAACTCGCAAGACCCGCGTTGCGCGGCAGACCCGCAAGGACATCCTCCGATTTGCACCGAACTTCACCACTTACGTCCTGCCTCCCGACGCGGTTTGCCTCTATTCCGAGGATCGCAAGTTCTTCCTGCACGGCGCGCTCTACTGCGCCGTGGCCACCGCGATCGGACAACATGGCAAGGCTCAGCCGGAGATCATTCGCCAGCTTTCGAAGCACTTTCCGGCCGACAAGATCGAGGAAGCGATCAAGCGGCTCCTCGATCGCCGATATATCGTTGCGCGCAACCCGAAAGCATTTGACGGTGCCGTCGGCGGTTTCATGGCGAGCCTCGGCATGCCCCTGGAGATCGCGGAACAAAATCTTCGCAATTGTCCCGTGCGGGTCGAGTCGATCGACGTCAAAGGCGCCAAGGAGCTGACCGCGGCGTTGAGCAAGCTCGGTGTTCAAATCGCCAAGCGAGCGCCGAAGTTCACGATCACGCTGGCGAACGACTATCTCGACCGCCGCCTTGCTGAACTGAACCAGGAACGTGTGGCCGGCAAGACGCCCTGGTTGCTGGTACAGCCATCCGGCCCGTTTCCGCTGGTCGGGCCCGTGTTCAAACCGGGCGAGAGCGCCTGCTGGACCTGCCTGTTCGATCGCATGATCCGCAACCGGGAGATCAAGGGGTTTCTCGACCGGGGACCGGCGCATGCGGTTGCCACATCGCCGCTCGTCAGAGAAAGCGTCGGCCAGACTGGAATCCATTTTGCGGCCGTCGAAATCGCCAAGGCCATTGCCTCGGATTTTCGCACCGATCTGTGCGATCACATCGCAAGCTTCGACCTGACCGGCGCCGCCATCGCCAAGCACTACGTGACGCGACGTCCGCAATGCCCGACCTGCGGCAGCAGGAAGCTGAACAACCCGCGCCGATCTCCGGCCCTGGTCGAGATTGCCGAGGGCAAGAGGCTCGTCATGACCAGCGGCGGATATCGCACCGTGACGTCGCGGTCGACGGTGTCGCGCTTCCGCAAGCATGTAAGCCCACTGACAGGGGTGGTGACCAGGCTCGAACGGATCGACGTCGACCTGCCGATGAACACCAACTACTTCGCCCAGCACAATTTCTCCGCGCCGGCCCACAGCATCGACCAGCTCAGGTCCGGATTGAGTGGCGGCAGCTTTGGCAAGGGCTCGACCGCCGAGCAGGGCGAAGCCAGCGCGCTGATGGAATCGATCGAACGCTATTCGGGCATTTTCCAGGGCGATGAGATCAGGACGACGCGTCGATTTGCCGATTTCGCGCCCGGCGACGCGCTTCTTCCCAACGATGTCCAGCTCTTCAGCGAAACGCAGTTCAGGACCAGGTTTCTCCAGCAACCGGACGATCCCCATCCGGTTCCCGAGCCGTTCGATCCTTCGACGAGGACGGAGTGGTCGCCCGTCTCATCGCTGCGCGACAAACGCTTCAAATATCTGCCGACGGGCCTCCTGTATTTCTTCTACGGCGGCTTTCATACGGATTCCAACGGCTGCGCGGCCGGCAACACCCGCGACGAAGCGATCGTCCAGGGCTTCCTCGAACTGATCGAGCGCGATGCCTACGCGATCTGGTGGTACAACCGGGTGCAGCGCGCCGAGGTCGACCTCGAGCAGTTCGACGATTTCTATGTCCGGGATCTCCAAACTCAATTTGCAGAAGCCGGTCGCAAGCTGTGGGTGCTCGATATCACCACCGATCTCGGCATTCCCTCTTACGTGGCGATCATGCACTGGATGCAGGATGGACACGAGCATATCGAGTTCGGTTCGGGCGCACATTTCGACCGCCGCATAGCCCTGCTGCGCTCCCTCACCGAGCTGACCCAATTCATGTCCGTCAGCATGATGGGCGGTGCGAGCGGCGAGAAGCCGACCCTCGACGGTGTCACACCGCTGCGTCTGGAAAACTACCCGTTCCTGATACCGAGCGATCGGCCGATCGTCCCCGCGGCGCCGAGCCTCGAGCTTCACGACAATACGCGTGACCAGGCCATCGCCTGCGTCGAGATCGCCGCCCGTGCGGGCTACGATTTCCTCGTTCTCGATCAGACCCGTCCGGACGTCGAGGTTCCGGTCGTCAGAGTGCTCGTTCCCGGCCTGCGTCATTTTTATCGCCGCTTCGCGCCGGGCCGCCTTTACGATGTGCCGGTGAAGCTCGGATTGCTGGACCGCCCGCGACAGGAAAGCGATCTGACTTCCTTCCTTCCACACACCTGAAGGCCTGCTCGTCGTGCGCGCTCCCCGGAAAAAGCCAACCAGGAAGCTCGCGCCAGACATTGCTGCCCGATTGAGCCATCGCTTCTCCCTCCAGATGCAGCCGGACGGAAACATCGCCGTCTTTCTGGGCGACTATTCCGTCAACCTCGGACAATTCAGCGCGGCCGCGATGGACCGTGCGCGACATCTGAGCACCGGTCTTCCGCTCGCTTCGTTTGCAGGCAAGAGCATCCTCGCGAGGGAAGTCGACGCACTGGTGCATCGCCTGGCCCGGCAGGGGCTTATCGAATACCGCCTCTCCTCTTCGCGTGACGGGCGGGACCGCGTGGTTATCGAGCCCCAAGTCCCCGACTACTGGCCGCGACGCGCGAAGCTGGGTAGCCGTGATACCGTTGTGTTGTCGCGCTTTGCCTATCTGCGCCGGCGCGGCAATGAGATGGTGCTGGAATCGCCACGCGCCGGCGCACTGTTCCGGATTGGCGATCCCGCCATCGCCGCCACCCTTGCTGCGCTGTCGCAGCCTCGGAAGATCGGCAAGCTCAACCAGAAGACAGCGTCCTCCACTCTCCCTTTGCTCGAACTGTTGCTGGACAGCCAGATCCTGCTCAAGCTCGATGCGAAAGACGGAGAAGGCCTGCGGGTCAACGAAGGCGACGGCAACCTCGTACTCTGGGATTTCCACGATCTGGTGTTTCACACGCGGAGCACGGAGGGCCGGCAAGCCAATCCGGTCGGCGCCGCATTCACCTATGCCGGCGTCGTCCCGCCGTCGCCGGCGGTGCGTCCGCCCTGGGCCGGCAGCAAGATCGACCTGCGCAAATTCTCCTCCCCGGAGCCGAACTCCCGCTTCCCGAAGCTGTTGCGCCAACGCCATTCGACACGGGATTTCGACGACAAGAATCCGGTGACGCTGGGCGAACTCGCGCAGTTTCTCGACACCACCGCGCGCGTCGTGTCCGAATGGAAGAGCGAGCCCTATTTCGAGGGCGGTTCCGAAGTCGCCTACAGCACGAGGCCTTATCCGTCGGCGGGCAGCGCGTACGAGCTGGAATTGTACCTCACCGTCGCGAACTGCGACGGGCTTGCGCGCGGACTCTACCACTACGATGCAGGGAGCCACGCGCTCGTCGCGATCAGCGCCTCTCCCCATCAACTCCAGGCGCATTTGGCGGCTGCCCAGTTCGCCATGGACGCGCCGGGTCAGCCACAAATCCTCATCACGATCGCGGCGCGTTTTGGCCGGGTCTCCTGGAAATACAGCTCCATCGCATATTCGTTGATCCTGAAGGACGTCGGCGGCCTGATTCAGACGCTTTACCTGGCGGCGACCGATATGGGCCTCGGCGGCTGCGCCATTGGCAGCACCAACATCGATCTGTTCGCGAAAATGACGGAGCTGGAATTCCACATAGAGGGTCCGGTCGGTCAATTCGCGCTCGGGCGCGGCAGGGCGCCGGAGGTCCAAGGCTAGAATCCAAGGCTAGAGCAAGGCTAGAAGCGGCTGTCCGACGGCAAATCGAGGCACGCCTCAAGTCGGTCGCGCTATTGCAGCGTCGGATCCAGCCGGTCCCGCAGCCAGTCGCCGATCACCGAGACCGCCAGCGTGGTCACGACGATGGTCGTGGCCGGCGCCAGCATGATCCAGGGCGCGCGGGTCAAATATTCGCGGCCATAGCCGACCATGTTGCCGAGGCTGGTCATCGGCGGCTGCACGCCGAGGCCGAGGAAGGACAGGCCGGACTCCATCAGGATCACCTCGGGAAACACCAGCGTGGTCGAGACGATCAGGGTGGAGGCGATGTTGGGCAGGATGTGGCGCAGGTAGATCCGCGACGGCGTCGCCCCCAACTGGCGCACCGCGGCGGCATAGCCTTGCGCGTTGGCGGAGATGGCAAGGCCGCGGGCAATGCGGGCGTAGCGCTCCCAGCCGAACAGGCCCATCAGGCCGATCAGCAGCGGCAGCGAGTTGCCGAAGAAGGCGAGCACTGCCAGCGCCATGATCAGGAACGGCATGCTGGCCTGGAAGTCGGTCAGCATCAGCACGAGCTGCTCGACGGCGCCGCGGAAATGGGCGGCGAGGAAGCCGAGCGTGGTGCCGACGACGGCGGAGATCGCGGTGGCGCCGAAGGCGATCAGCAGCGAAATGCGGATGGAGACCAGCAGCCGCGACAGCACGTCGCGGCCGAGCTCGTCCGTTCCGAGCCAGTGCGCGGCATTGCCGGGCGCGGCCAGCCGGTTGCGCAGGTCGAGCTGGGTGAAGCCGTAGGGCGCGATCTTCTCGGCGAAGGCCGCGATCACCAGCATCGCGACGATCCAGGTGATCGCGAACGCAACCGAGACCGGAATGGCCGGCAGGCTGAAGCGGCGGCGCGCGGCGGTGTCCTTCAGCGTCGCATCGGTCATGCATGCGCTCCCTTCATGCATGAGCCCCTTTGGCGCGCAGGCGCGGGTCGAGGAAGCCGTAGAGGAAGTCGACGATCAGGTTGGACGTCACCATGGTCATCGCGACCAGCAGCAGGATGCATTGCACGACGGCGAGATCGCGGTTGGCGACGGCGACGACGAGCAGGCGCCCTACTCCCGGCCAGGCGAACACGCTCTCGACCACGACCGCGCCCGCGATCAGCGTGCCCACCATGAAGCCGAGAATGGTGACGGTCGGGATCGCCGCGTTCGGCAAGGCATGCGAGGTCACCACCTTGCGCCACGGCACGCCTTTTGCGGAGGCGGTGCGGATATAGGGCTGGCCGAGCACCTCCAGCATGGCGCTGCGGGTGAAGCGTGCCAGCACGGCGGCGCCGCCAAGGCTGAGCGTCGTGATCGGCAGGATAGCGTGACGCCAGCTGTCCTGCCCGCCCGACGGCAGCCAGCCGAGTTGCACGGCGAAGACGAGGACCAGCAGCAATGCCAGCACGAAGCTCGGCACCGTGAAGCCCGCGACCGCCGTCATCATCACGGCGCGATCGATCCCCGAGCCCCGGTGCAGCGCGGCGTAGATGCCGGCGGGGACGCCGAGCGCGACCTTGAAGAAGAACGCCGGCAGCGTCAGCGCCAGCGTGGCCGGGATGCGTTCCAGCACCAGCTGGATCGCGGGCCGCCCATCGCGCATGGAGCGGCCCAGCTCGCCCTTGGCGATCGCGCTGAAGTAATCGAGATATTGGAGCCAGATGGGATCATCGAGGCCCCAGGCCTTGCGGAAGGCGGCGATCACCTCGGGCGGCGCTTCCGGTCCGAGGATCATCAGAGCGGGATCGCCGGAGAGGCGCAGCACGACGAAGGCAAAGGTCACGACGAGCACGATCGTCAGCGCCGCGCGTCCAATGCGAATGGCGACATAGCGTCCCATCACGCCGCATCCCGTGTTTGAGTGCCCGCGACGAGATGGCAGGCGACCTGCCTGTCGCCGCCGACAGCCGAGAGAGCCGGCACCTCGCTCGCACAGCGCGCGATGGCGCGCGGGCAGCGCGGATGGAAGGCGCAGCCTTGGGGACGCGCCGCCGGGTTCGGCGGATCGCCCGACAGCACGATGCGGCCGGCGCTGCGGCGGCCCGGCGCGGGCGAGGCCGAGACCAGCGCCTGCGTGTAGGGATGCTCGGGGCGCGCAAAGAGATCGTCGGCGCGGCCGATCTCGACGATGCGGCCGAGATACATCACGGCGACCACATTGCTGATCTGCCTGACGACGCGCAGATCGTGGCTGATGAACAGCAGCGTCAGCGACAGCTGGGCCTGGAGATCGCAAAGCAGGTTCACCACCTGTGCCTGGATCGAGACGTCCAGCGCGCTGACCGGCTCGTCGCAGACCAGGAAATCCGGCTTCGTCGCCAGTGCCCGCGCCAGCACGATGCGCTGACGCTGCCCGCCCGAGAGTGCGCCGGGATAGCGTGCGCCATGCGCCGGCGTCAGCTCGACCGCACGCAGCAATTCGCGGACGCGATCTTCGCGCTCGGCAGAAGAGCCGAGGCCGTGAATGTCCAGGGGCTCGCGGATCTGCGCCGCGACCGGCAGGCGCCGGTCCAGCGCGCCCAGCGGGTCCTGGAAGATCATCTGCATGCGCGCGCGCTGCGTGCGCCAGGCCGCCGTTCCCGACACGGCCATCGGCTTGCCGTCGAACCGCACCTCGCCCCTGTCGGGCGGCTCGAGGCCGAGCACGATGCGGCCGGTGGTGGACTTGCCCGAACCGGACTCGCCGACGAGGCCCAGCGTTTCGCCCTTGGCGATCGTCAGCGACACGCCGTCGACCGCATGGACGGCAGTGCTGCGACCGAACATTCCGGAGCGCATGGCGTAGCTGCGCGAGATCCCTGACACTTCGACGAGCGGCGGGCTCATTCGGCGGCGATTCCGAGCAGCGCGCGCCGCGAGGCTTCGGCGCGGATGCAGGCAACGGTCCGGTCGTTCGCAATCGGCGCCAGGCTGGGCGCGCCAAGGCCACAGGCCTCTTCTGCCAGCGCACAACGCGGCGCGAAGGCACAGCCGCCGGGCATGTGCGCGGGATCGGGCACCGTTCCGGGAATAGCAGTGAGGCGCCGGCGCGGCCCGTCGAGCGGCGGCAGCGCGCCGATCAGGCCCTGCGCGTAAGGGTGCACGGGATCGGCGAAAAGCTGGTTGCTGGGCGCCTGTTCGACGATGCGGCCGGCATACATCACTGCGACACGGTCGCAGTTCTCGGCGACGACACCGAGGTCGTGGCTGATCAGCACCATCGCCATGTTCATGTCGCGGCGGATGGTGGAGAGCAGTTCCAGGATCTGCGCCTGGATGGTGGCATCGAGCGCCGTGGTCGGCTCGTCCGCGATCAGGACATCGGGATTTCCGGCGAGTGCCATCGCGATCATGATGCGCTGGACCTGGCCCCCCGAAAACTCGTGCGGATAGGCGGACAGCCGGCGCGCCGCATCGGGAATGCCGACGAGGTCGAGCAGCCGCTTGGCTTCGGCCCTCACCGCCTCGCCTTGGAGGTCGCGATGCAGCGCCAGCGCTTCGCAGAGCTGTTTGCGGATGGTCAGTACCGGGTTGAGTGCGCTTGCCGGATCCTGGAAGATCATGGCAACCCGCCCGCCCCTCACCTGATCCAGCTCGGAGGCCGGCGCGCCAAGGATCTCGCGCCCGTCGAGTCGAACTGAGCCCGAGATTTTCGCGTGTCGTGGCAACAAGCCGAGCGCAGCAAGCCAGGTCACCGACTTGCCGGAGCCGGACTCGCCGACGAGGCCGAGCGCCTCGCCCTTGCCAAGAGCGATGTCGACACCGCGCAGGACCGGCACGCCGTTCAACGCGACGCTCAGGCCCTGGATGCTGACCAGCGGCGACACCGTCAGACCTCGAAATTGCCGGCGCGGAAATCCATCGCGAAGGCGGGCGCAGCCTTCCACTTGATCGATTTCGGCTTGGCCGTGAAGGTCGCGTTCTGGTGCAGCACCGTGTAGGCGGGATCCTCGCGCTCGGCGATCTCCAGCATGCGGCGGAAGGCCTTCTTGCGGGCGGCGCGGTCGGTCGAGGTCTCCAGGAATTCCGAGAGCGTGTTCAGCTCGGCGTTGGTCCATTCGCCGATCTGCTGCTGCTGGCCGTTCGGCCCGTGCTGGGCGACCAGCGAGGACACTGGATCGTTGAAGGCAGCCGAGTTCGACCAGTCGCGCACGGCGCGGCTCGGCGCGCGTTCCATGATCTGCGACCAGTTCTCCTTGGTCTCGATCTGCACGTTGAGACCGACCGACTTCCACATCTCGACCAGCACCTGCGCGGTCGCGACCTGGTTGGTGTAGTAGTTGTTGAGCAGGCGGTACGGGATCGGATCGCCCTTGTAGTTGGCCTGCTTCAAGAGGTCCTGCGCGAGCTTCGGATCGTAGGCCGGCACGCTCCAGTCGGCGTTGAACATGTCGCCGTAGAACTCCCACTGCAGGCCCTTCGGCACGCGGGTGCGGCCGGCCCACAGGCTGTCGACGATGGCCTGGCGGTCGATGGCGTGGGTGAAGGCGCGCCTGACCAGCGGATTGGCGAGCACGGCGTGGTTCTTGTCGAACACGGTGAGGCGGTGGTTGAGGATGGTGCCGCCCTGCACCTCGAACGCGGCGTTCTTCTCGATGCCGGCGATCTGGTCCGGCGGGATGTCGCAGGCGAACTGGTACTCGCCCGAGAGCAGGCCGTTGATGCGGCTCGCGACCTCGGGGACTTCGAGGAAACGGATGCGCTTGAGCGGCGGACGGCCGCCCCAATATTCGTCGTGGGCCTCCAGGGTCAGCGACACGTCGGGCTTGAGCTCGACGACCTTGTACGGACCCGTCGTGATCGGCTTGCGCGCCCAGTCGAGATAGCTGGCGGATTCCTCCCAGGCGCGGCGGTTTGCGATGTCGGAGCCGTAGCGCGACAGCCGGCCCTCGATGGTGACGTCGGGCGTCGCGTTGTAGAAGCGCACCGTGTACTTGTCGACGGCATCGACGCGCACGAGGTCCGGCCAGATGCGGCGGGCAACGGCGGGCACGTCAGGCGGCAGCTCCTTGCCCGGGCGCGGCGCCGGGATCTTCTCGAAGGCCTGGATGGTGGAGCGGCTCTTCGCCTCGGTCTCGCCGAACATGCGCTGGCGGCTGAAGGTGAAGACGACGTCTTCCGCCGTCAGCTCGTCGCCATTGTGGAACTTGACGCCCTGGCGCAGCTTCACCTCGACGGTCTGGTCGTCGATGCGGCGCCACTCGGTGGCAAGGCCCGGCACGGCTTCGAGGCTGCCGCGCCAGTTCTTGGAGATCAGGCCTTCCCAGATCGAGGAGAAGAACACGCGCTCGCCGACATTGGACTGTTCGCGCAGCACGTCGAGCACGTTCGAATTCGTCACCTTCTGGACGGCGATCGTCACCGACGGACGGTTGTCGGCCTGTCCGATGGCAAAGCGCGGCAGCAGCAGCGTGCCTGCGGCGGCGCCGCCGGTCTTCAGGATGGTGCGACGGGTGAGTTTGGTCATGACAATAGCCCCTGCCCTCAGTGATGTCGGTTATTCGGCGAGACCGAGCGCGGCGAGATGCGCTGCGCCCTTGCGGACGTCGTCGTGGTTGCGCAGTTCCAGGATCAGCCGCGGGTTCGAGGTCAGCCGTCCCAGCGCGCGGAACACGGCGACCCACGGGATGTTGCCTTCGCCCGGCGCCCAGTGCCGGTCGGCAAAGCCGTCGGTATCCTGGAGGTGGACATGCGTCAGCATGGCGCCAGCGGTCTCCACGTAATAGTCGACCGGCGGCGCACCGGTGGAGATGTGGGCGTAGTTGGCATGGCCGGTGTCGAGCGAGACGCGGACCTTGGCGCTTTCGAGCGCCTTGGCGAGCCGCACGCGGTCACGCGGATCCTTGTCCTCGATGTTCTCGATGACGATCTCGCAGCCGATCGTCTCGGCGCGCGCGATCACCTCGGCGAGCGTCGCCTTGACGCGTTCGACGATATTGCCGCGGTTGTCGGGATAGAGGTCGAGATTGTTGTGGTCCCAGGTCGTGAACGGCGAATGGATCACCATCTGCGTCGCGCCGAGGAACTCCGCGGCATCGAGGCCCTGCAGCAGGCGCTTGGTCACGGCCTGGCGGATCATCGGGTCGTGGCTGTCGATCTTGAAGCCCCAGAACGGCCCGTGAATGCCGAGCCGGCCGGTATGGCCCGCGAGCATCTGCTTGATCTCACCGGCGGCGCTGCGCCAGTCGCCATCGAGCAGATCGGCGCGGAAGAAATCCTGGATCTCGAGATCGCGTTGCCGTTCCAGCAGCCAGTCACGATGCGCGGGGATCGACTTGATGGACAATGCGGCGCCCAACACCGGCTTCGACATGGCTTGCTCCTTCGTCTGCGATGACGGGAGCAGCGCTAGACCAGTTCAGTGACAGGCCCGTGAAATCGAGGTTCCGCGGCAGCTAGGAGGTGTGGACATCGCGAGCGTCGCCAGCATCGATCTTGTGCAGCAGCGCCGCCGTCGATGCAGCCGCATGCAGCTTGCCGCAGAAGCAAGTTCAATCGTGTCCGTAGTGACCCGGAATGGAATCCTATCCCGATCTCGCGTACATCGCGCGACATCGATCGGCGGCCACTTCCAAGGGCATCACCCTCTGATCGCGCACCAAGGGGTTGGGGGACCAACTGGGGCGGGGGATCGAAGGCTGGGGCAAGGTGACGAGGTCCGGACTCCTAGGCACTCCGGACCTCGCGCTTTCCATCAGCGCGGGCGCGCCAGCATAGTCCCAAATCCACACGTGCTTGCCGCGAAGCAGCTCGCGCCGCGCGTCAGCTCACATCGCATCCTGCAACGTCAGCCGTGCCCTGAAGGTCACGCTGGTCTTGCCGACCAGCGCCATGCCCTCGATGTCGGCGCCTCCAGCGAAATAATCGCCGGAAAAGCCGCAGGTGACCTCCCTGCCGCCGAAGGCGAGCGTCCTGCCGACCGCCTCGGTGTGCTGATTGACGATCATGTCGCCGCGCCACTTGCCGTTCCGGAAGGTGTAGCTGCCGGTGTAGTAGAAATAGCTGTCGCCGCCCATGATGCGGCCGTCGCAGAGCACGACCACACCCCTCGCCTGCCCGCGCTTGCCGTCACGCATCTCGATGTCGAAGATGTAGAGGCCGTTGACGACGCTGGCCCCTTCACCCGCTTCTGCGCCTGCCCCGGTCGACATCAGATCGCCTCCCTGTATCGATCCGCCCTCGCTAATCAGTGCGGTACGTTGCGCTCGAGATCCTCGAGCCAGGCTGCCGCGCTCGAATCCGACGGCGCGCGCCAGTCGCCGCGCGGCGACAAGGAGCCGCCGGCGGACACTTTCGGGCCGTTCGGCATGGCCGAGCGCTTGAACTGGCTGAAGGCGAAGAAGCGGCGCAGGAACACCTCTAACCAGCGCCGGATCTCGGGAAGGTCATAAGCCCTTCGCTTGTCGGTCGGGAATGCCGGCGGCCACTCGCCCCCGGCGACGTCCTTCCACGCCTGGAGCGCCATGAAGGCGATCTTGGACGGCCGCATGCCGAAGCGCAGCGTGTAGAACAGGTTGAAATCCTGCAGCTCGTAGGGACCGACGGACGCTTCAGTGCTCTGCGGCTTCTCGCCGGGTTGCACCGGAACCAGCTCCGGCGATATTTCAGCCGACAGGATCGAGGCGAGCGTCCGGTTCACGTCGCCACTGAACTGTTTCGAGGCGATCACCCAGCGGATCAGATGCTGGATCAGCGTCTTCGGCACTCCGGCGTTGACGTTGTAATGCGCCATCTGGTCGCCGACGCCATAGGTGCACCAGCCGAGCGCAAGCTCGGAGAGGTCGCCGGTTCCGATGACGATGCCGCCGTGATGGTTGGCGAGGCGGAACAGATAGTCCGTGCGCAGGCCCGCCTGCACATTCTCGAAGGTGACGTCGTAGACCTTCTCGCCCTTGCCGAAGGGATGGCCGATGTCCTTCAGCATTTGCGTCGCGGTGGTGCGGATGTCGAGCTCCTGCCAGGTCGTCTGCAACGCCTTCATCAGCGCCAGCGCATTGGTCTTGCTTTCGCTGCCGGTGGCAAAGCCCGGCATGGTGTAGGCGAGGATGTTCTCTCGCGGCAGGCCGAGCAGATCGACGGCCTTGGCGGCGACGATCAGCGCATGGGTGGAATCAAGGCCGCCGGAGACGCCGATGACGACGCGCCTGGTGCCGGTCGCGCGCATGCGCTGCACGAGGCCGGCGACCTGGATGTTGTAGGCTTCGTAGCAATCCTGCTCGAGTAGGCTCTCGTCGCTCGGCACGAACGGAAAGCGCTCGACCTTGCGCAGGAAACCGATATCGCCGGAAGGCGGCTTCAGCGCGAACGTCACCTTGCGGAAGAACGCCTCGCGCTGGCGGCGGTTGTCGTCGAACGTACCCATCAGGGCGCGCTCCTGCCTGAGCAGGTCGAGATCGACGTCGGCCGTGGTGATCTGGCCGCCCTGGCGGAACCGCTCGCCCTCGGCCAGCAGCACGCCGTTCTCGTAGATCGAAGTCTGGCCATCCCATGCCAGATCCGTTGTCGATTCCCCGGCACCGGCGGCGGAATAGACATAGGCCGCGAGACAGCGCGCCGAGGTCGACTGGCACAACAGCGCGCGCGAGCGGGCACGGCCGATCGTGATCGGGCTGCCCGAGAGATTGACCAGCACGCTGGCCCCCGCCAGCGCCAGCTCGGAGGCCGGCGTCACCGGGATCCACATGTCCTCGCAGATCTCGACGCCGAGGGTCAGGCCCGGAACGTCTTCCGCGGCGAACAGAAGGTCGACGCCGAACGGGGCATGCAGTCCGCCAAAGGCAATGCTCTCGCCGGCGATCCCTGCGCCGGAGGCGAAATGGCGACCCTCGTAGAACTCACGGTAGGTCGGCAGGTAGCTCTTGGGCACGACACCGAGGACGTTGCCGCGATGGATGACGACGGCGCAATTATAGATGCGGTGGCCAAAGCGCAGCGGCGCTCCCACGATCAGCACGGTCATCAGCGCCGCGGAGGCCTCGACGATGGTGACGAGCCCACGCTCGACCGCGTCGAGCAGCGGGTCCTGCTTCACGAGGTCCTCGATCGCGTAGCCGGACAGGCACAGCTCGGGAAACACGGCGACCGCAACCGACTGCTCGTGGCAGGCATTGGCCGCCGCCAGGACGGCCTTCGCATTGGCCGTGGGATCGGCCACATGGGAGGTGGTCACGCAGGCCGCCACGCGCGCAAATCCGTGGGCGTAGATCGAGTGGAAAGTCATCCAATACCCTTAGTCTCTTCGCGGCCGGCCGCAGCCGTCAGCTTCGCCTCTCATGTAACCCATTATGTAACCTATGGACCCCGCCCCGTGCATGTCATCCGCCGTCATGCATAACGGATTTGCGCTCCGGCCGGTCCAATTCCGGCGATCTCAGGCGCTGCGGGCCAGCACGCCCGACAGGTCGCCGCGCAGCCACTGCGCGATCCGGGGCCAGGCGTGTGCGTGGGTCCGCGCGCCCATGAACAGGCCGAGATGGTTGCTCGGCTCGGACGCCGCCGCAATGAAGGCCGGCGGCGTGCCGACGAGCCCGGCGGTGGCAAGGGCCTGCGTTGCCGGCACCACGTCGTCGTCAAGCCCGGCCAGCAGGAAGACCGGCGCCTTGACGTCCTTCAGGTCAACCCGGCGGCCGAGCGCGACGAAGTCGCCGCCGGCAATCCGGTTCTCCCGGAAGATCCGGTTGACGATCTCGAGATAATAGGTGCCGGGCAGATCGAGCGTCTCCACGTTCCACTGGTCGAAGCGTGCAAGCAGCGCCGCGCCCTCCTCGTCCGCGAGCTCCCTTTGCAAAGCGGCCGCGATATCCTCGCGGCTTGGCGTCCGCGACCAGAAGCGCAGCATCTCCTCGCCGCTGACATTGCCGCCGCCGCGCGCGACGAGCTGGTCGTAGACCACCTCCGGCGCGTTGCGGGCGAGCCGGGACAGCGAGGAATCGATCGACAGATCGACCGGCGCGCCGACCAGGACCAGCCGCCGCACCTTGGCCGGAAACCGCGCCGCATAGAGCAGAGACAACCAGCCGCCCTGGCACAGGCCGACCAGGTCGACCGGCGCACCGATCTCGTCGATGGCGACGTTGAGGTCCCCAAGATAGCTGTCGATCGAGAGGTAGCGCATGTCCGGCGTCGCCGACCGCCAGTCGGTGAGATAGACGCGGTCGACGCCGCCATTTTGCAGCGACTGCACCACGCTGTGGCCCGGCGCGAAGTCGGCGATCAGGGCCCGATGCAACGCCAAGGGTGCGCAGACCAGCGCCGGCTGGCCGGACCGGTCCTTTGCGCATGCGCGCAGGCGCATGGTCGCAAGCTCGAGCGCAACCGTGCCGGGCGTCGTCCAGGGCAAGCTGCTATCGGCCGGCGGGTCGGCCGGTCCGCGCTCCATCCACCAGAAACAGGCATCCAAAGCGAGGCGCGCCGTCGCAAACGGCCAGAGTAGCTGGTCGCGCTGGACGTGATCCGGTCCGCCCGGCTGTTTGCCTGTCTTGTCCACCAAATCTATCTCGCGCGCCTCACAAGAACGCCTCGAAGCTGATGACGGAAATGCCGTGTTCGCCAAAGCTCCGGTGGGCCGCCGCCATGGAGCCGTCGAGGTCGATGCCGCGGCAGGCGTCCTCGATCACGACGACCTCGAACCCCGCCTTGCGCGCATCCTCCGCCGAGAAGCGGACGCAGAAGTCGAGCGCCAGTCCTGCGACGAAAACGGTTCTGAGCTCACGCTCACGCAGATAGCCGAGCAGCCCCGTCGGCGTGCTGTGGTCATTCTCGAACAGCGCCGAATAGGAATCGATGCCGCGGCGGAATCCCTTGCGCACCACGAGGTTCGCCCTTGAGGCGTCCAGCTCGCGGTGGAATTCGGCGCCGGCCGTGCCCTGCACGCAATGCGTCGGCCAGAGCACCTGGGTGCCGTAGTCGAGCTCGATGGTCTGGAACGGCTGCCTGCCGGCATGGTTTGGCGCGAAGGAGACGTGATCACCCGGATGCCAGTCCTGGGTCAGCACCACATTGGCGAATTTTTGGGCGATGCGATTGATGGCGGGCACGACCTTCTCGCCGCCGGGCACGGCCAGCGCCCCGCCGGTGCAGAAGTCGTTCTGCACGTCGATCACCAGCAGCACGTCGCGGTCGGCAATCTTCATCGCAAGGCTCCATTCCTTTCGCCGGGCGTCGAAACGTCCAGCGCTCCCTCAATGTCGATCTTCCGGCCCGGCTTCGCAACCACCGACAGCGTGTGGCGATGTCGCGCCGGGCCGATGCGCATCATGGGAATGCAACGGTTTGGCATCGTCCGTGTTGACTAGGCACAATCAGGCGAGGATTCTCGAACCGTTCGCGAGTTGCGGACCGGATCAGCAACGGCGACAAAGGTTCCCGCAGGCCGGCAAGGCCGCGGCAGCCGCAGGGCCATCGGAATCAGCACGACATGGGTATCGGCAAGACAGGACAAATTCTTCTCGCCGATATCGGCGGCACCAATGCGCGCTTCGCGCTGAGCCAGGGTGACCAGATCGGCGCCATCGACTATGTGAAGGTCGCCGACTTCCCGACGGTTCGGGAAGCCATTGCCGATGTGCTGGCGCGCCGGACCGGCGGCGAAGCGCCCCCGCGCGCCGTGCTGGCCGTGGCGGGCCCCGTCACCAACAACCGCTGCGTCATGACCAACAGCCCCTGGGTCATCGACGGCTACGAGTTGCAGCCGGCGCTCGGCTTCGACAGCGTCCACGTGCTTAACGATTTCGAGGTGGTGGCCTGGTCTCTGCCCGCCTTGCAGCCGGCCGACCTCATTGCGCTCGGGGGACAGGACGGCCTGTCCGGGGAGCCGCTGCTGGTGGTCGGCCCCGGAACCGGCTTTGGCGTCTCCTGCCTGGTCGAGCGCCACGGCGCGCGGCTCGCCGTGGTCACCGAGGCGGGACATGCGACGCTTCCGGCCGAGAACGAGCGCGAGGAGCGTGTCATCGCAGCCTTGCGGCAGCGCCTTGGCCATGTCTCGATCGAGCGCGGCGCCCTGTCGGGCTCCGGTCTGCAGAGCCTTTACGAAGCCCTGGCGGAAGTCGACGGCGCCCAGGTGCCGCACCGCGACGCCGCCGCCATTACCAAGGCGGCCCTCGACGGCAGCTGTGCGCATAGCCGCGCGACGCTGGAGATGTTCTGCGCCATCCTCGGCTCGGTCGCTGGCAATCTTGCGGTGACCTTCGGCGCCCGTGGCGGTGTCTATATCGCCGGCGGCATCGTGCCCCGCTTTCCCGAGTTCCTCGCGGCCTCGGCCTTCCGCGCGCGCTTCGAGGCGAAGGGGCGCTTCCAGGATTACTTGCGCAACATTCCGACCCGGCTGGTCACCAAGCCCGATGCGAGCTTCCTCGGCCTGAAGACGTTCGCCGACCACAATCCGGATTGAGCACGGCCGGCTGCGAGGCCGTCCGGTCCGTTAACTATTCACAGCTGATTGCAGTGCACACGCGGTTCCACGCGCGATCGCGCTTGCCCCTTTGTTTCCGATGGGAAACAATTCGCGCCTGTGTGTGGCGTTAGTTGCGGGGGCGTGACATGCGTAAGCAGGACGTAGGATTCGACTATCACCGCTATCACCGCCTGCTGACCGAGGCGGACAACGAGGACAAGCGGCTCGCGCTGATCGAGCTCTTGATCGAGGAAAAGGCGCGAGACCGGCTGGCCGCCCAGCGCGCCTCGGATCGCGCGGCCATGACCGCCCATACCATCGCCACCGTGCTGAGGAACGGCCGCAGCTGAGCCTGCGATGCCGTAGCGTGTGAGCCCGTGGCGGCACGCGCGACGATGCGTATCGATTGCGATTCCGTTAAGGATCCCTCGCAAGCTCGCGTCAAACCTTTTGCTCTAAGAGTTCCCTCACCTGATGCAATTCAGGATCAACACAGGGGGGAATGAACATGAGCATGCTTTCGCTTGCCGCAATGCCGGTCGCCGCCGAAACGCGTTTTGCCAATTCTTCGTTCAAGACCATCTTGCTGTTCTGCTGCGCGGGCCTTCTCGCCTCGTTCGGCCTGATGGCGCGCGGCGTCGATATCGGTGCCGGCCTGATCTGAGCCGCGACGAATTCCTTCGCGACATGGCCGCCCCCTCGGGCGGCCATTTTCGTTGGCGCGGCTCTTTCCGCCGTCGCCGGGCGCGCCGGCTCAGTGCGGCGCTTTCGCGGTGGCTTCCGGAAACATTGAATCGATCATCGCCTTGAGCTGGTCGATCGAAATCGGCTTGCGCAGGATGGGCCTGCGGCGGAGCAAGGACGGCAGCAATTCCGGCCCGTAGCCGGTGGCGAACAGGAACGGCTTGCCACGACGCTCGATCAGATCGGCGACCGGATCGACGTAGAGGCCCATGAGATTGATGTCGAGGATGGCGAAATCATATTGCGCGGTCATCGCAAAAGCGCTCGCGTCCCGGACATTGTCCGCTTCCGCGACGACGTGGTGGCCGAGCTCTTCCACCATGTCGGCCATCATCATCCGGATCAACGCCTCGTCTTCGACCAGGAAAACGGAGAGTCCGCCCGCCATATCAACCCCGCAGTCAGCCTTGCGAAGCTAATCATACCCGAATCGCGGAGAGGATTCACGAATTCGTGGCGGGCGCCGTTAATTCAGGCGCCCGCAATCCGATTCAACTTGATCAATCCAGTCCGCGCTCGTGGCTGAGGCGCACCATCTCCTGGATGAAGACCTGCTTCTGCTTGTCGTCGAGGCTCGAATAGAGCGGCTCGGCGGCGTCGGCGACGTTGCGCTGGTCGGAGGCGCGGTCGATCAGGAATTGCGCCTCGTTGCGCATCTGCTCGATGATGTCATCCGGCGGATCGCGCTTGGCGCGGGCAACCCGCAGGTTGAGCCGCTCTGCACCATTATGCCCGAGGTAGTGCATTGCGCTCGAGAAGCCGTACCAGTGCTTCTCCTGGTCGGGCGTGAGATTCAGCTCGGTCTTGATCCGCTCGATATAGGAATCGCTATTGGCAACGATCTGGTCGGCAGTCAGTTGCGGCGCGCCCGGCTGGGTGAGGACGGTGACATCCTTGTTGTCCTTGGTGTCCTGCGGCGCGTTCTTGGCTTCCTTGCTCGCCTTGCTGCCCTTGCCTGCCTTGGCGTTCTTCGCGTCCTTGGCGTCCTTGTCCTTGCCGGCGCCCTGCTGCTGCTGCTTGGCGTCCTTCGAATCCTTGCTGGCGTCCTTGTTGGCGGCGGGCGGCGGATTGGCATTGTTGTTGTTGCCGACACCGAGCACGCCGGTGAACACGCCGACCACGCCGCCGATCGCGCCCCCGAGCACGCCACCGACCGGGCCGGCCGCCTTGTTCCCGGCCGCCGCGCCCTCCTGAACGCCTTTGACCAATCCTTGAGCATTGGCAACCGCGGCCGCGCCGAGCAGCACCGTGAGCACGCTCCCCAACGCCAGCCATCGTCGCAGGTGAAGCCGCGCTGGCGGCGCCGGGTCGATCATTCTCGTCTCCATCGTCGAACGGATTGGCCTCTGTAGGGGTGGGAGCTCCCCGCCGGTTGCAACTCTATCGGTTTCGCCGCTTCGAGGTCCAGACGCAGCCAATCGCTGTCCACGCCCGAAAAGTCTTTCGCGCGAAGCGGTTATGCAGGCTTATTCGAAACTGCGGCGTAATTGCGCACGGAGCCGTCCCGCCGGTTTGCGCAACGTGTGCGGCGCAAAAGAAGCCAGCGCCGGCGTGCGTCCGGACGCACGACGACGCAAAGCGCTGCCGCGCATCCGGGCACAACGTTAGTTCTAGACAAACGCCGTTCGGCTTTCTCGACAGACGCAATCAATCATGATCTGATCGCGCTACCAATTTGTCGCGCGGCGCATGATCGGGATCGGCGCTGACGGCACCGGCAAGAAGCGATCAACAAGAAACGCCAACAAGAAAATCAAAAGCAAAACTCGGAAGAGTTCAGAGGAAACACCAGAACAATAAAACACCCAAGCGAGGAAACGAGATGTCACGAAAGACACTGACGCGACGTCAATTTGTGGCTGCCACTGCAATGTCCTCCGCGGCGCTGATCTCAGCGCCTTATGTCCGGGGCGCCTACGCCGCCGGCAAACTCTCGATAGGCTTCTGGGACCATTGGGTGCCGGGCGCCAACAAGGCCTCGACCGATCTCGTCAACGAGTGGGCCGCGAAGGAGAAGGTCGAAGTCTCCATCGACTACATCACCAGCAACAACAAGAAGATCGAGCTGACGGCCGCCGCCGAGGCGCAGGCCAAGTCCGGTCACGACATCCTGCAGATGCCGAGCTGGTGGCCGCAGGCTTACGCCGAGAATCTCGAGCCGCTCAACGACGTCATGGAGCCGTTGCTCAAGCAGAACGGTGAGGTGAACGGCACCGTCAAATATCTCGGGCAGTCAGGCGGCAAATGGCTCGCAGTCCCTGCGACGCCCGGCAGCCAGATCAAGGGCCCCTGCTCGCGCATCGACCTGATGAAGAAGCACGCCGGCATCGACGTGCAGGAGATGTATCCGGCCGGCGGCCCGCCCAAGGTCGAGAACTGGACCATGGAGACCTTCCTGAAGGCGGCCGAGGCTTGCCAGAAGGCAGGCTTCGCGTTCGGCATCGGCATGGGCGAGACCACCGACAGCGTGGACACCGCCGGCGCGATCTTCCAGTCGTTCGGCGCCGAGCTCGTCAATGCCAAGGGCGATATCACGGTGAAGACCGACCAGGTTCGCCAGGCGATGGAGTTCTACAAGAAGCTGATCGCCTTCCTGCCGCCTGATGCACCGTCCTGGGACGACGCCTCCAACAACAAATGGCTGATCTCCGGCCGCGGGGCGATGATCCTCAACCCGCCCAGCGCCTGGGCCGTCGCCAAGCGCGACGCGCCGCAGGTCGCCGAGCAGTGCTGGACGCACGGCTTCCCGTCCGGTCCGAAGGGGCGGTTCGCACCGTACCTGCCCTACTTCTGGGGCGTCTGGAGCTTCGGCAAGAACAAGGAGGCCGCCAAGAGCCTGCTCGTTCACATGTCCTCGCCCTCGTCGATCGAGAAGTTCGTTGCGGTCAGCGGCGGCTATGACCTGCCGGCCTACGCGAACATGACCAAGTTCAAGACATGGGAGGAGGAAGGGCCGCCGAAGGGAACGCTCTTCCACTATCCGGACCCCTACAAGCATCAGACGCTGTCGATCGCAGCGTCGCCCGCGCCGCCCAAGATCGCGCAACAGATCTACTTCCAGGCGACGCTGACCAAGATGGCGCTGCGCTTTGCGCGCGGCGAAACCATGGAGCAGGCGCTCGCCTGGGCCGAAGGCGAGTGCGAAGGCTTCATGCGAAGCTAGACCGCGACGGGACAGGACGGCCGCGCAGCCTGCGCGAGCCGTCCGCATCCCGTCATCGGATTCGCATGCCTGCAAAGCCGCCCGAACGGCCGGCTTTGCAGTTGGAAGTCCGCGAAGAGAAGCCGACTCAAGAGAAGCTGATTCAAGGAAGCTGACATGGCCGATGTCGTCGTTGAGCGAGGTCCCGTCGTCCGTGCGACGGGCGCGCGGAAGGGATCAAGCCTGCGCAATACGCTGGGGCGGAAATCGACGGTGGCGTTCCTCCTGACGCTGCCGCTGATCCTGCTGATCACGCTGCTGGTGCTCTACCCTGCCTTCTATTCGCTCTATCTGGCGACGCTGAACAAGGCGATGACGAAATTCGTCGGCCTCGGCAATTTCACCTTCCTGTTCAAGCGCGAGACGTTCTGGATGGTGGTGCAGCAGTCCTGCATCTTCGCGATCACCGCCGTGATCTTCAAGGCGCTGATCGGCTTCATCGTCGCGCATTTCGTCCACAACATTCCCGGCAAGAAGCAGCGCAAATGGCGCGGCATGCTGCTGGTGCCCTGGGTGATCCCGCCGGCGATGAGCACGCTGGCCTGGCTGTGGCTGTTCGACCCCTCCTACAGCGCCTTCAACTACACGCTTTCCTTCTTCGGCGTCGGTCCGATCCCCTGGCTTGGTGATACCTTCTGGGCGCGCTTCTCCGTCATCCTCGTCAACGTCTGGTACGGCGCGCCGTTCTTCCTGATCATGTATCTGGCGGCGCTGAAGTCCGTGCCGGACCAGCTCTACGAGGCGGCGTCGATCGACGGCGCCAATTGGTGGCAGAAGATCTGGCACATCACCTTGCCGATGATGCGCAACATCATCGCGATCACGACCCTCTTCTCGCTGATCGTGACCTTCGCCAATTTCGACATCGTGCGCATCCTGACGTCGGGCGGCCCGCTCGATACGACGCATCTGTTCGCCACCTGGGCGTTCCAGGTCGGCATCCAGAGCAGCGACATTCCGCTCGGCGCCTGCGTCTCGCTGTTCATGGTGCCGATCCTCGCCGTCGCAGCGATCTTCATCCTGCGCGATGTCTCCAAACGCGGGAACGAAGCCTGATGAGCACGCTTGCAATCGACAAGGCCGGACCGTCGCGCAAGGTCAAATACGGCAGCATGAGCCGGGACCGCACCTGGGCGCTGCGCTGGTCCTATTTCTTCCTGGTGCTGTTCGCCATCTTCTTCCTGACGCCGCCGATCTACATGCTGATCACCTCGCTCAAGAGCAGCGCGGAGATATCGGCGGCGACCAATCCCTGGTGGGTGTTCCACCCGACGCTGTCGAATTATGTCGAGCTGCTGACCTCGAACCAGTTCCTGCGCTTCTTCTGGAACTCGTCGATCGTGTCGATCGTGGTTGTCATCGTGACCATGCTGATCAGCATCCCCGCGGCCTTTGCGCTGGCGCGGATGAAGTTCTGGGGCTCGGCGACGCTCGCCACCGGCGTCTTCCTGACCTACCTGATCCCGGACAGCCTCCTGTTCATCCCGCTGTTCAAGATGCTCGGGGTGGTCCAGGACATGACCGGCATCACGCTGCTCAACCGATGGTACGTGCTGCTATTCATCTATCCGACGCTGACGGTGCCGTTCTGCACCTGGATCATGATCGGCTATTTTGCCTCCATCCCGAAGGAGCTCGACGAGGCCGCCCTCATCGACGGCGCCTCCTGGCTGCAGACCCTGACGCGGATCTTCATCCCCGTCGCGCTGCCCGGGCTGATCGCGGCCACCATCTTCGCCTTCACGGTGTCGTGGGCGCAGTTCCTCTATCCGCTGGTGTTCACGACGTCGGTCGATCAGCTCGTGCTGCCGGTCGGCATCACCACCACGCTGATCAAGGGCGACGTGTTCAACTGGGGACAGATCATGACCGGCGCGCTGCTCGGCGCCGCGCCGCCGTTGATCATCTACGCATTCCTGATGGACTACTACATTGCCGGCCTGACCGCCGGTGCGACAAAGGGTTGATGACTCATGGCTGACGTTGCTCTGCGGAAGGTAGTCAAGCGTTACGACGATGTCGAAGCCGTGCGCGGCATCGACCTCGATATCGCCGACCATGAGTTCATCGTGCTGGTCGGCCCCTCCGGCTGCGGCAAGTCGACCACGCTGCGGATGATCGCCGGGCTCGAGGACATCAGCGACGGCGACATCATGATCGGCGGCGACGTCGTCAACGACGTGCCGCCGAAGGATCGCGACATCGCGATGGTGTTCCAGAACTACGCGCTGTACCCGCACATGACGGTCGCCGAGAACATGTCGTTCGGGCTGCGCCTGAAGCACTATCCCAAGGCCGAGATCAAGGCCCGCGTGACGGAAGCCGCCCGCCTCCTCGACATCACCGACCTGATCGACCGCAAGCCGAAGCAGCTCTCCGGCGGCCAGCGCCAGCGCGTCGCGATGGGCCGCGCCATCGTGCGCAACCCGAAGGTCTTCCTGTTCGACGAGCCACTGTCCAATCTCGACGCCAAGCTGCGGGTGCAGATGCGGATCGAGATCAAGAAGGTGCACCAGAAGGTGCGCACCACCACGGTCTACGTCACCCACGACCAGGTCGAGGCGATGACGCTGGCCGATCGGGTCGTGGTGATGAACAAAGGCAAGATCGAGCAGATCGGGACGCCGAACGAGCTCTACCACAAGCCGGCGACGCGCTTCGTGGCGGGCTTCATCGGCTCGCCCGCGATGAACTTCCTCCCATGCCGTCTCGAGGATGTCGGCGGCACGCTCCAGCTTCGCCTCACCGACCGCATCGCCTTCGCGCTGCCGGCGGCCCGCGCCGCGCGCTACAACGCGCTGTCGCGGACCGACAAGCTGCTGCTCGGCATCCGGCCCGAGCATCTCACCGAGTCGCATGCGCATCTGGGGCCGGGCGTCGAGACCTTCGACACCGTGCTCGACGTCACCGAGCCGATGGGGATGGAAACCCTGGTCTATTTCGGGCTCGACGGCACGCCGGTCTGCGGCCGGGTCGATCCCAATGCCGGCGCCAAGGACGGGGCTCCCATGCGTTTGGCGATGGACCTCAATAATATGCACCTGCTAAACGAGGAGACCGGCGTCGTCCTGTGACGCCGGCCCAAAAAACGCGAGGCAGGCAGGGGAGCGATGGCGTCCAACAAGAAGAAGATTTTCGTTACACAAACTTTGTCGCAAGGGGCACGCGCCCTCCTCACCCAGCGGGACGATATCGAGCTGGTCGAGTTTTCGAACCTGATCTCGGCCGGGGATTTCGAGGCCTTGCTGAAGAGCCATGCGCCGGTCCATGGCGTGGCGCTCGGCGCCACCGCCTTCGGCGAGACCGAGCTCGAGGCGTCCAAGGACATGAAGGTGGTGACCCGCATCGGCGTCGGCTATGACGCCGTCGACGTCCCCGCCCTCTCCCGCCGCAAGGTGCCGCTGATGGTCGCGGGCAGCGCGAACTCGCCGTCCGTCGCCGAGCAGGCCCTGTTCATGATGCTGACGCTCGCCAAGCGCGCCCAGGAAATGCATTCCTGCGTCAAGGATGGCCAATGGGCGAACCGGCTCGGCATGCTGCCCTTCGATCTCTACGGCAAGACCGTGCTGATCATCGGCTTCGGCCGCATCGGCAGCCGCACCGCCAAGCGCTGCCTGGCGATGGAAATGAAGGTGCAGGTCTACGATCCCTACAAGCCCGCGGCCGACATCAAGGCGGCCGGATGCGAACCGGTCACCGACCTCGACGTCGCGCTGCCGAACGCCGATTTCGTCACCATCCATTGCCCGAAGACGCCGGAGACCGTCGGCTTGTTCGACGCGGCGCGGATCGGCCGGATGAAGCCGAGATCCTATCTCATCAACACCGCGCGCGGCGGCATCGTGAAGGAAGCCGCGCTGTACGATGCGCTGACGTCCGGCAAGCTCGCCGGCGCCGGCATCGACGTGTTCGAGGTCGAACCGCCGCCGGTCAGCAACGCGCTGTTCGCGCTGCCCAACGTCATCATGGCTCCGCACGTCGCCGGTGTCACCGTCGAGGCCGTGCAGCGCATGAGCGAGCAGACCGCCCGCAACATCCTGAGTGTCCTGGACGGCGATCCGATCACGCAGAACGTCATCAATCAGGACGTGCTCGGCTGAGCTCAACGAAGGCGGGCCGCCCATGCCGCCCGCCTTCGGACCGCCAGAAAGCGTCCCATTTTGGTGCAGATCGGGCCCCAACTCAGCCTTAATCAAACCTGCGTAATGTTCCCGGCCGCGGCGGCAGTGGGACAGACTTGCCGGCCGCGTCGAGCTGGAGGATGGACCCTTGTCAGAGATCGACCCGACCGACCACGCGCTGGCGACCATAGCCAGCATCCTGGAGAACCCCGAGCCCGCGCTCGTCGCCCGCGACACCGAAACGGAGGTCGCCGACGAGGATACGGTCGCTGATGAGGAGATGGTCGCAAGCGAGCATTCAGACTCCGCTGACGAGTACGTGGTCGCCGATGAGCATCCCGTGGTCGAGGAGCAGCCGCTGGTGCCGGAGCACACCGACGCCGACGGCTATAGCAAGGTTGGCCCCGGGCCGATGGTGGCGATCCGCCTCAAATGGACCGTTCATCGCGGTGACGATGGCCAGTACTACGTCCACGAGACCATCGGCGAGCAATCCGCTCCCGTGGTCAGCGGTCCGATGACCAGCGAGGCCGCCGTGCATTTCGTCGACGCGCACGAGGACGAGGCGAACAGGCGTTTCGAGCTGCTGCGCAGCGAGATCGCCGGCCGCAGCTCGCTCGCCGAGTTCGAGCGCAAGGGCGAAGCCTGACGCGCGCATGATCTTGACCTCTCCCCCGCCGGGGAGAGGCGTCCATCGAACCCGCTACTTCCTTCCGAGATAATCCTTCTTCACGAGCTCGACGCCTGCGTGCCGCAACAGGTCGTAGGCGGTCGTGACGTGGAAGAAGAACTGCGGGACGCTGAAGGTCAGCAGCAGTGTCCGCCCGGTGAAGGGCAGCTCGGTCCCGTTTTTCAGCCTGAAGAAGACGTTCTGCTCCGCCGCCGCATCGATCGCCGCGCGCGGCAGGCCCTCGATGAATTCGATCGAAGTGGCGATGCGCGCCTGGAGCCCGGCCATGTCGTGCTCCAGCACCGGCAGCGCCACCGGCTCTTGCTGCGCCAGCAGGGCCGGCGCGACGGTGGCGTGGCGACAGGCCTCGCCGACCTGCTGCGCCAAATCGTACATGTTCGGCGCAAGGCGCATCCCGAGCAAGACCGCCGGATTGAACTTGCGGGCCTCCGCATAGGCAACGCCCTTGTCGAGCAGGGCCGACAGGTTGCGCAAATACGGCACGAACAGGCCGACCGAGGCCTCGTACATCGAGATCGTCACCCGGCATTCCTTTCAATTCCGCCTCGCCAGCGGCGGGCATCTGGTCTAAATCCACGTCTGAAGAGCTGCACAATGACAGCTCGGGCATGGGTGGAAAAGATGATCGTTCGAATATCCGTTCGAATCGTGACGGCTTTGGCCGTGACGTTGCTGGCAAACCTGTCGGCGCAGGCACAGCAGGCGGCGCCCTCGCGCCTCGACGAGATCGTCAAGCGCGGCACGCTGCGGGTCGGCATGACCGGCGACTACAAGCCCTTCACCTATCTCGACAAGACCACGCAGCAGTTCAGCGGCTTCGACGTCGACATGGCGGAGGCGCTCGGCAAGGCGCTCGGCGTCAAGGTCGAATACATCGCCACGGCCTGGCCGAAGCTGATGAAGGATTTCGAGGCGGACCAGTTCGACATCGCCATGGGCGGCGTGTCGGTGACGCTCGACCGGCAGAAGAAGGGCTTCTTCTCGATGCCGATCATGCGCGAGGGCAAGACGCCGATCACGCGCTGCGGCGACGTCGGCAAGTACCAGAGCATCGCCGACATCGACAAGAAGGGCACCCGCGTCATCGTCAATCCCGGCGGCACCAACGAGCGCTTCGCGCGCGCCAACATCAAGGACGCCGAGATCACCGTGTTCGCCGACAACACCGTGATCTTCGACGAGATCGCCAAGGGCAATGCCGACCTGATGATGACGGACGCCTCCGAGACGCGCTACCAGCAGAAGCAGCACGCTGGCGTGCTCTGCGCGGTGCATCCGGAAAAGCCGTTCGACTTCTCGGAGAAGGCCTACTGGCTCCAGCGCGACATGGCGTTCAAGGCCTTCGTCGACCAGTGGCTGCACATCTCCATGGAAGACGGCAGCTACAAGAAAATCTACGCCGCCTGGTTCGACTAGGGCGTTTTCGCGTGTTGGAGCTCGCGCGCCGTTCCGATCGAGGGAACGGCGCTTCAGGCCGCGTCCTCCTGTCGCTTGCCTCCGCCAAACTTTGGACCGGCCCCTCGCCTATTGAACCGGGAACAGCGGGACGGCGACTCATACCGAGACAGTGATCTAGATCACGTTTTGGAATGAAGCCGGCGCGTAAGGGTCGGTGCGGGGACCACCTGTTCAGGAGATGGAAATGAGGAAGCTGTTGGCCGCGGCCGCATTCCTTTTGGCGAGCACTGCCGCGCAGGCGCAGTACACCTTCGAATATGGCGGGCGCACCATCCGCATCGATCCCGACCGCGGCACGGTGCAGATCCCCGGCGTGTACGACAACACCGGCCAGGGCAAGGCCAAGAAGACCACCAAGAAGAACGAGACGGCGCCGGGCCAACAGCCGCAGGAGGCCAAGGTCGATCCGCAGCCGCCGGCGGCACCGGCGCCCCCGCCTGCGCCTGCAGCAGCTCCGCCCGTTGCCACGCAGGCCCCCGCGCCCGTCGTAGCCGCACCGCCTCCCGCGCCGCCTGCTCCGCCCCCGCCGGCAACCACCAACGCCGCTCCGGCCGATACGGCTCTGGTGCCGCCACCCGCACCGCCTCCGGCTCCCGCCCCCGCCGAGCAGCAGGCCGCTCCCGCGGCACCGCCTGCGCCGCCGCCGGCCACAACGGCAGTTGCGCCGCCCGCCCCCCCGGCCCCGCCGCCGGCGCCGGCCGCCGCGGCCACGCGCGACCTCAATTCGCCGCTCGGTGTCTGGCTCACGGAAGAGAAGGAAGGCAAGGTCCGCATCGAGCAGTGCGGGAGCAATCTCTGCGGCTATTCGGTCGACAGCAAATCGAACCAGAACGGCGAGCAGGTCCTGATCAACATGAAGCCCGGCAAGGACCAGAAATGGTCCGGCCGCATCCTCGATCCCAACAGCGGATCGACCTACGATTCCACGATCGCCATGAAGGGCACCGACCGGCTGCGCGTGCAGGGCTGCGCCTTCGGCGGCATGTTCTGCGGCGGCCAGACCTGGACGCGGGTGAACTGAGTTCGGCCTCGACGCTCTGACCAAAACAAGGGGCCCGTTATCCGGGCCCCTTTGCCTTGTCCGCGATGTCATGCCGAGGTGAGCCACCTCACAGAGCGCCTTGCAGGCGTGAGCCCCCTCACATCGCCGGTTCCGCGCGCCGTGCCACGTTCCCCCGCATGGTCAACCACAGGGGCGTGCCATGCACGGCTTTCGCAGACGATTCTTCGCTACTCTTGTCGCCATCGCCTTTCCGCTGACGCAGGCGTCTGCTGCGACAAGCAGCTTCGACGGCACATGGAACGTCCGCATCTCGTCGTCGAGCGAGACCTGCGGCAATGGCGCGACCGTCGCGATCGGCATCAACAACGGCCAGATCGCCTCGAGCAGCGCCGCGGTGACGGCCTCGGGCCGCGTGGCGGAAGCCGGCAGCATCAACGTCACGCTGAGCACCGGCATCAAGCGCGCCGTCGGTTTCGGCCGGCTCAACGGCACCTCCGGCTCCGGCACCTGGCGCGGCGCGCTGTGCACGGGCACGTGGACGGCGGAGCGGATGTGATTTCCCTTGTCCCGGACGCGGCGCGGGGCGAAGTGCTGCGACGCTGAGCCGGGACCCGGTACTCGTCGTGGCCCGGATCTCTGGGCCCCGGATCAGCAACGCACCGCTTCCGCGCTGCGTTGCATCCGGGGCACGAGAGATCAGCCCAGGGCCGCGCCGTATTCCTCGTCCGTCACCGGATGAAGCCAGGTCGAGAACTTGCCGTCGAGGGCCTCCTGCATGGCGATGTGGCACATGCCGTTGGTCGGCGACGCGCCGTGCCAGTGCAGTTCGCCGGGCGGGATCCAGATGGTGTCACCGGGACGGATCTCGCGGATCGGGCCGCCTTTGGCCTGGATGCGGCCGACGCCGGAGATGACGTACAGCGTCTGCCCGAGCGGATGATGATGCCAGTTGGTGCGCGCGCCGGGCTCGAACGAGACGCGCGAGCAATTCAGGTGCGCCGGCTCCGGCGTCATGATCACAGGGTCCTGCCACACCGTGCCGGTGAAGTTTTCCTTGGGCGCGCGGCGTGTCGGCCGCGTGCCTGCGACGTGAATCTCCATGGGGGTACCTCGCTTCTGGGGTGTTGTTACTTCTTGCTGGCGGCGTAGCGCGCCTTGGTCTCGGCGTTCATGGGATAGAGGCCCGGCAGCACGGCGCCGTTGTTCACCTCGTTGACGATCCAGGCTTCCATGCGCTCCTGCTCGACGCCTTCGTTGAGGACGTGGTCAAGCATGGCCTGCGGGATCAGCACGCAGCCGTCCTGGTCGGCGACCACGATGTCGTTCGGGAAAACGGCAACGCCGCCGCAGCCGATCGGCTCGCCCCAGCCGACGAAGGTCAGGCCCGCAACCGACGGCGGTGCGGCATAGCCATCGCACCACACCGGCAGATTGGTGCCGAGTACGCCCTCGACGTCACGCACCACGCCGTCGGTGACGAGTGCGGTGACGCCGCGCTTCATCATGCGGGCGCAGAGGATGTCGCCGAAGATGCCGGCATCGGTGATGCCCATGGCATCGACCACGGCGATGCAGCCATCCGGCATCGCCTCGATCGCGGTGCGGGTCGAGATCGGCGACGACCAGGATTCCGGCGTCGCCAGATCCTCGCGCGCCGGCACGAAGCGCAGCGTGAAGGCCGGCCCCACCAGGCGCGGCAGGCCCGGGCGCAGCGGACGCGCGCCGCGCATCCAGACGTTACGCAGGCCCTTCTTCAGCAGGACCGTGGTGATGGTGGCAGTGGTGATGCCGGCGAGGGTCTTGCGGGCTTCGGGGGACAGCGACATGGACGAGAACGAGCTCCGAGGTGCGGGAAAGAACGCGCGCATCTTGCGAGCCGCGAGCCGTGCGTCAAGGGCCAAAAGCCCTGCAGGAATGCAGGGCCGCAGCGCCGTTATGCGACGCGATAACAAGGCTTTATCGCTTCCCCCGGCATTAATTTATTGGACTTGCGGGCGCATTTACGCGAAGCAGGGACAGGCGGAACTCAAAGTCGAGCCCGCTTTCCCGAGAAGCCCGATTTCGACAGCGCTTTGACAGCTCATGGCCGCGACGCTTCCCCCGCCCCGTCTTCTGCCCAGTGGCGACAGTGCCGTCACGGTCGAGTTCAGCCGCACCATCGACGACGACGCCAACCAGCGCGTGCTGGCGCTCGACAAGGCGCTCGCCGCAAGCCCGATCGACGGCATCACCGAGACCGTGCCGACCTATCGTTCGCTGCTGGTGCATTACGATCCCGGCAAGATCGGCTTCGACGCGCTCGGCGCGAAGATCTTGCCGATCGCCAGCCGGCCATTGCCGCCGGCCACAAGGTCGCGGCGCTGGCGCGTTCCCGTGGCCTATGGCGGCGAGCACGGCATCGACCTCGAGGATGTCGCCAAGGCCCTCAACACCACGCCAGAGGACATCATCGCCCGGCATGCGGGCGGCGACTACAAGGTCGCCATGATCGGCTTCACGCCGGGCTGGTCCTATCTCAGCGGTCTCGACAAATCCCTGCACATGTCGCGGCGGCAGTCGCCGCGGCTCTTGACGCCGGCCGGAACGATCTCGATCGGCGGCATCCAGGCCGGCATCCAGTGCCTGGCCGCGCCGAGCGGCTGGCACCTGCTCGGCCGCACGCCTGTCAGGACCTATCAGCTCCACCGCAATCCGACCTTCCTCACCGAACCCGGTGACCGCGTGACGTTTTTCGCCATCGACCACAAGACGTTCGAGGACATGGACCGCGCCGCCGAGGCCGGCGAGATCATCGCCGAGCAGGTGGACGCATGAGCCGGCTCGTCATTGCCAGCATCGGGCCCGCAAGCTCCGTCCAGGACGGCGGCCGCCACGGTGCGCAGCGCTACGGCCTGACGGTCAGCGGCGCGATGGACCGGCTGTCGCTGGCGGCGGCGAACACGCTGGTCGGCAATGACCCGTTCGCGGCCAGTGTCGAGATCGGCCCGTTCGGCGCCACGTTCACCGCCAAGGATGGCGCCGTGCGCGTCGCGATTGCGGGCGCACCGCGCAATGCCGACGTCGCTGGGAAGCCGGTCGCCATGGATACGTCGGTGACGCTGAAGGACGGCGAGACCCTGACGCTGGGCTTTGCCCGCGGCGGCGCCTTCACCTATCTCGCGATCGAGGGCGGCATCAAAGGCGAGCTCGTGTTCGGAAGCCTCGCCGTGAACGCCCGCGCCGGCCTCGGCAGCCCCTACCCGCGTCCGCTCCAAGCCGGCGACGAGTTCACCACCGATGCCGCCAGCGGCGCGCCGGAGCTGCGCATCGAGCTGCCGAAGCCTGCCACAGGTCCGATCCGCGTGCTGCTGGGTCCGCAGGACGACGAGTTCGACGACGCCAACAAGGCGCTGTTCCTCGACAGCGAATGGAAGATCTCGGCGACCTCGGACCGCATGGGCTACCGGCTCGAAGGCCCCGCGATCAAGCATCTGCACGGCCACAACATCGTCTCGGACGGCACCGTCAACGGCAGCATCCAGGTGCCCGGCAACGGCTCGCCGATCGCGCTGATGATGGACCGCGGCACCTCCGGCGGCTACCCGAAGATCGCGACCGTGATCACCGCGGACATCGGCCGGCTGGCGCAGACCTCGGCAGGAACGGCGTTCCGCTTCAAGCAGGTCGGCATGGCCGAGGCGCAGGACGAGGCGCGCAAGTTCGCGCAAGCGATCCGCAGCCTGCCCGACCGCCTGCGCTCCTCCGACACCGTCGAGCTCAACATCGAGGCGCTGAGCGATGCCAACGTCGCCGGCTATGCAGTAAGTGCCGTCGACGCCGGAACGTGGCAGGTGACGGCGGAACCGTAAGCGGCAACAAGACCAGAGGCGGAGAGCACCCATGAAGACGATCGATCTCAATTGCGACCTCGGCGAAGGTTTCGGCGCGTGGGAGATGGGCAACGACGCCGCGATGATCGAGCTCGCAAGCTCGGTCAACGTCGCCTGCGGCTTCCATGCCGGCGACCCCGACATCATGCGCCGCACGGTGGAACTTGCCAAAGCGCGCGGCGTCTCGGTCGGCGCACATCCCGGTTATCGCGACCTGCACGGCTTCGGCCGGCATCCGATCGCAGGGCTCAAGGCGTCCGAGATCGAGAACCTCGTCGCCTACCAGATCGGCGCGCTGCAGGCGATCGCAACCGCCGCCGGCCACAAGGTCACGCATGTGAAGGCGCATGGCGCGCTCTCCAACGTCGCCTGCGAGGACGACATGACGGCGAAGGCGATCGCCGCCGGCATCAAGGCGGTCGATCCAACACTGATCTTCGTCGTGCTCGCCAATTCGAAGCTGGTGAAGGCCGGCGAGGAAGCCAATCTGCCGATGGTGCACGAGGTGTTCGCCGATCGCGCCTATGAGGACGACGGCAATCTCGTCTCGCGCAAGAAGCCCGGCGCGGTGCTGCACGATGCCAAGGCGATCGCAGATCGCGTGGTGCGCATGGTGCAGGACGGCGCGGTGGTGTCGGTGACCGGCAAGGTCATCAAGATGCGCACGGACACGGTGTGCATCCATGGCGATACCCATGGCGCAGTCGAGATCGCGCGGACCTTGCGTCAGGCATTGAACGAAGCGGGGATCGAGGTCGCGCCGTTCAAGCGCGGAGCTTGATCAGAACGGATGCACCGAAAGCGTGCCGAACACGATCGCTGCGATCACGGCAAAGGCGCTGTAGAGCGCCAGATGATGGGCGCTCGCCCCGGTCCGCCGTGAGAGCGAGCGCGCGTAGAAGTGCAGTCTGGCTTCCGCCGATAGTTCGCGCATGGTCGATCTCCAACGCCCCATTTGCGGGAGTATGAAGGATCAACCCTGGCGGGAGGCAAGATGGCGGCGGAAATAGCGATGAGGGTTCTTAGAAGGAGCCTCGGCGCAGACGCAAATTCTCCCCAGGCCCGGGTTCCGAGAATCTTATTCGTTAGGATTCGAGCCAGTTGGAACTGAAGCGATGACGGCTGGATGACAGCTCTCGTAGGGTGGGCAAAGCGAAGCGTGCCCACCACTTAGGGATGGTGGGCACGGCGCGCGAAGGGCGCGCCTTTGCCCACCCTACCGCACCGAGCAAAGTGGCAACGGGTTTCCTCGCCCTGGTCCCGCCGAAGCCTAGTACACGTCAGCCTGGAAGCGGCCGGTCTTCTTGAGTTCGGCGACGAAACTGACGGCCTCGTCCGTCGAGCGCGCGCCGAACTGGGCGACGATGTCGACCAGCGCGCGTTCGACGTCCTTGGCCATGCGCTTGGCATCGCCGCAGATGTAGAGATGCGCACCTTCGGCAAGCCACGTCCACAGCTCGCGGCCGACCTCGCGCATGCGGTCCTGCACATAGAACTTCTTCTCGCCGTCCCGCGACCAGGCCAGCGACAACCGCGTCAATTGGCCCGACGTCTTCATCGCATTGAGCTCGTCCTGGTAGAAGAAATCGCAATCGCTGCGTTGATGACCGAAGAACAGCCAGTTCTTGCCGGGCGCACCGGTCGCCTTGCGGTCGAGCAGGAAGGCGCGGAACGGCGCGATGCCGGTGCCCGGCCCGATCATGATCACTGATGTCTTGGGGTCCTGCGGCAGGCCAAAGGCGTGCGCCTTCTGCACATAGACCTTGAGCTTCTCACCCTCGGCGATGCGCTCGCCCAGGAAGGTCGAGGCGACGCCGACGCGCTTGCGCTTGCCGATCACGTAGCGCACGGAATCGACCGTCAGCGACAGCTTCCCGGGCGTCGCATTGTGCGAGGACGAGATCGAATAGAGCCGCGGCTGCAGCGGCTCCAGCGCTTCGACGAAGGCTTCGGGATGCGGCCGCGTGCCCGAAAACTTCTGCAGCGCCGCCATCACGTCGAGGGTTGCCGCATCGCCATCGGGATCCTCGCCCTGCGCCAGCGCCCGCGCCTTCTCGCGCTGCGCACCGCCGGTGATGAAGGAGATCAGCTCGAACAGCGAGTCCGGCGCGGGCGACAGCGAGACGTCGTCGATCAGGGCCTCGCGCAGCGTCTTGCCGTTGACCTTGGTGGTATGGGAGGCACCGAGCAGCGCGATGATCTGATCGACGAGGCCGACATCGTTGCGCGCGAACACGCCAAAACTGTCGCCGACGACGTAATCGAGCTTGCTCGCGGAGAGATCGAACTCGACGTGATAGGTCTCCTTCTCCGACTTCCCCTTGTTGAGGAGACGTCGCGACAGGAAGGTGGCCTCGGTCGGATTGTCGCGCGAGCGGCCGGGCTCGGCGATGGTCACGGTGACGGCGGGCGCGGCGACTGCGTCCGCCTTCTCCGGTGCTTTCGCCGCGGGCGCCTTGTCGAGCTCCTCATACAGCGACTTCAGCATCCGCGCGGTTTCCTTGCCGCCGGGGACGCAGAGATTGAGCCGCGCTTCGCTGCGGCCCGCGATCGCCTCCGAATAATCGTGGCAATTGTAGCCGCACTGGCCGCAATCCTGCTGCGCCATCGCCGCCATCATCTTGCGACGTACGGGGCGGCCTTCGGCGAGCTTCATCCGATCGGCGATCGGCATGGTCTGGTCGTGCCAGGGCGCTTCGCCGTCGTCGCCGTCCCCGGCCTGCATGACGGCGGCGCCCTGCTCCGCCGACAACGGCGTTGCGACGTCAGGCGACAGCAGCCCGGCAAAGAAGCCGTTCAGCCAGGAGCGCTGCGCGTCCGAGAACGGGGCGCTGGCGGGAATGATGTCGAGCTTCGGTGGAGGGGTGATCTGGTTCATGCGGACACCTGTGCATCGGCAAGCTTGCGCAGCGTCTCGCCGTCATGGCGGCGCGCAAAGGACAGGAAGGTTTCATCGGGAGACGAACGATGGGCGAGATAGGCCTTGAGCAGCGCTTCGACCGTCTTCGGCGCGTCCTCGGCCTTGAGGTCGTGATAGACCTCCTGCCCGACATCGGCATCGGGACCGAACCCGCCGCCGGTGAAGAGGTGATAGCCCTCGACCGTGTCCTCCTCGCCAACAGGCACGCGCGCCCCGATCAGGCCGATGTCACTGATGTAATGCTGCGCGCAGGAATGGTGGCAGCCCGTCAGATGGATGTTGACCGGCTTGTCCATGGCGACGCGCGGCTCGCACCAGTCGCCGATCTCGGCGGCGTTGCGCTTGGTGTTGGAGGCCGCGAAACGGCAGCCGGCATTGCCGGTGCAGGCGATCAGGCCGGCCTTGATGTGCGAAGCTTCGACCGCGAGGCCGATCTGCTTGATCGCGGCAATGGCGAGTTCGACATTCTCGTCGCGCACACCCGAGATCAACAGGTTCTGCCAGACCGTCAGGCGGATCTCGCCGTCGCCGAGGTCGCGTGAGACCTTGGCGAGGCCGCGCATCTGGTCGCAGCTAAGCTTGCCGAGCGATAGCGAGACGCCGATCCAGTTGAGGCCGTCCTGCTTCTGCTTGTGCACGCCGACATGGGCCATGCGGTCGGCCGCGGGCCGCGGCACGAAGGCCTCCTCCGGCACCCGCGCGAAAGGCGTCTTCAGCCGCTCCTCGACGAGCTTGAGGAAGCCGTCATGGCCCATCGCGTCGAGCACGTATTTCAGCCGTGCCTTGTTGCGGTTGGTGCGATCGCCATGATCGATGAAGACGCGCACGATCGCGTCCGCGACGGCGGTCGCCTGCTCCGGCTTGACGATGATGCCGGAGTATTTCGCAAAGTCCTTGTGCCCGGTGATGCCGCCGAGGCCGAGCCGGAACCAGATTCCGGGCTCGACGCCGAAACCGTCCTTCACCTCATAGGCGGTGAAGGCGATGTCGTTGGTTTCTTCCAGCACCGCGATCTTGCCGGCGCCGTCGAAGGCAACGTTGAACTTGCGCGGCAGGCCATAGAGCGAGCGGTCGTTGAGGATGTGATGGTGCCACTCGCGCGCATAGGGCCGCGTGTCGATGATTTCCTGCGGATCGACGCCGGCGGTCGGCGTTCCCGTCACGTTGCGGATGTTGTCGGCGCCGGAGCCGCGCGAGCACAGGCCGAGATCCTGGATGCCCTCGAGCAGCTTGATCGCGTGTTTCGGCGGGATCTCGCGCAACTGGAGATTGGCGCGCGTCGTGACGTGGCTGTAGGGACCGCAGAGCTCGTCGGCGAGATCGGCAAGGCCCGACAGCTGCCAGTGCTTCATGATGCCGTTGGGGATGCGCAGGCGGCTCATGTAGGAGTCCTGCGTCGGCGCGACGTAGAAGATGCCGTAATAGCGCCAGCGGAAATTGTCCGCGGGGCTTGGCGGGGCGTTGTCCAGTGCTTGCTGGCGCAGGCGCGGATAGGCATCGAAGGGATGCTCGTCGCGCTTGAACTTCTCCTGGTCGGCGAGCTTCTTGCCGGAGGCGATGACCTTGTCCTGCGCCTTGATGTGCACGGCATCAGGACCGGTGGGCTCGGCATTGGCCTTGCCGGCGCCGCCGCCAAGTCCGCGACCGACGCGGCTGATCTGCAAGCCCGTCGTGAAGCCTTCGAGATAGCGTTTCTGCTCGTCGGTAAAGTCGACTGAGACCGTATCGATTTTCATGGTCGGTAACGAAGCTCCTGCGGCCACCACGGTGGGATCGACGGAAAATTGCGCGACCCGCGGGACACTCGGCTGGCTCAAGAGCCCGCTTCGCAACCCGACGGTCCAATCAGCTTCGTTGCTGTGGGACTTGGCTCAGCAGGCACCAATGACAAGCTGGCCGCAGTGCAACATACAAGTTGCGTGCCAGCTTTGACGGAAGAGAAACAGGTTGTTTTTCAATGGAGTACGAGTCGCCCCGGAAAGTACCGGCCCCGGAACTCACATGAAATTCGAGCACTCGGCTCAAAATTTAGCCGATGTCGCATATTGCCCAATAATTATGCAGGAAGCGAATCAGACCTTCCAGCGGCCGACCTCGAAGGCCTCCAGGTGCCCCCGGATGTTGTCGGGATCGAAGACAGGCCCCGTGAACGCACCGAAGGGTGCCGGAGCCTCGGCGGGCGGCGGGCGTCCAACGGCCGCGTCGTAGAGGTCCGGCCTGAACACGGCCATGGTCGTCTTGACGCCGTCAGGCGTCAGCGCCGTCTGCCCCCAGCGCACCATCTGGGCGTAGAGCCAGGCCGCCTGGACCGGGTCCGGACGCCCTGCCCCTTCGCGCCCCACGAGGAGGTAGCGACCGCTTTCGCGCAAGGTGCCGTCGGGCGAGATCTTGAGACGCCCCGTGAGGGTGCGCTGGATGACTTCGGCATCGACGCCGATCCGCTCGGGCTGCGCGAGGAGCTGCGCGGCCTCCGCCAGGTTTGCGGGCTGCTCGATGAACTCGGCCCCCTTCACCGCCGCGCGCACCAGTGCCGCGACCACATCCGGATTCTTCTCGGCCCAGACCTGGCGCAGCGCCAGCACCTTCTCCGCCGCGCGGACAAGGATGTCGGAGACGAAATGCAGGATATGGCCGATGCCGAGATCGACCGCGACGGAATTCCAGGGTGCGCCGACGCAGAACGCATCGACATGACCGCTCCTGAGGCTCTCGACCATGTAGGGCGGCGGCAGCACCACGAGGCGCACATCCTCGTCCGGATCGACGCCGGCCGCGGCCATCCAGAACCGTAGCTGGTAATTGTGGGTCGAGAACGGGAAGGTCATGCCGAAGGTCAAGGGCTCCGCGCCTGCCTTGCGACGCTTGGCGACCACCTTCGCCAGCGCCCTCGCGGTGGCGAGCGGATCGTAGCGGTCGCCGTCGATCTCTTCCATCAGCGCCGCATGCAGCGTCGGCGACACCGTGATCGCATTGCCGTTGATGCCGAGATTGAAGGGAGCTGCGATCGGCACCTTGACGTGTCCGAGCCCGAGCGAGGACGCAATGGCCACGGGCGCGAGCAGATGCGCGGCGTCGAACAGGCCGATATTGAGCTTGTCGCGCACGTTGGACCAGGAGACCTCGCGCACCAGCTCGACATCGAGGCCTTCGGCGGCGGCAAACCCCTTGTCGACCGCGACGATCAGCGCAGCAGCATCGACCAGCGGGATAAACCCGATGCGGAGGGGAGCGGTCATTTCAGCATCTCCGACGCGGTGATGATCGACTGCGCGATCTCGCCGATTTTCTTCTTCTCGCGCATCGCGGTGGAGCGCAGCAGCACATAGGCCTCGTCCTCGGTGAGGCCCTTGACCTTCATCAGGATGCCCTTGGCCTTCTCGATGATCTTGCGGTCCTCGAGCTGCGACTTGGTGCGCTCCAGTTCCTCCTGGAGTTTCGCGAAAGCGTTGAAACGGGACACGCAGAGGTCGAGGATCGGCTTGATGCGCTCCTTCTTCAGACCGTCGACGATATAGGCCGACACCCCCGCCTCGACCGAGGCCTGGATCGAGGCTGAATCGCTCTGGTCCACGAACATGGCGACCGGCCGCTTCACGGCGCGGCTGACCTGGAACATCGCCTCCAGCACGTCGCGGCTTGGGTTCTCCAGATCGATCAGGATGATGTCGGGGTCCACCGCATAAATACGGGCCAAGAGGCTCTGCATCTCGCTGATATGGACCACCTGGGTGAACCCGGCCTCCCGCAGCCCCTCCTGGAGGATCGCGGCCCGGATCGGGCTCTCGTCGACAATCACGATTTTAGGCGACTGTTCGGCGCTCATAGCTCACTCACGGCAGGTGATTCATCCATAGCACGCCGGAAGGCCATGCAAAGGGTTGTAATTATGGGCAATTGGGACTAGCTCAAGCCTGTCAATCAGGCAGATTTGGATATGGATCAGACGGCTGCGCCCAAGGTCAGCTTCGTGTCGCTCGGGTGTCCCAAGGCATTGGTGGATTCCGAGCGCATCATCACGCGCCTGCGCGCCGAGGGCTACGAGCTCGCCCGCAAGCACGACGGGGCCGACATCGTCATCGTCAACACCTGCGGCTTCCTCGACAGCGCCAAGCAGGAATCGCTGTCGGCGATCGGCGAGGCCATGGCCGAGAACGGCAAGGTGATCGTGACCGGCTGCATGGGTGCAGAGCCGGAAGCGATCGAGCAGGCCTATCCCGGCGTGCTCTCCATCACCGGCCCGCAGCAATATGAGAGCGTGCTCGACGCCGTGCACCGCGCGTTGCCGCCGGCGCACAATCCGCATCTCGACCTGGTGCCGCCGCAGGGCATCAAGCTAACGCCGCGGCACTACGCCTATTTGAAGATCTCCGAGGGCTGCAACAACCGCTGCACCTTCTGCATCATTCCGAAGCTGCGCGGCGACCTCGTCTCGCGTCCGGCCAATGACGTGCTGCGCGAAGCCGAGCGTCTGGTCGGCGCCGGCGTGAAAGAGCTGCTGGTGATCTCGCAGGACACCTCGGCCTATGGCGTCGATCTCAAATACGCCGAGAGCCCGTGGAAGGACCGCCAGGTCCGCGCCAAATTCCTCGACCTCGCCCGCGAGCTCGGCGAACTCGGCGCCTGGGTGCGGCTGCAATACGTCTACCCCTACCCGCATGTCGACGAGGTCATCGCGCTGATGAACGAGGGCAAGGTGCTGCCCTATCTCGACATCCCGTTCCAGCATGCCAGTCCCGAGGTGCTGAAGGCGATGAAGCGTCCGGCCGCGCAGGACAAGACCCTGGCGCGCATCAAGCGCTGGCGCCAGGAATGCCCGGATCTCGCCTTGCGCTCGACCTTCATCGTCGGCTTCCCCGGCGAGACCGATGCCGATTTCGCCTATCTGCTCGACTGGCTCGATGAGGCCGAGATCGATCGACTCGGCTGCTTCAAATACGAGCCGGTTGCCGGCGCCACCTCGAACGCGATCGAGAACCCGGTGCCGGAAGAGGTCAAGCAGGAACGCTACAACGCGCTGATGGCCCGCCAGCAGAAGATCTCCGCGCGCAGGCTGAAGCGCAAGGTCGGCACGCGCCAGCAGATCATCATCGACGAGGTCGGTCCCACCGTGGCCAAGGGCCGCTCCAAGGCCGATGCGCCGGAGATCGACGGCGCGGTCTATCTCTCCAGCCGGCGCCCGTTGCGCGTCGGCGAGATCGTCACTGCGAAGATCGAACGCGCCGATCAGTACGATCTGCACGGCAGCGTCGCGGGGTTCTAGCTCCCGACGAACGGTCTCGATCACCGGGTCGGCGAAGCCGGCCCGGAGCCTCTCGGCAATCGAGATTTTCTGCAGCAGGCTTTACGGCGCCGGCTAGTGCTTCATCGCCACGCAGGGCCCGTATTGGCGACGCTGCCCCTGACCGACGACACCGTTCGAGCCGACATTGCTTCCGCCCGTGATCTTCCTGGCTTTGCCGGGACCACATTCGACGTAGACGACCTGTCCCGGGCCGAGCGACCCGGGAGGCGGCTCGGACTTCATCACCGTTTGCGCCACGGCGGCATGTGACGTGAAAACGAACGCAGCCAACACACTCAATCGAAGAATTTTCACCGCAATCTCCCCCAAGAAAAACAGCGGCAGGATAGCGGCTACAGCCTAATCCACAAGTAGACGGTATGAATTACTGCAATCGGAAACAGCTTTGGCGCGATGGCCGGCCGTACACACGATGAGCTAGCTGCGCGGGCGAACGAAAGGAAAGCCGACAGGCTCCGTCACGCCAGCCATTTCGGCACCCAGCGCTCCGGGCGCGGGGCGCGGGCGAGATCGGCCTTCGCCTCGGCGAGCAGCGCCGGCTCCCCGTCGATGGTGGGATGCACATCGTATTCGAAGCTCGGCATGACGCGACCGTCGGCATAGAGGCCGAATTTCATCGCGTACCACAGTCCAAGCTCAGGCTGGGCCCGGCGCATCTCCTCGCGCAGGTCGCGCAGCAATGATTCGATCGAGGCCGCTTCCTCGAACGGCTGCGGGCCGCGCGAGAGCACGCGCGCCTCATACTGCTTGCCGACGATCGCGATCTCGAAATGCGTCTTGTCCCAGGGCTTCTTGCCCTTCGGCAGGTGCGCGGCGAGCCGCCAGCCGAGCTCGGCCATCAGACGATGGTTGGCCCAATAATCCTCGCGGTCCCTGCTCCATTTTTCCACGAAGCCGCGGAAGTCCGGAAGCTCCGATGCGCCGTCATCGCAGGCCGCCTTGTCGCCGGCGGGCTGCCCGGCGAGCCATTGCGCGAGCTCGACCGTCTGGCACTCGACATCCTCGTGCGGACGCAGATCGCTCCACGCGCTGTCGAATGCTTGCGAGGTGAGCTTGGCCAGCAGGGCGTCGAGGCTCGGCGCGAGCAGCTCGTAGTCGCCCTCCGATCCCAGCCCGACGATCGGCGGATTGTCGCGGTCAAGACCGGCGCCATACCAGCCGCCGACAGCCGAGCCGTCGGGCAGACGCATGAACAGCGAAAACCGGTCGCGCAACGGGCTGCCGTCCACGATCGGCGCGGAATCGGAGAACTGGCCTTGCAGGGCGAAGCGGCCGACGCTGCCCCAGGGGCGCCCCTTGAGCCAGCCGGCAAAGTCGACCAGCAGCGGCGGTGCTTCGATTCCCGGCGGAAACGCGCCGCGAATGCTGTCGAGGTCGATCGGGTAAGGGGTATCGGACAAGGCTGAAAACTGTCTGGTTGGTCCCGCCATTCTTGGTCTCGACCGTTCGGCGTCCGGTTCGAACCAATATGCGTCCCTTGATCACAAACGCGCTAGAGGCTCAATGGTTTCTACGCGGCGATCGATGAAAAACAATCACAAGGCTGGTATCCGAGGCGGCCTGTGCGCGATTGGCACAGCATTGATTCTGCTTTCGCTTCCCGCCGCCGCCCAATCCCCCTCGCCTGCGCAGGCGCGGCAATGGTGCTTCGGCACCAGCGACATCGATGACGACCAGCGCCTCGCCGGCTGCTCGGTGGTGCTGCGGGCCAATCCATCGAACCCGCGGGCGCTCGCCAATCGCGGCGAGACCTTCCGGCGCAAGGGCGAGAGAGAGCGCGCATTGTCCGACCTCAACCGCGCCATCGACCTCGATCCCAGGGACGCCATCGCCTGGTACAATCGCGGCATCACCTATGACGATCTCGGCGATCGCGATCATGCCATCGCCGACTATACCGGCGCAATCCGGCTCGCGCCCCGCGATCCGCTCTACTACAACAACCGCGGCAATTCCTACATCGGCAAGGACGACTACGCACACGCGCTCGCCGATTACGATCAGGCCATCAAGCTCGATCCGAAATTCGCGCTGGCCTATTACAACCGCGGCACGGCCTATCGCGAGCACGGCGAGGCCGACCGCGCGCTCGCCGATTTCGACATGTCAATCAAGCTCGACCCGAACTACGGCAATGCCTATGGCAATCGCGCGCGGATCTATCGCGACCGCGGCGACCGTGCCCGGGCGCTCGCCGATTTCGCCAGATCGCTTCAGCTCTCTCCGGACAACGACCTCGATTACTATGCGCGCGCGAACATGTATTTCGATACGCATGATTACGCGCTGGCGCTCGCGGACTACGACCGCGCCATCAAGGCCAATCCGATCTATTCCGGCGTGTTCAATTCGCGCTGCATGACGCGTGCGATCCTCGGGCGCCTGCAGGAGGCGCTGGCCGATTGCGAGCAGTCTCTGCGGATGGAGCCCGACGATCCCTACACGCTCGACAGCCGCGCCCTCACCTATCTCAAGCTCGGCAATCTCGAGGCGGCGATCGCCGACTATGACGCAGCGCTGAACGCAAAGCCGCAGCTCGACAGCTCGCTTTACGGCCGCGGGCTTGCGAAACGGAAGAAGGGCGACAACGAAGGCGCCGAGCGCGACATCGCAGCGGCAAAAGCGATCAACGCCGGCATCGCCGAAGCCTTCGCGCACTACGGCGTCGAATGATCCTCCCGCCTCTCAGGGCGGGCCGCCTGCGAAACGCCCGCTTGACAAGTCCTGGCATTCGGCTGTAGGGACGCGCCCCATGATCAACTCTCGGACCAACCGCCGCGCAGCTTTCCGTCGTCGCACCCGCGACGATGATGGGTTGCGCCATGTCCGACGACGCCGCTGAAGCACTAGAATTCAGCCAGTTTTCGAGAAGGCCGCACCCGCAAAGTGCGGCCTTCTTGCTTTTCCGCGTCCTTTTTCCACCCGCCTCCAGAGGAGTTCGACATGACCGCCGCCACCCATCCGTATGACGCGCTGATGGACATCACCGCACGGCCCAAGGCCGTGTTCGTCCGCGGTGCCGGCTCCTACCTCTGGGACGACGGCCGCAAGCGCTATCTCGATTTCGTGCAGGGCTGGGCCGTCAACTGCCTCGGCCACTCCCCGCCCGCGATTGCGGATGCGCTGGCAGCTCAGGCCAGGCGGCTGCTGACGCCGAGCCCGGCCTTCTACAACGAGCCGAGCCTCAAGCTCGCGCAGGCGCTGGTCGCAAACAGCGCCTTCGACCAGGTGTTCTTCGCCAATTCGGGTGCGGAAGCCAACGAGGGTGCGATCAAGCTCGCGCGGAAATATGGCAGCCTGCACAAGGGCGGCGCGTTCGAGATCATCAGCTTCGAGGGCGGCTTCCACGGCCGGACGCTGGCGACGATGTCGGCCTCTGGCAAGAAGGCGTTCGAGCCGCTGTTCGAGCCGAAGGTGTCAGGCTTCAAGAAGGCGAAGCTGAACGACATCGCCTCGGTCGAGAAGCTGATCAACGCCAACACCGTGGCCGTGATGCTCGAGCCGATCCAGGGTGAATCGGGCGTGTGGCCGGCGACCGATCAGTTCCTGCGCGAGCTGCGGGCACTGACCGAGGCGCACGGCCTGCTGCTCATCTTCGACGAGATCCAGACCGGCATGGGCCGGACCGGAAAGCTCTTCCACTACGAGCACACAGGGGTCGCGCCCGATATCATGACGCTCGGCAAGGGCATCGGCGGCGGCGTGCCGCTCGCCGCGCTGCTCGCCACCGAACGCGCCTCCTGCTTCGAACACGGCGATCAGGGCGGCACGTTCAACGGCAACCCGATCATGTGCGCGGCCGGCCTTGCGGTGCTGGAGGAAGTCGGCAAGCCCGATTTCCTGAAACAGGTGGCCGAGACCGGCCTGCTGCTCGAAAGCGAGCTGCAGAAGGTCTCGGCGCGGCACGGGCTCGGCGGCGTGCGGGGACGCGGCCTGCTGCTCGCGCTCGACCTCAAGCTGCCGATCGCACCTGGCATCGTCGCGCAGGCGTTCGAGGCCGGCGTGCTGCTGAATGCGCCGCAGGTCGATACCCTGCGCTTCATGCCGGCGCTGAACGTGACGCGTGCCGAGATCGCCGAGATGATCGATTGTCTCGACGGGATTTTGACCAAGGCCGGCGCGGCACGACGGGTGGCGTAAGAGCGGTCTCGTGCCCCGGACGCAGCGCAGCGCTCCTTTAGCGGTGCGCTGCAGAGCCGGGGCCATCTCTTCGCAGCTTCCCGCGCCGCCTTCTGGGTCCCGGCTCAGCGCAGCAGCGTAAGAACGCTGCAGCGCGTCCGGGACACGAGAGCCTACGGCTTCAGGATCGACGCACCCGTGGTCTTGCGGCTTTCCAGATCGATATGCGCCTTCGCCGCATCCTTCAGCGCGTAGGCATGGTTGATCGGCACGTGCAGCTTGCCGTTGATGACGGCGGCGAACAGCGTGTCGGCGCCTTCCAGCAGCTCCTTGCGGGTGCCGATATAATCGTTGAGCTTCGGGCGCGTCGCGAACAGCGATCCGTGATTGTTGAGCTCGGCGATCGAGAACGGCGGCACGGGACCCGAGGCATTGCCGAAGGAGACGAACATGCCGCGCGGCTTCAGGCAGGACAGCGAGCCCGGGAAGGTCGCCTTGCCGACGCCGTCGTAAACGACGTCGCAGCCCTCGTTGCGGCTGATTTGTTTGACGCGCGCGACAAAATCCTCCTCGTTGTAGAGGATGACGTGGTCGCAGCCATTGGCCTCCGCGAGTTCGGCCTTCTCGCGCGAGCCGACCGTGCCGATGACATGCGCCCCGAGCGCCCTCGCCCATTGGCAGGCAAGCAGACCGATGCCGCCGGCCGCGGCGTGGATCAGCACGCGGTGATGCGGCTCGACCCTGAAGGTCTTGTGCAGGAGATACCAGACCGTCAGCCCCTTCAGCATCAGCACGGCACCCTGCTCGTGGGTGATGTGGTCGGGCAGCTTGACCAGCTTCTCCCACGGCATGTTGCGCTCGCCGGTATAGGCGCCGAGATTGTGGTAGTAGGCGACGCGATCGCCGGGATGGAAATTCGTGACGCCCGGCCCGACCGCCGTGACCTCGCCCGAGGCCTCGTTGCCGGCGATGAAAGGCAGTCCCGGCGCCTTGTACAGGCCGGTGCGGTAATAGACGTCGATGAAGTTCAGCCCGACCGCATGCTGGCGGATGCGCACCTCGCCGGGGCCGGGCGCCGGAACCTCGACGCTCTCATAGACCAGGGCTTCGGGGCCTCCGACCTTGTGCACACGGACGGCTTTGGTCATCGCCTGACCTCCTCTTCTCCAAGGCGGAGCGAAAGGCATCGCGCCCGCCTTGTCAACTCAGCGCCCGCAGGAACGCCTAAACCGACGGCTTGCTCGCCTTCCTGCGGTTGCGCTTGGCCAGCACGTTGAAGAATTCCACGGCGGCCGAGAACGCAATTGCGAAATAGATGTAGCCGCGCGGAATGTGGAATTTGAATCCGTCCGCGACCAGCGCGACGCCGATCAGCACCAGGAAGGCCAGCGCCAGCATCTTCGTGGTCGGATGCTCGGCGACGAATCGCGACACCGGCCCGGACGAAATGTACATGATCAGACAGGCGATCACGACGGCCGCGATCATGATCTCGATGTCCTGCGCCATGCCGATCGCGGTGATAATCGAGTCCAGCGAGAACACGATGTCGATGACGATGATCTGGACGATCACCCAGAAGAAGGCGCTGCCGCCGGACTTCTCGCCGGCCTCGCCTTCGTCGGCCTCGACCTCGGCATGGATCTCGTGCGTCGCCTTCGCGATCAGGAACAGGCCGCCGCCGATCAGGATGAGGTCGCGCCAGGAGAAGGCATAGGCGGAGAACGAGAATACCGGTGCGGTCAGGCCGATCAGCCAGACCAGCACGCTGAGCAGGATGATGCGGAAGATCAGCGCCAGCGCGAGACCGATCTGGCGGGCGCGGTTCGCCTGCTGCGCCGGGATGCGCGAGACGATCACCGACAGGAAGATGACGTTGTCGATGCCGAGCACGATCTCGAGCGCAGTCAGGGTAAGAAGCGCGGCCCAGGCCTCGGGGCTGGTGACCAGATGCATCATGCGAAGGATCTTGCGAAGCGGATCAACGCGTCGCTGAAGCTGATCCAGAGCGCGATCGCGCACAACGCGAGGGTCACGCCGGCGCCGACGCCGAAATCCATCCGCAGCGTGTAGAGCGCCAGCACCGCCCAGAGCGCCATCAGCGACATGGTCAGCCAGCGCAGCCGCACGACCCGCACCGGATGCAGCACGTGGAACGGCACGAAGGTCAGCACGACCAGGGTCGCGACCAGAAGCGTCGACCAGAGCGGCGGCCAGTGCAGCAGGAACAGGTAGAACGCCGCAGCATTCCATAGCGCCGGAAAGCCGCGGAAATGATTGTCGTCCGCCTTCATGCGCAGATCGGCGAAATAAAGTGCGCTGGTGACGATGATGGCGACACCGAGCAAGGGCGCGGCGACCGGCAGCAACAGCCCGCTCGCCACGATCGCATAGGCCGGCACGAACACGTAGGTGACGAAGTCGACCACGAGATCGAGCACGTCGCCCGACCAGTTCGGCTGCACGTTCTTGACGTTGAGCCGGCGCGCGATCGGACCGTCGATCGCGTCGATGATCAGCGCGATACCCAGCCATTGAAACATCGCCGCCCAGTGCTCGCGCACGGCCTCCAGCATCGCCAGCAGCGCGATGGCCGCACCGAACGCGGTGAAGATGTGCACCGAGAACGCCGCGGCGCGGATCGCGGGGGTCGGCTTCAGGGAATCCTGTTGGCTGTCCATGGCTTCTGCTATCAGAATGGGCCCGATTTGCACATAAGCCATTCCGGCGCGCCGTCGCACAATTCGCGATAAAACCTAGGCAAAATAGGTGGGCTTGAATTTGCCGCAGGCCGTGTCATTTGTCGTTCCATGACAGACGCATCGACACTGTTTGACACGGCCGTGATCGGCGGCGGACCGGCCGGGCTCGCGGCGGCCATCGCATTGGCGCAGGCGGGCGCGCGGACCGCGCTGGTGGCGCGGCGGCTGCCCTATGCGGACAACCGCACCACCGCGCTGCTCGGTGCCTCGGTCGATCTCCTGGAGAGCCTCGATGTCTGGCGGCGCTGCAAGGACAAGGCGGCCGCGCTCGAGGTGATGCGGCTCGTCGACGATACCGGCCGGCTGTTCCGCAGCCCCGAGGTCCGGTTCTCCTGTCACGAGATCGGGCTGGATGCTTTCGGCTACAACATCGACAACCGCTCGCTGATGCTGGCGCTGGAAGAGCGCGCCGCCGAGCTGCCCGGCATCGACCGTTTCGACGACGAGGCCGAGAGCGTCGTCATCGAGGCCGACGACGTCGCCATCCGCACTGCCTCCGCGCAATTCCTCTCGGCCCGGCTGGTGGTCGGCGCCGACGGACGGCATTCGCTGTGCCGGGAGGCCGCCGGCATTGCGGTGTCGCGGCGGGATCTGTCGCAGACCGCGCTGACCTTCAACGTCGGCCACATCAGGCCGCATCGCAACGTCTCGACCGAGTTCCACACGCCCCACGGTCCCTGCGTGTTCGTGCCCCTGCCCGGCAACCGCTCCAGCATCGTCTGGGTCGCGGCCCCCGGGGACGCCGAGCGGCTGCGCGGGCTCAACGACGAAGAGCTGTCAGCCGCGATCGAGAAGCAGTCGCATTCGATCCTCGGGCGCATGACGGTCGAGCCCGGTCGCAACCTGTTTCCGCTGGCGATCGAGCGTCCGAAAGCGTTCGGCCGCGACCGCATTGCGCTGGTCGGGGAAGCCGCCCACGTGGTCCCGCCGATCGGCGCGCAGGGCCTCAATCTCGGCCTGCGCGATGCCGCCGACATTGCGCGGCTCGCGGGCGAAGCCATCGCGGCCGGCGAGGATCCCGGCGCCGACGAGGTGCTCAAGCGCTACGACCGGGCGCGACGTCCGGACATCCTGAGCCGCACCTTTGCGATCGACATCGCCAACCGCTCCCTGCTCAACGACTTCCTGCCGCTGCAGCCGGTCCGCGCCGTGGGCATGCACCTGCTCGGCGCCATCGGCCCGCTCCGGCGTTTCGCCATGCGCGAGGGATTGACGCCGACCTGGCGAAGGTAAGCTCGTTTACGGAAACGCCAGCCGTCCGGTCTGGAGCAGCCACATCACGCTGGTCAGCGTGACGACCGACGCAAACGTCCCGAGCAGCACCGCGACGGAGGCGGATTCGATCCAGGCATCGTTCTGCCGGGCGATCACGAACACGTTCAGCGCCGGCGGCAGCGAGGCCATCAGCACAGCTGTCGCGGCCCAGGGCTGGGCGAACGGGCCGAACGCCAGCATCAGGCCGAACGCCGCGAGCGGATGGATCAGCAGCTTCACCGCGATCACGCCGGGCACCTCCCACGGCACGCGGTCGAACGGACGCAACGCCACGGTCACGCCGAGCACGAACAGCGCCGTCGGCGCGGCCGCGTTCTGGAGGAAGATGATTGTGCGATCGAGGGCGACCGGCAGCTCGATATGCAGCGCCGCCACCGCCGCACCAAAGACGGCCGACATGATCAGCGGGTTCAGCACGATCTGCTTCAGCACGACGGCGAAGGCGTGCACGATCGAGGGATGATCCCGATCCGACAGCTCGATCAGCAGCGGCACGATCGTGAACAGGAAGATGCTGTCGCAGCAAAAGATCAGCGCGGTCGGCGCGGCCGCCTTGGTCCCGAGCACGGCGAGCGCCAACCCCGGTCCCATGTAGCCGATATTGCCGTAGCCGCCGGAGAGCCCCGCAAGCGTCGCCTCGCGCAATGTCAGGCGTCCCAGCACCTTGCCGACGACCAGCGCGAGCGTGAACGCGACAACCGTCGACAGTGTCGTCGCGATCAGGAACGGCGGGTTGTTCAGCTCTGCAAACGGCGTCTTCGACATGATCGCGAACAGCAGCGCCGGCAGCGACACGTAGAGCAGGAAGAAGTTCATCCAGGCGAGGCCTGATTCCGGCAGCGATTTGACCTTGCCACAGGCAAACCCAACGAAGATCAAACCGAAATAAGGTAGAGCCAGATTGAGGATATCGACCATTGATGAAGTGTTTTCTGAGGACTTGGGGGCTATCCGCCCCTTACGCGAAGGTTAATTCCCGACAAGGCCACTAGCATCGGCCACAATCCTGGTCTATCGACGGGGAATGATTAAAGCGCGGACCGCCAAATTCCAGATCGGACAGGTCGTGCGCCACCGGATCTTCTCGTTCCGGGGCGTGATCTTCGACATCGATCCGGAATTCAACAACACCGAGGAGTGGTGGCTGTCTATCCCTGAGGAGGTGCGGCCCCACAAGGACCAGCCGTTCTACCACCTGCTCGCGGAGAACGCGGAGTCCGAGTACGTCGCCTACGTCTCCGAGCAGAACCTGCTGCCGGATGATTCCGGCGAGCCGATCCGGCATTCCCAGGTCGCCGAGATCTTCATCAAGAACAAGGATGGCGGCTATCGCCCGCGCAATCCCTCGCTGAACTGAGGTTTCGCCGCACACATGGCGGCCAGCAAAAAAGGCGCTCTTGCGAGCGCCTTTTTCATGTCCGGGATCCGAGCCCCGATTACTTCTGGCCGGTCGGCGCAGCACCGGGGGCGGCACCGCTCTGCTCGAGCTTCTTGCGCTGCTCGTCGGCCTTCTTCTGAAGCTCTTCCTGGAGCTTCTTCTGGGTTTCCTCGAACACCTTCGGATCGGTCGGCGGACCGTCATAGGCCTTCTGGAATTCGCCTGCGAGCGGCAGCGGCAGGGTCAGCGGCGCGCCATTGGCGTTGATCGCCTGGACAACGAGGTTCTGGCCCTTCTTCATGCTGTTGATGAGGTCGGGCGTGGCCTCGTAGTCCGACATGCAGCCGTTCTGGAAGCAGATCACGTAGGGCTGCTGCAACGGCGGGTTGCCGTCGACGATGATGCGGGTGCCGTGCACGAGCTGCATGCCGAGCGGCAGCGTCACGCGCAGGATCTTCTTCGGCTCGCCTTCCGGCTCGATGATGACGGCGGCGATAACCGGCTGGCCCGACTCGATGCGGCCGTCCTTGCCGGTGAAGCAGACCTGCTTGGCGTTGGCGTCCTGGCCCTTGAGGCAGAATTTGGTCCAGGGGGCGTAGATCAGCTGGATCTGCTGGTCAGCCGGCTGAGCCGCGCCCTGCTGCTGCGCCGGAGCGCCTTGTGCGGGAGCTTGGGCGGGCGCCTGAGCCGCCGGCGCGGGAGCCTTGGGAGCAGCCTTGGGAGCCGCTTTCGGAGCCGGGGCCGCCTTGGGCGCTGCGGGCGCACCGGGGGCCGGCGCCGGGGTCTGGGCCTCGGCAGCAAACGGAACGGCCAATGCCGTCGCCGTCAACAGGGCGAGAACTCGCCCGCGCGGCCGGACGGACGCGGCCAAATAACGGAAATTCATTGCAGAAAACCCTTTCTGAACGGGAAGCGCCCGAACCGCTCCGAAGCACCGAACCAAGCCGCCTTGGGCGCGGCTCTCTCCCCGTCAATTGAGGCAGATAAGTGACGGGCTCGACGCTCTTGCGCGATCGGGTGCCTTCTTAGCGTGGCCGACGAAAAGATCAATGCCGACAACCATGTTTGGCCACATCCGCAGGCGCGTCCGGTCAAATTCCCTGTGATAGGATTCAGGCCCGCCGGTCCTCGAATCAACGTGTGCCGATGTTCATGTTCCAGCGCCTCTTCGAGGGCCCCGGTCTCCGACTCTGCGTCCTCGCCTTCGCGCTCGTGGCCGGGCTGCCGGCAGGCGCTGCGCGGGCCGCGGAGGCTCATGCCATCGCCATGCACGGCAACCCGGCGATGCCGGCCGATTTCACCCACATGCCCTACGTCAATCCCGATGCCCGCAAGGGCGGCCGGCTGACCTGGGGCATTCTCGGAACCTTCGACAGTCTCAATCCCTTCATTGTGAAGGGATTGGCGGTGCAGCCGGTTCGCAACTACGTCGTCGAGAGCCTGCTCGCCCGCGGCCAGGACGAGCCGTTCACGCTCTATGGCCTGCTCGCCCGGACCGTCGAAACGGACGACGAGCGGAGCTTCGTCACGTTCCACATCGATCCGCGCGCCCGCTTCTCCGACGGCAAGCCGGTCACGGCCGAGGACGTGCTGTTCTCCTGGCAGTTGCTGCGCGACCACGGCCGTCCCAATCATCGGCAATATTACGGCAAGGTCGCGAAGGCCGAGGCGCCGGGTCCCCTCACCGTGCGCTTCGACCTCGCAGGCGCCAATGACCGCGAGCTGCCGCTGATCCTCGGCCTGATGCCGATCCTGCCGAAGCACGCCGTCGACGTTGCGACCTTCGAGGAGACGACGCTGGCGGCACCGATCGCCTCCGGCCCGTATCGCGTCACGGCCGTGAAACCGGGCGCCAGCGTCACGCTGACGCGCAATCCGGATTATTGGGGGCGCGATCTCGCCATCAATCGTGGGCTCTACAATTTCGACGAGATCAGACTCGACTATTTTCGCGAGGCCAACGGCCAGTTCGAGGCGTTCAAGCGCGGCCTCTACGATTTCCGCGTCGAGCACGAACCGCTGCGCTGGCACGACGGTTACGATTTTCCGGCCGCCAGAACCGGCGAGGTGATCCGCGACACCGTCAAGCCCGGCGTGCCGCAACCGTCCGAATTCCTGGTCTTCAACACCCGCCGTCCGGTCTTCGCCGACATCAGGGTGCGGAAGGCCCTGACGCTGCTGTTCGACTTCGAGCTGGTCAACCGGAACTACTTCTTTGGTCTCTATTCGCGCGTCGCCGGCTACTTCGCCGGCTCGGACCTGTCGGCCTATGGCAAGCCCGCCGATGCGCGCGAGCGCGAGCTGCTCAAACCCTTCGCCGCGCAGATCCCGCCCGACATCATGGATGGCAGCTACCGCCTGCCGGTGACCGACGGATCGGGCCGCGACCGCACGACGCTGCGCGCCGCGCTCAAGCTGCTCGCGGACGCCGGCTACGATCTCGACGGCACCGTGCTGCGCAACCGCACGACCAAGGCGCCCTTCACCTTCGAGATCCTGGTCACCACCCGCGACCAGGAACGCATCGCGCTCGCTTTCCAGCGCGACCTCAAGCGCGCCGGCATCGAGGCCAGCGTGCGCGCGGTAGACCCCGTACAATTCGACCAGCGCCGGCTCGGCTACGAGTTCGACATGATCCAGAACCGCTGGGACCAGTCGCTGTCGCCCGGCAACGAGCAGTATTTCTATTGGGGCAGCGCGGCCGCCGGCAATCCCGGCACCCGCAACTACATGGGCGCCAGGGATCCCGCCGTCGACGCCATGATCGGCGCCCTGCTGGAGGCCCGTGAGCATACGGATTTCGTCTCGGCGGTCCGCGCGCTCGACCGCGCCCTGATCGCGGGCTTCTACACAATCCCGCTGTTTAACGTATCCGAGCAATGGATCGCGCGGTGGAATCGGATAGAACGGCCGAAGGCCACCGCGTTGTCCGGCTATTTGCCGGAGACCTGGTGGTCGAAGGGTGAGCCTCAAGCGACGCAAACGAAGTGACGCCGTGAACCAGCAAGCCGTATCGCCGACGCTCGACACGCTGTTCCAGCGCACGCTGATGCGGCAGCCGCATACGGCCGCCCTGCTCGATCCGCTCAACAAGGCGCGCATCACCGGACACCAGCCGCGGCGCATGAGCTATGCCGAGGCCGATACCGCCATCGAGGCCCTGTCGGCCCATTTCGTCGAATCGGGCCTGCCGGCCAATTCCGTCATCGCGATCCAGCTGCCCAACACGGTCGAGTTCGTGCTCACCGTGCTCGCCGCCCATCGTGCCGGCCTCGTCGTCGCCGTGCTGCCGCTGCTGTGGCGGCACGCCGAGCTGACCGCGGCGCTGAACCGGACCGCGGCGCGCGCCATCGTCACCATGAGCACGGTCGACGGCGTCAGCTATGCCGACCTCGCAATGCACGCCGCGGCCGAGGCATTCTCGATCCGCCACGTCTTCGGCTTCGGAGCCAATCTGCCCGAAGGCATGGCCTCGCTCGACGACGTCCTGGCTCGCCCGCCCGGCACCACGCGCGCGGTGATCCAGGACGGCCGCAAGGCGGCGATGATCTCCTTCGACGTCACGGCGGAGGGCTTTCGCCCGGTGCCGCGGCCGCATTTCAGCCTGATCGCCGGCGCTCTGGCGATGTCGCTCGAAGCCGACATCAAGCAGGGCACAACCGTGATGGCGGCGTTCACCCCGATGTCGTTTGCGGGCCTCGCCTCCTCGCTCGGGGTATGGCTGCTGTCGGGCGGCACGCTGGCGCTGCATCATCCGTTCGAGAACGACGTGCTGGAGCAGCAGATCAACGAGCATGAATGCGAGGTGCTGATCGCGCCGGCGCAGCTCGCACTGCGGCTCGGCGATTCCGATCTCGCGGCGCGGTTGCCGAGCTTGCGCAACGTCGTCGGCCTGTGGCGCGCGCCGGAGCAGGTCGCGGCAAGCGATGCCTGGATCGCGCCGCATGCGCCGCTCACCGACATCTACCTGTTCGGCGAGGCCGGACTGTTCGGTGCCCGCCGCGGCGAGGATGGCATGCCGGTGCCTGTCATGCCCGGGCCCCACGGTGCACCGCGCGAACAGGCCGGATCCTCTATCGCCGGCGAGATCCTGCTGACGCCGAAGGGCACGCTCGGGCTGCGCGGGGCGATGGTGCCGATCGCGGCTTACGCTCCGCCGCAGCCGGTCGGCGAGACGCTGACGGCGCAGCCGCCGCGCGACTATGTCGACACCGGCTATGCCGCGCGGCTCGACCGGCCGAGCGGGGCGATCTGCATCACCGCGCCGCCCTCCGGCATCATGGCGGTCGGCGGCTACCGCTTCCTCTCCAACGACCTGCAGGAATGGGCGCGCCGGCTCGGCCAGGGCGCCCTGCTCACCGCGCTGCCCGACCGGCTCTCGGGTCACCGGCTGGCAGGACGGGCCCAGGACAATGCCCGCGCCCGCGAGGCACTCAGCGAGCTCGGGCTTAACCCTCTGATGGTCGAGGCTTTTCGCGATCGCTCCGGGCCGGCCTGAGCACAGTTTCGCCTGTTCCATTGACGCCGCATTAAGGCGACCGAACTAGATTGCGCGACACCTGTTGCGCGAGTCAGAGTTTCCGAATGTCCCAGGCGGGCCCGATCCTGTTTGTGTCCAATGCCGAGCGCCCCGCTTTCGCCCGGCTCTTCCCCGTGATCGACACCGACTGGGCCAGCGCGGCGCGCGCGGTCGAGCAGGTGCAGCCGGCCGCGGTGCTCGCCGCGATGCACGGCGGACACGAGCCGTATCTGGCGTTGCTCGCCAGGAAGATCGCCGACCAATCGCCCTACCTGCCCTTCGTCGCGCTGGATGCGGCCGGCACGCTGCCGCCCAACGCCCTGCCCTTCACCTCGCGCGGCGGCCAACCCGACCGCCTGAGCGCGCGGCTCCGCGCCGCGCTCCGCGTCCGCACCCTGCATTCGACCGTGCTGCGCCGCCTGCCCGAGGCGAAGGTCGCGCTGCCCGAGGGCGACCCGTCGCGCGATGCCACCGTGCTGCTGATCGGCCGCGGCGCCGCCTATCCCGCACTCTCCGTCGCGCTCGGCGAGCGCGTCGGCGTGGTCGGCGCGCTCTCGATCGAGGCCGCGGCCAAGCATCTCAACACCCGCGACATCGACGGCGTCGTGCTCGCCGAAGGGTTCACCGCGCGCGTGACCGACGCCTTCCTGACGGTGCTCGCCGAGGACACCCGCTTCCGCACCCTGCCCGTCGTCGTCACCGCGCACCAGCTCGTGCAGAGCTATGACCTGCCCAATCTCGAGCTGATCGCGGGCGAGCCGGCGAAGGTCGCCGCCAACGCGCTGCCGCTGATCCGCCAGCACGCGATGGAAGCCCAACTGAGCCGCACGCTGCGCTCGATCGATGCCGGCGGCTGGCTCGACCCGCGCAGCGGCCTGTTGACGACGGAAGCCTTCGCCCGCGACTTCGCCAAGGCAGTCGAGCAGGCGCTCGCCCGCGGCGGCGGCCTGTCGGTGGCACGCTTCGCCTTCGATCCCAACAATCCCCGCGCCCAGCTCGATGCCGCGCGTATCCTCAGCCGCCTGATGCGTCAGATGGATTTTGGCGCGGCACAGAAGGATGGGTCGGTCATCGTGGTGTTCGCCGAGACCGACTTCCGCACCGCGCACATGATCGCGCGGCGCTTGTCGGCGGTGATGCGGCACACTTCGAATGGCAAGCACGAGATGCGCAGCGATCCCGTGGTCAGCGTGGACTCGCTGTCGCCGTCGGATACGGCAAGGTCATTGCTGGCCCGGCTGTCGGCCGACGCGTCGAGGGCAGCGTCGTAGCTACACCCTAGGGCAGCGCGCTAACCGCCGCCTTTTGCCCCCGGTTGCGCGCTGGTCGCCAGAGCGGGAGCGGGAGCAGGCGCGGCCAGGAGAAAGCCAACAGTCTCGTTCAGAAGCTCGTGGGCGCGGTCGACGATGTCGTCCAGGGACATCGTCTTCGTGAACATCCGCTGCGCTTCGGCCAGCAACTGCTCGCGCGTCGGCATGCTGTGCAGACGCAGATCGGCACGCTGCTGCAACAGGGTGATCGTATCCCGAACCGACAATTCGGTCTCGTGGATCGATGTCCTGATCGCGTGCGCGATGTGCTCGGGATTGAAGCGTGCAGCGAGCTGCTCGGCCGCCTGCTTGACCACGCGCGATCCCAGCCGATGCTCGTTGCGCAGGACCAGCTTCGGCGGCGTCTTCAAATCCCGGACAATGCCGAGCCACGACAGGACGACCAGGACATAATAGGTCAGATCGATCTCATACCAGTAGAAGCCTTGGCGAGCGCTGGCCTGATAGGCGTGATGGTTGTTGTGCCACCCCTCGCCCATGGTGAAGAGCGCCAGCAGCCAGTTGTTGCGGGAATCGTCGCCGGTCACATACCGCCTGCGTCCATGAACATGAGCGAGGGAGTTGATGCAGAACGTGGCGTGATAGACCAGCACGGTGCTCCAGAGGAATCCGACCACGAGTCCCGACCAGCCGGCGATGAGGAAGCAGAGACCAGCCAGCACGAACGCCGGCAGCAGCTCCAGCCGGTGCAGCCACATCAGCTCGGGATAGGACGCGAGGTCCGAGACCTTCACGAGGTCGGTCGCATCGTGCTGGCGGTAGAAGATCCAGCCGACATGGCTGTAGAGGAAGCCCTTGTGCCGGGGCGAATGCACGTCATGCGCGGTATCGGAATGAAGATGATGGTGCCGATGCTTGGCGGCCCACCAGAGCACGCTCTTCTGCGCGCTGCTCTGGGCCAGGAAAGCCAGGATGAACTGAAACACCCGGCTGGTCGCGTAGGAGCGGTGCGAGAAGTAACGATGATATCCGGCCGTGATCCCGAACATGCGCAGCCAGTACAGGGCCACGCAAATCGTCACGGCTTGCCAAGAGATACCTGACCAGATCGCCGCGACGCATCCCGCGTGAACCAGGACAAACGGCAGGACCTGGGGATACATGACGTCATCGTGCTCGTCGTCGTGGTCCTGGCCCGGACCGGCATTGATAGACACGCTTGCGACCTCAATTGTTGGAATCTGCGGGCCAGCCCGCTTGCGGTATGAAAAAACCGCGGCCGGTAAACCAGTCGCGGTTCGCACCCATCGGGAGTCCGGCTCGTCCGGCCAAACTCGACGAATCGAACATGGCGGTTGTTCGATCAATCTGCAAGCGGCCATATGCCGCTGTTTTTGTGTCCGAATACCGCCCGCGGCGGGCCGCGGGAAGCCGTTACGCCGCTTTCTTGCTCTCGGCGAGCTGCGCCAGCTGGCGCATGATCTCGGTGGTTCCGGCGAGGCGCTCTTCCGGCGTTTCCCAATCCTGCAGGAACACCACCTTCATGTCGGGCCGTACCTTGGCGGCCTGGCCGTAGCTGCGGATGAAGGTGACGAGGCGGTCGGGATAGGCAAAGGAATTGTCGCGGAAGACGATGACGGCGCCCTTCGGGCCGGCGTCGATCTTCTCGACATTGGCCCGGCGGCAGAACGCCTTGATCGCGGCGACCTTGAACAGATAGCGCACCTCGTCCGGCAGCACGCCGAAGCGATCGCGCATCTCGGCGCCGAAATTCTCGATCTCCTCCTCGGTGTCGAGATCGGCGAGACGCCGGTACAGCGACAGCCGGACCGAGAGGTCGCTGACATAGTCCTCCGGGATCAGCACGGGCATGCCGATGGTGATCGACGGCGACCAGCGGTCGGCCGCGGGCTCGGACACGCCGGCCTTGAGGTTGACGATCGCCTCCTCCAGCATCGATTGATAGAGTTCGAACCCGACCTCCTTGATGTGGCCGGACTGCTCCTCGCCGAGCAGGTTGCCGGCGCCGCGGATGTCGAGATCGTGCGAGGCGAGCTGGAAGCCGGCGCCCAGCGTCTCCAGCGATTGCAGCACGGTGAGCCGGCGCTCGGCCTGCGCCGTGATCTTCTGCTGCGCCGGCAGCGTGAACAGCGCATAGGCCCGCAGCTTGGAGCGACCGACGCGTCCGCGGAGCTGGTAGAGCTGGGCAAGGCCGAACATGTCGGCGCGGTGCACGATCAGCGTGTTGGCGTTGGGAATGTCGAGACCGGATTCCACGATCGTGGTCGACAGCAGGATGTCGAACTTGCCGTCGTAGAACGCGGTCATGATGTCCTCGATCACCGCGGGCGGCATCTGGCCGTGCGCGACGGCGACTTTCATCTCCGGCACGTTCTTGTCGAGGAAGTCCTTGACCTCGGCGAGGTCGTCGATGCGCGGCACCACGTAGAACGCCTGGCCGCCGCGATAGCGCTCGCGCAGCAGCGCCTCGCGGATCATCAGCGGATCGTGCGGGGCGACGAAGGTGCGGACCGCAAGGCGATCCACGGGGGGCGATGCGATGATCGAGAGCTCGCGCACGCCGGTGAGCGCCAGCTGCAGCGTGCGCGGGATCGGCGTTGCCGACAGCGTCAGCACGTGCACCTCGGAGCGCAGCGCCTTCAACCGCTCCTTGTGGGTGACGCCAAAGTGCTGCTCCTCGTCGACGATAACGAGGCCGAGATCGCGGAACTTGATCGCCTTGCCGAGCAGCGCATGGGTGCCGACGACGATGTCGACCGAACCGTCGGCGATGCCCTTCTTGACCTGGTTCAGCTCCTTGGTCGCGATCAGGCGCGAGGCCTGCGCCACGTTCACCGGAAAGCCCTTGAAGCGCTCGGCGAAGGTCTTGGCATGCTGGCGCGCCAGCAGCGTGGTCGGGACCACGACCGCAACCTGCTTGCCTTCGAGCGCGACGGCAAACGCCGCGCGCAGCGCCACCTCGGTCTTGCCGAAGCCGACGTCGCCGCAGATCAGGCGGTCCATCGGACGGCCAAGCTCGAGGTCCTTCAGGGTGGATTCAATCGCGCCGAGCTGGTCCTCGGTCTCGTCATAGGGGAAGCGCGCACAGAACTCGTCGTAGAGGCCCTGCTGCACCGGCAGCTTGGGCGCTTCGTGCAGATGGCGCGCGGCAGCGATCTTGATCAGCTCGCCCGCAATCTCGCGGATGCGGTTCTTCAGCTTCGCCTTGCGGGTCTGCCAGCCGCTTCCACCGAGACGGTCGAGCTCGACCGTGGTCTGGTCGGAGCCGTAGCGCGACAAGAGTTCGATGTTTTCGACCGGCAGGAACAGCTTGGTCTCGGCGGCATAATGCAGCTCGAGGCAGTCATGCGGCGCGCCGGCAACATCCAGCGTCTGCAGGCCGATGAAGCGGCCGATGCCGTGATCGACATGGACGACGATGTCGCCGGCGGTAAGGCTCGTCACCTCCGAGATGAAATTGTCGAGCTTGCGGCTCGCCTTGCGCGGCCGCACCAGGCGGTCGCCCAGAATGTCCTGCTCGCTGATCAGCGCGATCTCGTCGGTCTCGAAACCGCTCTCCAGGCCAAGCACGGCCAGCATGGTCTCGTTGCGCGGGGTCGCCTGCACCGTCCGCCAGGAATTGACGCTGGTGGTGTGGGTCAGCTTGTGGTCGCGCAGCATCGAGGTCATGCGGTCGCGCGAGCCTTCGGTCCAGAGCGCGATCACGACCTTCTTGCGCTGGGCCTGCAGCGCCATCACGTGGCTGACGACGGACTCGAACACGTTGACGGTCGAGTCGTTGCGCTCCGGCGCGAAATCGCGGCCCTTGCGCGCGCCGGCATCGACGACGCTGATGCCGTCGGTCGGCACCGAGAACGCGGTCAGCCGCGCCAGCGGAATGTCGCCGAGGCGCTTGGTCCATTCCGCGTCGGTCAGATAGAGCCGGTCCGGGGGCAGCGGCTTGTAGATGGCGCCGCCGCCGGGATGCTCCATCGCATCGCGGCGGGCCTCGTAATAGTCCTGGATCTGCTTGAAGCGCTCGCGGACGGCGTCCTCGGCCTGCGGCTCGATCGCGACGGCTGCCCCTTGCAGATAGTCGAACAGCGTGTCCATGCGGTCCTGGAACAGCGGCAGCCAGTGCTCCATGCCGGGATGGCGGCGGCCCTCGCTGACGGCCTCGTACAGCGCATCGTCGCGCTCGGGCGCGCCGAACTCGGCGACATAGCCCATGCGGAAACGGCGGATGGTGTCGGTGACGAGCTGGAATTCGGAGACCGGCACGAGGTCGAGCGAGCGCATGTCGAGCATCGTGCGCTGGGTCTCGGCGTCGAAGGAGCGGATCGATTCCAGGCTGTCGCCGAAGAAGTCGAACCGGACCGGCTGCTCGAGACCGGCCGGAAACAGATCGAGGATGCCGCCGCGCACCGCGTATTCGCCGGGCTCGCGCACGGTCGAGGAGCGGTTGTAGCCGTTGTGCTCGAGCCAGGCGACGACACTGTCCATCGGCACCACATTGCCCGGGGCAACCGACAGCGCCTGCGCCGCGACCAGCTCGCGCGCGGGCACGCGCTGCACCACGGCGTTCACCGTGGTCAGCACGATCAGCGGCTTGTCGCTGCCGGTGAGCGAGGCCAGCCGCGCCAGCGTGGTCAGGCGCTGGGCGAGGATGCCGCCATGCGGCGAGACGCGGTCATAGGGCTGGCAGTCCCAGGCCGGGAAGGTCAGCACCGGCAGATCGGGCGAGAAGAACCGCAGCGCGCGTTCGAGCTGCTGCATGCGCGCGCCATCGCGGCAGACGACGGCAATGCTGACGGCCGGCTTCTTCGGCCGCGCCGCGATCGCCCGCGCCAGATCGGAGACGACGAGGCCTTCCGCGCCCTCGGCCACATTGGCAAGCGTCACCGCGCGGCCGGGCGTGAGCAGCTCGGCCGGCGACTTCAAACCGGGTTTCATAGATCGCCGTCCGTAATCGGGAACGCCTTGATGCGGGCAAACAGCGCGCCGGTGACGTCGGCCGGCAGCACCTTGTCGCCGGTGATGGCGGCATAGAGATCGGGATCGTTGACCTCGAGCAGGGTCTCGAGCTCGGTCAGCTCCGCGTCGGACAGGTTGCCGATCTCGGCATCGGCGAAGCGGCCGAGGATCAGATCCATCTCGCGCGTGCCGCGGTGCCAGCAGCGGAACAGAAGCCGCTTGCGGCGCTCGTCCAGCCCGCTGCTCGATCGTGTCGTTCCCGTCATGTCTCAAATCCAGTCAAACGCAGAAAGCCCGGACGTGCCGGGCGGGGCTGATATAGCCATTGGGACCGACCATGTCAGCCTTTTGTTGCGACAGGCCGCCCCTCCGCTCCGTCATGGCCGGGCATAGCCGTCTGAAGGACGGCGTCGCTTCCGCTCGCCTATGTCCCGGCCATCCACGGCGGGCTGCAAAAAAGACGTGGATGCGCGGCTTAAAGCCGGGCATGACGGCCAGGAACAACCTTAGATTCCCCGAATGCGCCCCAGCCTGCTCAACCCGCTGTTTGCTCCCGTGACCAGCCTGCCCGGCGTCGGTCCGAAGCAGGACAAGCTGCTGCAATATCTGCTCAGCCGGAGCGAGACGCCGCGGCTGGTCGACCTCTTGCTGCATCTGCCGAGCCAGGTCATCGACCGCCGGGCGCGGCCGAAGATCCGCGACGCCGCGCAGGGAACCATGGTGACCCTGGAGGTCACCGTCGACCGCCACCGCCCGCCCCCGCCGCGCAATGCCCGTGCGCCGTATCTCGTCTATGCCAGCGACGATACCGGCGACGTCGTGCTGACCTTCTTCCGCGCCAAGCCCGGCTATGTCGAGAAGCTGCTGCCCGTCGGCGAGAAGCGCTACGTCTCGGGCACGCTGCAGATGTATGACGGCATCCCGCAGATCGTGCATCCCGACCGCGTGCTGGACGAGGAGGCGATCTCGAAAATCTCCGGCATCGACCCGGTCTATCCGCTCACGGAGGGCCTCGCACTCGGCTCGCTGCGACGCGCGATCACGCAGGCGCTGCAGAAGCTGCCGGCCTTGCCGGAATGGATCAGCCCGGAGGTGATGCGCCGCTGCCAATTCCCGCCAATCGCGGAAGCCCTAACCCGCGTGCACCAGCCGGTCGAGCTCACCGACATCCTGCCGGACCGGCCGTTCTGGTCCCGCCTCGCCTTCGACGAGCTCTTGGCCGGCCAGCTCGCGCTCGCCCTGATCCGTGCGCAACTGCGCCGCCCGGCCGGCGTCCGCAATGCCGGCGACGGGCATCTGCGCCACAGGATCATCGACGCCCTGCCCTATGCATTGACAACGTCCCAGCGCGATGCGGCCGCAGCGATCGCCAACGATCTGCAACAGCCCGTGCGCATGCTGCGCCTGCTCCAGGGCGATGTCGGCTCCGGCAAGACGGTGGTGGCGCTCCTGGCGGCTGCCGCGGTCGCGGAGGTCGGCAAGCAGGCCGCGCTGATGGCGCCGACCGAGATCCTCGCGCGCCAGCACATCAAGACCATCGCCCCGCTCGCCGAGCGCGCCGGCCTGCGCGTCGCGATCCTCACCGGCCGCGAAAAGGGCAAGGAGCGGCGCGAGATCATCGCCCAGCTCGCCGAGGGCGAGATCGATCTCCTCGTCGGCACCCACGCGCTGATCCAGGACGATGTGATCTTCAAGGACCTGGCGCTTGCCATCGTCGACGAGCAGCACCGGTTCGGGGTGCGCGAGCGGCTGGCGCTGACATCGAAGGGCGAAGCCGTCGACGTGCTGGTGCTGAGCGCAACCCCGATCCCGCGCACGCTGGTGCTGACCTATTTCGGCGACATGGACATTTCCGAGCTGCGCGAAAAGCCTGCCGGACGCCAGCCGATCGACACCCGCGCCGTGCCGATGAGCCGGATCAGCGAGGTCATGGAAGGCGTCGGCCGCGCGCTCGAATCCGGCAAGCTGGTGTACTGGATCTGCCCGCTGGTCGAGGAATCCGAGGCCGAGGGCACCGAGCACCTCACCAACGCGACCAAGCGTTTCGAGAGCCTGCAGAAGCGCTTCGGCGACCGCGTCGGCCTCGTCCACGGCCAGATGAAGGGCACCGAGAAGGACCGCGTGATGGGCCAGTTCGCCGCCCACGAGATCGGCCTGCTGGTGGCGACCACCGTGGTCGAGGTCGGCGTCGACGTGCCGGCCGCCACCATCATGGTGATCGAGAACGCCGAGCGCTTCGGCCTTGCCCAGCTCCACCAGCTCCGCGGCCGCATCGGGCGCGGCTCGGAGGCCTCGACCTGTATCCTGCTCTACGGCGAGCCGCTCGGCGAAATGTCGAAGGCGCGGCTGAAGGTGATCCGCGAGACCACCGACGGCTTCCGCATCGCCGAGGAAGATTTGAAGCTGCGCGGCGAAGGCGACGTGCTCGGTGTGCGCCAGAGCGGCCTGCCCGGCTACCGCATCGCCCGCTCGGAGGTGCACGGCCAGCTCATCACCCAAGCCAGAGACGAGGCGCTGCGCATCCTCAAGGACGATCCCAAGCTGAAGGGCGAGCGCGGCGAGGCGCTGCGGTGTCTCCTGTATCTCTACGAGCGGGACGAGGCGATCCCACTGATCGGCGCGGGTTGATCCGACCGCGTTCGGAACAAAGGTTCCGGCAGCAGGTTCCATCACATCGCATGTTGCTCGACGCGGCCGGACCCCGGTACCTTGAAGGAATCAGCTTGCGAGAACAGCCTCGCCGAAGGGGTGAGCGACAGGTGCGTGGTTTGGGGCGTCGAAGAAAGGGTTGGTTCAGGCGGTCGCTGCGGACCTGGCCTGTGTCCGCATATCTGTTGCTGCTGGCCATCACCACCGCCGTCCCGGTCACGGCCTGTGCGGCCTTTCTCGCCTACCATTTCGTCGCCGAATCCTCCCAGCTCACAAAGGCCGAGTATGAGGACAGGCTGCGGCTCATGCGCAACGCGGCCGATCTGCGTGTCGCGAACATCATCGACGACCTGCAGGTCCTCGCCCTGTCGCCGTCGCTGGCGCAGGACAGGTTTGCCGAGTTCAGGGAGCATGCCGTGCAGGCGGTCAAGCTGATCGGCGGCGTCGCCATCGTGCTCTATGCCCCCGATGGTCAGCAGATCGCGAATACGCGCCTCGCGCTCGATGCCCCCTTGCCCAAACGCACCGAATTCGACGTCGAGCGCCGGGCGATCGAGACCGGCCGCCCGCAAGTGTCCGGCCTGCAGCGGGCCGTGGTCGACGGTCAACCGATCGTCACGATCGCCGTTCCGGTCCGCATCCGCGGCGAAATCCGTTACGCGCTCAATATCGGACTGTCGACCCGATACCTTTCGTCGATGATGGACGAATATGTCTCCGCTGGGATGGTGGGCAGCATCGTCGATGCGAACGGACTGCTTCTGGCGCGGCGCCCGTTGCTCGATGGCGACGATCTGGTGGGACAGCCGACCATTCCTGCGGTCATGGCCCAACTCGGAAAGCCGTCCGCCTGGTGGATCGAGGCGGTGTCGCGGACCGGCGTTCCCACCTACACCTCGCTGCTGCGATCCAACCAGAGCAGCTGGTCGATCAACCTTGCCGTTCCGCGCGACGTCATCGACGGTCCGCTGCACCGGACAGTCGAATGGATCGTCGCCCTGACGGCTTTCACGCTCGTGCTCGGATTGGCGCTGGCACGCCTGATCTCCCGGCGCTTCCTGGCCGAATTCTCCGATCTCGAACGATATGTCGCAGGCCTGCGATCCGGTGCGCTCGAGCCGAAGCTGGGTGCGATCAGCGAAGTCAACCGGATGAAGAAGGTGCTCTATCATGTGGGAAGCGAACTCGCGGGCGCACTGAAGCAGCAGAAGGCACTGCTGGACGAAATCAATCACCGGGTGAAGAACACGCTCGGCACCGTCCAGTCGATCGCGCGCCTGTCGCGCGCGAGTTCAAGCGACATCAACGAGTACGCCGCCGCCTTTGAGGGCCGGCTGCTGGCGCTGTCGCAGGCCTATAATCTCCTCACCGAAAATAACTGGGTCGGCGTCAGCCTGGAGTCCATCGTCAGGCAGACCCTCGCGCCCTATGCCGGTCCCGAACGTCTCGACATCGAGGGCCCCGACCTCCTGCTGCCGCCGAAGGTCACGCTGGCGATCTCCGCCGCACTCCAGGAGCTCAGCACCAACGCGGCCAAATATGGCGCGTTCTCGGTCCCATCGGGCAAGCTGCAGATATCCTGGACGGCGGACGACACCGGCATGGTCCGCCTGTCGTGGGTCGAACGGGATGGTCCGCTGGTGCACAAGCCCACGCGCCGCGGCTTCGGCACCAAGATGATCACCGGCATGTTTGCCGGCGAAGCCGGCTGGTCCGTGAACCTCGACTTCAATCCCGGCGGGCTTCGCTGCGTGATGCAGTTCTGGTCGCGCGACCAGGTCGACGGGGATTTGCCCCTGATGGAAGCAAGCTAGGCATTGCCCGGCGCAACATCTTCGTATCCCGCCGATGGGCGGGCTCAGCCCCCTGCCCGCCGCCGTCCGATTTCGTAGGCCGCCACATGCGCGCGGGCAAGATCGAGCAGCGGCGTGTCGATGCCGAGCGCGCGGGCGCGATTGGCCATGTCGCCGAGAATGTGCTCGGCCTCGGTGATCGAGCCGCGTTCGATGTCGCGCAGCATCGAGGCCTTCAGCGGCGAATCCGGCGTGGTGAAGAGCTTGCGGTCGAACTCGATGAACGGCGCGCGCGGCTCGAAGCCCGACGCCGTCGCGACGCTGCAGCATTCGGCGAACAGGCGGAAAATGGATTGCTCGCCGTTCGGCACGGCAAGGATGTCGCCGATGCTCGCGCGCATCAGGCAGGTGATGCCGGCCAACGTCGAGAGCTGGACGAATTTCTCCCACATGTCCTGCATGATCGCTTCGCTGGCGCGGACATCGATACCGGGAACCTGGAGCAGTGCTTCCAGCGCGAGCGCACGCTCGCTGAGAGCCCCCGCGATCTCACCGAAGACAATCGTCTGATTGGCCATGAACTGGACGACGCGGCCATCCGCATCGAGCCCGGCGCTGACATTGGCGAGCCCGCCGAGGACGCGAGCGGCGCCGAAGCGCGCAATGAGCGCGTCGATATGTTTCAGCCCGTTCAGGATCGGCAGGATCATCGTGCCGGGGCCGACGGCGGGCGCGAACTGGCTCATCGCGTCATCGAGCGAGTAGGCCTTCACGCCGACGAGCACGACGTCGAACGGCTCCCTGAGATCGCCGGCTGAAACCAGCTTCGGCTCTACGGCGAAGTCGCCGTGCGGGCTTGCGACCTGCAATCCATTCCGCTGCAATTGCCCAGCCCGCGCCGATCGCACCAGGAAGGTCACGTCGCGGCCCGCCCGGACGAGGCAAGCGCCGTAGTAGCCGCCAAGCGCCCCTGCGCCGATCACGAGCACTCTCATTCGAACTCCACGTCAGAGTATTGCACCAGCGGATACAATATCAGACGAGCCTCACACAGTCTCCTCCTCGACATGACGTGGATAGAGCCGTTGCGGACGACTGACCCTTTCGCCGCGGTCGACTTCATGCAACCTTCCCGCCATGCGCCGGATCATCGTGATTGGCTGCCAGGGCAGCGGAAAGACCCGCGTTGCCCGCAGCCTTGGGCAAAGGCTTGGGCTGCCCGTGGTGCATCTCGACGTCCTCTATTGGCGGCCGGGCTGGGCAGCGTCGGACAAGGCGAGCTTTCGAACCCGCGTGGCGGAGGCGATCGCGGGCGATGCATGGGTCGTCGACGGCAGCTTCTCGGGGCTGGCGTTCGATCTCACCATCGCACGCGCCGATGTTCTCGTCGTCATCGACCGCCCGCGCTGGGTCTGCCAGTGGCGCATCCTCTGGCGCTCCGCCTTCGATCGCGACACGGCTCGCCCCGATCTGCCTGAGGGATGTCGGGAACAGTTCGACTGGAAACTGATGAAGGAGGCCTGGCGCTACGACGTCGAGCGCGTGCCCGTCATCGAGGCCGAGCGCATCCAGCATGGCCCCGATGTCCCGGTCGTCCGCCTGAGACGCGACCGCGACATCCAGGGTTTTCTGGAGTCCGTCTCGGTGGACGGCGAGTGAGACCGGACGATCAGGACTTTTTCTTCGCGATGCTGGCGGCGAAGGCCTTCATCAGCTCCGTGTCCACCGCCTCGCCTTTCACATCCCCGGCGAGATGCTCGAACCAGCGCGCAAAGCCCTCATAGATCTGGCTGGCCGGATGGTCGGCGCCGAGAAAGCCGGAAATCTCCCGCATCTCCGCGACCCAGCGATAGGCTTTTGGCAGCATGTCCGGCAGAGCGACTTCAAGCCGGGCCAGGACCGCGGGCTGGCTCAGCGCGAGCTCGTCGCGCAGCGCATCCGCGGCGCCCGCTTTGGTCGCTGCGACCACCATGGCCGAGCCGATGCCGGCGAGGCCCTTGACGATGCCGGCATAGGACATCTTGAGCGCCGATGCTGCGCCGACCGGTCCCTCGACGATCCGCACGTCGAGGCCAAAGTCCCTGAGAACTGCGACGTCGCCCGCATACTCGCCGGACATGTAGAAGGCCGGGCTCTTGCCGCCCTTCTGCGGCGGGAAGCCGATGATGCCGCCATCGACGAACGGCGCCTGTGCCGAGCCGATGATCTCCTCGATCCTTTGCACGGTGTCGACATTGACGGCGTTGCAATCGACCACGATCGGCTTCTTCTCGCGCCTGACGATCAGCGCCGCCAGCCGTTCGGCCAGCGCCACCGCTTCGCCCGGCGGCACGATCGAGAGGATGATGTCGGCGTCTGCAATCGCCTCGTCCTCGGCGCCGATCATGCCGGCATCCGCCGCGCGCTTTTGCGTCGCCTCGCTCCGCCCCTTCAACGACGTCAGCACGCGCGCGCCGTTTTCGCTGAGGCGGCGGGCAACGGCGCTGCCCATGGCGCCGGCCGCGAGGATCGCAATGGTCTTTGACATCGTGCACTCCAGATCGAACTTTGAGCGAGACGCTCAATTCGACCGGGACACTAGCAGAGGATGCCAGTGCTTGCGTGAACGCGGCCATCCGCCAAGGGAATGGCCCTACTCCACCTTCGCAGGCTGGGGCTGTTGCTGCAGCGTCGAGGCGTTGGCGATGCGCGCCGCATTGGCCATGCCCGCGAGCGCGGCGGCCTTCTTCGGATCGGGCGCCGAGCCCGGCTGCACCACGCCGGCCGACATGATCAGCGTCGCGGCGTCCTCGGCGGTGAGGTCGACCTCGATGATCTTGCTTCTGGGCACGTAGAAGAAAAAGCCCGTGGTCGGGTTCGGCGAGCACGGCAGGAACACCGAGACATGCTCTTCCTGTCCCGGCAGGCTGCGGGCGATGTCCTCGCTCGGCGATTGCGAGATCAGCACGATCGACCACATGCCCGGCGAGGGAAACTCGACCAGGCCGACCTTGCGGAAGCTCGAGCCCTTGCCCGAGAACAGCGTCTCGAACACCTGCTTCAGGCCGCGATAGATGGCACGCACCGCCGGGATCCGGCCGAGAAAGGTCTCGCCGACATCGACCAGCGTCCGGCCGATCAGGTTCGCCGCGAGGAAGCCGACCAGCGTCAGCGAGAAGAATGCGACAATCAGTCCCCAGCCGGGAACGCCATAGGGCAGATAGGTCTCGGGCCGATAGGCCAGCGGGACGAAGGGCCGCACCACGCCGTCGACCCAGGTGACGAACCACCAGACCAGATAGAGGGTGATCGCGATCGGCCCCGTCACCACGAGGCCGGTCAGGAAATAATTGCGGAAGCGGCCCATCAGCCCGGTATGCGGTTCCGGTGCGGGATCAAGCGGCGCAGGGACGTCGTCGCGGGTGGTCATTCGGGTTCCAGGTCGGTCGCAGCTCACAAGCTAGGGTCTTCTAGCAGGTTTTGGAAGACCACGAAGCGACGCGACCGGTATCCCTTCTGCCTATTCCACCGTCACCGATTTCGCGAGATTGCGCGGCTGGTCGACGTCGGTGCCCATGATGACAGCCGTATGATAGGCGAGCAGCTGGACCGGGACGGCGTAGACCATCGGCGTGAACGCCGCCGCCATGTCCGGCATGACGATGGTGACGAGGGAATCCACCGTCGCCTCCTCCGCGCCCTTGGCGTCGGTCATCAGGATGATCTTGCCGCCGCGAGCGGCGACCTCCTGCATGTTGGAGACGGTCTTCTCGAACACGCGGTCATAGGGCGCGATGACGACGACCGGCATGGTCTCGTCGATCAGGGCGATCGGGCCGTGCTTGAGCTCGCCGGCGGCATAGCCCTCGGCGTGGATGTAGGAGATCTCCTTCAGCTTCAGCGCGCCTTCGAGCGCGAGCGGGAAGCTGGTGCCGCGGCCGAGATAGAGCACGTCGCGCGACTTCGCGATCTCGCGCGCGAGCTTCTCGATCTGCAGCTCGGTGGTGAGCGCATCCGACATCAGGCGCGGCACCTCGACGAGGCCGTGGACCAGCTTGGTCTCATCCTCGTCGGACAGTTCACCGCGGGCCTTGCCGGCCGCGATCGCAAGATTGGCGAGCACCATGAGCTGGCAGGTGAAGGCCTTGGTCGAGGCGACGCCGATCTCCGGGCCGGCCAGCGTCTGCAGCACGGTCTCGCTCTCGCGCGCGATGGTCGAGGTCGGCACGTTGACGACGGCGATCGTGTGCACGCCCTCGGCCTTGGCATAGCGCAGCGCGGCCAGCGTGTCGGCGGTCTCGCCCGACTGCGAGATGAAGATGGCGAGATCGCCCTTGCGCAGCGGCGCCTCGCGGTAGCGGAATTCGGAGGCGACATCGACCTCGACCGGCACGCGCGCAAAGCGCTCGAACCAGTATTTTGCGACGAAGCCGGCATAGCTCGCGGTGCCGCAGGCGGTGATGTTGATGCGGCGGATGTCGTTGAAATCGAACGGCAGCTTGACCGGCAGCGACACGCGCTCGCTCGCCATGTCGACGTAGCGCGCCAGGGTGTGGCCGACCACTTCCGGCTGCTCGTGGATCTCCTTGGCCATGAAGTGGCGATAGTTGGCCTTGTCGACCAGCGAGGTCGAGGCGGCGTGCCTGATCTTCTCGCGCTGGACGGCGTTTCCGTCCTTGTCGAAGATGGTGGCGCTCTTGCGGGTCAGCACGACCCAGTCGCCGTCCTCGAGATAGCTGATCGTGTCGGTGAACGGGCCGAGCGCGATGGCATCGGAGCCGAGAAACATCTCGCCGTCGCCATAGCCGATCGCGAGCGGCGGGCCGTTGCGGGCGCCGATCATGAGGTCGTCGTCGCCGGCGAAGATGAAGCCGAGCGCGAAGGCGCCGCGCAGGCGTCCCAGCGCGAGCTTCACCGCCTCGACCGGCTTGTTGCCGCGCGTGAGCAAATCGTCGACGAGATGCAGCACGATCTCGGTGTCCGTCTCGGTGTGGAACACCGCGCCCTTCTTCTCGAGCTCCTCGCGCAGCTCGCGGAAATTCTCGATGATGCCGTTGTGGACCACGGCGACGCGCTCGGTCGCGTGCGGATGGGCGTTGTTGACGGTCGGCTTGCCGTGGGTGGCCCAGCGGGTGTGGCCGATGCCCGTGGTGCCCTTGAGCGGCTCGGCCTCGAGCCGCTTCTCCAGATTCTTCAGCTTGCCCTCGGCGCGGCGGCGCTCGAGATGCTTGCCTTCGAGCGTGGCAACGCCCGCGGAGTCATAGCCGCGATATTCAAGACGCTTGAGCGAATCCACCAATTGCTCTGCAACCGGTTCGCGCCCGAGAATGCCGACAATCCCGCACATGCGGATCAATATCCCCCAAATCGTCGAAAAATCGCCAAAACGACACGCTCAGTTTTTAGCGAAATTCCCAAGGAACCATCAAGGAACCAGATACTCAATAATTATTGCCGATTGAGACAGCTTCCGACCGTACCAGGCCCTGCCTGCGTCGTCGTGGCCGGCCTTTAACCCCGCGCGTTAACTTGTTGTCAACAAGTTTGGCCAACGATTCCGTTCAGGAGAACAAGGCCATGAAAGCCTCATCCGACCGCAAAGGTCTGTCGTCGTTGTATCTGCGTGCCAGCGAGACGTCGGGCACACACCTCGCCCATTGGCCGCCGCCCCAGCGCGGCAAGGAAAGCAAGCCCGTCTTCATCAAGCATAAGCAAGGCGAACCGGCCAAGCGCGCCAAGCCGCGCGGCTGGCGCCTGACCCGCGCGATCTTCTCCGAATTCGCCGACGACGAATAGCGGGGTGCCTCACCACCCCAGCACCAGGGCAAAGACCAGGAAAACGACGAACGCCCAGAACGCCAGTCCGGTGACCAGCGATGCGAGCTCGCTTGGGCTGGGCTCGCCGACCTGTTCCAGCACCCACTGTCCCGGCGGCATGATAACGCGCTTGACGAGGAATCTGATCGTATCGTCGATGAAGTCCTCGTCCATGAGCGCAGTCGTAACAACACCGATCGGGGTCTGGCACGCGGCCGCCTACTTCTCCGGCTTCTTGCCGCCCGTCTTCATCTCGCGATAGCGCTTGGCGCCGCCCTCCCTGATGGTCTGCTGGTTGCGCTCCAGCGCCATGGCGTCGTCGGGCACGTCGCGCGTGATCACCGAGCCCGAGCCGATGTAAGCGCCGTTGCCGATTTTCACGGGCGCGACCAGCGAGGAGTTGGTGCCGACGAAGGCGCCCTGCCCGATTGTAGTCTTGTGCTTCTTGAAGCCGTCGTAGTTGCAGGTGATGGTGCCGGCGCCGATGTTGGAATTGGCGCCGACCGTGGCATCGCCAATGTAGGAGAGATGGTTGACCTTGACCCCGGCCTCGAGCGTCGCCGCCTTGGTCTCCACGAAATTGCCGATGCGCGCGCCGTCGCCGAGCGAGGTGCCGGGCCGCAGCCGCGCATAGGGGCCGATCGAGACCTTCTTGCCGAGCGTGGTCTCGACGATGTGCGAGAAGGAATGGATCACCGCGCCGTCGGCGATCGACACGCCGGGGCCGATCACCACGAACGGCTCGATGGTGACGTCCTTGCCGAACACGGTGTCGGCGGAGAGGTACACCGTCTCCGGCGCGACCAGCGTGACGCCGGCCTCCATCGCCGCTTTGCGCAGGCGCGCCTGCATCACGGCCTCGGCCTCGGCGAGCTGCGCCTTGGTGTTGATGCCGCGCACTTCGTCCTCGCTGGTCTCGATCACCACGGACTCCCATCCCTGCTTGCGGACGATTTCGACCGCGTCCGTCAGATAATATTCGCCCTTGGAATTGGCATTGCCGATCTTATCGAGGATCTCGAGCGCGCGGCGTCCGTCGATCGCCATCACGCCGGCATTGCACAGATCGATCTTGCGCTCGGCCTCGCTGGCATCGGCCTGCTCGCGGATCGCGACCAGGCGGTCGCCCTCGACGATGAAGCGGCCATAGCCGGTGGGATCGGCGGCACGAAAGCCGAGCGCGGCGATCGCGGCGCCCCTGGCGAGCGGCGCGCGCAGCCGCGCAAAGGTCCCGGCCGAGATCAGGGGCGTGTCGCCGAATGCGATCAGGAGATCGTCGGCGCCGCGCGCGATGGCCTCGCGTGCCGCCAGCACCGCATGCGCGGTGCCGAGGCGTTCGCTCTGCACGAAGGTGAGCGTGTCGGGGCGGATGCGCTTCGCCTCCTCCGCGACGGCCTGGTGATCGGGGCCGATCACGACGGCGAGCGACGTGCCGGTTCCCTTCGGTGCGGCGGCGAGCACGTGGGCGAGCAGCGTCTGGTGCGCGACGGGATGCAGCACTTTCGGCAGGCTCGATCGCATGCGCGTGCCTTCACCGGCGGCGAGCACGATCGTGAGGCTGGAACGGGCGGTCATCGAAATCCTGTCAGATACGGCCGAATCAATTGGCGCGGCAGGCGGTGCGCCGCCCTCGTGAACTGCCGCCTTGCTACCCCCGCAAACGCCCGGAATTCAAGTGCGACGGGGTTTTCCTGTTAATGTTCCCTGATTGATTCGGGGAAGCCGGACAGGGGCTGGGCATTTAACGTTCATGGCAAAGGATTCCGACCCACTGGCGGATGCCTTCGGCGCCAAGGAGACCGGCGGGCTGTTCTCCGGACTTTTGGCCGAGGAAGGCACGTTCGACCGCCGCATGATGTGGCGGCTGGGCACGTGGGGCGTCACCGCCGTCGGCGCCGTCGTCATCGCCGTAATGGCCAACCAGGCCCAGCTCGGCTGGCACCGCGATCAGGTGGCCGCCGCCGATCTGACGCGCCAGGCCGACCGGCTGCAGCAGCTGACCCGGGAAAGCCAGAACGAGGCGCGGCGCCTGGCTGCCGCCATCGAGACGCTGAACACCGATCGCGACCGGCTCTACTCGCGCGTCACCGTGCTCGAGCAGGGCCTCGATTCCGTCACCGGCGCCATCGCCAGGCAGAGCGCAAAGCCGCAGGACGCGCCGGCCCCTGACACGCAGCCGGCATCGGCTGCGCCCAGCGTCGGGCCGGTCGCCTCGGTACCCACGCCCTCCGCCGACAAGCCGCGCGCGAGCGCCAAGGAGCAGGCGAAGGAGCCCGCCAAGGAGACTGCCAAGGACGCAGCCAGGGACACCACGAAGGAGCCGGCCAATCCGCCGCCGCAGAGCGCGGCCGCCGCCTCGCTGGTGTCGCAGGCGCCGGCAACGACCTCGGCGCTGCCGATGCTTCCGCTGGTGCCGTCCAAGTCGATCATGGCGCCGCCCGATCCCGCCGCATCCCGGCTGCTTCAGCCCGACGCCACCGAGAAGGCCGCCGAGAAGAAGCCTGAAGCCGCGCCCGCCCCAACTGAGGTCGCGGCCGTTGCAGCCAAGCCGCCGGAGGCAACCGAGAGCGAGGCGCCGGCCATTGCCGTCCAGCAGACGCGCTTTGCGATCGACCTCGGCGGCGCGAACTCGGTCGACGGCCTGCGCGCGCTCTGGCGCGGCGTGACCAAGTCCAATCCGGAAGTCGCAGCGCTGCGGCCGATCATCATGATCAAGGAAGGCGGCAACAGCATGCAGCTGCGCCTGGGCGCCGGCCCGCTGATCAATGCCGCGGCCGCCGCAAAGCTCTGCGCCGGGCTATCCGAGAGCAACCGCCACTGCGAGACCACTGTGTTCGACGGCCAGCGGCTGTCAATGCGTGGTGGTTCGGAAAATGGACAAGAGAAATTTCAGGACCGGGTTCAGGAGAACAACTCCGAGAAGACCCAAGACGCAGCACCGCAGGCCGAGACTGCGCCAGCGGCCGCGCCGAATGCAAAACCGGACAAGCGACGCCGCAGCTACTCCTCCAAGCGCTCATCGAAGCGCGAGGAGCCCGCGCCTGCACCGGCACCGCAGCAGCCCGCGTCGCAAGCGAAGCCCGAGGCGGCATCGGCGTCGGCAGGATCGACGCTGACGTCGTTCTTCAGGCGGTAGGCGCGCAATAGTCACGTAGTCAGGTCGGCAATCTACCGCTGACAGACCAGGCGAAGCCACTCTTCTACGCCGAGGCCCTCCAGACCACTCAGTTCAAACTTTGAGGTGATCAGAGTGGCTAGGCATTCAACGATTTTTGCCTACCGCAACTGTCGGAGCCTCTTGCCATTTACGCGCATAAGCGGCAAAGCTCGCCTCACGCGCGAAATCGAGAGATTGTGGTAGAATGAGCGTTGGCCTGTTGTGGACGATTGGCGTTCTCGCGGGGATCCTGATGATACTGACCTCGGGCCGCACACAAAAATATCCCGAACCGAATTCGGCCCGCAGCGCGATAGATGAAGCTCATTCGATTCCAAAGACCTACCCGCTTTGGCTACTTCGCAAGCCCGGAGAGCCCGTCGTCGATTGGCTAAGGGAGGCCGGCAAGCTCTATCTTCCGACCATAGCGCTAGTGGTCGCTAGTTTCCCCGCGTATTACGCATACCGTCAACTCACTATCGCCGAAGCACGCATTCGCAGCGATCAAAGACCGTGGGTAAGTCTCCATACCTTTTCGATGGATGACACCTTCCTGCACGACGAAGGAGCGATACTTAAGATCAACTTTACTGTCAAAAACTCCGGCCTTAGTCCAGCACTTCACATTACAAGCGGCCTGAGTGTTCTGGTCGATCCCGAGCCCTATTTCGCCCGGCATAAAGATTCGCGAGAAGCGATGCTTGCGATGCAACGCGATGAGCAGGTGCTGACTAGGAATGCGTGCTCTTCCGCGGCTGATTTTGGCTTAGCCCAGAATGCGCTGTTTCCAAGGGATGAGCTATCGAGTTTCACGTTCTATCATCTTAGTTTGGAGGAGGTCGCACGATACCGTGCCGCAGTGAAGGAAAAGGGCGAATTCACGGAGATGTTCACTGTCCTTTGTGTTGCCTATAGGTCCCCCCTCGACGAGACCATTCACCGCACATCGTATAGGCTAAGTATAAATCTCGAGAATGAAATTCCCGAGGAGCACGACAATGTATCGATAAAAACAGGTGTTGGGCTACACCACAGCCTCGGTGGCATTGCAGACTAAAGACTGTCCTTGGAATTCAGTGATCCGAGGTTCGAGGAGAGCCCCGTCAATACCGAGGTGGTTTGCATTCGTCGTGATTGCATCAAAAGCAATCGCAGCGATGACACCATGAGAATGCAAAGAAGCAGATAATTCCACCTCCCCTGTTGCCCCCCCGCGCCATCCCGACCATATTGCGGCCATGACAAAAAAGCCCTTCCGCCTCACGCCCTACCAGGTGCAGTTCCTGATCGTCGTCGGTTTTGCCAGCGTCGGCTATGCGCTTTACCTGCGCTATCTCGGCATCGAACTCTCGACCGTCGGCCTTGCCTGCGACGCCGGCCTGCAGACGCTGATCTGCAAGGCGCGCTCGGTGTCGACCGTGCTGTTCAAGAATTCGGTGTTCGGCATCGTCGCGCTGGTGGTGGCGACGCTCAACCTGATGCGGCCGTCGATCGTGCTCCTGACCGTCGGCATCATCGCCGCCGGCCTCGGCATCGTGCTCTACAATGTCGTGCTGTCGGGCCTTGCGATCGGCCTGTTCATCCTTGGATTTGCTCGGCCCGCGCCCGCCACAGCGTGAGCGCGAACAACAGATACATCGCGCAGGTCCACAGCGACTGCCAGTTGTCGCGCCCCTCGTTGAACAGCACGTAGATCGCCGAGAGCGTCAGCACGCCGGCGAACACCGCTTCCGCGATCGGGCGCTGGCCGATCTGCGGACGGTTCAGCATCAGCAGCGCGAACGGCACCACCGCCATCGTCAGCGAGGCGTAGGGGAAGTCGTGGTAGCGCGGGTCGAACACGAAGGCGAGCGCCGTCTGCGCCGCGATCACCGCGGTCAGCGCCAGCGTCAGACCGAGCACGGCGCTGAGCTTCGACCATTTGCGGCCCTCGCGGGGTCCGAGCAGGTCGAGGAAGGTTGGCAGGCTGCGGCCGATCACCATGGCCTGCGCGCAGAAGATCGGCGACAGGATGCCGGCCAGCAGCAGCGCACCCCAGTGCAGCCAGCCGCCGAGGCCGTAGCTCTCATAGTACATCTTGTCGACGCCGATCCCGAGCAGGCTGCCCGCCGTGGTCGCCGAGATGGCGACGCCGAGCCAGGCCGAGAAGCGCGGCGTCCACGGCCGCCGGCGCAGCGTGATCAGCGCCACCGCGAACACCAGCACGCAAAGGCCCATGCCCGCGCCCATGTACCATTTCCAGTACGGGAAATTGCTGATCGGCTGGCCCGGCGGATACTTCAATTCGCGGCGCACGGAATCGAACAGGCCCCAATAGCCGCCGACGGTGCCTTCCAGCTTGCGCTTCCAGGGCTGGTCGTAGGACTCGATCAGGTTGACGCGAAACTTGTTGGTCTTCGCAAGGCCCAGGATTTCAGAGACGACGCGCGCCTGGTTGGTGCGCGACGGCAGCGCGCCCTCGCGCATGCGCCCCTCGCTCGGCCAGCCGGTCTCGCCGATCAGGATCTCCTTGCCCGGAAACGCCACCGCCATGCGCTCGCGGATCGCCTCGACATGGGCGGCTGCGAACTTCGCCTTGACCGGGAAATCCTCCCAATAGGGCAGGATGTGGATGGTGACGAAGTCGACGGCGTCATAGACCTCGCGGTTCTTCAGCCAGAACTCCCAGACATCGGCATAGGTGACGGGCACGCTGACCTGCGCCTTCACCGAGCGGATGATGGAGACGAGATCGGCGGTCGTCATCTCGCCGCGCAGCAGCACCTCGTTGCCGACGATGATGCTGGTGACGATGCCGGGGAAGTCCTTGGACAGGCGGACGGCGAGCGCGGCCTGCTCGAAATTCTTGGTGCGGTTGCTGGAGAGCCAGATGCCCTGCAGCACCTTCATGCCGCCGACCTTGGCGGCGATCGCCGGGACCTGGTCGAGCCCATTCTCCATGGAATAGGTGCGGACGCAGTCGGTGATCTCCTTGAGTTGGCGCAAATCCTGCTCGATCTGATCGGCTTCAATATGGGTCCACGCGTTCAGCGGCGACTGGTCGCCCCGGAACGGCGCATAGGAGACGCATTGAACCTTGTCGGCGGGATCGATCGGCGCGCGCGCGAGCGTGATTGGCGTGGCCAGCCACCACCACACGGCAGCAATCGCACCCAGTGAGACGAGCAGAAGCGCCAGTGGCGTACGAAGAGAAATCGGTTCCGTCCTCCGCGAGGTGCCGTCGATTACCTGCATCCACGCCGTCTGCCAAGGGGTGATGCCGGATGGATCGATCCGTCCCCCGAGGAATTTACCTGCGGCCGTTCGACAGAGGTCTAGGATCGTGACTTTGCTGGACAAAATTCGAAATACCGGTCATGGGACGTGGCGGGAATTTTCCGCCGCATTGGAGACCCATTTGGACGCCATCACCGGCGCGTCCGTGGGATCCTTGACGCGGGCGGTCAGTGGAGAAGTTGGGGAATTCATGCGGCAACGGGTGCGTCAGTCACGAAATGCGGTCCTGCGGCAGTTCGCCGCCACCTTGGCCGTTTCCGCCCTTCTCGGTCTGGCCGGCCTGACCGGCGCCGCCGCACAGAGCGGCTCCCCGGCCCCCGACCAGGGCAAGGCCGCCGCCCAGCCCGCCGACGCCGCCGCCAAGGACGCCGCCCAGAACCAGCGGCGCACCGATGAGTTCGCCGAAGCCGCCCAGGTCATTAACGGCCCGGCCGGCAACCCCGAATGCGTCTGGCTCGGCCGGCGCGTGGTGCGGCTGATGTGGCGGGATGACCTCGATACCGCGTTCCGCCATCTCGACCTCTACGACCGCTTCGGCTGCCCCGGCGGCCACATCCAGGCCGCGTTCCGCTGCCTGACCCGCTTCGGCGGCCAGATCGATCCCAAGGTCGCCGAGACCCTGGACAGCCGCGTGCACGCTTGCTGGATCAACCCGGCCTCCCAGCCGCAGCAGGCAGCCGCCGCCGCCTCCCAGCCGGCAGCGCCCGCCGCCAACACTGCGCAGCCGCAACCGGCCGCCAGCCCCTCGCCTGCGACAAGTCCGACACCGGCGCCCCAGAAATAGCCGCGATCGTTTCAGCTGCCGTTCAGGAACGATCGGCCATAGAGACGGTTGGCACTGCCACGCGAGCTCGAAAAGCCCATGCCCTCATAAGGACATGAGCCCATGACAGTTGTGAAACCGCGCGGCAGCGATATGCTCCTTTTGCCGCGGACTTGGTCGGATCTCGGGGTCGGATCCGCTTCCCTGCCACCTCAGCCCCTTTTGGTTTAGCCGCGATGCGCGTTGTCGCCGCCGTTCTGTTGCTTGTGTCCGTGCTTCACGCCGGGCTCTGGGGAGTCTTGCGCGACAAGGAACCCGCCCCCGATTTCAGGGGTCTGCTCCCCAGCGTGTCCTACGCGCCGTTCGAAGGCTCGGCCCACCCCGACATCGACAACATCCCGAGCGTCGAGAAAATCCGCGCCGACCTCAAGACGCTGTCGACGATGACGCGCGCGATCCGCCTCTATTCGTCCACGGGCGGCGTGGAACTGGTGCCGCCGATCGCGGCCGAGTTCGGCCTCAAGGTCACCGTCGGCGCCTGGATCGACAAGGACAAGGATCGCAACAAGCGCGAAATCGAGGCCGCGATCTCCCTCGCCCGCAAGAACAGCAACGTCGTCGGCGTCGTGGTCGGCAACGAGGTGATCTACCGGGGCGAGCAGAAGGTCGAAGACCTCATCGACATGATCAAGCAGGTGAAGGGCGCAGTCCGCGTGCCCGTCACGACTGGCGAGATCTGGAACATCTGGCGCGACAATCCCGACCTTGCCTCCAACGTCGATTTCATCGCCGCCCACGTGCTGCCCTACTGGGAGAACTTCCGTTCTGACCAGGCGGTCGACCAGGCGGTGGATCGTTACAACCTCTTGCGCAATCAGTTCCCGGGCAAACGCATCGTCATCGCCGAATTCGGCTGGCCGAGCGCGGGCTATAATTTGCGCAACGCGGACCCCGGCCCGTTCCAGCAGGCCCTGACGCTGCGCAACTTCGTCAGCCGCGCCGAAGCGCTCGGCATGGACTACAACATCGTCGAGGCGATCGATCAGCCCTGGAAGTATTTTGAAGGCGGCGTCGGTCCGTACTGGGGCATCCTCAACGCCAGCCGCGAGCCGAAATTCGCCTGGACCGGCCCGGTCGAGAATCCCGACTATTGGAAGCTGATGGGTATCGCGCTCCTGGTCGGCATCCTGCTCTCGCTGCCGATCCTGCGGCTGGAGAAGCCGACCGCGAAACAGGCCTTCCTGCTCTCGGCGACCGCCAATGGCGTCGGTGCCTGGGCCGCCACCGTGTTCGCGTTCTGGAACGGTCACTATTTCATCTTCGGCTCGGCCTTCGCGCTGACGCTCGGCATGATCCTCCTGGTTCCCCTCGTCCTCATCGCGATGGCGCGCATCGACGAGATCGCGGCGGTCGCCTTCGGCCGTCCGCCGCAGCGGCTGCTCGTCAAGGGCAAGCCGGTCGAGAACGTGCCGGAGAATTACTATCCGAAGGTCTCGATCCACATCCCCGCCTATTACGAGCCGGTGGAGATGCTCAAGCAGACGCTCGATGCACTGTCGCGGCTGAACTATCCGAACTACGAATGCGTGGTCATCATCAACAACACGCCGGATCCCGCCTTCTGGCAGCCGATCCAGGACCACTGCCGCGCGCTCGGTGAACGCTTCAAGTTCATCAATGCCGAGAAGGTGCAGGGCTTCAAGGCCGGCGCGCTGCGCATCGCGATGGACCGCACCGCGGTCGATGCCGAGATCATCGGCATCCTCGATGCCGACTATGTCGTGGAGCCCGACTGGCTGAAGGACCTCGTGCCGGCTTTCGCCGACCCGCGCGTCGGCCTCGTGCAGGCGCCGCAGGAGCATCGCGACGGCGACCTGTCGATCATGCACTACATCATGAACGGCGAATATGCCGGCTTCTTCGACATCGGCATGGTCCAGCGCAACGAGCTCAACGCCGTCATCGTGCACGGCACGATGTGCCTGATCCGCCGTGCCGCGATGGACATGGCCGGCGGCTGGTCAAGCGACACGATCTGCGAGGACTCTGATCTCGGCCTTGCGATCCAGGAGCTCGGCTGGGTCACGCATTACACCAACACCCGCTACGGCGCGGGCCTGCTGCCGGACACCTACGAGGCCTTCAAGAAGCAGCGTCACCGCTGGGCCTATGGCGGCCTGCAGATCGTCAAGAAGCACTGGCGCCGCTTCCTGCCGGGTGCGAGCCGGCTGACGGCGGACCAGAAGCGCGAATACGGCCTCGGCTGGCTGAACTGGCTGGGCGCCGAAAGCCTCGGCGTGGTCGTGGCGCTGCTCAACCTCGTCTGGGTGCCGATCGTCGCCTTTGCCGACATCGCCATTCCCGACAAGATCCTGACGCTGCCGATCATCGGCGCCTTCATCGTCTCGCTGGTGCACTTCCTGTCGATGTACCGCGCCCGCGTCGCGATCAAGCCGGGCCAGATGCTGGGTGCCATGATCGCCGCGATGAGCGTGCAGTGGACGGTGTCGCGCGCGGTGGCGCAGGGCCTGATCACCGAGCACATCGCCTTCGCCCGCACCTCCAAGGGCGGCCTGTCGCGTATGTCGATCGAGTTCCAGGCGTTCTGGGAGGCCGTGATCGGCACCCTGCTCCTGGTCGGCGCCGGCGTGCTGGTGGCGTCCAACAGCTTCCGCCAGATCACCGAGATCTACATCTTCGCCGGCGTGCTGGTGCTGCAGAGCCTGCCGTTCCTGGCCGCGGTCGCGATCGCGATCCTCGAGCTCAGCCGCATCAACTCGTTCCAGTTCTGGCGCGACAGCGCGATCCGCACCGCCGAGCTGATCGGCCTGCGCCCGGTCGCCCTGCCGACCCCGGCCGGAACGCCGCAGGCCGTGCCGAACGAGGTCCGGCGCGAGGCGAACTGACAGTCCGATGACGTCGCGGCGCGGACGATAGGTCCGCGCCGGCAAGCGATCGGCGTGGATAGCGGCCCGCCAATCGAGTCGAAAACCCCGCCCTAAGCTGCGGACACCGCAGGCGAATCCCCGTCCCTGCCAACAGTTTCGGCAGCCATCCGCACTATTGACCTGCGCAGCCACTCCCCCTACACAGCGCGGGCCGAAAGCATGATCCGGAAACAGCCGGTTTTCCCCGCCACGCAAACTTACGCGCAGCGGCAAGACATGCTTCTCGAATGTCCGAAGACGATGGCAATCTCTCTCGAAGCCATCCGCGGCCATGGGAGCGCGTAGCTCAGCCGGTAGAGCACGTGACTTTTAATCACGGGGTCCTGGGTTCGAGCCCCAGCGCGCTCACCAAAAATAAAGCAAATTCAGAGACTTGCATAAATAACGCGGCATTTGACGAGGGCGGCCGCTTTTTGTGTCCGCATCATGTCCGCAAACCTTCTGGGGAGGAATTTCCGCCGAGGCGGGATATCCAACTCTTAAAAGTCTGCCGGCTTGCACTCACTCGCAGGTTGCTGAAAACTCCAAGCTCCATTCGAGCTGGGGGGTCCAATGGAGATTGTTGTAAACAGAGCGATACTGAACAGACCGCTTCGATTTGGTGATGTTAGCCAGTTGCAGAGCTTCCTTGACCGAGAACAAGAGGTCTGGCGTTGGACCGATGATGCAGACATTTGGCATCATGCAATTTTCGGCATTGAAAATTTCCGCGGTAATTGGCAGCAGCCTCTAAAGGATCTCGCCGCAAACGCCGCGGATGATCCAACTGTGGAAGAAGAGCTTAAGTCGCGCCTAAACCAACGGTATCAGGGCAAGAACGAGTGGTGCTCAGAAGACCAAGAGGTGTGGCAGGTTTACGAACTGGCAAAAGATAGTCCCGAGGCTGCGGCGATCGCGATGGCCGTGCTGACGGGCAGAGATTACAAGCTGGAGCCTGGCTGGCTGGAATCAAAACATGCTGTTCGACGTGGACGTGCGATAGGAATTTCGATTCTTGCTGGCGTGGATGCACAAACGTTGGATGGTGCCCGTTCGGCGATCGAGGCCACCAGAGCTGGAATGACAGAAGACGCAGGTAAGTTGCGCGGTCTGCTTTCCACTGTGAAAACGGATGCACGGACATTACTAGGCGACATTCGCCAAGAGGCGACCTCGCAAAGTGACCAGATCGCGGAATCTTCCAAAACATCCGAAGAAGGCCGCCAACAAAGCTATGATGATCTGAAGCGCCGGCTGGCGGCTACTGACGATTTCTTCTCCAAGCAGATGGAAACCCAAGGCGCCGTTAGATATTGGGGGGCCCGCGCTGCGAAACACATCGGAACGGCGAACCAAGCTCGTAAGTGTCTGCTTTGGTTCACTGCGGGCGCAGTAGGCGTCTTGCTTTTGGTTTATTCGATCGCGGCTTGGTATCTTCCGAGCCAGCTCTCACCAAGCGAACCGATACCATTAACGGCTCTCTTCAAGGCGAGCGCGTTCGGTATTCTAATCACCACTGTGGCGTTTTGGATCGGACGGGTGATCCTCAGGATCTACCTGAGCGAGCGGCACCTCGCGACCGACGCGGAGGAGAGGCGCACTATGGTCATGACCTATCTCGGCCTGATGAGAAGGCAGAAGTTGTCGGATGACGACAAAAAGCTAATCTTTCCCGCGATCTTCAGGTCCGGGGCGGACGGCATTGTCAAGGACGACGGCTCGCCGGACACCGCATTCGCAGCCTTGGTCGCAAGCATAATGAAGAAATAAAAGCCAGAACGAAAAAGCCCGCCAGTGTGAACTGGCGGGCCAAATTTGATCCTCTACAACGTCACGCCATTTGAACGATTGGCCTCTGCACCATAAGCGATGATGCAGCGTATCATCCCTGCGACATTGTGAACGCCCAGCCTGCGATAGGCTTCTAAACGGTGAGACTCGATGGTGCGGGGTGATAGGTCGAGCTTTCGGCCTATCTGTTTGTTGGTAAGGCCTTCGACAATGAGCCGGACGACCTGACCTTGGCGCTTTGTAAGCTTGGCGTTCATAAGCTCACCCCCTCATCTTCGCACTGCTCCTCGATATCAAGGGTGCGCGGTGTCGTAGCCGCATAGATCCCCCGCGCCGGCTCCTCCTCGGCCCAGCCGAGGCTAGGCTCGTCGTCTGCGTCGTCCAGCTCGCGATCGATAGTGTCGCGATATGATCCGCCGCTCCCTCCCCAGCGCGTCTGGTCTGTGCGGCGGTCGAGGCTGCCGAGAGACGGCTCATCGTCGCCTGGATCTTCAAGGTCGGCCGAAATGTCGTCCTCCAGCTCGTTGGAGGCGTAGGGGTCGCTGGCGTCCAGGAAGTTGATCAGCCGCTCGATCTCGGCGGATGCCTTCTCACGCATCTTCCGAACGCGACGGAGAGCCTTCTGCCGGTCGCGCTCTTGCTTCATAAGCCGCGCGGTCAGCTCTTCAGATAACGGCGCTGGAGCCTCTACGGGCGAGCCCATAGGCGGGGGAACGTGCTTCATCGCTCACGCCTCCACCAAGACGCGGCGGCCGGTGGTCGGGATCAGCTCCGCGGCACCACCCGACAGAACCGGCGGGTGGTCGCTCTCGACGAACGCCGGGGCAAGTCCGTCGCGCTCGGCCGCTTCGAAGGCGGCGCGGACGAACGGGTCGCGGATCAACTTGGAAAGCTCTATATTAGAAGCAGCTCGGGCCATCTGAAACCTCCGGTGGCTTTGAGTTAGAGCCGGGAGCGAGGTTGCCGCCTTGCCCCGGCTTGCTATTTTATGTAAACTGAAAATATGAAGAAGTCAATTTCTGTAAACAAAAAATCGTCGCGTGGGCGCCCCCGCAAAAAGGGTGGAGTTCACCCAGTTAGCGCAGTGCGTCTGCCGCCCGAATTGGCTGGCAATGTCGATCGCTGGGCGGCGGCTCAGGAGGACGCACCGACACGCTCCGAGGCTATCCGGCGGCTTGTCGAGATAGGGCTCAAGGCCAATTAATTTTGTACCGAAGTGTCGGAAATTATCTCCGGCGCCTCCTCGGCACCACCTGCCCGGGTCCCATGGGCTTTGGCTCCGGCTCCGGCTCCGGCTCCTGCGGAGCATCTGGCACAAACGGCGTCCACTCTACATCGGCGAACCCGTAAACCACATCGAACCATCTTTCCGAGAAGCTAGCTGCCGGCCAGGGGAAGTCGGGAAACTCTATCTCCTCGTCTTCATCATCCGGGTTCTCTTGCGGCAACTGCTCCAGCGGAACGGCAATGGCCGGGCTCGTCCACATGATGCCGCCGTCCGGCAACTCAACGTATTCACAGCCCGGCACGTCGGTGCACTCGTCAACGGCGAGCTCCAAATCGATTTCGTCGTCGGCGGTGAAGATCCCGACGATGTCACGGTTCTTGATGAGACGAACGAGGTAAGCGGGCATACAGGAGTCCTCCCCAAGGAGGAGGCTGCGGCGGGACTTACGCCCCTGTCACCTTAATAGTTTGCTCGCTTTTTAAGTTGACAACTCCCGTAGCCAGCCCGCACCCGGGGCCATCTCGAAACCATCAGGCGTGACGTGTCTCACAGAATGCCGCCCAATACTCGTCTAACACGAAGATGCGCCCGACAAGCAACAGGAGCAGATGATGAGCGAGACCAGCAAGGACTCCCGCGAGCTCAATTGTTCCGAATTAGATCGAGTGGCCGGCGGCTCGTTTGTGGAGAGCTTCAAGGACGCCCTTTCTGGTGGCGCGAAAGAAGTGACCGCCAACAAAGGTCTAGATATGGGACGAGACTTTCGTGCCTTTGAGGCTTGGGCACGCGGTTGAATGACGACGCACACAGCCACGATCTATTGTGGCCTGCGGTCGTTCCAAGCCACCACCTATCGACAATTTGACTCTCGATCGCCTTGGGCTTCGATAGCGACATGCCCGAGTCAAAACCCTACACACACGTCCGTCTGATTTGCTGCGATGACGGAGACCTGAACCACCGCTACGAGATCCGCGTCTCGACCTTCGTGCAGTTCGATGAGAACCCCGGCCGACGCTCGATCACCGGCCAACCGAGCAAAAAAGAAGCGGAAGAGATCGCAAAGGGAATCGCCCGCAGGGAGCGAGCGCGCACGGGCGCGCCAGTGTGGAAGTGACGCTCGATTGAGAATCGCACTATAGCCAAGATGCATGTCGTGGCTGGGGCCGATCCTTGAAGTTGATTACAGAGCGTCCTTACTCCAACCCTGAAGCGGCAGCGCGCAAGCTGATCGAGCTAGCCAAGAGCATCGACGCGGTCCAGGACGGCCGTATCCACATCGAGAAAGTCAACGGGCCGTTCCTGTCGCAGAACGGCTGCAAGGCAACGGGGGACGAGTTCGTCGCCGGCATCAGGTTTGCGATCGAGCGCGGCTGGCTCGAACTGCACGAAAGCGGCACCTATGTGAGGCTGCTGCCGACAGGCGATGACATCTCGAAATGAAAGAGGCCGCTGACGAGACGGCCTTACCTCACAAAAACGCTCATCAGTAGCCCCCCGACGAAGATCACGACGCCGAACGCGGCAACGCCAAGGCAGACGCGCGCGCGAAGCGCGTAGGTTTCGACTTGCGGGTCTTGGATCACTCGGCTGCCTACTGGCGTTCGATGATGGAGGGCGGCGTCTCTGGCGGAGCGGCGGGGAGGCCTTCGGTTTGTGCCCGGTAGGCCTTGTCGAAGAAATCCAGCGCCATAAGGTGCATTGCCCGGGCCTTCTGTGGGTCCGGTTCTGCTAGCGCCATACGTGATGCGATCTCGGCTTGCTTGAAATAATACTCGGCAGTCGGCACTGCACTTCCCCGCATCGTTCCACCCCTTCAAGTGGAGTTAAAGGCCACAAGCGCGAAAGTGTACATTCGTTCCCGCACCGCGGGAAAATTCCGGAAATGTGGCTCGTTCGTCAAACTAGGAACCAGGGAACCAGCCGCTCATTGTCTTCGGCTGGCTCGCCGCCCGAGCCGGCAGAGCGGCCCCGGCCATACCCCCCGCCCCCCTGCGAGCCGGGGCCGTCTCTCGGGCTGAGAAGCCGGGGGCTCCCTTCGCCGTGGTAATGAGGAAGAGCCGGATGAGCGCCCGACCCTCGCCGACGGCGCGCTCCCCCTCCCCCCCGTTTGCCTTGCAACTCCTTGAATGGAGCAAAGTTAGTTTAGGCGGTTGCCCTTCTGGAGCGCTTCAATGGACAGGATCTCAATTTACGATGAATTGAGCCGTGTCGAACGGGACGTGATCGCAGGAGAGCGCCAGCTCGCAGAACAGGAGCGGATAGTCTTCGAGTTGAAGCGGCAAGGCCAAAACACGGAATACGCTGAAAAGGAGCTGCAACGCCTGCGTGAATGCCAGCGGCAGCGCGATCAGGATCGCCAAAGGCTTCTATCGCTCTTGCAGCCCTGAACGTCGAGAGTTTCAGCCGATCCTCAAGTTCTCTGCCGACGCCTTACCATTCCGGCCCGTGACCAGTTCGTAACTGACCTTCGCTCCTTCAGCGAGGCTATTATAGCCCGCCTTTTCTACCGCCGAGATGTGGACGAACACATCAGGCCCGCCACCTTCAGGCTGAATAAATCCATACCCCTTGGTCGAGTTGAACCACTTAACCGTACCCAACGCCACGTAGAAATCTCCAGTCAAAAAAGATCGGCAAAACATAAATCGAAGCCAGCTCGTCGGCAAGAAGCCCGCGGCAGTTCCGGACTATCACCAACGGCATATTTGCCGCTTTTTCCTTGGGCGATAGGTTCCGGTTGGGCGCTCCTTGCGCCCACGCATAGTAATATCTCTGCCGCCCGCCCCCTGCCGTCCCGCAAAGACGATCAGCAGGGGGCGGTTTATATTTGGAAGCGACGCACAACGGAAAACGGCCCCAACCCCTCCGGGCAGAGAGGTCGAGGCCGTGCATTCCAACGGTGCGGCCGATAGGTAGGGGATATCGCCCGCGCCCGAGATGATATCTGATTCCGCACGGAGTTGCTTCTTTTTCCCGATTAAGTATTGCACTCGCCTCTGGGTTGAGCAACAGTAACGCTTTCACCAGCCTGGAGGCTCACATGCGTCTCTCGGTCTTGCTTTCTTTCGTTATTGCATTTGCGAACAGTGCTTGGGCCGGCCCACCTGTTGAGGTCATTCCGGAAACTCAAATTGCATTGGGCGTCGGTCAGATCAGGGTCTACCGCTTTGACGATGCCATCGGCCGAATCGACGTCCTTACAAAGGGAACTGTAGAGGCCTCGGCTCAGACCGACCATCAAATCACGCTTCAAGGCATTGCTGAGGGCGAGACACAGTTGAACGTCTTCAGCCCGGACGGAAAGCGCCTATTCGAGGCAATTGTCAGAGTGAACTCTGAACGAGGCCACCAAGTCAGAATTTACGGCACGGGGAAAAACGAGGACGTAAATTCTGGCTTCGTCTCGACCTACTGCAATGAGATTTCCTGCGGTAGGCCCGATAGAGATCTTCCGACGCCGGCCGTGACTGTAGAGCGCGTGTCGAGGCCGCGCGATCAGTCAAGGATACTCGACAAGTAGCGAAGAAAGGGCGCGGCGAACCCTAGACTGCACTAGAAGCTTGGCAACGGAAGCTCTTTGATCGTGTCCGTCAGCGCGAACGAGCCACCACGTCATAGGCTCCGAGCTATCTGCGCCCGCGACCGGATCATGTCCCGCGCCTGAATATCGGACTGCACGTTAATGGTGATATTCTTGATGGTCTGCGTGACAGATGGATCTGCTGGAGGCGCCATCGCGCCAGTAGATGCAGGCTGCTGCACGTTCACTCCATTGGGAGTCGAACCGTTCGGAACGACGTAAACGTCCTCTCCCGGATTAGCGTGCATCGTAACTAGCGTCTTGTCGCCGGAACTTGGAGCACCAGGAACAGTGAACTTGCCGCCCGTGGCGAAGTAGCCGGCGTCGTAGCTACCGCCGCCATAGTTCATCCAGCCGGTGTCGTTCCCCCAGCCGCTCGATGAAACGTCCCAACCGCCCGACAGATATTGGTCGGCCCAAGAACCACCGCCATTGATGCCGGCGCTTCCGAACGGCTGATCAAATCCCGACATGTATTGCTGGGCGACATCCCACACCGTTGAGCCGCCAACGCCGAAATCGCCGCCACCATCGTAGCTCGAGCCGTAGTCGTCGTATGCAGAAGTTGTCGGTTCTCCTACCGTCGCCGCGCCATAGTCAAAGCCCCCTCCATAGTCACCGCCAGACCCGCCAGAGCTATTCGATCCATCGGGATTGATCGGATTGCGATAAGGAAATCGTCTGTTCGCCTGTTGTTGGGGCCACGATATCCTGCGGTATCGATTACCACCGGGACCGATCGGAACGGCCTGCCCCCGAACGACCGAAGCGCCCATCGCAGCGTACATCGCTGCCTGCTGAGGCGTTAGCGGCGGGTTATCAAGCGCGCTTTGGGCGCGATCTCTCGCCTCCTGGTCGCCCATTCCACCGCCAGACTTCGTGCTGAAGCCGCCACCGCCGCTGGAAGACAATCCACCACCAGATCCCGAGCCGCCGAACGACAAGCCGGATGTCGAATTGGCCGTTAGCGAAGAGCCCGTCGAAGTGGCGAGCGGCAAACCCGTCAAGGGATTTACAGTAGACGCTGACACGCCGCCCATCAGCTTGTTCAGCGCGCTAACGATGTTGTCGCTGCCGTCACTGACTTTCTTTGTGATGTCGATCGTGGATTGGTTGATAGCGTCCGTGATCTCTTTGACGCTCGCGATCTGCGCTGGGTCAGGTGTGACCTGCAACGAGTCTGATTGACCCTGCATCGTGAGACCCTGAATCCCACTGCTCTTTTCGGCGGCAACCTGCTCCGCAGTCTTGACCTCGACCACCTCGCCCTTGGTGGCCTTGAACTGAACTAGCGTCGTATCGGTCCCGCCATCCCCCCCAACGGTCAGTTGGCCGCCGCCAGCAAACGCGGGCATATCTCCCATTGGGTTGCCGACCTGACCGGCGCCGGTGAGATAATCAAATGTGCCGTTATTGATGTAGGATGAGTTATTGAAACTGTAGTCGCCGGTATATGTAGCCGGCTCGCCAGACGAGCCTGTGACGTTGCCCACAGCATCATATGTGGAGCTTGACGATGCTCCCTGCCCCTTGCCTGCCAGAACATCCTTAGCGTTGGAGGCGGCATTCAGCGCGGCAGAGAGTCCCTTGACCGCAGCCGTCATGCCGTTGATCGCGCCGATGGCGACGTTGAAGCCTCCAGCATCTGCCAGCGATTTAATGAAGCGATCCCATCCAGCAGCCAATTCTTCCGTGGCCTGCTTGACCGTGTTGATGGGCCTGGCGTCGAAGTTTCGCTCGATTGCTGGCTTGGCTCGCTCCATCTGCTTGATGAAGTCGTCCATCCCGATCGGCGTGAGAGCAAGTTGCTTCTGGAACTCCTCCAGCGTCTTGTAGCCAAAGGCGTTGGCAATCGCTAACGCGACAGCTGGGCTCGTATCCCTGATCTTCTGGAATGCGTCATCTGTAATGGTCGCCGTTTTTGCGAGAGAGCCAGCGAGCGCATCGAGGATGGTCTTCTCCTCTTCAGCATTTGTGCTGGCCCTCTGCATCGCCTTGCCGACAATGCCGAAAGCAGCAGTAAGCGATTCGATGTCTTTCCTCGCCTTGTCGGCGCTGTTCGCATAGATGACGTGCTTATCGCTGGCGATCTCGAAGCCTTGAGATGCCTGCTGGACCGCCTTGGAAAGAGCCCCAAATTCCAGGCTGGAATCGTGGGCTGTGTCGGCAATCTTCTTGTAGATGCTGTTCCCTGCATCCGCAGACCCGGCCAAGGCTCCGAAATTCAGTTTGGACCTGTTGGCTTCGTCGCTAACCTTCTCAAGGGCAACCGCCAAAGCACCAAGCCCGGCAATGCCGCCAGCGATAAGTCCGCCGGGCCCGATCATGCGGGCCACGCCGGACAATGCAGAAGTTAACCCGCCCGGACCAGACGATGCATAACTAAGGTGGCCGATTTGCTGCGTAAAAGTCTGAGCTGATACAGTCCCAGAAGCAAATGCCTCTGCGAGATTACGTGTTAGATGGAATGCGGCTTGTTGCTGCGCAGAAAGACCAGCGTGTGCCGTCGCTGCCTTGCCAACCTCGACGGCATGAGCTGCGAGCGTCGTATTCGCAGCGGCTACAGCCGCGCTGATCTTGGCCGTCTCAGTGTTAAATGCAGCCGTGCGCGACCGCATTTCCTCAATAGATGTTCCAGCACGTCTGGCAGCGGACTCGACCGCGCTTAACGCGGGGCCAATCTTGCCAACGCCATCCCCCGCCTTCGACGCTTCGTTCGAGGTCTTGCTGACCTTCTGGTTGAAGTCGTCAACGGCCTTGCCGGTCTTGTCGGCCTGAGAGGCAACGTCAGATAGCTTCTTCGTGGCGTCTTCGAGCGGCTTGCTATCGACCGAAAAGCCAAGATTTGCGACGTTGTCTGTCATTACTTGCCAGCCGCCAGCTCTGCGGACGCCGCCGCGCGAATGTGGTTTTTTGTGATCGCCGGCACGACGCCGCTATCGAGCAGTTGTTGAAGGCGAGCGATTACAGCGGTTTCAAAGTTCGCGGCATCGGCACCGTTGAGGCCGCGCGCCGCCTCGCGAACCATTGCGCGATCTTCTTTCGACAGCATTCAAATTCCCTCTCTGTTAGCTTCCAGTGCGCTGTACATCCGAGCTGCACCGAAATGGTTGTGATCTCACTTGGCGGGCAGCTTGCCCTGTATGGCCTCGTCTGCCGCACGAGTTGCGCGCTTAAGCGCGTCCTCGTCCTCGGCACTTTTCGAGACCGGCGAGGCGTCAGCGACCATGAAGTTTTTGATTGCCTGCGCGGAGCGCGAGCCGTGCTGATTGCCGATCATGCGCGCCTCTTGGTCTCGTATTCGGCGTGCGTGCTGGCAAAGATCCCCGTCGAGATCTCATCCGCCGTCGCCTTCTGCCAAGTGCCGGTCTTCCCGTTTGCGTCCAGCCGAATTGTCTGGACAACCTCTTTTCCATCAATGATCTGCTTCTTCAGCCAGGGAGCCGCTTGCTTCTGCTCGATCGGCGCGGCGAGGTTCTCGAAGGTTTCACCGTCGAGGCCGCTTTCCTTCTGAAGCTCAGATCTGGCAGCCTCAACCGCTCGCTCGGCGAGCGGGATGCAGTGAGCGAGATCGTTGATCTCCCTGATGGCCTCTCCGTGCTCGGCAGCTACGGCCTGCTCGAAGAAAATGTCGCGATGCGATTTCGAGATGCCGCTAAGCCAGGCCGGAGCTTCCAGCACGGCAGCCCGAAGGAGCGGATCGTCGAAATTCTTCGTGACGAAGGCGTCGAGCTCTTTCGCCGGCATTGACCGCATGACCTCACGGATCTCCTTGCGGAGGACTTCCTCGTCCTTGTTCGGCGCTGGCGGCTTCACTTTGCTCTTCAGCTCTTCGAGGTGGGCTTTTGCGCTTTTGATCGCCTGCCGCTGTCGATGGAGTGCCGGCACTGCTGAGGCGAAGATGTCATGCCGCAGGGCATGCCTTGCGCCTTCAGGCGAGAGCTTCCCGTCCGCGGCGTGTTCGCGCTGGCGTGTCTGCATGGTGTCGTAGACCTCGAGACCGGCATGAAAGGCCGTCTCCAGCCTCGCCAAGGCACTGCCGGGCTTGGCCTCGCGGTCCCAAAATCCAACCGGCGGAGAACCAATATCGGCCATACCGCCAGGCTTCTGGCGGAGATGGCGCCTTCCTTTGAGCAGAGGGTTGTTCATTCCAACTTTCTCCTATCGTGATGAGGCGAACCCGCCCGCGAGCGGGCCTTCGGTGATCTGTCCGTCGAACTTTCCGCGTTGCGCCTGCGAGCCGAAGGCAGGCGCGAAACTGGAGTAGCTGCCGAATGAAGCGACAGCGCCCTGAGGCTTGGTCATCAATTCAGTCAGAGCCCAGACCAGCGCATCCGCGCGATCGGGAGAGCCATCGCCGGCAAACCCATCGCCCGTCATCGCCGCGAGCTGGTCTTCCAACTCCGTGAAGGTGCCGACATGGCGAACCCTGCCCTGCTCGTAGAGAGCGGCGATCGGCTCAGCCCGCTGTACCTTGCCGCGGCTGGCCGTGACTTCCCTGTAAGGGACGTTCGGATCGACGGTGCGGATGACGTGCTGCACCATCGCGCCACCGAAATTGCGCTCGGCAACGATCCGATCCGCCTTAAATTCGCGATAGGCTGCCACAGCTCGGGCGCCCCAGATGGCGGGAGAGGCTTTGATGGTGCGATCCGCGAGGACATAGCCGAGATCGTCCATACCGACCCCGGCGACCACGATGCCGACGCTGTCGCCGCCGTCTTGACCGTTCGTGCCACTGGGATCGATCGCGACGACAACGCGCTTCAGATCGGGAACGGCGCCCTTGAAGCGAGCACGCTCCAGCATTTCGCGGGTCCAGAGCGCACCCTGGACGTCTTCCAGCAGCTCTGCATTCAGCTCCTGCCGACCCAGGCGAGTGCCCTCGTAACGAGCTTTGATCTCCTCCAGGAACGCCGGAGCAAGGTTCGCTGCGTTCTCATAGGTCGAGCCACGGGTAACGATGACATCGCGTCCCTCGCGGGCGATCAGCCCCTTCAGGATCTTGAGGGGCTTGGGCGTTGTCGTGACAACCCAGCGGGGACGATTGCCGAGGCGAAGACAGAACATCGCCATGTCCCAGACGGCCTGGGCATCCTTCCAGGCAGCCAACTCGTCAGCTAGCACCAGGTCAAACTGGGGACCGCGCAGACGCTCGGCCTCCTCGGCGCTGAATAACAGGGCTGTCGCGCCATTGGGCCAGCTTAGCTTGCGCTTCGAGGGTTCATATTCGGGGCGGCACCAGGCGGGAGCAGTGGCAAGGATTCCGGACTCGCCCTCGACCATGACGTCGCGGCAGTCGGCAGCAGTCGGAGCTATCAGAGCGATGCGCCTCGCCTGCCCGCTCTCGGCCTGCTCGTTGGCGAAGTTGCTCGCAATCCAGGTCTTGCCGAACCCGCGGCCAGCCAGCACCAACCAGCCCGCCCAATCACCAGGCGGCGGGATCTGAGATGGACGCGCCTTCGATCGCCAACCGCCATCAGCCAGCGTCTCGGCAAGCTTTGCTGCGAGGCTACGCAACATGTTCGATCACCATGCCCTCAGACGGGCTTGGCAGGCCCGCTGGTGAGCGGTCGTCGTCCAGGTCGCGAAGTGCTGCCACCACGGCCGCACGCGCCTCAGCGTAAGGCGCAAGGGCCCTCAACAGAGTTGCTTGCATCCGTAGGAACGCGGGGTGCTCGGCCAGCACCGCTACGTTGGTAATGTTGATGGTGTTGGAGGTCCGAGCCAGATCGCCAAGCTCGCCGCTCACGCGAGCGATCGTTTCGAGGGTGGCCGTCAATCGGCCTGCGACATAGGCGGCACCGCGGCCATCGCCAGCCTCGGTCATGTTCGCCATGACACCCATCAACACGGTTCTCACTGCGTGCAAATGGTCGAGTACCGAGCCGCCGGTCTCGGCTGCTTTGGCTGCCAGCTCCTGGAGTTGAACCGGACCGGCAAGGTAGCCGGCCTTCATCTCGGCGGAGACGTGATCGCGGTAGTGACGGTGGATGGCGTCGCGGTGGACGCCGAACTTCTCCGCCAGGCTGTCGAGCGAGGCACCACCAGCACGCAATAGTTCGATCCGCCATCGTTCGTCGTGGCGGCATACCTGGCATTTTCGTGCGAACTTGCGTTGCGTTCCGGACATCTTGCGGACACAACAACACGCAAACGCCTATTCGTCAAATATATCAGATATTTGTCTTATATTGTCCCGTGATTATGTATCTTGTGTCGCACGATGTCGTGCGCTGTCGTGTGGCGAATTTGTCACCCGGCAAATCATCCTCGCAATGACGCCGCCGTCACGTCGCAGATGGCTCATCGATGGCGTTCCTAGGCCCGATCTGAGATGTCGCGAACCAAGCTCTTCAACAGGTCTCTCTCGCTCTGTTCAGCGATCTTCAGGATTTCAAATTCACGCTGCGGAAGATGTCGCTCAATGGCGTTCTGCACGAGCAGTCGGAGCCGGTCTGGAGGGATGGCGTCAAGCTCGACGGAGATGTCGCCGAAGTTCTTCGACCTCGTGTCGCTAGTCTTTGTCGGACGAGCCGGCAGCTTCCACTCCTGGATTTGTCGCGGTGTGACAGCGATGCGCTCGAAGTGGATTTCTGCATCTGGCGCCATCTCTCGGAGGGTCTGCTCGATCTTCCTGCCGGCATCGACTCCAGACGGGTCGTAATCGCCCAAGTGATATATGAATGCCGGTAGTCCCGCTCCCTTGATCGCCTCTGCCGAACTGTGCAGGAACGACAAGCTGGCGTAACCGCGCGCAACCATCAGCGGTACGTCGTAGGCGTACGTAATCCGATCGACGACGCCGGCCAGGGCGTCCTTCTCCAACCAGATCTCGACGCAGCAGTCGGCATCACGCCACAGAGACTTGCGATAGAGCCGAGCCGTCTCGTTCAATGCCTCCTGGACGCTGCCGTACGTCTCAAGCCGACGGCACCATCGAGTCGAATCCGACAACCATCCATATGGTAGATGGCCCTCACGTCGCATCTGCACAAGGTCGGTCTGTACCTTACTGTAACCTGCCTCCGTCTTCTCGACGACGCCGAGAACCGTTGCTTGATAGAATACCTGGCGCACCGTCATCGGCCTCATTCCGGCAACCATGTCGTAGAGGGCAGCCCGACGATCGGCCACTTGAGCCTTCGTCGCCCGTATCCGCTTTATGTGGCCTGCCTCATAAGTCATGCTGCTACCCTACGCCCGGACCGCCATGTCGGCCGTGGTCGACGTGGCCGCCCCCGAACCTCCCCACAGGTTTCAAAGGCGCATACCCCCTGGTTAACTATATGTGTGCCGCTACAGATACCGATCATGCGGCCAAACCCCCATTGACGGTGCCGCTACGGGTACCGTTAGCGGTATTTGAGTCCTGCTCGGTGCCGCTGGAGATACCGATCGGTGCCGCTACAGAGACCGACTGGTGCCGCTGGGGGTACCGTGTTTTGTTTTTGTCGGGCGTCCACCGCATGAACTCCTTGGTCGCGAGGTCGTTGGAGACGTCGCTGGCAAACTCGGTCAGGCGCCATTCGGAGGCGTGACGTTGCTTGAGGCTGAACGCGCCCTTCTTCACGGCGACGATGAACCCGCGGTCCTGCAATGCGTCAAGGGCGCGCTTGGCGGTCGACGTACCGATATGAAGGGCGTCTGCGGCATCGCGCACAGAGTAGCCGATCCTGCCGTTGTTGCTGCCGAAGCCCGCATATCGAGCGGCTATGTCAACGTACATTGCACGCTCGACACAGCCCAGACTTTGCCAAGCTGCTGTTGCCATCACGTAGTGATGGATGCGGACATGGCGCGGCCCAGCCGTCTTTCTGTTCCGCGCCACGCGATCAGTTCTCCCTCGCCCGCTTGGCCAAGGCCTCGGCAAACGTCGCGAAGCTTTCCTCAGTAACGACCACGAATGGATCGCTTTCTTCGTCCCAATATCGCTCCTGGCGAATGACAATTCCGCCGCGCGTGTTGCGATAGATAGCGGTGGCTCTCTGTTCCTGCAGGACTATGGATGGGTCATTGAACCAATCGAAGTCGCCGTTGTCGCGCTGGTCGTCCATGCCGAGAACGGCGCGTGCCGCCTCCTGCTTTTCGATCTGCTCAACCTTGGCCATGTCCTCCAGGAAAGCTGGGCTCTCCGGATCGATATCTGAGGGCAATGACTGGATCAGAAGCTCCTCGCGGGACTTGCCGGCCGTCAACTCAAGCTGCTTGGGGGTGACGTGCTTGGTCATTAAGCGGCCCTCCAGATCACGACGGAGCGGCCCTCGCCGTTCTTTTCCCGATACTGCGTCTCGACGACCTCGCCGGTCGCGACGAGTTCGCTGATGCGCGACCGAACGGAGTACTTGCTAAGGCCCACCCTGCTGGCGATGCGGTCGGAGCTGAGGCCGAACGTCTCGCACTTGAGTGCCTGGAGAACCTTTTCACGGTGTGATCGGGCGACATCGACGATCGTCTTCGCCGCCTCCCTGCTCGTCTCGGGTGCGTTGTCCTTGCTCCCGGGGATTCCAGGATAGCGCCCGCTTGCGCGGGGCATGGTTGTGCTGTAGTTCATGTGTGTTCCTTAAACATGCATGTCGATGATGATTTGCGGGGCGGAGCGTTGCGAGCGCTTCCGCCTTCCGCGTTTTTAGGCCGCCTGCCGGCGCCGGTTCGGCCTTTTGGTGCGATCCCGCAGCCACTGACGGGCCTCGTCAATGGGGATGTAGATCTTGCCGCCAAACTCCACGAAGGGGAGCCCGTTGGCCATGCTGCGATATCTCGCCGCGGTTCGCGTCGAGATCTTCTCGTTCAATGCAAACTGCTGCTCGGCGATGTAGCCGTCGAGGATGGACTGAGTGGCGCTCATTGTCTCGCTGTCTCCGTAATTGAAGGACAGCGCCAACCTAGGTTCTGACACCTAGATCGTCATACGAAACGAAACAGGCATTCATTTCCGACGCAAAATTTTGTCTCGACGGCCCCAGATCTTCTCCAGCGCGGGCTCGTCAAGGTGCAGGACCCCTATCGCAGCAAGCGAGTCCTTCACTATCTTGCAGCCACTCTCGGCCCTCTTGTTCTCGCGATTCCGTGTAGGGGATATCCCGCGCTCCTTCAGGCGCTTCAACGCAGTGCAGATGGCGCGATCGCGGGCACTGTTCCTGGCCGAGCCGCCCCTCTTTTTCTCAAGACGCTCCGCCTCCGCCACTAAAGCTTTAACGGCGAAATTTCTGACCGAGATCGGCATCGGCGTGCCAACGTCAATGCAATTAGCAGCCTCTCTTAAGAGAGCGACAGCAGCATCCTTCCGGCCAGACTCTTCGGCCCTTTGGTAGAGGTCATCCCATGACTGTGATGATAATTCATCGCCATGACCGTTAGCCGCGAAACGGAGAAAGGCCGCATTCCTTTCTTGGAACTCATTTGCGGCTCTTCGGAATGCGACCTCGAACTTCTTGAGGTATTCCGTCGTTTCTCGACGTGCGGTTTCAATCAGTGCCGGGTCACTTTTCATTGCCCTGTCCCCGCATGCCTACGACCTCCGCACCCGGCTTGTTGCCGGCGTCGACAATTGCACCTACCCGCTCGGTAGCCGCGCGCAGCGGATCATCAAGCAGGTGCGCATAGCGGGCGGTCGTCGCCGGCTGCGTGTGGCCCAGCAACTGTCCAATGATCGGCAATGACAGACCGCTCGATGCCAAGAGGCTCGCGTAACTATGCCGGAGATCGTGCACGCGTACGGCCTTGAGACGGGCGGCCTTCCGGACCTCCTCCCATGGGCGCTTGATGCCTTCCCGCGGCGTTCCCTCCAGCCGACCTGGAAACACCCAGTCATCGTCCGACAGCTCCGCGCCCTTCCTCTTGGCGGCAGCCTCAGCCTCCGTCCAGAGGTCACTGAGGAGTTGGCGCGCGGGCGCGCTCAGCGGAACGCGGTGGTCGGTTTTCTGCTTCGTGGTGGCCCCCGGCTTCGTCCAGACCCCCTTCGAGAGGTCGAACTGTCCCCAGGTTGCCTTGAGTACCTCGCCGCGCCGAGCGCCGGTCAGAAGCAGCAGGCGGATGATGTTGGCGGCTTGCTCGTCCTCGTGTGCATTCAGCGCGTCAACCAGCCTCGTTATCTCCGTCGGCTCAAGGAAACGCTGCCTCTTGGCTTCCTGATTACGCTCGACGCCCTTTGCCGGGTTGTCCGTGCGCCACTGCCACTTGATCGCGAGATTGAACATCTTCGACAGCAGGGCGACGACGCGGTTGGCGGCATAAGGTCCGCCCCTCTTCTTCTCCCCGTCCTTTTTCTCGCCCCTCTTGACCTGTCGCAGCAGACCATCGATGTCCGCGAACGTGACGTCGGCAACCTTGATGTGCTTCAGCTTGGGTAATATCCAATTGTCGATCTGGCCCTGGTAATTGGCCGTGGTGCCGGCACGGTTCTTTTCCTTCGAGTGCTCCTCTATGAACCGGGTCGCGAGATCGGCCACGGTCTTCGCCTCGCGTCCGGCCTCCAGCTCGGCCAGCGGATCGACGCCGCGGTCGATCGCCTTCTTAAGCTCCTTGGCTTCGTCTCTGGCCGCCGCCGTCTTCCAGTCCGGGAACGAACCGATCGTGAAGCGACGCTCGCGCCCCATCCTGGTGCGATAGTTGAGGATGAACGATCTGGAGCCACCGGCAGTCACCCTGACGCCGAACCCCTTAACGGCCTTGTCGCCGTCGTCGTAGGTGATCCGGTTGCCCGCCTTTGGCTTCGGAAGGCCCTTCACCAGACTGTCAGTCAGCCACTGCCCCATGATCCGTGTCCGCACTGTGTCCGGCAGCGGAGGCGCAACCGGCGTCTTACAGTGTCGGGGGCTGTCCGTGATTTGTCAAATGATGTCAAATACAATTCAATGGTTTATCTGCGGACATTAAGAAATGAGAGTCGGATCATGTACTTAGCAATAGCCGCCAGAACAGACTTTTAATCACGGGGTCCTGGGTTCGAGCCCCAGCGCGCTCACCACATGCTCAAATGAATTCATGTCATTGCATCTCTTCGCCGATGGGCGCATCGGATGCGCGAACGCGTGCAACGCCAGTGCAAACTCGGGCCGTCCACAAATGACTCAAGCAAACGCGACTCGGCGCTCCTCTGCCTGCGGTGACACCTGACCGCGTGAGCGCTCCGTTGTGAAGATCGCAGAGCGAGTTAATGGGAGCAGCGATCTCCCCGCCCATCTGGTGGTCCAGGCCGAGGCATGGGCGGGGAGACGTGCGGCCCCCGGTTCATGACCAAGCCAAAAGCGTGCCACGATCGGCGCCTCAGCCGATCCTCAGATTTTCGGCGGAGACCTTACCGTTACGGCCCGTAGCCGGCTCGTAGCTAACCTTGGCCCCTTCAGCGAGGTTGGTATAGCCCGCCTTTTGAACGGCCGAGATGTGGACGAATACGTCAGGACCGCCGTCCTCCGGCTGAATAAATCCGTATCCCTTGGTTGCGTTGAACCACTTCACAGTCCCCAAAGCCACGCTAAATTCTCCCGTTCAAAAACGGCCGGAACACAGTTCCAGGCCAGCTTGCAGGCAATCCGAACACTGCTCGATCGAGGCGACCTATCCTGAAATTGGGCCGGCCAATGTCTGAAGGCTGGCCTCGATGACGGCAGGGTCAGGCTCTGGCCGTGCGATACCGTTCTTGGCTGCCGCATCATCAGCAAAACGCTTGGGCGGCATCCGCCTATCTTCGGCTGACTGACGCTCTTCCCGCCCCGTTGGCTGCTGCTGCTCCATCTTCTCGACGTGCTGGAGAACCATTCGGCGGAGGTCCGGATCCTTGATCTTCTGAAACGCCAGGATCAGGCGAAACATCTCGTGATGGTCGGGTGCCAATGCCATGCCGCAATAACCTTTCAGACGAATCTAAATAACCAAAACCTGATTTATGCATGCTCTTTAATGTTTATGAAGACGTTACCGGGCTCCCAGCTCCGGCTTTCGCGCTGATACCCCTTAAAATACCGCTGATTGGCTCAATGTTGTGCAACAGCTTCCCGTTTAGGCACGCATAAAACTTTAGCCCAAACTATGCTGCCAGGGCGCACATTTAACTGAAGGGATTAAATCATGCGAATTGCTGCCGCGATATCGATCGTCTTGTTGAGCGCCTCCTGCCTTCCCGCGCACGCACAAGACCTGCCTGAGCACACGGTCCTGGCGTTCAACCTGCCCAGCTGCCCGAAAGGCTGGCAGGAATATGCACCTGCTGCCGGGGCTCTTGTTGCCGGCGTCGGCAACACATTCCAGCTCGGTGCAAACGGCGTAAGTCCAAGCTTTGCAGTTGCAGATGCCTCGGGCGGAACGTCAGCGCCGAAGTCGAAAGTGGCGGGACTGCTCTTCTGTGAGAGAAACAAGAATCGAAGATAGCTTCAGGTGAAATGCACCCTGCCAAACACGCCTTTTTGTGCGCGCATTGAGAAATGAGACAAGTCGATTTGCAAATTGACCATAAGCGATGGTCGGAATTGACCGCGTTGCACAAGCTGGCAAGTTGTTTGCTGCCGGGATTTTGCATGACCCTCCCGGGGCTGGAGAGACGCCGCTCGCGAACGATTTCAAGCGAGCGGCGTTTTTAGAATCCGGAATGCCGGAACGAATTCGAGCGCTCGCGTGGCCTTCGCCTGCCCGAATCCGCCGCGGCATGTGTGAGCGATCAGATCCACCGAGCGCCTGGCAACGCCAGGTCACGTCATGGTGGGGCGGCACTTGTATTGCCAGAAGGTTGGCTTTCCAACCCGCGCTTGCGCGCCGCCGACGACCAAGCCGCCCTTGATGAACACGTGACCGGCGCTGTCGCTGGCTTCGATGAACCGGACGCGCAACTCTCCGGTCCCTGAATGGATCTGCTTGATCAGCACGGTCTCGAGGATCAGGTTGTTGAGGTGTTGAAATCGCGGATCGGCGTTGCGGACGCGGATCTTCAGGGTCGATGGCGAGACCAATTCGGCGCTTTCGATCACGCTCGAGGTCAGTTCGCTCACACCGAAATCGAGCTCGCGCGTCGCACCGCCATTGGCGGCCTTGGAATAGATGTAGCGGTAGTTGGCGGCCGTCGTGGGCGCGGCGCAAGCAACGCTCCAGACGCCGGTCAGGCCAAACCCTTCCAGAACGTCCCACACGGTTTCGGTCGCAAATGAAGGGCCGGCCGACACAAGCAGCATGAGGAATGCGGCTGTCCCTGCTGGCCGCCGGCTGTGCATCCTCGACAACGCCCTTGCTTGCAATGCCGCTCGACCAACGGGGCCGCGGGCCGATCGCGCCGCACGGCAAACACCTCTAAAATGCAGGAGATTATCGTAGCAACCCCTGTGGGGGACGTCCATGTCGCCGGTACGGTGCCGCCGACGACCTTCGGCCGCTCGTGACAGGGCACCAGCCTGCCGGTTCCACGCCCCCTGCCCCAAAAAGCCGCGAGACAACGCGCCGGAAAGATGTAGGATTCGAGAAAATCACAGGAGGAAGCGGCATGTTTGAAATCAACGGTTTCGACACGGCAGGCGTCGTCAGCCTGAAGCGGCTGACACTGGCCGCCGCCCTCAAGAAGGCCAGGGAGCTGGTCGAGGACGGGTGCTGGGACGTCCAGGTCGTCGATCCCGCCGGCCGCATCTACACCTCGTTCGAGGAGCAGGCTGCCTAGCCGCTCCATCCCCCTCCCATTCAAAACCGGCCCTTCGTCGGCTCGCCAGCGCGAGCCGACAATGCAACCGATCGCGGCGGCTATCCTCCTCGGCCGACATTGGACGAGGCGCTGTTCAGCCAGCGCTCCGTTGCTTCATCGCTCCAGCCGGGAACCGCGAAACGCACCCGAGGATTTGCCTCCGCGCCGGAACGATCGACCTCCGGATAGCGCGTGTGATGCGCACGCAAGCGATGCGCCGGCGCGGCGTTCGCAGTGGTGCACAGGACAATCAACAGACCCATCGCGAGGGTAACGCGCATCGCATCAGCTCCGATCGAACAACCGCGATGATGTGATGCGCCGGCGGGCCCGCCGCAATCCGGCACGGCATCACGGTCAGGCGATGGACGTGCGATCGCGCAACGCACTTGCAGCGCAAGCCTTCGGGCCGACGCGACCGACGCGATAACCACGACGGCAGCGGGCGCCTTGATTTTCAAATCGCACGATGGCTCTCTCGTGACATTGCAAATAGGGGATTTGGAATGATTGGATTGCGCGCTCTCGGCTCGTTCGCTCTTCTTTTGCTCGCCGGCAACGCATGGGCCGCGCCGCCATCATCATGTGCCAGCAAGTTCATCGGCACCTGGCAGCATGGCACCAGCAACATCGGCACGTTGATGCCGGACGGGCAGGCACTGTGCACCGGCAATGCCTTCTGCGTTCAGGGCACCTGGACCTGCAACGGCAACAGCCTGACCTACACCAACAGTGCCGGCACTTACGTCTACACGTTGCAGTCGAGCGGCGTGATGACCTACGGCTCGATCGTCGTCACGCGGATCGGCGGCGGCCAGGCTGCGCCGCAACAAGCCAAGCCTGCCCCGCAGAAGCCACCGGCGAAGTTGATCGGCGATTCATCCGCCCCTCTCCAGACCGAGTACCGTCCATCGGGCTCGCAGCCGCTTCAACCGGGCAAGAAGATCGCAGGAAACCCACCGCCGCCGGCGGCGAAATCGGCCGATGAAATCTGCGGGTCGGTGGTCGGCTCAACTCCCACCCAGTGCATGGACGAACCAGGCGGCAAGAATTGCACATGCCTGAGCGTGGCCAACAAATGCGGCTATCCCATCACCGTCTTCTTCGAAAGGCAGGGAGCAGCCTGCAGCGGAAGGTACTGCACCCATGGCAGCTTCCAGCTCGCCAACGGTGCTTCCGATTCCAGTTCAGCCTGCAGCTCGCGCGCCAATCAGTCGGTACGGTATCGCAGCTTCAAGAAAAACTAGGCGATCTGCTCGACCTACCCTCAGCTTTCCGGAGCCGCCGTCGCAGCCGGCATGCTCAGCGGCGCCCCGCCGACGGAAACGGGCCCCAGTGCGCCGCCAGCCGAAACGGGTCCCAGAGGCTTGGTCTGGCGGGTCAGCAGCCGCTTGCGCATCGCCGCCGAAAATCCGTAGCGCGCATTCGCCTTTCGAATGGAGGACGTCACGTCCGACATCATCACATTCTGCAGCGAATCCACCTTCTGGATCAGCGTGGAGAGCTGCGAGGAGATCTTCCTTACGTCGACCCGCTCGTCCGTGATGCTCTGGCGCAGGGACAGCAGCACCATCGAATCCTGCTGCAGCACGGCCGCGTTTTGCTGCGCCAGGTCGTTGTTCGCCTGCAGCGAGGCCGTGTGCTGCTGCTGGGCCGACTGGATGTCCTTGAGGGCCGCGACGACCGGATCCGGTTTCGGCGGCGGCGGCGCTTCCCGGCGCGGAAGCAGCTCCGTCAGCCTGCTGACATTCAGCGAAGACAGAACGGACGGCAATGTGTAGACCGTCGCCGCGCCGTTGACGGCGACGGCGAGCGCGCACGCCGACAGGGCCAGCACCGTCTTCCGGCTGGTCCGTTCGATCGGGGCTGGAGCGTCCATGGCAGCAGGCTCGTCCGCCGCTGCGGCGGCGGCAAGGGCTGCAGGGTCGAGTTGTTCGACGAGGCCTTCCGTTTCGAAAGTCGTGGTCACGTGCATTGACCCCAGTGAGCGAGCAAACGGAAGCCGCCCCTGGAACGCCCCTCGCGAGGACCCCTTTACGCAGCACCCATACACAACTGCCTAAAATTGTCGGCGTTCTGGATTAATTCCACGTTAGCGGTCACTCCGGCCGACTACGGGGAAGCTATAAGCGGGACGGCTGCGGAAAGGCAAAGCGCCGGCAAGCACTTGGCTACTGTGCATGGGGTTGTTTTCGAACTTTTGCTGCGCCCTAGCCCTCGTCCAGCAACTCGAACAACTCCTCGACCGTCTCGAACGGCGCATCGCGGGTCTGGCTGTGATAGACGACGCGGTCGCCGTCGCGTTGCAGCGACTTGCCGCGCGACTTCCGCAACCGCGCGGGCAGGAAGGTCGCGGCCACCGCGCCGGGGCCGACGTCGAGCCGGATGATGCCCCTGCGCTTGCATTCGATCCGGAGCCTCGCCGCAGCGAAGAAGTCGCGCGCGACCTTCGGCAGGGGTCCGAAGCGGCGGGAGGTCTCCTCCTCGAGGTCGTCGAGGTCGTCGTCGTTGCTGCATCGTGCGGCCCGCGCATAGAGCTCGAGCCGCACCGGCTCGGACTGCACATAGGTCTCGGGAAGCATGTCTCCGACCGGCAGGTTGAGGTCGGGCACCCACACCGCCGCGCGCTCCTCGTCGGCCTTCTCCGAGGCCATCTTCAGGAGGTGGCTGTACAGCACGGGCCCGAACACCTGGACATGGCCCGACTGCTCCTCCGAGAACAGATCGCCCGCGCCCCGCAGATCCAGGTCGCGCTCGCTGATGGCAAAGCCCGCGCCGGGCCGGCTGAACTCCTCGAGCACCGCGAGCCGCTTTTCGGACTGGCCGGACCGCGTCTCGGTCAAGAGATGGGCGAAGGCGCGGATGCCGCCGCGCCCCACCCGGCCGCGCAGCTGGTGCAGCTGGGCGAGGCCGAACTTCTCCGGCCAGCACACCACGATGGTGTTGGCGCGGGGAATGTCGAGGCCGCTCTCGACGATGTTGGTCGCGAGCAGGACGTCGGCCCTGCCCTCGACGAAGCTCATCATGCGGTCGTCGATCTCGTCGGCCGCCAGCCTTCCGTGCAGGCAGACGATGCGCAGGTCGCCCGCCACCGCCTGCACCCGCGCCAGCATGGGATCGAGATCCTGGATGCGCGGGCAGATCAGGAAGCTCTGCCCATGGCGCCGCTGCTCGCGCAGCAGTGCGGAGGCAATGGCGGCATCCGACAGCGGCGCGATCCTGGTTGCGACCGGAAGCCGGTGCACCGGCGGCGAGGCGATGACGCTGAGGTCGCGGAAGCCGGCAAGGCCGGCGGCAAGCGTCCGCGGGATCGGCGTCGCGCTCATCATCAGCACATGGACGTTCCTGGCGAGGCCGGCAAGCCTGGCCTTCTCCGCCGCGCCAAAATGCTGCTCCTCGTCGATGATGACGAGGCCGAGATCGTCAAACTTCACGTCCTTCGCCGTGAGCGCCTGCGTGCCGACCACGACCTTGATCCGGCCGCTGCGCAGGCCCTCCCGGGTCTCGCGCAGCTCCGCGCCGGAGGTTGCGCGCGAGAGGTTGCCGACCTCGATGCCGAACGGGGCGAAGCGCTTCTGGAAGGTTGCGACGTGCTGCCGCGCCAGCACCGTCGTCGGCACCGCGATCGCCACCTGCTTGCCCGACAGCACCACGGCGGCGGCCGCGCGCAGCGCCACCTCGGTCTTGCCGAAGCCGACATCGCCGCAGACCACTCGGTCCATCGGATGGCCGGACGCAAGATCATCCAGCACGTCGCCGATCGCCCTGGCCTGGTCGATCGTGGTGAAATAGGGAAAGCGCGCGACGAACTTCTCGTAGGCCGATCCCGGCGGCACCAGCTTTTCGCCGCGCCGCCGGCGGCGCTGGCTGATGTGCTTGGCCAGCACCTTGCCGGCGATCTGGATCTCGCGCTCGGCCTCGCTGCGACGGCCCCACCACGTGCTGCCGTCCGCCTTGTCGAGCGCTAGCTTGCCGAGCTCGGCGGCGTAGGGCCACATCAGAGCCAGATCGGTCGGCGGCACCAGCACCGCGTTGTCGCCCGCGAATTTCAGGCGGATCATCTCCCGCATCGCGCCGCCGCCGGTGTTGACGGTCTGCAGGCCGTCGAGCACGGCAAGGCCGCGCTGCAGGTGCACCACCACGGTGCCCTGCTCGGGCACGTCGGCATGATCGAACGCCGCGCTCCAGGCGCGCGCCATCGGCTGCGCATGATGCGCCCGGCTGCCGAGCACGTCGGATGCCGTCACCACGACGATCGGCTTTTTCCCCGGCACGACGAAGCCCGCGTCGAGATCGGCCAGAAGCGCCACCTCGCCGCCTCCCCCGCGGCTCGCCTCATCCCAATCCTCGCAGCGGAGCGCCTTGACGCCGCTCATCCGTTCCATCACGCGCAGGTCGTCCTCCTGCGCCGCGACGAGGATCAGCCGCGAGCCGGCCCGCCGTGTCTCCTCGACGAACGCACGCAGCGCCTTGCGCGTGGATGTCAGCTTCGAGAACTCCGGAATGGCCTGGAACGGTGCCGTGCGCGGCAACACCTTCATGCCCCTGGAGAGCTGCTTCCAGTCGCGGCGGCCGAGATATTCGCGCTCCCGCTCCGCACGCGGTGCCGCTTCCTCGATCGTATCGAACCAGCCGTCGGCGTGCGAGGGCACGCCTGCATCGACAATCCATTTGGCGCGTCCGCAATAGTCGAACAGCGTCGCGCGCTTGCCGCCCTTGCCGGAGAGGCCCAGCCGCTCCGACATGGGATCGACGAGAAGCTCCTTGGTCTCGAAGATGATCTCGTGCTCTTTCGGATCGAACGCCACAATGCGGTCGATCGCGCGATCCGAATGCTCGATCCGGAACGGCCCGAGCGCGCCCGCGGGAAAGATCTCGAAGGTCTGTCCGTGGAACAGCGCCCCGCCCGGATAGTCCGGCTCGTCGTCGAGATCGTATCCCAGGGATTCCAGGCGGCCCTCGAGATCCCGCTCGGAAAACGCGCCGCCCACCTTCAGGCTGATGCTGAGGCGCAACAGGCTCGCCGGCGGCGGCAGGCGTTCCATCACCGCCTCCGCGGTCGAGACGAGGAAGATCGGCTTCTTCGATTTTGCCAGGCGCCGCAGCACCGAGGCCCTGCGCCCTGCGAGCTCGTGCGAGGGCTCGAGCTGATCGAACGGCAAGGTGTTCAGCCGCGGAAACACCAGCACTTCGCACGATGGATCGAGCGCGTGAATGACGCTGCCCAGCCGCTCCGCCCTGCTCTCGTTCTCGGCGAGAAACACGATACCGCTCGGCCCGGACAGCTTCCACTGCGCGAGCAGATGCAGCGCCATCGAACCGAGAGGCGACGACGACGAGATCGTGGCGCGCTGCGCTCCCTCGCTCTTCCCTCGCGAAGCTTTGGTCCTTGGCGAAGCCTTGGTCTTCGACGATGCCTTGGTCTTCAACGACCTCGTCTTGAACAGCGTCGTCTTGAGCGACTTCGTCTTAGGCAATGGCTTCTTAGGCAAGACCTTGGCCGCCCGCGCCTTCTTTGCAAGCCTCACGTGAATCCGTTTCTGGTCGTCAACCGCCACCAACTGAACGCGCGCGCCGCCCTCGTTTCGATTCGGCAACGCGCCGCCATGCATATGGGATTTGCCCGGCGAACGCACGCCTCGCGGCAACGTTCCGTGCAACCATTGCGGGGAACCCCGCCCGTTCCGAAGCAGCCGATGTTGCGCAGGATCGTGCCTTGCTCAAGGCAAATCCGATCGACGGTACCGTCGTCACCGGCACGAAAAACCCCGGCGCTTGGACGCCGGGGCGTTTCGTCGAAAATGATTTGGTGAAGCAATGATGCGATCGTAGCAGCGAACCTGTCCAGCGCTTGTGAACTGGTTCACACGCCCCGCCCGCGCGGCCGCGGCGGAACGGGGTACCGCATCTCCCCGTTTGAGGGTTTGCGCGTCGCGCGCTAGGATGCCTCCTTTTACGGAGGCTCATTTTGAAACCATTCATTTTCGTCGCCGCCACCATCCTGCTTGCAACCACCCCGGCGCGCGCGCAGGCACTGGTCGATCCCAACAAGGTCGCCCCCGAATTCCGGGAAGCCGCCGAGAAGCGCCGCGCCGAGCAGCTGCGGCAGCGCGAATGCGCGCTGAAGGCGGATCTCGACAAGGTGCTGCCGCGCGACCGCACGGCCTATCTCACCCAATGCCTGGAGACGATGGCGGCCAAGCAATAGCCTGCCGCCAGCTTCAGCCAACAATCGCTTCGCCGCGCGCGTGACACGAGCATGTCCGACATGCTCGCGTCACGCGGCATCGACCTGCGACAGAGTGGCCGTGAATTCGCAGAAGGCTTTCAAGCTTTCTTCAGACATTTGCGATCAGCTGACGGAGCATTTCCCTCAGTCATTGTCGATCGCACATGGGCTCCGTCCAGATTCAGTGCACGCGCTGCAAGAACGTCTTCCGCGATCGCGCCGCGCGGTTGCAGGACGGTTATTCCAGGCAGTGCCCGAGTTGCGAAGTCGTGCTGTTCTTCGCCGAGGATTCCCAGCACCCCTTCGTCAAGCGTGCGATGCGCAACGCGCGCAAGCTCCGCAAGGAGCAGCGCGAGGCCGAGGCAGTGAGGCGCGCCGCGCCGGAGCCGCGCCTCGCCCGGTCGAGATCCTACGCCGGACGGACGCAATCGGCAGAACGCGAGGACTAGTTCAGCGCGCCTTACGCGGAAACAGGCGATCGCGGATGTAGCGCGAGGTCGGGGTCAGGCGAAGGCCGCGCGGCTTGTGCCAGGCGGCGCGATCGATCTCCTTCTTGTCACCGATCTCCAGCCTGCCCTTGGCGCCCTTGGCGATGAAGATCGCATCGCTCATCTTGCGGCCGGAGCGCTTGTTCCTGGCCGTCACCTCCTTCCAGAGGCTGATCCGGCCGAGCTTCAGCTTGGGCAGCTCTTCCTTGATCTCGCGCCTCAGGCAATCCTTGTCGGACTCGCGCGAACGCTTGCGGCCGCCCGGGAACATCCAAAGCCCGTCCGACCGGCGTCTGACCAACAATACCTTGCCGCGCTTCGCGGCAACGAGCTTGGAAGACTTTGCCATTGCTGCCGTAATCAAAAACAGAATCGAACCATCGTAACTTGTCTAGTCGGATAGACAAGTTCGCGGCGTGCCTTGATCACAGGCAGCGAGGCCGTCGTCACGATGCGCAGCGACGGGCCGATCGCGCCGAGATGGCCGCAATCAGCCCTTGGCCGCCTCCGCCTGATCCTCCGTCCGGATCCAGGCCATCATCAGCTCCCAGGCGACGGAGAGGATGATCGGTCCGATGAACAGGCCGACGATGCCGTGGGCCAGCGTCCCGCCGATCACGCCGACGAAGATCACGATGGTCGGCGTGTTCAGGCCGCGTCCCATCACGAGCGGCTTCAACATGGTGTCGATGAAGCCGACCAGGACGAGAAACACGGTGAGAACCAGCGCGGTGGTGACGTCCTTCGCGGTCCAGATCCAGATGATCACAGGCAGCAGGACCAGGAAGGCTCCGATCTGCACGATCGAGAGCAGCAGCACGATGAAGGCAAGCAGGCCCGCGCTCGGCACGGCAGCGAGCTTGAAGCCGATGCCGGCCAGCAGCGCCTGCACGATCGCAACGCCGATCACGCCTTGCGCCACCGCGCGGATGGTCGCGCCCGCAAGCCCCAGGAAATGCTCGCTCTGCTCGGGCACGATGCGAAACAGGAAGCCGCGGCCGGCGGCGACCAGCCGCGGCCCATGCGGGAACAGGAAGCCGGCGACGAACACCGATACCAGGAACTGGAGCGTGCCGACGCCGGCATCGCCCGCGAGCGACAACAGCGGCCCCGCCAGCGGCTGGAGATAGGGCGCAACCTCGCGCAGCACTGCGCGGATGTTGGTGTAGGCCTGATCCCAGAGCTCAAACAGCCATGGACCGACCAGCGGCCAGGACTTGAGCTGCTCCGGCGCCGACTGCAGCGCGAGATCGCCGGTGCCGAGCTGGTGCGCCAGTTCGCGCACGCCGTCCACGGCGCTGATGCCGAGCCAGGTCGCGGGACCGATGACGATCCCGAGCGTGACGAGGGTGAGGATCGCCGCAGCGGTCTTGGGACGTCCGCCGAGCATCTTGGCGACCCAGCTGAAGGCCGGGTAGAACGCAACCGCGAGCACGCCGCTCCAGGCCAGGATCGGCACGAACGGGCGGATGATCAGGAAGGTCCAGATGATCAGCAGGGCAAGCAGGCCGAGCCGGATCACGAGCTGGATGATGTCCTCTCCCGTGAGGAGCTGACGGAGGCTTTTCACGGGCACGACCTTCCTTGCGGCATCGACGCGGGTTCCGGCACTCGAACAAGCCGTTATTGCCAGCCCCGCACCCGCCGTCAAGACGACCGGTTCCTCCCCCGGCAGACGCGCCGGCAGCCGGATAGGAACGCATCGATCCCTGGAGCATTCCGAGACGATGCAGCGCCACCCGAGAGAGCCCGACCAGCATGCGGGGATCCACCGCGGCATCCACTATGCGCTCAAGCGGAACGGTGCCCCAGGCTCTTGGCGCTATGTCTATGCGATCGCTGACAAGGTCCGCACCGGGCGGGTGCAAGGCCGGCTGCCGCTGCTGGCCATCCGGCGCGTGCAGATGCGCATCGACCGCGACATGCGACCGGAACCGACCGCGGGCTGATCCCGCAACATCCTGACGCGGCTAGAAGTGATAGTTCACGCCGACCGTTCCGGTCTGGATGTTCAGCTTCACATTGGCTGGCGTCGCCACCAGATTGCCTGTCGTCACCGGCAGTTCGTTGATCGCGCCGAAGCCCATATAATTGTACTCGGCCTTCACCGACCAATTCGGCATGAACATCCATTCGACGCCGGCGCCGGCAAGCCAGCCGGTCCGGTTGAAGCTGCCCGAAGCAGAGCCGGCGAGCGCGCCTGCAAGGCCGTTATTGGCGTAGTATTTGTCGCGCGTGAATGCCGCGCCGCCCTTGGCGTAGAGCAGCACGCGGTCGAACGCGACGCCGAAGCGCCCGGCCACGGTGGCGATATAGTCGTTCTTCAGCGAGAAGATGAATCCGGCCCCGCCGCCGAACGGACTGTTGCTGTTGAGCGTGACGCTGGACCAGGCGCCGGTGCCCTCGAGGCCCAGCACGAAATTGCTGATCTGGTAGTTGCCGCCGATCTGGCCGCCGACCACACCGCCGCTGGCCGTGACCGAGCTCCATCCGGCCGCCGGGTCGGCCGGGTCCATGCCGCTCCACTTGCTCCACGCGCCGCCGCCATGGGCGCCGATGTAGAAGCCGGTCCATGTGAAGATAGGTGACGGCACTGGCGCCTTGGCGGGTAGCGGCGCAACCATATCGGCAGCGAATGCCGGCGTTGCCAGCGACAGCAACGCGGCCGTCAAAACGAGCTTCTTCCCCATGATCTCACCCCCATCGACTCTTGCCCCGCCCGATCGGGGCGACGGGTGAAATCTAGCTGCCGGATCAGTGGCGCGCTTGGACCTGCCGGCGGCGCGATTTGGACTGACGGGCGCTGCAAAACCCGGGAAAATCATGCAACGCATCGGTCGCGGACCGGTTTGGCTAACGGCAGTTAACCGGATTTCCGCTTCTCGGTTTACGCCGATGCAAACGCCCGCTCCTACCCTGCGTCGAGGTCCCAACAAACATTCCGTGCAATGGCCAACAGCATCTGGACGATCGAAGAATTCACCTGCACCGGTTGCAGCATGAACTACACCGCGACCCGGGAGGAGCACACCGAGGCGCATGTCGGCCACTTCAAGTGCAGCATCTGCAGCAGCGTGGTGCACAGCTGGTCCGGCAAGCACCACTTTTTCGGCTGGCAGGCGGTGAAGACGAAGCCGCCGGTGTTCGGCCGACGCTGGGCCGGCGTGGAGTGGTAGGCTGAAGCGACGGTCTTGATGCCGTAGCCCGGATGGAGCGAAGCGAAATCCGGGTGCTGCGTGAGTAGCCGAGGCCGGCCCCGGATTACGCTTCGCTCCCACCGGGCTGCCCATCGTCATTGCAAGCGCAGCGATGCAAGAGCGCGACCACTCAAGCACGGCGCTTGCGGCGACCGCGCCGCAGGCAACGCCCGCTCCAATGCCGGCGTCATTGCGGTCTGCGCGAATGATGGCTTCTGCCCGTCTGCGGCGCGAGCTAGACTTGCCTCCCCGCAATCGACCCCGGCAAGCAATGACCGCAGCTTTCGTTCCCCAGATCGCCCTCTACCGCAACTGGCTTGCCGAACGGCGCGGCCTGTCCTTCGCCAGTTACGAGGAGATGCGGCAATGGTCGGTGCGCGATCTCGACGCTTTCTGGCGCAGCATCTGGGACTATTACGATCTGCAATCGCCAACGCCGTTCACGGCCGTTCTCGCCGAGCGAAAGATGCCGGGAGCGGTCTGGTTTCCGGGCGCCCAGGTGAATTACGCGCGGCAGGTGTTCCGTCATGTGGACGCGGCCGACGCCGCCGGCCTGCCCGCGATCGTCAGCAGCGGTGAAGACGGCAAGCTCAGACAGACCAGCTGGCCGGAGCTGCGTCGCAAGGCGGCTGCGCTCGCGCTGCATCTGATCGAGCAAGGCGTCAGGCCAGGCGACCGCGTTGCGGCCTATCTGCCCAACATTCCCGAGACCATCATCGGTTTTCTCGCCAGCGCCAGCATCGGCGCGGTCTGGAGCGTCTGCGCGCCCGACATGGCCGCCCCCGCCGTGATCGACCGCTTCAAGCAGATCGAGCCGAAAGTGCTGATCGCCTGCGACGCCGTTACCTATGCGGGCCGGCAGCACGACCGGCGCGATGTCGTCGCCGAGCTGCGCCGATCGCTACCGACCGTCGCGCATGTCATCCTGCACAGCGCCGCTGACGCGGTCGCCGCACCAGATGCCCTGCTCTCCGACATCGCTGTGAGAACCGGCGCCGCCATCGACGCGTTCGAGCCGATGTGGCTGCCGTTCGATCATCCGCTCTGGATCGTCTATTCCAGCGGCACCACCGGCCTGCCGAAACCGATCGTGCACGGCCATGGCGGCATCGTCATCGTGGTGCTGGCGCTGCTCGGCCTGCACAACGACATCGGCTGCTCCTATCACGAGAATTCTTTCGGCGAGCGCTATCACTGGTACTCGTCGACCGGCTGGATCATGTGGAACAGCCAGGTCGGCGGCCTGCTGAGCGGTACCACCTGCTGCATCTTCGACGGCAGTCCCGGCGGCGCCAAGGACAAGCCGGACTGGACCACGCTGTGGCGCTTCGTCGCGCAGTCGAAGGCGACCTTCTTCGGCGCGGGCGCGGCGTTCTTCGCCAATTGCGCCAAGGCCGAGATCGATCTGACCGCGGCCGGCGACCTCGCGCGGTTGCGCTGCCTCGGCTCGACCGGCTCGCCGCTCAGCGCCGACACGCAAGCCTGGTTCAACGCGCGCTTCGCGGCGCTGTCGAAGACCAACGGCAGCGAGGCGCAGGCCGATATCTGGTGGGCGAACATTTCCGGCGGTACCGACTTCGCCGGGGCCTTCATCGGCGGCAACCGCGAGCTGCCGCAGACGCCGGGCGCGATGCAGTGCCGCCTGCTGGGCGCTGCTGTCGAAGCCTTCAGCGAACAGGGCCGCGCGGTGATCGACGAGGTCGGCGAGCTCGTCTGCACCGAGCCGATGCCCTCGATGCCGCTCTACTTCTGGAACGACAAGGACGGCGCGCGCTATCGCAGCAGCTATTTCGAGACCTATCCGGACAATTTCGACGGCACGGGCCGCGGACCGGTGTGGCGGCACGGCGACTGGCTCAAGATCAACCTTGATGGATCCTGCATCATCTATGGCCGTAGCGACGCCACCATCAACCGTCACGGGCTGCGCATGGGCACGAGCGAGCTCTATTCCGCGATCGAAGCCCTGCCCGAGGTGCTCGACAGCCTCGTCGTGGACCTCGAATATCTCGGCCGCGACAGCTACATGCCGCTGTTCGTGGTGCTGCGCGAGGGCACCGCGTTCGACGCCGCGATGCAGGCCAAGATCAACAAGGCGATCGAGGCCGGCCTGTCCCGCCGCTTCCTGCCGAACGAAATCTTTGCGGTCGCCGAGATCCCGCGCACGCTGTCCGGCAAGAAGCAGGAGCTGCCGATCAAGAAGCTGCTGCTTGGCCAGCCCGTTGAGAAAGTCATCAACAAGGAGGCGATGGCCAATCCCGCCTGCCTCGACTGGTATCTCGCCTTCGCCCGCGACTATCTGGCGCGGACCGCGGCGTAAGGCGCGATCAGCCGCCGCCGAAATTCGAAGGATCGAGATTCCTGTTCTCCGACGGCGGGATCGGCGGGTAGCCCGGGAATTTGTACCAGCCGGGCGGCACCGGCGCGTCTTCAGGCAGACGGACGACGGCGTGGTGGCGCGGACGCGCATGGTGCGCCGGCGCGGCTGCCGCCTGCGCACACGCCGAGATCAAGAGAACCAGGGCCACGACACACCGCATTGAACGTACTCCGGACGTCCACCCGTCTTTCGATGTGTGCGGGAACCATTCACATCCCAATGGGCTGCAGGGTCACGATCGGTCACATCGGCGGCATTGCCGATGCCGGAGGCCGCCGGAGATCGCCCCAATTGCGCCAATAGCGTTTGGACTCCGTTCACCCATGGCAGCTAGATCAGGATGGATCCTCCGCGCCGAACAGCAAGCAATGGCCGACCTCAACGCCGTCCTCACCAGGCTCAACGACCGCCTCCTCCGCCTCGAGGGCGAGTTGTTCGTGCTGCGCTCGCTGGCCCGCGCGACGCTGACGGCGGGTGACGACCATGCCGAGCGCATGCGCAAGCTGGTCGAGGCGGCCAGGGTCGCGCTCGACGACGAGGCTCAGCGCCCCCTGGACAAGCCCACGCGAAAATATGTCGAGGCCGCAAGCGCCATGGTCGACGAACTGCTGGTCGAGCCGACCAAGGCCCGACCATTGTTCACGGTGATCGACGGCGGAAAGTCCTCTTAAGGCGTCCTAGCGCCCGTACATGCCCGGCACGCGTGCGCGGTTCGGATAGCACTGTCCGGCCGAATAATTGTAGTCGTAGCCGTCGGGACAGAGCCCGCCGCGGCGTCCGTAGTACTCGGGAGCTCCGTAGGCGCCGGGCGCCCGCGCACGGTTCGGATAGCAATTGCCGTTCGAGTAATTGTGGTCGTAACCGTCCGGACAGAGGCCACCGCGACGACCCCCGTAGTTCGGCTCGGGCCGGTTGTAGTAACCGGGGGCATGATAATCGTTGGGATAGCAGCGACCGTTCGAATGATTGAAATCATAGCCGTCCGGACATTGCCCGCCCGGGCCGCCCCTGAACTGAACCTGCTCGACCAGGGGTTCCGGCGATGCCGTCGGCACGCTTGCAATCGCAATCAGGCCGGCCAGCGCGAGTCCAATCATGATGTCTCCTCCAGTGTCGGGGACAAACCTAACAGGATTCGTGTCCCGCGAAACAACCGGCTCATTGGGGCACGACCGGGCTGAACCATGCATGAACCGGAATCGGGCTGCGACGACGCGTCGTACCTCAGTCCAGGCACGGCGCGGCGAGGCGCGCTAGAGCGCCGTGGAATTCACCGCCTTCAGCCTGCTGAGGCCCGCCTCGATAATCGCGATCTCCTCGTCGATCTTGTCGATCGGCAGGCTGAAATCGAAGCCGGACCTGCTCTCCAGATCGACCGCGAGCCGCTGCCTGTGCATCATGAGCTGGTCGAGGCCACGGCGGTTCTTCAGCCGCACATAGGCGTCCACGATCTGCTCAATTGCGCTCGGCATGAAAATCGGCCCCGTCGAAAAGGCCCGCGCGGCGCACCCACGCCGGCGGACATTTTCGGTGTCGCGGTACGCAATACAAATCCGCGACGGATTCGTCGATACGACAAGCTGGTTGAGAACGTATTACCGCCAGATGATTTCGCGATGCGCGGAATGAAAAAGCCGCTGGCGATGACGCCAGCGGCCAAAGCCGGGTTCGAAAACGGATCCGGATTGAAATGTGACCAGCCCCGGTGCGGCACGTTCTAGCCGCAAACCGGCGATCGCTTCTGTTAAAAATGAAACACAGGAACCGCGTGCGCGCACTTCCCGGCCAGCCGTGGCAGACCGGCAACGCTTAGTCCGTCACGCAGAAATAGGTCCGCGGCACCTTGCGATAGGCGCTGTATCGGTAGTGCGGCCGGTAGGCATAGCCGCGGTAGAGCGCCGGTGGCTCCTCCCCGTAATAGGCGCCGTCATAGAAATTGTGGATGGTCCCCTCGGCGCAGCGAAACGCATCCCAGGTCGGGCCGATAAACGGCGCCACGCCGATCTCCGGCGGCACCGCCGGATAAGGCCCGCCGGCGCGGGCCGGCGTGGCCGTGATCAGTGCGACGAGAAGGACAAACCACGCGTTGCGCATGTGCTCGCTCCCGGGACGGTGCAATGCGCATAAGGAAGCACTGCAACGGCTGGCCGCGCAATCGCAGAATTCGGGGTCCCTGCGCCCGGCGCATTGTTGATAACCGGTGCAAACGGCCCGTGGCTGGTGACACGGCGTCCGGACGTGTTATCGGGGGATGACGCAGTTGCGAGACGGATCGGACCCCCCATGCGCATTACCCTCGTCGGCTCCCGCCATTTCGGTGTGACCACCCTGAACATGCTCCGGGAGCACAGCGTCTCGATCGCACGGGTCGTGGTGGCTGACGCCGACGATCGCCTGGCCGCGGCGGCCAAGGCGGCCGGCATCGACGTCGTGGTGCAGGCCAATCCGAAGCTGGTGGTGGCCTCCGAGATCGCCCCCGACACCGACCTGATCATCACCGCGCACAGCCACGCCAGGATCGGCAAGGACGCGCTTGCCGCCGCCAAGCTCGGCGGGATCGGCTACCATCCCTCGCTGCTGCCGCGTCACCGCGGCAAGGCGGCGGTGGAATGGACCATCAAGGAGGGCGATCCGATCGCCGGCGGCACGATCTATCACCTTGCCGACCGCATGGACGCCGGCGCCATCGCTGCCCAGGACTGGTGCTTCGTCAAGAAGGGCGAGACCGCCCGTGACCTCTGGGAGCGCGCACTCGCCCCGCTCGGGCTCAAATTGCTGGCCGACGTGATCGATTACGCCAAGGTCCACAAGGCACTGCCGGCCAAGGTCCAGGACGAGCAGTTTGCGACCTCCGCACCGAGTCTCGCCTGACGTTTACCCTTAACGTGAAGTCGCGTTGATTCTGCTTCGAAAATCGGAGTCAAAAACGCAAATAAACCATTGTTTCCACTGGAACAATTTTCGATTTGGCATTGCAACAAATTTCCGTCACATTTGGCCCGAATAAGCGACAGCATATCGGACATATTCAAGGACGGAATTCATGCGTTTTGCCCGCATCGCGGCGTTCTGTGCCGCTTCAGTTTTCGCCGGCACCCTCGCCGCGCCCGCCTTCGCCCAGAGCCCCTATGACGGCAACTGGCAGGTCACCATCGTCACCAAGAGCGGCACCTGCGAGCCGACCGCAAGCTCCATGCTGACGGTTGCCGACGGCAAGATCACCGCGCCCGGCGCTAACGTTTCCGGCACCATCGGCAGCGGGGGACTTGTGAAAGTTTCGATCAATGGTGCATATGCCAACGGTCAACTCAACGGCAACGCCGGATCGGGGAAGTGGAATGGAGCATCTGCAGGCATACCGTGCAGCGGGCGGTGGGAAGCATCGCGCCAATAAACCAATCGAGGCTCGCGCCCGGAACCGGCGGCTGCTGATTGCGGCCGCCGTTTTGTTTGCGGCGGGGGTCGTCAACTCTGAAGGCAAGGCCCAGTCCGGCCCGTTTGCCCCCCTGGCCGGCACCTGGAACGGCAGCGGTACCGTCACACTCGACGACGGCTCGACCGAACGCATCCGCTGCCGGGCCAAATACGCCCCGATCGGCCCGACCATGGAGATGTCGCTGACCTGCGCCAGCGACGCCTACAAGTTCAACCTCGGCGCCAACGTGAGGTCCGAAGGCGGAGCCATCGCCGGCAGCTGGTCCGAGGCCAGCCGCAACATCTCGGGATCGCTGCAGGGCCGCGGCGCCGGCGGCAATTACGAGCTGGTCGCCTCGACCGCCGGCTTCAACGCCAACATCTCGTTGAAGACGTCGGGCAACAAGCAAAACGTCTCGATGCGCGCGGACAGTCAGTTCCGCGGCGCCAACATCTCGCTGTCGAAGTAAGACGCCAGCATCTCGACCCGACCATCGGCCCGGCGCCCCTCGCCGGGCCTTTTTCATGCGCCGGGCACGAACGCCGTGACCTCGATCTCGACCTTGGCGCGCTCGTCGACGAGCCCGCCGATGTAGAGCAGCGTCGAGGGCGGGAAATTGCGCCCCAGCGTCTCCTTCCAGGCTGCGCCGATTCCGGCACCCGCGGCCTCATATTCACTGCGGCTGGTCAGGTACCAGGTTAGACGGACGATGTGCTCCGGCCCTGCGCCGGCTTCCCCCAGAAGCTTGATGATCCGCTTCAGGGCAGTCGCAACCTGCGCGGCCATGTCGGGGGCGTAATTGCCGGTCTCGTCGCCGCCGGTCTGCCCCGCCAGCACCACCCAGCGGCCCGGCCCCTCGGCCACGACACCATGGGA
>Ga0102590_1000211_pt1 | contig 153771 bp, 154 predicted proteins | sample AraplaMF_Col_mMF_FD_76859 | JGI IMG/M metagenome (GOLD analysis project Ga0102590, IMG submission 76859) | Arabidopsis root microbial communities from the University of North Carolina, USA - plate scrape MF_Col_mMF | ecosystem: Host-associated > Plants > Roots > Endosphere | place: USA...
CGGCCCGCATGTGGAATTCGAGGACGGCCTGAAGAAGAAGGTTGCCGCCGCAGGGCTTGCCGATCGCATACTGTTCGTCGGTGAGCACACCGATATCAACGAATGGTACCGCGGCCTCGACCTGTTCATCGCGCCGCAGCGCTGGGAAGGTTTCGGGCTGACCCCGCTGGAAGCCATGGCGACCGCGGTTCCCGTGATCGCCACCGATGTCGGCGCGTTTCCGGAACTGCTGGTGACCGGCGATGAAGAGACCGGCCTGATCATCGCCCGCGACAGCGTTGATGCGATGGCCAATGCCGCTGCGCTCCTCATGGATGACGAGCAGCGCCGCAAGGCGGCCTCCCACCGGGCCCGCACCCACGCGCTTGAAAACTTCAGCATCGAGGGCGAGGCAAAGCTGCTCGGCAATATCTACCGGATCACGGCTTCCGCTTGAACAGGTCGATATAGGCGCCTGCCACGGCCTCTTCCGAGAACTGGCCGACCAGCGTCGCCCTGCCCTTTTCTCCAAGGCTCGCCGCCAGCTGGCGGTCCGCGATCACCTGGTTGATGGCGCGCGCAAATCCTGCCGTGTCGTCGATATCGACGAGCAGGCCGTTTTCGCCGTCCTGCATGAACCAGGACGGGCCTTCCGAACGCGACGAAATTACCGGCTTGCTCTGTGCCCAGGCTTCGAAAATCACGTTGCCGAGCGGCTCGTGGCTGGACGGCATGATGAACATGTCGGCGGCGGCGACATAGGGCCGCGCATCCTTCTGCCAGCCGAGGAACCGCACCCGGTTCTCGAGCTTGTGCTCGCGCACCACCGCCTCCAGTGCCTCCTGCTCCTCGCCCTCGCCGGCGATCCACAGATAGGCTTCGGGCACGGCCGTCATCGCCTCGATCAGCAGATGGATCCGCTTGCGCTTGACGAAGCGCGCCATGGTCATGACCAGCGGCACGCCTTCCGGCGTATTGGCAATCGAGCGGGAGACGGGCGCCACCACCGATGTATCGGTGAAGTTGGAGATCACCTCGACGCCGCGGGTCCAGCCGAGATTGTTGCGCACGTGGTCGGCAATGCCCGGCGTGTTGCAGACGAGAATGTCGGAATTCTTGAAATAACCGAGATGGGTCGGGTAGTCGCCGAGGCGGGAAAGCTTGATACCGCCCTTATAGTCCGGCATCAGGCGGGCGCCACGGGTGGACCAGGAAATGATCGCGTCGGCCTTGTCACGCTTTGCGATGGAGAGCACCTTCATCGGCAACAGGATGCGATCGATCGACAGGTTGCGGAAATTGCTCTCGATCACCTTGGCATGGGCCTCGACATCCGGCTTCCAGCGGCGGTTCCAGCGCATCACGACCGTCTGCTCGACGCCGCGGCGATCGAGAGCCCCGACCAGATGCACGAAGAACTTCTCCGCCCCGCCGTCCTTGCCGAAAATATACTGATGAACCCGCATAAATCGTCGTCCTGCCGTTTTCTTTACGCCGCTGTATACCGAAATCGGCATCCGAAGGAAGCACCGCCGACCTGTTACGGTTGAAAAACCTGCGCAAATGCGACGAAAACGGTTGCCTTAAATGCGGGACCTGTTCCGGATACGGCACCACACCTCCCGGCAGTTGCACGAACGATGTTATCGGGCCGGAACGAGCTTGTTCCAAAAACCACCCGGCCACGATATAGCAACGTTCGAAAAGGTTCGACCATCACAAGTCTACCGGCGCCGAGAGCGGCCAGGGCGAGCGAAACGCCGCCGCGCCTCCTTGCCGGAAAAGGAAAAAATGCAATCGCTTGAGACCTATGTCATCAATCTGGATGGCAGCAATGACCGCCTGCAGACCATCAGCGACCGGCTTTCAGCCTTCGGCGTCCCCTTCGAACGGATTTCCGCCGTCGACGGCCGTAAGTTCGATCTTGCGACGATCCCGGACTATGACGCGGAGCGCGCCGAGAGCTACATGGGCCGCACGCTGGTCGGCGGCGAAATCGGCTGTTACCGCAGCCACCTGAAGGTCGCCGAACATTTTTTGAAGTCCGACGCCCGTTACGCGCTGGTGCTGGAAGACGACGCCCTGCCGCTCTGCAATCCGGTCGAACTGCTTCAAGCCGCCCTCCCCGATCTCGAAAAAGCCGATCCACACTGGCGGCTGATCAATATCGGCAACAACAAGCTGAAGATCGCCACCCCGCTTTCCCGCTACGAGATCGGCGGCCATGACTGCGAGCTGGTGGCTGCCCACTATTTCCCGATGACCACAAGCGCCATCGTCTGGTCGCGCGAAGGCGCCCGGCTGTTCATCGAGGAACACAAAAAGATGTTCGCCCCCGTCGACAACTATTTCCGCCATTGGCTGACCCGCACCGGCCACGGTTATTCCTTCTGGCCCTCGCCCGTCACCACGACGGATGCGGCAAGCGAAATCCTCACAAGCTCCGGCCGCGCCAGAAAAACCAACAAGCGGAAATGGTTCTACGCGCTTGCCAAGCAGCGGCGCCTGATGGAGGACAAGCTGATCGCCTTCATTCAAAAGAAGCGGTTTCGCCCTGCCGGGAGCAAGTGACGAAACGCCCGCCGCAACGGGGCGCTTCAGATCTCGACCAGCCCCAGCTGCTTCACCTGCCGGATGGTCAGCATGGTGCGCACCGTGTCCACATGCTGGTCGGCGGTCAGCACCTCGATGACGAAATCCTGAAAAACCGTGAGGTTCTGGGCGGCGCAGCGCAGCAGGAAATCGCTGTCCCCGTTGACCATCCAGGCTTCGCGCACCATCGGCCATTGCTGGACCTTGGAAGCGAAGGCCTTCAAGTCCGCGTCCGACTGCCGCTTCAGCCCGACCATGCAGAACGCGACGAGATCGACGCCGAGTTTCGGGGCGTTGAGAAGCGCGTGATACCCCTCGATGATGCCGGCTTCTTCGAGCTTGCGGACCCGGCGCAGGCAGGGCGGCGCCGAAATGCCGACACGTTCGGCGAGCTCGACATTGGTCATGCGCCCGTCGCGCTGCAATTCCTTCAGGATTTTTAGGTCGATGGCGTCAAGATCGGCGCGAAGCACGGAAGTCCCCTTCATTCTGCTGTGCTTTTATCGCAAGAGGAATTTTAAGCAAGAATATGTCGCCAGACTGCTCTAAGGGGCCTCCCGTGCCAACTGATCTGTTGTTAGTGCAAGGCTGCCCTTGCATTGCTGCATGGATCACTCTTACATGGCGCTTCTAAAGCGGCAGACCGGACATCGACCACCTATATGAGGGGCAACGAAACGTCGACCGGTCTTTGAAAGGAAATTGTCCATGTCCTCCCGTCACACCGAGGTCCTGATCATCGGCTCCGGCCCGGCTGGCTACACGGCCGCTATCTATGCGGCGCGCGCGATGCTGAAACCGGTGCTGATCGCCGGCATGGAACAGGGTGGCCAGCTGATGATCACCACGGATGTCGAGAATTATCCGGGCTTCGGCGATCCCATCCAGGGTCCCTGGCTGATGGAGCAGATGCTGAAACAGGCGACCCATGTGGGCGCCGAGATCGTCAACGACCTCGTCACCGAAGTCGAGCTCAACCATCGCCCGTTCACCGTGCGCACCGATTCCGGCCAGGTCTGGACCGCCGAGACGATCATCATCTCGACCGGCGCCAAGGCAAAATGGCTCGGCATCGAGAGCGAGCAGCATTTCCAGGGTTTTGGCGTCTCCGCCTGCGCCACCTGCGACGGCTTCTTCTATCGCAACAAGGACGTGATCGTGGTCGGCGGCGGCAATTCCGCCGTAGAGGAAGCGCTCTACCTGTCGAACATCGCCAAGTCGGTCACGGTCGTGCATCGCCGCGATAGCTTCCGTTCGGAAAAGATCCTCCAGGAGCGCCTCTTCCAGCGCCCCAATGTCAGCGTGTTGTGGAACACCGAGATCGCCGAGATCACCGGCAAGCCGGCCAAGGCGCCGATGCCGCCGTCGGTCGAAGGCGTCAAGCTGCGCAACACCCAGACCGGCGTGGTCACCGACTTCCCGATCCACGGCGTCTTCGTGGCGATCGGCCATGCGCCGGCGACCGAACTCTTCAAGGGCAAATTGAAGATGAAGCCGAACGGCTATCTGTGGACGGCGCCCGATTCGACCGCGACCGACGTGCCCGGTGTGTTCGCCGCCGGCGACGTGACGGACGATACTTTCCGCCAGGCCATCACCGCCGCCGGCATGGGCTGCATGGCAGCGCTCGAGGCCGAACGTTACCTCTCCGGCATCCAGCCGGTTGCCATAGCCGCGGAGTGACGTTCAACGATGGGTGTGCCGCTCGACTGGGATAAACTGCGCATTTTCCACGCGGCGGCGGAGGCAGGGTCCTTCACCCATGCGGCCGACAAGCTGCACCTGTCCCAGTCGGCGATCAGCCGGCAGGTCAGCGCGCTGGAACAGGATGTCGGGGTAAAACTCTTCCATCGCCACGCGCGCGGCCTCATCCTCACCGAACAGGGCGAACTCCTCTATCGCACCGCCCACGACGTGCTGCTGAAGCTCGAGACGGTGAAGATGCAGCTCACCGAGACGACCGAAAAACCGTCCGGAAAGCTGCGCGTCACCACCACCGTCGGCCTCGGCCAGGGCTGGCTGACGGACAAGGTGCAGGAATTCCTGCAGCTCTACCCGGAAATGTCGATCCAGCTGATCCTCGACAACGAGGAAGTGGACGTCAACATGCGCCATGCCGATTGCGCCATCCGGCTTCGCCAGCCGGTGCAATCCGATCTCATCCAGCGCAAGCTCTTCACCGTGCACATGCACGTCTATGCGGCCCCCTCCTATATCAACCGGCACGGCGAGCCGCAGTCGATCGAGGATCTCGACAACCACCGCATCATCACCTTCGGTGAACCGGCACCCAACTATCTGCTGGACGTCAACTGGCTGGAATATGCCGGCCGTTCATCGGACAACACCCGCACGCCGCATCTGCAGATCAACAGCCAGACCTCGATCAAGCGCGCCTGCCTGCTGGGAATCGGCATAGCCTGCCTGCCGGATTATATCGTCGGCCGCGACCCGGGACTGATTCAGCTGGCGATCAACGCCGACATCCCCTCGTTCGACACCTATTTCTGCTATCCGGATGAAATGAAGAACGCCGCGAAGCTGAAAGTCTTCCGCGATTTCGTGGTCGGCAAGGCCCGCAACTGGAACTTCTGAAGGATCCCTGCGGACCGCCTGTGGTCGGGCGATGCCCCGGAAAGCAAGGGCTTTGTAGAGTTCTGCGGCCGCCTGATATGTAGCCATTGAACGCATAAAAACAAAGCGTTGCAGCCTTTGCATGGCTGGCCTGCACAAAAGGCTATTGTTCACTGCACAAAAAACCACCATATCGCACATAGCTGATGCACATGGCGGCTTTTCCTCCCAGTTCCGCCGCAGCAGCTGTTCCCCTCTGGAGGTTTTTTGACCTTCACACTTATAGGGCCCTGGAGCAATCCAGTGGCCCTCTTTTTTTTGCCCCGATATATTCCGAACCGGCATGGGATCGTCCAGCTCGTTTCACCTGTCAAAATCCCGGTCGAAACTTCCGCTCAATATCCTGTCCGCACCCTTGTCCTGGGCAAACCATCTCCCCATATTGAGATCAGCCGGCGCGCTTCGACGACGTCCCTGTTGTTTGCGCTGGCTGTTCCCCTCTGGAGGTTTTAACCTTCACAATTATTGGGCCTCGGAGCGATCCGGCGGCCCATTTTTTTACGATCCTTCGTTTCTCTGCAAACCGCTTCCTTTAAATCGGCGCCAGACGATCTATATATCGATAAACTCCGATATGGATCCCGACGATGGACAAGACGGAAATTCTCAAAGCGCTGGCCCATCCGGCCCGGGTCGAATTCCTGGAATGGATGAAGGAGCCGGAACGCCATTTCTCCGATCAGGCGCACCCGCTCGCAATGGGCATCTGCGCCAGCCAGTTCGAAAAACGCTGCGGCCTCTCCCAATCCACGGTCTCGGCGCATCTTTCGACGCTCGAAAAAGCCGGCCTGGTCAAGATCGACCGCGTCGGCCAATGGGCATTCTACCACCGCGATGAACACAATATCGCGGCCTTCCTCGAAGAGCTCCGATCAACCCTTTGATCGGACCCGCCTCCTCCCAACCGCATAAGGAATTTCCGATGGCCAGCATTTTTGATCCGATCAGGTTCGGTGATATCGAACTTTCGAACCGCGTCGTCATGGCTCCCCTGACGCGCAACCGTTCGCCGAAAGCGATCCCCAACGACCTCAACGTCACCTATTACGAACAACGCGCCACCGCCGGCCTGATCGTTACCGAAGGCACCCCGATCACCCAGCAGGGCCAGGGTTATGCGGATGTACCGGGTCTCTACCTGCCGCAGGCGATCGAAGGCTGGAAGAAGGTGACCGAAGCCGTTCATCGCAGGGGCGGCAAGATCGTCACCCAGATCTGGCATGTCGGCCGCGTCTCGCATGTCTCGCTGCAGCCGAACGGCGGCGCTCCGGTTGCTCCCTCGGCCATTCCCGCCGGCGGCAAGACCTACATCATCAATCCGGACGGCAGCGGCGCCTTTGTCGATACGTCCGCTCCCCGCGCGCTGGAACGTTCTGAAATCCCCGGCATCGTCGCCGATTTCGCCAAAGGCGCCCGCGCCGCGATCGACGCCGGCTTCGATGGTATCGAAATCCACGGCGCCAACGGCTACCTGATCGACCAGTTCCTGAAGTCGGGCGCCAACCAGCGCACTGACGAATACGGTGGTTCGATCGAAAACCGCGCCCGCTTCGTGCTCGAAGTCGTCGATGCGGTGACCAGGGAAATCGGCGCCGGCCGCGTCGGCATCCGCCTGTCGCCGGTGACGCCCGCAAACGGCGTCAGCGATCCGAACCCGCAGGCCGTCTTCAACTATGTCGTCGAACAGCTCGGCCCCCGCGGCCTCTCCTTCATCCACGTCGTCGAGGGTGCGACCGGCGGCGACCGCGCCTTCTTCCAGGGCGACAAGCCCTTCGACTACCAGGAACTGAAGGACATTTACCGCAAGGCAGGCGGCACCGGCGGCTGGCTGGTCAACAACGGCTACGATCGCGAAAGCGCCGGCAAGGCCGTGGAAAGCGGTTATGCCGACGCCGTCGCCTTCGGCAAGCTCTTCCTCGCCAACCCGGACCTCGTCCAGCGCTTCCGGGACGACGCACCGCTCAACGAAGCCGACAAGTCCACGTTCTACGGCGGCGGCGCCAGGGGCTATACCGACTACCCGGCGCTCGAAGCAGTCGCCTGATGAATATCGGAAAAGGCCGCCCAAAAGCGGCCTTTTCCTTTTGAGGATATTGTTCAGGCCATAACACTCCCGGCTCCGGAGCCTTGATCGATTTCCGCTCGATGCAGCCGAGATCGGCAAGCGTGACCCGCACCGCCTCGTCGATCGATGTCGAAGGTTCTTCACCGAGAAAGGCGAGCAGCTTGTCATTCCCCATCCGCACCGGCACTTTCCAGAGATAGCGCATCTCGCCGAGCTCGCGGAAGATCGGCACGAAGGGCGATCCGAGCGTGAGCAGCCACCAGGGAAACGCTTTGACCTTCGGCTTCTGTCCGGCGACCCGGGCGATCGCCGTAATCATCTCGCTGCCGTCCCGGTCCCAGAAGCCACGCATCTGGAAGCGGGCGAAGCGGGGCAGCTCGGCCTCCCGGTCGATAAGCCGCAGCATGGTTTCGGCCACATCGGGCAGATAGGCCCATTGGTGCCCGACACCCCTGGCATTCGGGCGGCTGACCGACTTGATCGGTTTGCCAGGCTTCACCAGGCCCTGCGCGAACCAGCTATTGGCCGCGCCCGGGCCGAAATAGTCGCCTGCCCGCACGATCAGCACCGGTACACCCTCTTTCGATGCGGCCTCCAGCCGCCGCTCCAGCTCCACCCGGATCGCGCCCTTGCGGGTTACCGGGTTCTGCGGGCTCTCTTCAGTGATCTCGGGAAAGACATCCGGCCCGTAATTATAGACCGTCCCGGGCAGCAGGATGCGGGCGCCGACGGCATGGGCGGCTGCGATCGTATTGTCCAGCATCGGCAGGACCAGCTTTTCCCAATCCTTGTAACCCGGCGGATTGACCGCGTGGACGACCAGCTTCGCATCCTGCGAGGCACGGCGAACGTCGGCGGCATTCATCGCATCACCCTGGAGCCAGTGGAAGCGCGGCTCGCGTTTCGCCGCCTCCCCGGCCTTGCGATTGAGCGCCCGGACGGTCCAGCCGCGGGCAGCGAGGCCGCGTGCCACATGGCCGCCGATCCCGCCGGTAGCGCCGAGAACGAGGGCAATCGGTTTCGCATTCGAGGTGTCGGTCATGGCGATACTCCTTGGGTTGTCCCGGTTCTTCGTCGAACCGTCGGCTGGAATATCGCTCTATCGGATGGTATACGGAATTAGCGAAAAATGACGAGTATCCATACATAAATGAATGACATAAGCTGGGATTTCTACCGCACCTTCCTTGCCGTCCTGCAGCTCGGCTCGCTCTCGGCCGCCGCGCGCCAACTCGGCCTGACCCAGCCCACCGTCGGTCGCCATATCGATTCGCTGGAAGAGGCGGTGGGCTACCAGCTCTTCACCCGCTCGCAGCAAGGCCTCCTGCCGACAGAACCGGCGCTGGCGATGAAACCCTATGCGGAAAACCTCGCCATGACCGCCGCCGCCATGCAGCGGGTGGCATCGGGCGAAATCGGCGCGATCAAGGGAACGGTAAGGATCAGCGCCAGCGAGGTGATCGGCGTCGAAGTCCTGCCGCCGATCCTCGCCTGCCTGCAGGACGAGCATCCCGGCCTGGAACTCGAATTGTCCTTGTCGGATTCTCTGGAGGATCTTTTGAAGCGTGAATCGGATATCGCGGTGCGCATGGCCAGTCCGGCACAGGATGCGCTTGTCGCCCGCCATATCGGCGGGATCCCTCTCGGGCTTTTTGCCCATCGCCGCTATCTGGATCGGCATGGAGTTCCGCAAAGCGCGCAAGATCTGGCGACGCACCGGCTGATCGGCTTCGACCGGCGCACCGCCTTCGTGCGCGCTGCCGCGGACCGTATCCGCGTCGCGGCCCCGGCCTTCCCTGACCTCGATCATATCCGCTGGAGTTACCGCACGGACAACAATCTCGCGCAACTTGCGGCGATCCGCGGCGGCGTCGGTATCGGCATCTGCCAGGCCGGTCTCGCCAAGCGCAACGCGGATCTGGTCCGGGTGCTGCCCGAGGTTTTCGAACTGCCGCTCGATACCTGGGTCGCCATGCATGAAAACCTGAAGTCGTCACCCCGCTGGCGGGTCACTTTCGACGCACTCGTCAAAGGCCTGCTGGATTATGTCCGCGACTGACGTTCAGTGGGTGGTCGACCCTTCGTCGCCGTCCATGACCTCGGCCTCGGGCCGGTCGCCACCGTCGCTGTATTCACTGTGCCAGATGCCTTTTTCATCCTGCCAGCTGATCTCTTCCGCCTCTCCGCCGACCTGCTGTTCGGCCGCGACGATGCGGGCCGCCTGCAAGGCGTCGGAATGGCTGGGAAAGGTTTCAGAATAGACGTCGCCCTGGCGATAGGCCCAGCCGCCGTCATGCGGCACGACTTTATAGGTAACCTTGGTCATACTCCCTCCTGTCTTTCATGGCTGCCTCGATCCATTTGGATCTTTGTCCTGTCGCGGCATCGGTGTGAAAAATCGAAAAAGGTGCCACGAGGTTCCAAGCCACATCGCAAATCACGCCGCAAAGTATGTCATCAAAGGCGCAGGACCGCAAATCCTTGAGGCGAAAAGGGAACCATGCTTGATGCCGCAGGTTGCCGCGTTAGATTAGCGCCGGGTGCAAGGTCAGGAGTGGAACGTGGGTTTGTTGTCCCTGCTGAGGCAGGAAAGATTTCTCGTCGTCGCGCTGGCCTCGGGCGTTGTCGCCTATTCCGTCGAGCACGCCGTACTCGAAGCCGGCAAGACGGCTTCGCTGATCGCGGCCGCCGCCCTGATCGGCATCATCATCCTCGCCTCGACCCGGGTCGCCCATCATGCCGAAATGCTGGCCCACAAGGTCGGCGATCCCTATGGCACGATGATCCTGACGCTGTCTGCGGTGGCGGTCGAAGTGCTGATCCTTGCCATCATGATGGGCAATACCAGTTCCCCGACCCTGGTGCGCGACACGATCTATGCGGCCGTGATGCTCGATATCAACGGCATCCTCGGGCTCGCCGCCCTGCTCGGCGGCCTGCGCCATGGCGAGCAGCCCTATAACGACGATTCCAGCCGCACCTACAGCGTGATGATCCTGACGGCCATGGGCATTTCCATGATCGTCCCGGAATTCATCCCAGGCGACCGCTGGCACTACTATTCCGCCTTCACGATCTGCGCGATGATCGCGCTCTACGCGGTGTTCCTGAAAATGCAGGTCGGTCCGCACAGCTATTTCTTCAGTTACACCTATCCCCGCACCGTCAAGCCGGCCACCGGCACCCAAACGCCGCAGAACGAGGCCGGGACGGAATCCGCCGCGATCTCCATCGGCATCATTCTGGCCGGCGTGCTGATCATCGGCTTCCTCGCGGAGTTCATGTCCACGCTCATGAATGCCGGGCTGGAGGGCAGCGGCGCACCACTGACGCTGATGGCGGTCGTGGTCGCGGCGATTTCCGCAGCCCCCGAAATCCTGACCGCCCTGCGCGCGGCTCTGCGCAACCGCATGCAGTCCGTCGTCAACATCGCCATGGGCGCTTCGCTCTCGACCGTCATCCTGACCGTCCCCGTCATGGAAGGCATCGCCCTCTACAGCGGCCAACCCTTCATCATGGCCATGACGCCGGTGCAGACCGTCATGGTCGCGATCACCCTCGTTGTCGCGGCTATCAACCTCAATGACGGCCAGACCAACGCCATCGAGGGCATGACCCATTTCGTCCTCTTTGCGACCTTCGTGATGCTGACGGCCGTCGGCCTCTAGGCAAATCCGATTCCGCATCAAGGACTTGCAAGCGGGAACGGAATCGGATCGGGAAGAGGTTGAATCAATGTCTGAAATATGGTCGTGTCCGCGCGGCGAAGGCTGGTTTCGAACCGGCGTTCCGGAATTTGGCGCGGCCACCCTGTTGCGCATGAAGGAGATTTTGAGATGTCTACACCTCCCTACAGAGCCGACCACGTCGGTTCGCTGCTGCGTCCCGCTTCCATCAAGGACGCCCGCAAGAAATTTTACGAAGACAAGAACATTTCCGCCGAGGAATTGAAGGCCGTCGAAGACGAAGGCATCAAGGACCTGATCAAACTGCAGGAAAGCGTCGGCTTGAAGGTCGTGACCGATGGGGAAGCCCGCCGCCACTTCTGGCATTACGACTTCCTCGGCCTGCTCGACGGCATGGAATTCGTCACCCGCGAAGCCCACAAGGGTGTCACCTTCCACGGCGTCAAGCTGCCGCCGACCTTCCCGACCATCAACGGCAAGCTCGACTTCCCGGACGATCACCCGCATCTGGAACACTTCAAGTTCCTCGCCGCCAACACCAAGGTGACGCCGAAGATCTCCATCCCCGGCCCGAGCGTTGCGCATTACCGCACCGCCCGCGCCGACGTGACCTATCCGGAATACCAGGATCAGGAAGCGCTTTTCGCGGCCCTCGCCCGCACCTATGCCAAGGCCGTGCAGAAGTTCTACGACGCCGGCTGCCGCTATCTGCAGATGGACGACATCTATTTCGCCTATCTCGGCGACGAAAAGCAGCGCGCCATGAAGCGCGAGGAAGGTTACGATCCGGACTGGCTGATCCAGAAGTACGCCGAAACCATGCACGAAGCGATCAAGGACCGCCCGAAGGACATGCTGATCGGCATGCACATGTGCCGCGGCAACTTCCGCTCCACCTGGGCTGCCGAAGGCGGCTACGATGCGGCGGCCGACGCGATCTTCAACAAGACCGGCGTCGACATGTTCTTCATGGAATATGACACCGAGCGTTCCGGCGGCCTGCAGCCGCTCTCCCTGCTCCAGAAGGGTTCCAAGCAGCGCGTCTATCCGGGCTTCATCACCACCAAGACCGGTGAACTGGAAACGCTCGACAGCCTCCGTCGTCACTTCGACGAGGCCTCCAAATTCGTCGACATCGACCAGCTCGGCATCGCGCCGCAGTGCGGTTTCGCCTCGACAGAAGAAGGCAACTCGATCACCGAGGACGACCAGAAGCGCAAGCTTGAACTCGTCGTCAAGACCGCCGAAGCCATCTGGGGCACGGCCTGATCCATTCCCCGGCCGCAGCTATTGATTTAACTGCGGCCGGCCTCTTGAGAATTCCTGAACCCGCCCGACGTTCTCCTGACAGATAAACTCAAGGGAGACTGCAAGATGGGTGTATTCGACAAGATCAAGAACGCGATCTGGGGCGGCCATGCCGAAGCGGCAACTGCCGCCGAACCTCTGAAACCGGCCGCTCCGGTTTCCGCTTCCGCCGCCCCGGCGTCCAATCCGACGCCAATCCCTTCGGCGGCACCTGCAGCATCCGCCCCTACCTCATCCGGCCCTGTCGATATCACTCCGATACTCGACGCGGCCGTCAAGAAGAGCGGCCAGAAGCTCGACTGGCGCAAATCGATCGTCGATCTCATGAAGGCGCTCGACCTCGATTCCAGTCTTACGGCCCGCAAGGAACTCGCCGCCGAACTGCACTATAGCGGAGACACCAACGATTCCGCGACGATGAACGTCTGGCTCCACAAGGCGCTGATGAAGAAGCTCGCCGAAAACGGCGGCAAGGTGCCGGCCGAGCTTGCAGACTGAACAGCGGCTTATTGCGGCGGATCGACAGCGCCTCGTCGGCTGACCGGCCGCAGATTCCAAGGCCGGAAGCCCGCCTTTGCCGGCGGGCTTTTCATTGCCGGCGCGTCAATAAACTAATCTTGAACGGGCCGTGTTGGGTGCTTTGCCGATAAACGCCCTAGATGAGGGCCATCGCCGATACTCTTTCGCCGCATGCGGGAGTGTCGTTCCAGGCCTCGGCGGTCGATACCGCCGCATGTAAGGAGTCCACGATGACACGTCTCAGTCTTCTCCTGACCGGTTCTGTCCTGTCCGTCGCGCTGGCTGCCGCCCCCGTTCTTGCCCAAAGCGCCGGACGGCCCGCAGAAACCAAAGCCCCGAATGCCAGCAATCAGCAGCCGGCCTTCGCCAACCAGACCCGCGCCCCTCAGCCCGCAACCATGCCGAAGATCACGCAGGACGTCATTGCGGAAAACCTGCCGCATCTCTGGGCCATGGAATTCCTGCCCGACGGCCGCATGCTGGTGACCGCCAAGCAGGGCGCCATGCACATCATCTCGGAAGAAGGCGAAGCCGGGCCGAAGATCGAAGGTGTGCCGAAAGTACTCTCCGCCGGCCAGGGCGGCCTGCTCGACGTGGCTTTGGCTCCCGATTTCAAGACCAGCGGGATGATCTTCTTTTCCTTCTCCGAACAGCGAAACGACGGCAACGGCACCTCCGTCGCCTCGGCAAAGCTCGTGCCGGACGACCGCGGCGGCGGCAGGCTCGAAAACCTCAAAGTCATCTTCCGCCAGATGCCGAGCTATGACGGCAACAAGCATTTCGGCTCGCGCCTGGTGTTCGGCCCCAACAAGGAACTCTACGTGACCGTCGGCGAACGCTCCGATCCGCAGCCCCGCGTGCAGGCCCAGGATATATCGAGCGGCCTCGGCAAGGTTTTCCGCATCGACATGAACGGCAAGGCTCTGCCCGACAATCCCTTCGTCGACCGGCAGGGCGCCCGGCCGGAAATCTGGTCGCTCGGCCACCGCAACCTCCAGTCCGCCACGCTTGACGGCAAGGGCCGCCTCTGGACGGTCGAGCACGGCCCGCGCGGTGGCGACGAACTGAACCGTCCGGAGGCCGGCAAGAACTATGGCTGGCCGGAAGTCACCTACGGCATCGATTACAGCGGCCGGCCGATCGGCAAGGGCATCACCGCCATGAAGGAGACCGAGCAACCGGTCTACTTCTGGGACCCGGTCATCGCTCCATCGGGCATGGCCTATTATGACGGCGACGCCATCCCCGAATGGAAGAACTCCTTCCTGATCGGCGGCCTGGTCGCGCAAGGCATCGTGGTCGTCCATATGGATGGCGACAAGGTTGCCTATGAGGAACGCGTGCCGCTCGGCGCCCGTATCCGCGACGTCAAGGTCGGCCCCGACGGCGCGGTTTATGCGGTGACCGAACAGCGCGGCGGAGGGGAATCGACGATCGTGAAGCTGACGAGAAGCTGATGAACGCAAAAGCCCGCCGTCGCCGGCGGGCTCTGCTGATCGGGTCGGGCCGGCTTACTTGCAGTTGGCACAGAAACGCTGGATGCGCTTGCAGGCCTCTTCGAGCTGTTCTTCCGAAGCGGCATAGGAGATGCGGAAGTTAGGGCCGAGGCCGAAGGCCGAACCGTGGACGACGGCGACGCCTTCCGTTTCAAGAAGCTCGGTGACGAAATCCTCGTCGGTCTCCATCACCTTGCCGGACGGCGCGGTCTTGCCGATCAGGCCGGCGCAGGACGGGTAGACGTAGAAAGCGCCTTCCGGAGACGGGCAGACGATGCCCTTCGCCTGGTTGAGCATCGAGACCACCAGGTCGCGGCGGGCTTCGAAGATCTTCTTGTTGGCCGGGATGAAGTCCTGCGGACCGTTCAGCGCCTCGACAGATGCCCATTGGGCGATCGTGCAGGCGCCCGAGGTCTGCTGGCCCTGGATCATGTCCATCGCCTTGATCAGCTCGAGCGGGCCGGCCGCATAACCGATACGCCAGCCGGTCATCGCATAGGCCTTGGAAACGCCGTTCATCGTCAGCGTGCGGTTATAGAGCTTCGGCTCCACTTCAGCCGGGGAGACGAACTTGAAGTCGCCATAGGTCAGGTGCTCGTACATGTCGTCGGTCAGCACCCAGACGTGCTCGTGCTTGACGAGTACGTCCGTCAGAGCCTTCAGCTCGTCATGGGTATAGGCAGCGCCCGAGGGATTGGACGGCGAGTTGAACAGGAACCACTTGGTCTTCGGCGTGATCGCCTTTTCGAGATCGGCCGCGGTCACCTTGAAGTTGTTTTCCTGGCTCGCCTTGATGAAGACGGACGTGCCGCCGCAGATGGCAACCATCTCCGGATAGGAAACCCAGTAGGGCGCGGTGATGATCACTTCATCGCCCGGGTTCAGTGTCGCCATGAAGGCGTTGAAAAGAATCTGCTTTCCGCCGGTACCGACGATCGTCTGGGCCGGCGTGTAATCGAGATTGTTCTCGCGCTTGAACTTCCGGGCGATCGCCTCGCGAAGCTGCGGAATGCCGGAAACCGGCGGATATTTGGTCTCGCCGCGATTGATCGCGTCGATGGCGGCTTTCTTGATGTTTTCCGGCGTATCGAAATCCGGCTCGCCTGCGCCGAGCCCGATCACGTCGCGGCCCTTTGCTTTCAGGTCGCGGGCTTTCTGGGAAACGGCGATGGTGGCAGAGGGCTTTACGCGGGAAAGTGCGTCGGCAAGAAAGGCCATAATCTTCGTCCTGAAGAGCTGTTGAACAAGGCGGCATCGCGCGCCGAAAACCGCCCGTACGCTCTATGTCTAAACTGTGACGCCGTTTCAAGCACAAAGCTTGAATGTGAGCCATGAAAGAAGCTGATTAAAACCTTCGAAACCTTCTTTACAACCACGTAACCCTTGAATGCTACAACCAGGAGGGAGGGATAACGGAAACGACGGACACAGGCATGACGCCGAGAAGCATCTTCGCCAATCTGGTTCGCAGCGACAACGGGTCGTTCTCCACCATCTACGGCCCCTTCCTGCTGCAATCGGCCCTGCAGCCAATCTTTCGGTCGGCGCCTGACAGCGGCCTTGAGATAGAAGCCTTCGAAGGCCTGCTGCGCGCCTCCCGCGACGCCGAACCTGTCTCGCCGGCCGAGTTCTTTCCGCTCGTCTCCCCGGTCGACATGGCCGATGTCGACAGCATCCTGCGCACCATCCACATCCTCAACACTGGCCGGCTGAACCGCGCGCGCGCCCGGATTTTCGTCAAATTCCATCCCGGCCTCTTCCGCACGCCGCAGGAAATGCGTCAGGAAGTCGATCGCATCAAGGTCGCCAGCCACGAAGCCGGCCTCGCACCGGATCGCATCGTCTGCGAAATCTCCGAAAGATCGGGCGCGGCCGACGATATCGTCGTCGCCTTTACCGAACACATGCGGGCAGTCGGCTTCCGCATCGCCATCGACGATTACGGCGCGCGCGATTCCGATCTCGATCGGCTGAAGCGCATCAGGCCGGACTATGTGAAGTTCGAGGCCGCCTGGGTCCGCGACTTCCTCGACAATTCCGCCGGTTTGGCGCTGCTGCGCGTCATCGTCGGCCAGATGCTCGACGACGGTATCGAGCCGATCTTCGAAGGGCTCGAAGAAGTGTGGCAGGTGGATCTCTGCGAGGAACTCGGCGTGCCGTTGATGCAGGGCTATGCCCTTGCCAGGCCCGAACTCGCACCGACGACATTCAACGAGAGCTTTCCGGAAAACCTCGCCGACCTTGCGCCGCTCCACACGGGTCCTAGCGACATCACGCTGGGTGCCAGCAGGGCCGCCGCCGCGCCCCCTCCTCCGGTCCTCGTCAAGCCGGTATTCGCGAGACCTGCCCGCACCTTCGGCCGCCGGCAATCCGGCGGCGAATAAGGCGGCAAGCCAGGGCTTTTACGCAACGATCGACCGCCGCCGCGGGTCCTCAAGGACTCCGCGCAAGGTCCTCTGACCCGCCCCCAAAATACATGAGCGACGATTTTTTCTTTTCGCGCCATTTGCGCCAAAATGGCACAGAATAGGGTAAACAAAGCATTGCCAGCGATGAATTGGGTCGCGGAGGCGCGATGGAAAGGCGCAAACCCCGCATTTTCAGGCGTTCCGGCAATTTGCAATTTCTCATTGTGGCGATGGTTCAAAAAACTTTTTCTTGCCAATTTTCGATAAACACAGCACTCTGTGCAAGTTCGGGCAATTTACGAGCATGGGAAGACCTATAATGACGCGTTCCGAAGGCGCTAAGACTTCGGGCGATAGGCCGGGGGCGGAGATTTCAAAGCAATTCCTGCCGGTCATCGCGGTAAAGACAGGGACCCTTTCTTAAAGCTGCCTGCCGCCGCCCTTCGGGGCTACACTATGATGCTGTCCGCCGCTGAACACGGACAGAGAGAAAAGGACCTGCTGCATGGCCGAGACTGGCACTGTAAAATTCTTCAATACCGACAAGGGCTTCGGCTTTATCAAGCCTGACAATGGTGGCGCCGATATCTTTGTTCATATCTCTGCCGTACAGGCTTCCGGCCTGTCCGGATTGTCGGAAAACCAGAAAGTGAGCTTCGACACGGAACCGGATCGTCGCGGCAAAGGCCCCAAGGCCGTTAACCTGCAGATCGCCGGTTAAGCCTCTCCGGAGGCTTTCCATTTCGAGTTGAAGCCCGGCAGTGATGCCGGGTTTTTTTTAAATCGACGTATTTTTGGTCGAGCTATGTTGCGGCTCCGGCGCGCCAAGGCCGCGCAGGAACGGATTGGTGCGCCGTTCGTCGCCGATCCGGCTTCCCGGCCCATGGCCGCAGATGAACCCGACTTCGTCGCCAAGCGGCAGAACCTTGTCGCGGATCGAGGCGAGCAGCGTATCGTGATCCCCGCCCGGCAGGTCGGTGCGACCGATCGAACCGTTGAACAGCACGTCGCCGAGATGCGCGAAACCTTGCGCGCGGTTGTAGTAGATCACATGACCCGGCGCGTGGCCCGGGCAATGGAAGATCTCGAACACGTGGTCGCCGAACGAGACCGTGTCTCCTTCGTTGAGCCAGCGGTCCGGCACGACGTTGCGCGCCGCCATCTTGACCCCGAATTTTTCCGCCTGCGTCTCCAGCCGCTGCAGGAGCGGCAGGTCGGCCTCGTGTGGCCCGATCACCCGGATGCCCAGGGCCTCGCGCAATTCGTCGGCGCCGCCCGCGTGGTCGATATGCCCGTGCGTCAGCCATATTTCCGTAAGCGCAATACCGTTTTCCTCGACGACCTGCAGAATGGTCGGCACGTCGCCGCCCGGATCGACGACCACGCCCTGTTTGGTCTCGTCGTCGAAAAGGATGGTGCAGTTCTGCTGGAATGGCGTCACCGGAATGATACCGGCCTGTAACTTGCCCATGATGCCTCGGTCTCAAGCGAAAATATACGGCGGGGTATACCGCTAAACGGAAGGCATTTCAGCCGAAAAGATCAATTCGAGGCAAGGGTCGTGTTGTGCGCCTCGGCGGCAACCGGCGGCGAGAGGGACACGGTGGCGATCAGGAAGGCGGCAATCACGATCTTCAGCGCAAAAACCGTCACCAGAACACCTTTCAGCGGGTTTGCCGGGCTTGAGGTTTCCATCGTGATCGGCGGGAGTGCGGCAAAGGTCTGCGCGGTCGTCATCTGGGTCGTCATGGGCTCTCTCCGGTGCTTGTGGCGGGATCAATGGACTGGCGGGAGAAAGGTTCCCTGCCTTCTTTCGACCTGTTGCGCTCCCGCCACAGCATGCGGGTTCCAGCCACCTCCGGCGGAACCACCCGGACACGCCGGGGTTACCCCGCCAGTCAACATGAGGAGAAAATCCATGACGACTTGGTTGAAACGCCCGGATTTGAAGTGCCGGAACCTCACCTGGCTGGGCCTCGGCGCCGTCCTTTCGGCGCTCGCCCTGCCCGCCCAGGCGCAGATGACAACCACCACCGCTTCGGACATCATCGTCCGCTCCGGTCCCGGCCAGAATTATCCCGAAATCGGCCTTGCCACCCGCGGCAGCCCGGCCATGATGGATGGCTGTCTCGAGGGCAGCAAATGGTGCCGCATCGATGTCAACGGCATGCGCGGCTGGGTCTATGCGCAATACCTGACCATCCGCCACAACGGCGCGCCGGTCGCGGTCGAGCAGTATCGCACCCAGTATGAAGTCCCGACCGTGACCTACGAGACGACGGCAAGCATCGCTCCCCCGGCACCCGTGCCCGGCCAGGGCGATATTCTGCTTGGACCCGTCGGCGCCGTCGAAGCCGTAGAGCCGCCGGAAACCGTCATCGGCTATATCGAGGAGCACCCGGCCCAGCCGGTCTATGTCCGCAACGAAGTGGCGATCGGCGCGACGCTGCCGCCCGGCGTGGTGGTCCAGCAGGTGCCGGACTACGACTATGATTATGTGGTGGTCAACGACCGGCCCGTGCTCGTCGATCCGGGCACCCGTCGCATCGTCCACATCTACGATTGAACATTCCTCGGAAAGGGCGCCCCGGACGGCGCCCTTTCCCTCTGCGCTTGCCCCGCATCCGCCCTTCCCAACAAATGCTGTTGATTGTTCAGCCTGTTCGCGCTTTATGACGTGCGTCAGGTTACACTGTGAAATCAGCAAATAAGAGCTTCGGCCGAACGGCAAGCAGCCATAAGGGAAAGGAAACGCGAGTGTCGCGCGCATCGACGGGAAAAGCCGTCAAGAAGGTCCTGCCGGCCATGCCGGCAGTCGATGAAGCCCAGATCGACTTCGAGACCATCGAACTGCTTTTCTTCGCCTACCGTGATTTCGTGTCCGATCCGGACGCCATTCTCGCCAAGATCGGCATGGGCCGCGCCCACCACCGGGTCGTCTATTTCGTCAGCCGCCAGCCGGGCATGATGGTCACCGACCTTCTCGATACGCTGCAGATCACCAAGCAGAGCCTTGCGCGCGTCCTCAAGCAATTGATCGAATCGGGTTATATTCGCCAGATGGCCGGCGCCAAGGATCGCCGCCAGCGCAGGCTCTATCCGACGCTTGCCGGCCGGGAACTGGCGCTCGCCCTTTCCGAGCCGCAATCGCGCCGTATCGCTCGCGCCATGGAGGAACTGACCCCGGACACACGGGCCTCGGTCAAGGAATTCCTGCGCCACATGCGTGGCCGCGACGAAAGCATCGAGCCAATAGACAGCGATCTGGATTAAGCGGGACCCCCGAGATGACGACACTGCCCCCTTCCGATGATGCGCCCCATCTTCTCGTGGTCGACGACGATACCCGCATCCGCGGTCTCCTGAACCGTTACCTGATGGAACAGGGGTTTCGCGTCACCGTCGCGGGCGATGCGGCGGAAGCCCGCCGCAAGCTCGAAGGCCTGCATTTTGACCTCGTCATTCTGGACGTGATGATGCCGGGCGAATCCGGAATTTCGCTTACCCAGTCGCTCTACCAGAAGAAGACGGTTCCGGTGATCCTGCTGACGGCCCGCGCCGAATCGGAATCGCGCATCGCCGGCCTCGAAGCCGGCGCCGACGACTATTTGTCGAAACCCTTCGATCCGCGCGAACTGGTGCTGCGCATCAACAATATCCTGCGCCGCAGCACCTCGCCCGACACGCCGAAGATCGAGCAGATCATGTTCGGGCCATTTACCTTCTCGATCCCGCGCAAGGAATTGCGCAAGGCGGCCGAGACGATCCGGCTGACCGACCGCGAACAGGAGATCATGCTGCTGTTTGCCCTGCGCGCCGGCGACACCATTCCTCGCCACGAACTGATCGGTGACGACGCCGAAGTCGGCGAGCGTACGATCGACGTGCAGATCAATCGTTTGCGGCGTAAGATCGAGGAGGATCCGGCCAACCCCGTCTATCTCCAGACGGTGCGCGGCATCGGATACAGGCTGAGTATCGATTAGCCGGAGCAAACCGGCACAGGCTGAAGGCAGGATGGCACTTTTCGACCCCCTGAAGCGCGACATGGACCGGCTGACCCTGCCGGGCTGGCGGCCGATGACCCGGTGGCTGCGCCGCCGCCTGCCGACCGGCCTCTATACGCGCTCGCTTCTGATCGTCATCCTGCCGATGCTGCTGCTGCAGGGCGTCGTCGCCTCCGTCTTCATGGAGCGGCACTGGCGCATGGTGACCGAACGCCTGTCGGAAAGCACGGTGCGCGATATCGCCGGCATCATCGAGGTGATCCAGGCCTATCCGCAGGACAGCAATTATGACGCCATCGGCCGTATCGCCAGCGACGCGCTGAACCTCACCATCGCGGTCGAGGAAAACGGCCAGCTGCCGCCGCCCCGCTCCCGGCCCTTCTTCGAGATCCTCGACGATATCCTCGCCGACCAGATCACCCGACAGATCCAGATGCCGTTCTGGATCGACACGGTGGGCGACAGCCGGCTCGTCGAGATCCGCATCAAGTTCGACACGAGGGTGCTGCGCGTCTTCGTCCGCCGCGGTTCCACCTACGCCTCCAACACCCACATTTTCCTCGTCTGGATGATCGGCGCGGCCTTCGTTCTGGTCGTCATCTCCATCCTCTTCCTGCGCGGCCAGATCCGGCCGATCCTGACGCTGGCGAGCGCCGCCGAGAGTTTCGGCAAGGGCCAGAAGACCGATGGTTTTTCGCCGCGCGGCGCCGACGAGATCCGCCGCGCCGGCCTTGCCTTCATCCAGATGCGCGAACGCATCGAGCGGCAGATGGAACAGCGCACCGCCATGCTCGCCGGCATCAGCCACGATCTTCGAACCATCCTCACCCGCTTCAAGCTGCAGCTGGCGCTCGCCGGCAACAAGCCGGAACTTTCCGGCATGGGCCAGGACGTCGACGACATGCAGTCGATGCTGGAAGGATACCTCGCCTTCGCCAAGGGCGAGGCGGAGGAGGATTTCGGCGAATTGCGGCTGAGCGAACTGCTCGAAAAGCTGCGCTCGGAATTTACCCTGCACGGCAAGACCATGACCTACGAGATCGACGGCGAGGACGAGATCGCCGTTCGCCCCAACGCCTTCACACGGCTGGTCGGCAACCTCGTCGCCAACAGCGAACGCTACGCCAAATCGCTGCATGTCGATGCAAGGCACAGCGCCAAGTGGCTGACTCTGACCCTCGACGACGACGGTCCCGGCATCCCGGCCGCGTCGCGCGAGGATGTCTTCAAACCCTTCTACCGCCTTGACGAGGCCCGCAATCTCAATTCGTCCGGCACCGGGCTTGGCCTTGCGATCGCCCGGGATATCGCCCGTGCCCATGGCGGCAATGTCACGCTTGCCGACAGCCCCCGCGGCGGCCTGCGCGCCGTCGTGCGTGTGCCCGCCTGATCATCTTTCGAGGAACCGGTGCCGATCGACCTTTCCCAAATGTCCTGGCTGAACCCGCCGCCGGAAAGCCGCGAAGAGAATGGCAGGCTGATCGCCCGCTCCGGCTTTGAAACCGATTTCTGGCAGGGCACCTATTACGGCTTCCACCGCGACAGCGGTCACTTTCTCCACCAGACGCGGAACGGCGATTTCACCGCCGAAACTTCCTTCGCCGGCCGCTACGAAGCGCTCTACGACCAGGCCGGCCTGATGATCCGCCATGACGAAAAACACTGGGTGAAATGCGGCATCGAATTCACCGACGGCGCCCGCCATTTCAGCGTGGTGGTGACCAACGGCCATTCCGACTGGTCCGCCTTTCGCCTCACCGACGATTTCGAGGAAATCTCTGTCCGCGTCACCCGCATGGGCGACGCCCTCTTCGTCCAGTACCGCACCGATGTGCAGCCGGACTGGCACATGGCGCGGCTCGCTTATTTCCCGCCCGAACTCACCGAACTCTCCGTCGGCATGACCTTCTGCTCGCCGCAACGCGCCGGCTTCGAGGTCGAGTTCCGGTCGTTCGATCTGGGCGACGTCAAGAGCCGCGATATCCACTGACGACCTGCGCGGCGCATCAGCGCCGGTTACATCAGCTTGCGGCCGTTCGGCACCGGCTGTTCGACAGCGGCCAGCACGATCGCGCCGTTTTCGTCCTCGAAACCGAGGGTCAGCACTTCCGAGCGGAACGGGCCGATCTGCCGCGGCGGGAAATTGACGACGCCAAGCACCTGCCGGCCGAGAAGCGTCTCCGGCGTATAATGCACGGTGATCTGCGCCGACGACTTCCTGATGCCGATCTCCGGGCCGAAATCGATCTTAAGCTTGAAGGCCGGCTTTCGGGCTTCCGGAAAGGCCTCGACCTCGACAATCGTGCCGACGCGGATATCGACTCGTTCGAAGTCGCCGTAGGTGATCTCTTCAGCCATGGAATTCCACTCAGGCGCCGAGTTCTTCGGCTCTGTTGCGGGCAGCGGCGACCGCCTTGTCGAACAACGGTTGCATGCCGTCGTCCGCCATCAGAACCGCAAGCGCTGCGGCGGTCGTGCCGTTCGGCGAGGTGACGTTCTGGCGAAGCCTGGAAGCGTCGTCGGGCGACTGATGGAGGAGTTCCCCTGCCCCCGAGACGGTTTCGCGCGCAAGCCGCATGGCGAGATCAGCCGGCAGACCGGCTTTGCGGCCCGCTTCCGCCATGCACTCCACGAGATAGAAGACATAGGCCGGGCCGCTGCCAGAAACGGCAGTCACCGCATCGATATCCGCTTCGCTCGATACCCATTCCACCGGGCCGCTGACCTTCAGCAGCGATTGCACCGCTTCGCGCTGAGCCCCGGTGACCTTGGGATTGGCATAGGCGCCGGTCACGCCGCGGCCGATCATCGCTGGCGTGTTCGGCATGGCACGCACCATGGCGGCTTCGCCGAGATGCTTTTCGAGATAGGCGAGCGTCTTGCCGGCCGCGACCGACACGACCACGGTGCCGGAACCAACGACCGGCTTCAAGGGCGGCAGGACGGCGTCCATAAGCTGCGGCTTCACCGCAAGGAACAGGATATCTGCGGATGCACCTTGCGGCAGCACGGTGAGGTGTTGCGCGCCGGCCTCCGAGATCATCGTTTTCATGGCATCGGACGGCGACGGGTCGATGACGGTCACGGAGGCGCCGGGCACGCCCTTCTTCAGCCAGCCGGACAGCATGGCGCCGCCCATATTGCCGGCGCCGACCAGAATGATCGATCCCAACTGACCCAAGGCCATCAGCATTCGCCCACGGTTTCGAACAGAACGGCTTCCATGGCGGCTTTCGCCTCCATGCCCGACCATACGACAAACTGGAACGCCTGATAATAGGCCTCGCAGGCTTCGAGCGCGCTCGAAAGCAGCACTTCGACCTGCTGGTTGTTGGGCTCGGCGCCGCCGGCCAGAAGCAGCGACTGCCGGAAGATCACGACGTCTTCCTGGCGCCAGAGGTCGAAATGCCCCATCAGCACCTGGCCGTTGACATGGCTCAGCAGGCGGATGACTTCGTTGACGCGGGAATCGGGGATCTTGATATCGAAAGCGCAGGCCAGATGCAGCGCTTCGAACTCCTCCATCCAGGAGAAGGAAACATGGTAGTCCGTCCAGCGGCCTTCCACGGTCATGGCGATTTCATCCTCGCCCGACCGTTCGAACGTCCAGTCGTTCGAGGCAGCAACGAATTCGATCATGTCGACCGGATTCGACTGACGTTCGATTTCCATTTCCATAAGGCTCATGCGGCACCTTCTTGACCGGAATGAATGCGAATTCGTGCGGATAAAACGCCAAAACACGCGAACAATAACCGGGAACAACACTGTCGATGATCGTCCGACGCTGCCAGAATAACGCAGTCACCCTGTCTGGAGCTTACCAGGCCGTTTCGAATCATCCTTTAAAATCAGTGTACCTAGACGGAGTCCGGCTGCCAGCCCCTTCTGCGGTTTTTACAGGACCAAATCTCCAAACGCGTTCGCAGCGCAGATCAGAACGGAGTCATAACCGACTCTGGACACTCGGTTTTTTGACAGTGTCCACAGGGTGTCATTTTTTTGGAAGAAGCACTGGAAAACGATCAAGCACCTTCGCCCACGCCGACGGTTTTCCGGGCGCGGTTGGTTGGGAATGGGACAGGCGGAGGGATTTCGGTGGTATCGATGCCAATGCCCCTCACCTTCAAAGGAAGCAGCAGACGCCGTTGGCTGCGAAGCAGCCGGACAGCCGCACTATGGCCGTCGCCATCCTATGGTGTGGGCATCGCGCGTCCCCTGTGGAGAGAACGCACGACATCTGATGATCAATGAAAACCGCCACTGGCAGTCAATCGCTCTCCGGTTATCCAGCCGGCATCGTCGGAAGCCAGAAAGACCGCGATTTTGGCGATGTCATCGGGCTGACCGATACGCCCGAGCGGAGTCTGGGTCACAGCTTCGCGCTCGAAGTCAGAGCCGATAAACCCTGCGGTGTGCGTGCCCTCGGTCTCGACCATACCGGGGAGAATGGCGTTGACCCGGATTTTACGCGGACCCAACTCATTGGCAAGCACGCTGGTGATGGCATCTACCGCTCCCTTGGTACCGGTGTAGACCGACGAGGCAGGCGGAGCCAAACTGGTCACGACGGACGAGATATTGATGACGCTGCCGCCATCACCAAAGTGCTTGACCGCTGCTTGTGTCGCGAACAGGACGCCCAGAACGTTCACGTCGAACATTCGGCGATAATGCTCCTCGTCGATTTCTTCGATCGCGCCGAACGCGTAGATGCCTGAATTGTTGACCAGCACGTCGAGATGACCGAACTCGTTGACCGCAGCGTCGATCAATCCCCTTGCCTGTTCCGCCTTCGAAACATCGCCCTGTACGGCGATCGCCCTGCCACCGGCCGCGGTGATGGCCTGGACAACGGCGTCCGCTCCCGCCTGGCTCGAAGCGTAATTCACGACGACGGCCGCACCCTCGGCGGCGAGCGCCTTGGCAATGGCAGCGCCGATCCCCTTTGAGGCCCCGGTCACCACGGCCACTTTTCCTGCAAGTTTAGACATGATCGTTCCTTTTCAACCCGGAAACCGCCGGTATCGACGGTGCTGTTCCGTAGTTCGGAAATTCGGAACTGTTGATCTGTATTTCAAGTGCAACTATATAAAAGTTATGAGATCGCTCTTTCATCCAGCAATTGGGGATATAAAACCCGAGGCAATCCTCTACGCTCTTTCTGATCCGGAACGTGCGGCGATATTTGCGCAGATCGCAGGCGCCGGCTCGAGCGGAAACTGCGCTGCGCTTTCCAGTTTGGGCGAACGTGTCATCCCCAAATCATCGCTCTCTCAGCATGTCAAAGTTCTGCGCGAGGCCGGCCTTATCCGGTGCGAGCGCCGTGGCATCGAGATGAGCAACCATTCGCGTTGCTCGGAAGTGGATGCTCGCTTCCCCGGGCTTATCCTTGCCATTCTGACCGCCTACGGACGGCCTCCCGCGGCTGCAGATTGAAATCCGTCGTCGACGGCCACCATACAGCCGGAATTTGCGACTGCAGAGGGTTCCTGGACCTTCTAGGTCACCCATGCCGCATGGGGGCGGAACGGCACCATTGGCAATTGATGCTGCATAAGATTGGAAATAGGGCGCCGCCGCCCCACACCTCTCCCGCGTTGCGCGGGACACAACCCTCTTCCGCGGGCCGGGAGAGGGTCTATCGCGACGAATGAAATTACTGCGCCGAAAGCTTCGCTTCCAGTGCTTCGATCCGCGCCTTCAGCGCTTCGTTTTCATCCCGTGCGCGGGCGGCCATTTCGCGAACGGCCTCGAATTCCTCGCGCTTGACGATATCCATGCTGTTGAGGAACCGCTCGGCCTGGGCGTGGAATGCGGTTTCGACCTCCTTGCGCACGCCCTGGGCGGCGCCGGCGGCATCGGTCATCAGCCGCGCGAAATCGTCGAGAATGCGGTTCGTGCCGGTTGCCATGGTTTTGAACTCCCATATCGTCTGGCCGGCAATCCGGCCGGCGAATGTTCATGAGGATCAAGTAGGGCCTGCGCGGTCCGCTTGCAAGCATCATCCACCGTTAGCATCAGCACTCGCTTAGATTCATCTTGACCGCCGAATGCCGCAACGCCATGTTCCGCGAAATACCGTTAGGTGGGAACCCTGTAACTTGTACGAAGCGCTTCATCTTTTCGCTCTGATGCCGTTCCCGAACATCAATCCGGTGGCCTTTTCCATCGGCCCGCTCGCCATCCATTGGTATGGGCTCGCCTATGTCGCCGGCATCATGCTCGGCTGGTTTTATGCGCGCCGGCTGGCGGCGAACGCCTCGCTGTGGAGAAACGATCAGTCGCCTATAACCGCAGCCCAGCTCGACGATTTTCTCGTCTGGGTCGCGGCCGGCATCGTGCTTGGAGGCCGTATCGGCTACATCCTGTTCTACGATCTGGCGGCAGTGGCCGCAAACCCGATCCGCGCGATCGAGATCTGGAACGGCGGCATGTCCTTCCATGGCGGCTTCATCGGTGCGACGATCGCCATGATCATCTTCGCCCGCCGCAATGCCATTCCGGTCTGGAGCATGTTCGATACGGTCGCCGCGGTCGTGCCCTTCGGCCTGTTCTTCGGCCGCATCGCCAATTTCATCAACGGCGAACTGTGGGGACGCCTCAGCGACGCGCCCTGGGCGGTCGTCTTTCCGACCGGCGGGCCTTTCTCGCGCCACCCGAGCCAGCTCTACGAAGCCGGGCTCGAAGGCATCGTGCTCGTCCTCGTCCTTGCCCTGATGATCTTCCGTTTCAAGGCTCTGAAGATCCCGGGCACTATCGCCGGCACCTTCGTCGTGGGTTATGCGCTCTGCCGTATTTTCGTGGAATTCTTCCGCGAACCTGACGCACAGCTCGGATATCTGCTCGGCACGAGCTGGCTGACGATGGGCATGGTGTTGTCGCTGCCGATGATCGCTGCCGGCCTGTGGGCGATCGTCAGGGCCCGCGCGGCGGTAACGTCCGCGGCAAAGGCTTGAGGGAGGCGCCCGTTGAGCACTCCTCTGACCGAAAAGATCAAGACCCTGATCCGCACCAACGGTCCGATCAGCGTCACCGATTATTTTGCGCTCTGCCTGGCCGATCCGGAATACGGCTACTACCGTACCCGTGAGCCCTTCGGCCGCCACGGCGACTTCATCACCGCTCCGGAAATCAGCCAGTTGTTCGGCGAGATGATCGGCGTCTTCATGGTGCATGCCTGGCAGCAGCACGGCACGCCGACCGGCGTCCGGCTGGTGGAGATCGGCCCCGGCCGCGGCACGATGATGGCCGACATGCTGCGGGTGATCAAACGCATCGCGCCGCCGCTTTTCGAAGACCTGCATGTGCATCTGGTCGAGACCAGCGAGCGCCTGCGCGGCGTCCAGCGCATCACGCTCGAAGCCTTCTCCACCAAGGTTTCCTGGCATGACAGCTTCGAGGAAGTCCCCGACGGCTTCACGCTGATCGCCGCCAACGAATTGTTCGACGCGATCCCGATCCGCCAGTTCGTCAAGACGCCCACCGGTTTCCGCGAACGTCTCGTGGGCCTGACCGCCGAGGATGAACTGGGCTTTGCCGCCGGCGTCGCGACACTCGATCCGCAGCTCCTGCCCTCGCCGGCCGCCGGCATTCCGGATGGCACCATCTTCGAGCTGTCGCCGGCCCGCCAGGCGGTCATGCTGACGCTGTGCGAACGCTTGCGCAGCTTCGGCGGCACGGCGCTGATCATCGACTACGGCCACCTCGTCACCGGCTTCGGCGATACGCTCCAGGCTGTCCGCCACCACGACTACGACCCGCCGCTCGAAAATCCCGGCGAGGCGGATCTGACCAGCCATGTGGACTTCGAGGACCTCGCCCGTATTGCCGTCTCCATGGGCGTGCATCTCAACGGCGGCCTGCACCAGGGCGATTTCCTGTTCGGCCTCGGCCTTGCGGAACGGGCCAGTGCGCTCGCCAAGGACAAGGAGCCGACCGAACAGCGGCTGATCGCCGCCGCAGTCGACCGGCTGGCCGGCGAAGGTGCCGGCAAGATGGGCGAATTGTTCAAGGTCATCGCGGTGTCGAGCCCGGCGCTCAACCTGATGCCCTTCCGGGCTGTGGAATAAGGTGCGGGCAGCAACGGATTGACATCCGCCCTTCCCTTGCGCCACTCTCGCACGAGATCGAAGCGGCAGGCGCACCCTGAAAACCTGCCCAAAACCCCTTGAAATCAACAGGATAGAAACCGCCGATGCAGGACAGACCCTTGCCGACGCCGATCGAGAGCCCCCTGTTGAAGGACAGGGCCGGCGCCCGCATCCGCCACGGTTTCTTCACCCGCAAGGGCGGTGTTTCTCAAGGCTTGTACGCCGGCCTGAATGTCGGCATCGGCTCGGATGACGACCGCGAGAAAGTGATCGAAAACCGCACCCGGGTCGCCGCCTGGTTCGGCTTGCCTGTCGAAAAGCTCGCGACAGTCCACCAGGTCCATTCTCCCGACGTTTTCGTGGTCGACGAGACCTATGCCGGCGAACGGCCGAAGGTCGATGCGATGGTGACGAACGTGCCGGGCGTGGCGCTCGGCGTGCTCGCGGCCGATTGCGGCCCGATCCTGTTCGCCGACGGCGAAAACGGCGTGATCGGCGCGGCCCATGCCGGCTGGAAGGGCGCGCTCACCGGCGTGCTCGAAAACACCGTCGAGGCGATGATTTCGCTCGGGGCGGAGCGCCGGAACATCACGGCGGTCCTCGGCCCCTCGATCGGCCCGGCGAGCTACGAGGTCGGCCCGGAATTCGTCGACCGGTTCCTGGAACACGATCCGTCCTACGAGACCTTCTTCACACCGTCATCGAATGCGGGGCATTCTATGTTCGACCTGCCGTCGCTGACCATCCGGCGGCTGACGCAGACCGGTATTCGGGCCGAAAGCCTCGGATTGGATACCTATCCGGATGCGGAGAGGTTCTATTCCTACCGCCGCACCACCCATGCCAAAGAGCCGGATTACGGCCGTCAGATTTCAGCAATCGCACTTCGGGAGAATTGATATGGCCCTGCATTTCGAGAGGAGCGAATACGCCGACCGGCTGACGCGGCTGACGGAGAAGATGCGTGCCGAAAAACTGGATGCGCTGCTGATCTTCGCCCAGGAAAGCATGTACTGGCTGACCGGCTACGACACGTTCGGCTACTGCTTCTTCCAGACCCTGATCGTCAAGGCGGACGGCACGATGACGCTGCTCACCCGCTCAGCCGACCTGCGCCAGGCGCGCCACACGTCCATCGTCGAAAACATCGTCGTCTGGGTCGACCGGGTGAACGCCGATCCGACCCTCGACCTCAAGAACCTTCTGAGCGACATGGACCTGCTCGGCGCGAAAATCGGTATCGAATACGATACCCACGGCATGACCGGCCGCATCGCCCGCCTGATCGACAACCAGCTCGCCACCTTCGGCCAGATCAGCGACGCCTCCTATCTGGTCAGCACGCTTCGCCTCGTCAAAAGCCCGGCGGAAATCGCCTTTGCGAAGCGCGCCGCCGAACTTGCCGACGACGCGCTCGAAGCGGCGCTGCCGCTGATCAGGGCCGGCGGCGACGAGGCGGAAATCCTCGCCGCCATGCAGGGCGCCGTCTTCCTCGGCGGCGGCGATTATCCCGCCAACGAATTCATCATCGGCTCCGGCGCCGACGCGCTGCTGTGCCGTTACAAGGCTGGCCGCCGCAAGCTCGACGCGACCGACCAGCTGACGCTCGAATGGGCGGGTACGGCGGCGCATTACCACGCTGCGATGATGCGCACCGTCGTTGTCGGCGAACCGACGCCGCGCCATCGCGAGCTCTACAAGGCTTGCCTCGAAACCATTCAGGCGATCGAAGAGGTCCTGCGCCCCGGCCACACCTTTGGCGACGTCTTCGACACCCATGCCCGCATCCTCGACGAGCGCGGCCTGTCGCGCCACCGCCTCAACGCCTGCGGCTACTCGCTCGGCGCCCGTTTCTCGCCTTCGTGGATGGAGCACCAGATGTTCCACTTCGGCAATCCGCAGGAAATCCTGCCCGACATGACGCTGTTCGTGCATATGATCATCATGGATTCCGACAGCGGCGCCGCCATGACCCTCGGCCACACCTACCTGACGACGGAAGGCGATCCGCAGCCACTTTCCCGCCATGCTTTGGAGCTCATTCAGCGCTGAAAGCGCGAAAAATCAGGCGATTGACAGTTTGGGAGCGAACTTTAAGCTTGCCGCCGAGGAATCTGTGGCAGGAGACGGGTATGCGGCCTTTCGGAACACTGCTTTCCGCTGCCCTGCTGGCAGTTGTGCTTGCATCCTGCAATACGACCGAAGCACTGACGCCGCAGGCCAATGTCGGCGGCGGAGGTGCCAGAACCTCCTCCCCGGTAACCCAGGCGGAAGCCGATCGCATGGCGCGCTCGGCACAGCCGGAAACCTATAACAGCCGCGGCGGCGAGCAATCCGGTCCCCAGAACACGCTCGAAGCCCAGGCCCGGGCGCTGGGATCCGGAAACGCCGTCTCGCCCGCCTCCTCCGGCCCGCCGCCGCAATGGCAGGGCCAAGGAACGGACCAGCAACAGGCCATGCAGACACAGCAGCCTGGGACAACGGCCGCTCAACCGCAGCAGCAATCCAGGCAGCAGAGCGCTTCAGTACCGTCCGCATCCGGTCCGACGGTCCGTTTCCTGCCGATCATCGGCGCCCCGGTCCAGGCGGTGACGCCGCTGTCGCGCCAGCTCGGCGCCCAGGCGCGCGCCAACGGGCTGACGATCCGGCCGTCGAGCGACAACAGCACCGAGCATATCCTCAAAGGGTATTTCTCCGCCTTCTCCGACGGCGGCAAGGTCACCATCGTCTATGTCTGGGATATTCTCGATGCCTCCGGCGCCCGGCTGCACCGCATGCAGGGCCAGGAAAGCGTCCCAGGCAGCGGCGACGACCCCTGGGCTTCGGTTCCCGCCTCGACCATGGAGACTATCGCCGCCAAGACGATCCAGGACTATGTGAACTGGCGCCAATCCCAGGGCTGATTCATCGGCTGAACGATCGGCTCGAGCCGCCGAGCCGGCCGATCCGGCACTGAACCTCAAAAGCCACGAGTCACAGTTTCTTCATAAAAATGAGTGAGCGGGTGCGAAACGCACTTGCATTCGAAGGCGGCGGCGGTAAAAGGCCCGCATCCAGCTTCAAAACAGGCGGACCGCAATGAAGGTTTTCGCAGGCAATTCGAACCGGCACCTCGCCGACGCGATCTGCAGCTATCTTAATGTTCCAGTCGGAAAAGCCAGTGTCAGGCGATTTGCAGACCAGGAAATCTTCGTTGAAATTCAGGAAAACGTGCGCGGCGAGGATGTCTTCATCATCCAGTCCACGTCTTTCCCGACCAACGACCACCTGATGGAACTGCTGATCATGATCGACGCCTTCCGTCGGTCGTCGGCCAAGCGCATCACCGCCGTTCTCCCCTATTTCGGTTACGCCCGCCAGGACCGAAAGGCCGGCCCGCGCACGCCGATCTCGGCAAAGCTCGTCGCCAACCTGATCACCGAGGCCGGTGCCGACCGCGTCCTGACGCTCGACCTGCATGCCGGGCAGATCCAGGGCTTTTTCGATATCCCGACCGACAATCTCTTTGCGGTTCCGGTTCTCGCCCGCGACGTGAAAGAGCACTACGACCTCAACAATGTCATGGTTGTCTCGCCCGACGTCGGCGGCGTGGTCCGCGCCCGGGCGCTCGCCAAGCGCATCGACTGTCAGCTCGCCATCGTCGACAAGCGCCGTGAACGCGCCGGCGAGTCCGAGGTGATGAACGTCATCGGCGAGGTCGACGGCAAGGATTGCCTGCTGATCGACGACATCGTCGATTCCGGCGGCACGCTCTGCAATGCGGCCGAAGCGCTTTTGAACAACGGCGCCACCAGCGTCACCGCCTACATCACCCACGGCGTTCTCTCCGGCGGCGCGGTCGCCCGCATCGCCGCCTCCAAGCTCAAGGAACTGGTGATCACCGACTCGATCCAGCCGACCACGGCTGTCCAGTCCGCCCACAATATCCGGGTCATCACCACCGCCAACCTGCTCGGCGAGGCGATCAACCGCACGGCGATGGAATCCTCCGTCTCAAGCCTGTTCGACTGACCTTCTTCTGTCACAAGTATTTGGATAGATTCACCTTCGAACGCAAACAGAGGGTGAGTCGTTATGTCTTCCTTGATCGGCCTGTCGAAGAAACTGGCCATTTTTCTTCTCATTCCGCTGCTGTCGGCCTGTGTCGATGGCGGCGGCAGGCCCGGCGGCTATTACCCGCCGGAACGGCCCCGGCCGGACTGGAACCGTCCCCAGAGGCCCGATCGCCCCGATTGGAACCGTCCGGGCCGGCCTGACCGTCCCGACTGGGATCGCCCCCAAAGGCCGGACCGCCCGGATTGGGATCGCCCGCAGAGGCCTGACCGTCCCGACTGGAACCAGCCGGGCAGGCCCGATCGTCCGGATTGGAACCAGCCTGGCCGCCCCGGCCGGCCGGACCAGCCAGGTCGTCCCGGAAGGCCTGAGCAGCCCGGTTTCTGCACGCGCGAATACCGTCCCGTCTGCGGCCAGCAGGGCGGGCGCACCCAGACTTTCCCGAACGCCTGCGAGGCGGCGAATGCCGGCTTCGGCGTCGTCGCCTCCGGCGAGTGCCGCCGCTAAACTGCGGCCTTGAGGTACGACAGATCACCAACGGAAAACGCCGGAACCCTGGTTCCGGCGTTTTGCTTTGTGTCGCGGCTTCCGCTAGAAGGCCCCCGAATAAGGAGACAAGCATGGCCGCACGCGACCGCTATTCCCGAAAACTCGAATGTTCCCAATGCGGCAATGTCGGTTTCGCCGAGGTTTCCGAAACCGACGACAGGCGGCAGGGCAATCGCGACTTCCGCATCGATGAACTGCCGAGAGGTTTCCTCACCGAGTTCGCTTCGACCGATCCGCGCAAATACATGATCCGCTGCGGCCAGTGCGCCCACAAATTCCGTTTCGAACAGAAGACCGTCTATGCACCGGGGGGCGAACCCCGACGCTGACCGGCGCGGGGTCAGGCGACCTTGGAAGCCGGCGGGATAATCTCGTCCACCGTCTCGCCGTTGACGATATGCTCGATGCCGGCCCGTGGACCGGGCTTGCCGAACAGGTAGCCCTGGACCTGCATGCAGCCTTCCTTGCGCAGGAAGGCGATATGCGCGTCGGTCTCCACCCCTTCCGCAAGCACCGGAATGTGGAGGCTCGATGCAAGGATCAGCGTCGAGCGCACGATCGCCGCCGACTGTTCGTTGTTGGAAAGCCCGTCGACGAAGGTTCGGTCGATCTTGATCTTGTCAAACGGAAAGGACATCAGCGTCGAAAGCGACGAATAGCCGGTACCATAGTCGTCCATGGCGATCTTGACGCCAAGGCTCTTGAGGTGGCGGACGGCCTGAAGCGCCCGCTGATGGTCGGCGATGATGCCGGATTCGGTGATCTCCAGTTCGAGCCGGTCGGCGCTGAGCCCTGTCTGCTTCAGGATATCGTGAACCCTCGCCGGGAATTTCGGGTCGGCAAGCTGCTGCGCGGCCACGTTAACGGCAATGCCAAACGGCTTTTTCCAGCTCGTCGCCTCCGCGCAAGCAGTCCGCAGCACCCATTCGCCGAGCTCGACGATGAAGCCGGTGCGCTCCGCGATCGGGATGAACTCGCCCGGAGAGACCAGGCCCCGAACCGGATGGTTCCAGCGCAGCAGAACCTCGAAGCCGACCACCTCTCCCGAAAACGTATCGTTCTGCAGCTGGTAATAGAGTTCGAACTGCCCTGCCACGAGCCCGGAGCGCATGTCCATGGCGAGCGCGTTGCGTTCGCGGGCCGCCTGGTCCATCGAGGAATCGTAGAAGCAGATCACGTTGTCGCCGGATTGCTTGGCGCGGTACATGGCCACATCCGCCTGGGCCACGAGATCGTCGACCGTCTTTGCTTCCCCGGGATAGAGCGCAATGCCGACGCTCGAGCCGACCGTAAGCGTATTGCCGCTCCATTCGATCGGCTTGCAGATTTCGGCAAGCAGCCGGTTGGCAAGCACCATCGCGTCGGAACGCTTGTAGTACATATGTTTCAGCGCGACGAACTCGTCGCCGCCGACGCGGGCGATGAACTCGCCCTCACCGGCCGCCTTGGCAAGCCGGCTGCCGATCACCCGCAGCACCTCGTCGCCGGCGGCATGGCCGTGAACGTCGTTGACTTCCTTGAAGCGGTTGAGATCGAACGAAAGCACCGCGATGCGGCCGGCCAGGTCCGCCGGACGCGCGGCGATATCGGCGAGCTGCTCGTTGAAGGCGGCCCGGTTGGCAAGTCCCGTCAATGCGTCGTGCAGGGAAAGGTGGCGATACTGTTCGACGGCAGCTTGCGTCGTCCGGGCATCGATCAGGTAGGTGACCGCGGTCAGCGCGAGCAGGATGAGCATCTGCGACAAGACGCCGAAGCCGAGCACGGCCGGCGGAAGGGCCTCGTTCAGCGGCACGGTGCGGGGATCGAAGGTGAGGTCGATTGCGCCCATGGCGGTGAAATGAGTGGTGGCGATCGCCAGGATCAGCGCCAGTACGGAGCTGTATTTGCAAAACCGGGTGGCCGGACGCACGACGCGATTGATCGTCAAGGCGCCGAACAGGCTGGCAAAGATGAGGGAGGCAATCACGTAGGAGCGATCCCAGCCGATGACGCCCTGCGCCTCGTAGGCGGCCATGCCGGTATAATGCATCGCGGCGATACCGAGCCCGATGACCACCCCGCCGGCTTCGGCAAGCATGGAACGACCGCCATAAGCCGCAATGCCGAGACCGGCCGTGGCGGTCACCACCGCGATCACGAAAGACAGGAGCGTCTGGGCCGGTTCATATCCTGCCTGCCCGCCCGACAGATAACCGAGCATGGCCAGAAAATGCGTCGTCCAGGTGGTCGATCCACCCATGAAACCGGCCAGGAAAAGCCAGATGATCTTCTCGAGCCCGCTTCCCCTCCGCGCCCGGGAAAAAAGCCGTATCGTCAGGAAGGATCCGGCCATGCAGATGAGCACGGCGCAGGCGATATAGCGAAGGTCGTGCTCGACAAAAATACAGGAGAGAACGCGAAACATGAAGCCTGTTACTTTTCAACGGGTTTGGTTGAAAAGTTTTAGCACTGAAACATGTTTGAAACGTTCCCTTTGATGGTAAACGGCCCCTGATTGGCAAAAACGAAGGCGGGGTCAAAAGGCACAGACGATCCGTCGGATCACTGGATCGGCTGGCCGTTGACGCTGAAGTTCTTGCCGTCCTCGAACTTGATGTCCCAGCGCAGGCGGCCGTCCGGCTCCGTCTTCGCCATGCCCTTCGCCATCATCATGGCGAAAGAAACCTGGTTGAACTCGGGGTCGCTCTTGGCAGCATTCTGGAAATACTGAATCAGCTTGTCGATATCGCGGGCGAGGATCGAGGTTTCGAGCGTGTAGCGATCCTTCTCTTCCGGATTGCCCTTGACCTTGCCGGAGGCTTCGACATCGTAGAGCGCGGATTTTGCCGCGACCCGCGGGAAGTCGACTGTCAGCTGGCCGTCGTCGAGGAAGGCCTTGCCGAGGCGCTCGCCCTCTTCATCCGGCAGCGGACCCGGCTTTGAAAAGTCCATTTCCATCAAGGTATCGACGAAGCGCTGGAAGTTGAGGTCGGCCACCCCGACCTCCATCTCCGCCATGTCGGGCACCAGCTGGGCGTAGAGCGGCGGGATGATGCCGTCAGGCGTCGAGATGTTCTCGACGCGCGCACCGAAGCCGATCCGCGTCGCTTCCGCGGGCTCGCTCATCGTGAACGTGTAGTCGAGCTTGTGGACGCCGAAATCGCCGATCGGGCTCGCCACGGTGAACTGGTTGAAGGTAATCTTTTCCGAAAGCGCCGTGAAGAACGGCATTGCGCCCCGGAAAAGTTCCTTGAGCTTGGCGATCTCGGCCTGCGAGGGCTTTTCATCCTCGACGAGCTCCAGCACGAACATGACGAGATCGCGGATCTTCTCCGCCACGACGCCCTGCACGCCCACGTCGAAATCGAGGCTTTCGGCACGGATCTGCACCGGCGGGGTTTGCGGCGTCGCAACCCGTTCGTAGAAGCGCGAGAACGAACCCTTGCCCGTGAAATCGGTGCCTCCGGCAGTCGCGCTCGCTGCGGACGCGAGGGAATAGTTCATGCCGGCGAAACTCGCCTCGACCTCTTCCGGACCGCTCTTCGAAACCATGCGGATCGGGCCGGAGGTCGCTTCGCCCGAGCGCAGATAGCTGATCGCGGGGTCGAATATGCCCGAAAACACCATGTCGGTGACGGAATAGCTGAGGTTCGTCGGCTTGCCGTCGGGCATCTTGCCCTGCACGGTGAAGGTCATGTCGCTGTCGCTGTTGAGCTTCCACTGGCCGTTGTCGAGCGGTGCGGCGAAGATCGAAAACGGCTTCAGCCCGGAGACCTTGAAGTTCTTCTTGTCGATGGACTTGAGAAGCTTGGCGAAATCGTAGCTGATCTCGTAGCGTCCGCCGGCCGGCTTGACGGTCAGGAAACCCGCCGACTTGACCGTATCGGGCAGGAAGTAGCTGAGGCTTTCCTTGAGGCTGCGAGCCCCCTTGTCGTTGATCTCAGCCGCCGCAACCGGATATACGCAGGACGCAGCCATCAGTCCGGCCGCGATCAAAGTCCGTTTCATGAATCAAGCCCTTCCCTCGTTCGACGGGCACTATTTGGAAGATGGACCAGCGAAGTCAAGCGGAAGCCCTTGTTTTGCGGGCCGAAAAGCTTGCACATCCTCGATCGTTGTATTATAGCCCGCCCGTCCGCGTAGACACCCTTGGAGGCAACGCGGATGAAGCGCATCGGACGGTGCCCTTCGGTTTGACGCCAGCGGCCATCGCTTGCGGAAAACTCTCCAAACAACCTCGAAAGGATATGCCATGAGCCACGCATCTTACGAGCTCAAGGCCGAGGCGCGCGAACGGGTAGGTAAGGGGTCCTCCCGTGAACTTCGCCGCAACGGTTTCATTCCTGCTGTCATCTACGGTGACAAGCAGTCCCCCCTCGCGATCGCTCTGTCGACCAACGAAGTCACGAAGCGCATCCATGCCGGCGGTTTCATGACCACGGTTGCCACGATCGACGTCAACGGCGAGAAGATCCAGGTCCTCCCGAAGGACTATCAGCTCGATCCGGTCCGCGACTTCACCATGCACGTGGATTTTCTGCGCGTCTCGGGCAACACGGAAGTTTCCGTTGAAGTTCCGGTTCACTTCGTCAACGAAGAGAAGTCCCCGGGCATCAAGGTCGGCGGCGTTCTCAACATCGTCCGTCACGAAGTCGAGCTGCTCTGCCCGGCCAACGACATTCCGGAATTCCTGACCGTCGACCTGACGGGCGCGAAGATCGGCGACAGCCTCCACATCTCCGCCGTCAAGCTGCCGGCTGGCGTCCGTCCGGTCATCTCCGACCGCGACTTCACCATCGCGACGATCGTCGCCCCGGCTGCAGGCGTTGCCGAAGAAGAACCGGCTTCTGCTGAATAAACAGACCGAAATTCTTGAAATGAAACCCGCTTTCGCAAGAAAGCGGGTTTTTTATTGTTTGCTGGATACAATTTCGTAACCCTGCTTCCGTAATTCGTTCGAATCTTGGCACCGTCGTTTCAGTGAAGTTTAATGAATAGATGAAACGATGCACGCTACTTCAGCATGACGGGGAATAGTCCGGCTGCCGCCGGACGATGAATGCGGGGAGACGGATGACTCATTCCGTTGAGAGTCGTTTTATAGCGATTATTTCAGGCGCCCTTCTGGTCGTCGTCGCTCCGCTGTTCACGCTGTTTCTGGCGCTTTCCTCCCAGCAGGCCGCCAAGAACCTCAGCGAACACGTCAATGTCGTGCTGGTGACCAATTCCCAGGCGCTCGGCAAGCCGCTCTGGGATCTCGACACCGACAGCATCCATCAGGTCGCCTCGATGTTGATCGCCGATCCGGCGATCAACGGCGTCCAGATCAGCGACAATACCGGCAAGCTGAATATTTCCGAGGTCGACGTCAATCCCGCCGATTTCCGGGGGCTGGACTCGATCTCCGAGCCGATCTTCTACAAGTCGCAGCAGGGCGTCCGCAATGTCGGCAGCATCACCGTCTACGTGCCCAAGCTCGGCTGGTTCTCCGCCCTGCACCAGATGGAAATGGCCTTCATCTCCATCTTCATCATCACCGTCCTGACGGTCTTCGGCGCGGCCATCCTCGGCAACCGCGTCATGGTCATCAAGCCGCTGATGCGGCTGACCGCAGCCATCGAGGCAACCCGCAGGCTCGGCTCGCGCCACCATGTCGACTGGCGCTCGAACGACGAAATGGGACGCCTGGCGAAGAGCTTCAACGAAATGCAGACGCTCTTGGAACGCGAGGAGCGCGAGCTCAAGCGCGCCCATCAGCAGACCACGGAAATCTACAACCTGACGCCGGCCATGCTGTTCTCGCTCACCGCAGGCGACCAGATCGCAGCCGTCAGCGACTACTGGCTGCTGGCGACCGGTTACCGCCGTGAGGATATCATCGGACACGCGTTCTCCGAGCTCGTCGCCCCCGCCGACCGCCAGATCTATGCAAGGCGCAAGCAGCAGGCGAAATCGAGCGGTCCGGCTATCGAGGTCACGGTCCGGTTCCTGTGCGCCGACAGCCGCCTGATGGACGTTTTGATCGTCGAGACCGAACTCGGCACGGCCGGTGGCAGCATCCCCGGCTCGCTCAGCGTCATGACCGACGTCACGGAACTCAGGCAGTCGGAACTGCGCAACCACCAGCAGGCGATTTCCGACCACCTGACCGGGCTCCTGAACCGTCAGGGCTTCGAGGCCGCCCTGGACCAGAAGATCGCCGAGGCTGACAAGGCGCGCACCGAAGTCGCCTGCCTGTTCGTCGATCTCGACCGCTTCAAGGCAATCAACGACAATCTCGGCCACGCCGCCGGCGACACCGTGCTCTGCCAGTTCGTCGAACGGACGCGGCCGATGCTCGGCGACGGCGATATCGCCTCGCGCCTCGGCGGCGACGAATTTGCGATCCTGATCACCGGGGACGGCGCCGAGCGCCGCGCGACCGAACTCAGCCAGAAGATCGTCGACATGTTCGAGGTCCCCTTCCGGGTCCAGGGCACCGGCGTGCGGCTCAGCGCCAGTATCGGTCTTGCCTTCTATCCGAGCCATGCCGCCAGCGCCGCCGAACTCCTGCAGAAGTCCGACATGGCCATGTATGCCCGCAAACGCGACGGCAAGAACGGCGCGCAGGTCTACGATCCCGCCATTCTCGACCAGACGCGGGAAAGGGCCGAGATCGAGAGCGACATCGAGGTCGGGATCGCCGCAAGCTGGTTCGAGGCGCATTTCCAGCCGATCGTCGACATCGAGACCGGCATTCCTTCGGGCTTCGAAGCCCTGATGCGCATGCGTCACCCGCGGAAGGGCGTGATGTCGCCGGCCGGCATCATCAGCGTCGCCGAGGAGACTGGCACGATCGGCCAGATCGGCAACCTCATCCTGGAAGACGCGATGGCGAACCTCGCCCGCATCTCCCGCCTGCCCGGCATGGGCCAAACCTATGTTGCCGTCAATTTCTCGCCGCTGCAATTCGAACCCGGCCTGCCCGCCCGTCTCGCCGGCCTGCTCGGCCGCTACGGCATCGATCCGTCGCGCCTTGTGGTGGAAATCACCGAAGCGGTGCTGATGCACGACAATCCCGAGATCCGCACCATCCTCAACGAGATCCATCGCTTCGGCTGCCGCATCGCGCTCGACGATTTCGGCACCGGTTATTCGTCGCTGAGCTACATGAGCCGGTTCCCGGTCGATATCGTCAAGATCGACCAGTCCTTCATCCGTTCACTTACCGAGCAGACCGGCGATATAGGCAGTAAGAACAGGATGCTTGTCGAAGGCATCAGTGCTATTTCTCACAAGATGAACTGCAAGGTCGTCGCCGAAGGCGTCGAGACGGAAGAACAGCGCTCGTTGCTGCAGCAGATAGGCATCGACTACGCCCAGGGCTATCATTTCTCGAAGCCCCGCGAAATCTCCGAACTGATCTCGGCCCTCTCCGCCCGGCAGGCCGAAATCAAGTCCATGGCGAGCTGACAAAGCCCTCACCTCCGGACCAGATGCTGGGTCAGAAATGACAACATGCGCGTTTGGAAGGGGGACAGATGAAAATCGCAGCGCCGCTTCTTGCCAGCCTCAGCCTCGCGGCAGGCGCCCATGCCCAGCAGCCGATCGCCTTTTCGACCGAGTCCTACCCGCCGTTCAGCTATCAGGAGCCGGGCGGCAGGTATCGCGGCGTCGGCATCGATCAGGTCGAGATCATCATGCGTGACGCGGGCACGCCCTACACGATGGAGATCATGCCCTGGGCCCGCGCCATCGCCATGGCCGAGACACAGTCCAAGCACTGCGTCTTCGCCGCCGCCCGCACACCGGAGCGCGAGCACCGTTTCAAATGGGTCGTGCCGCTGTTCATCGACCGCAGCATCCTTGTCCGTCACGCGGGTGCCAAAATCACCGCCGCCACCCTGGACGAGGCCAAGAAATATACGGTTGGCACCCATCGCGCCGACTATACCGAAGGGCTCTTGAAGAGCTTCGGTTTCCCGAAGATCGACCTCAGCGCCGACGTCGACACGACGCTGCGAAAGCTGCTGCAGGACCGTATCGACATGATGCCCATGTCGGAAGGCGTCTACCAGAAGCTGAAGGCGGACGGAACGCCGATCGAAAAGGTCGTCCTGTTCTCCGAACAGCATCTCGGCATTGCCTGCAACCTCGATGTGCCGGACGAACTGATCGCCAGAATGCAGGCCGGCCTCGACCGCCTCATCAAGGACGGCGTCCAGAACGCAATTCTCAATCGCTACGGCATCAACGAGGCCCAATAGCGGCTCCGGTGTCGAAACGGGTTGACTTTGGCGGCATTTCGCGGTGGTGAAAGCCAGCAGTCAAGGATGGACGTCTCCATGCTCATCATCGCCGGCCTCGGCAATCCCGGTTCCCAATATGCGGGCAACCGCCACAATATCGGCTTCATGGCGGTGGACGCGATCCAGCGCCGGCCCGGCTTTTCACCCTGGTCGAAGAAATTCAAGGCGCTCATCTCGGAAGGCGAGCTCGCCGGCGAAAAGGTGCTGCTGATCAAGCCGCAGACCTTTATGAACCTCTCCGGCGAAGCGGTCGGCGAAGCCATGCGCTTCTACAAGCTTGGCCCGGAAAACATCATCGCCATCTATGACGAACTCGACTTGGCCGCGGCCAAGGCCCGCATCAAGACCGGCGGCGGCCATGGCGGCCACAACGGAGTCAAATCGCTGGATGCCCATTGTGGCCGGGAATACCGAAGGCTTCGCCTCGGCATCGGCCATCCGGGCGCCAAGGAACTCGTCCACAACCACGTGCTCGGAGACTTCGCCAAGGTCGACCAGACCTGGCTCTCCCCTCTCCTCGACGCGCTCGCCGACAACGCCGAGATGCTGGTGAAGGGGGAAGACTCGCAACTGATGAACAAGCTGGCGCTCGCCGTCGGCGGCAAGCCGGACGATGAAAAGCCGGCCAAGGCCAAACCGGCAAAAGACGGGCCAAATGCGGAAAAGAAGCCGGTCACCAGGCCGACCGGCCAATCCCACATCCACCAGGCCCGCGGAGGCGGCAAGCCGAACCTGCCGACATCGGGCCCGATGGCCGAGATGCTGAAGAAGATGTTCGGCGGCAAGGGCGAATGACGGGCGCGACACCCGTAGAAATGACACACCGGAATCAGAAGCGCGACATGACCAAAACCTCGAATATCGATGCAATAACCGGCGAACTCGTCACCCTTCGCGACTACTGGCGTTATGCCATCTCCCGCTTCAATGCTGCAAACCTCAGCTACGGCCACGGCACGACGACCGCGGGCGACGACGCCGCCTTCCTGATCCTCGACAGCCTCGATCTGCCGATCGATGCGCTCGATCCGTTTCTCGACGCCCGCCTTCTGCCGGCCGAACGGCGGCTGCTGGCCGAGCGGATCGACGCGCGCGTCACCACCCGCAAGCCCACCTCCTATCTGACCGGCCACGCCTATATCCAGGGCGTCCGCTTTCTCGTCGACGAGCGGGTGATCGTGCCCCGCTCCCATATCGGCGAGATCCTGTTTTCCGAATATCTGAGCGAAAGCGGCTCGTCCTTCCTCCCCGATCCGCTGAGCGTCGAAAGCGCGGTCGACATCTGCACGGGCTCCGGGTGCCTCGCCATCCTTGCCGCCAAGTTTTTCCCGAATGCCGCGGTCGATGCCGTCGATCTGTCGCCCGATGCACTGGAGGTCGCGAGGCTCAACGTCGCCGAGCACGGCGTGGAGGACCAGCTGGCGCTCCACCAAGGCGATCTCTTCGCGCCGCTCGGCAAGCGGAAATACGATCTGATCATCACCAATCCGCCCTATGTGGATCACGAGGCGATGGAAGGTTTTCCGGAAGAGTTCCGCTCCGAACCGGCCATGGCCTTCGACGGTGGCGTCGACGGTCTCGACCTGGTCCGCCGGCTGCTCGCCGAAGCCCCGGCGCATCTCAATCCGGAGGGCGGGATGATCTGCGAAATCGGCTCGGGCCGCGAAATTCTCGAAGAAGAATTCCCCGACCTCGATTTCCTCTGGCTGGAAACGGCGGAATCGCAGGACGCCGTGTTCTGGATCAGCGCCGAAGCACTCGGGGTCAAGGCCGGGAAAAAGAGGAAGTAAGCCTTGTTCGCCGTGCTGGCTACTCTTCCGGCTCGGTCGTGAACATCAGCGGAAAGCCGGCCTCCTTGGCGAGGTCGATCGCTTCCTTCGCCTTGGTCTCGGCAATGTCCCTGGTGCAGACAACGACGACCGCGGTGCCCATCCGGTGGGCGGTCAGCATCACACGATAGCCGGTCTCCTCGCTCATCCGGAACACGGCTTTCAGCACCATGGTCACGAATTCGCGCGGCGTATAATCGTCGTTGACGAGAATGACCTTGTAGAGCTTCGGCCGCTCGACTTTGGGCTTGGAGATTGTCTTCGGTTTTAAGCTGGTATCTTCGGCCATCGGCCTCTCCTGACGATGCAATCCTATCGGGAGAACATGCCGGCTATATCGCACCGCAACCGGAATTTTTCAAGCAACTCATCGGAGTGGAATGAGGTCAAACGGCGTCGAGCAGGAGGCATTCGCGGCCTTTTGCACGCACGATAGAGGCGGCACGCTTGTCGAAGGTCGCGAACGTGTCGCCGCCGAGCTTGCGCCCCTCGAATTCGATCACACCATCCGCGAAATCTCCTCCGGCCTCCAAGAATGTGAGACCGGCTTCGACCGCAGCGCGATCAAGCGCGACGGTCTTGACGCTCATCCAAGTCTGAATTGCTGCGACGAGATCGCTCTGGCTTCTTTTATAGAGCCGACGAAGAACCCATACCATTTCACATAGGGTCTGGTTCGAAATGGTCACCTCGTTCGAAGCCAACAGGGCCTGGGCTTTCGGGCTTTCGACTTCGTGATCGAAGATCATTGCCCTCAAAAGGATATTGGTATCGACGATGAGGCTCATTGCTCAGCCTCACCTGCATAGCTTGCTGCAATTGCCTCGTTGATCTCATCGATCGAATAGCTTTTGCCCGTCGTATTCTTGAACATTCCGAAGACACTTTCGATCGGCAGTTTGCCGGAAATCGGATGGATCATAGCCTGCCGCTTCGGCCGGAGATCGACATCGATCTCGTCGCCGGGCTTGATGCCAAGGTGATCAAGAACCTCCTTTTTCAAGGTAACCTGCCCTTTCGCGGTGACTTTCAATCTAACCATGACCATTCTCCGTTGATTTAAAGTAAGGCGAATATGCCTTACGCGCAAGGATCGGTAGCGGAGCCTTGACCGCCCGGGCACTTTCCCCCATAGCCACAACAACGAAATTTCTTACAATACAGGGTCCGGACCCATGGGTTTCAAATGCGGTATCGTGGGCCTGCCGAATGTCGGCAAGTCCACTCTCTTCAATGCGCTCACCAAGACGGCGGCGGCCCAGGCGGCCAACTATCCGTTCTGCACGATCGAACCGAACACCGGCGAAGTGGCGGTCCCCGATCCACGCATGCAGAAGCTGGCGGCGATCGCCGGCTCCAAGGAAATCATCCCGACCCGCATCTCCTTCGTCGATATCGCCGGCCTCGTGCGCGGCGCCTCGAAGGGTGAAGGCCTCGGCAACAAGTTCCTCGCCAATATCCGCGAAGTCGATGCGGTCGTGCACGTGCTGCGCTGCTTCGAGGACGACGACATCACCCATGTCGAAGGCCGCATCAACCCGGTCGGCGATGCCGACACGATCGAGACCGAGCTGATGCTCGCCGACCTCGAAAGCCTCGAGCGCCGCGTCGAACAGACCCGCAAGCGCGCCACCGGCAAGGACAAGGATTCGATCGCGCAGCTTCCTGTCATGGAAGCCGTCATCAAGCTGCTGAACGACGGCAAGCCGGCCCGCCTGCTCCTGAAGACGCTGGCGCCCGAAGAGATCGAGATCCTCAAGGGCCTCAACCTCCTGACGTCGCATCCGGTTCTCTATGTCTGCAACGTCGCGGAAGCCGATGCCTCGACCGGCAACCAGCATACGGAAGCCGTCGCCGCCATGGCCAGGGAACAGGGCGCCGAATGCGTGATCATCTCGGCTGCCATCGAGTCCGAAGTGGCGCAGCTTCCGGAAGAGGAATCCAAGGAATTCCTGTCGGCCCTCGGTCTTGAGGAAGCCGGCCTCGACCGGCTGATCCGCGCCGGTTACCACCTGCTCGACCTGATCACCTATTTCACCGTCGGCCCCAAGGAAACCCGCGCCTGGACGATCGTGCGCGGCACCAAGGCGCCCGCGGCCGCCGGCGTCATCCATACGGATTTCGAACGCGGCTTCATCCGCGCCTTCACCATCTCCTATGACGACTACATCACCTTCAAGGGTGAAGTCGGCGCCAAGGAAGCCGGCAAAGGCCGCGACGAAGGCAAGGAATACGTCGTCCAGGATGGCGACGTCATCCACTTCCGCTTCAACACCTGATCGTGCGGACGGGAGGCCACATGACGCGAGCCGAATACTATTTCGAAGACTTTTCGATCGGGCGGGTTTTCCCGCTCGCTTCCAAATCGGTGACCGCCGACGAGATCGTCGAATTCGCCGCCGAGTTCGACCCGCAGCCCATGCATCTCGACGAGGCTGCCGGCAAGGCGAGCATCCTCGGCGGGCTCTCGGCCTCCGGCTGGCACACGGCAAGCATGTTCATGCGCATGATGTTCGACGGCTGGCTTTCGGCGTCCTCGTCGGAGGGTTCGCCAGGCATCGAGTTTATGGAATGGAAGAAGCCGGTTCTGGCCGGCGACACGCTGTCCGGCCGCTCGACGGTCATGGAATCCCGCACGCTGCGCTCCCGGCCCGGCATCGGCATCGTGAAATTTCTGCACGAGGTGGAGAACCAGCGGGGTGAGGTCGTCATGCGCGGCGAGAACCCGATCATGATGCGGCTGCGCGACGCTGAGGAGAATGCCGCATGAGGCTGGCCGAACTCCGCCCGCCGGGCACCAAGGTCATCACCGGCACGCTTCTCTTCACCGCAGAGGACATCGTCCGCTACGCAAAGAAATTCGATCCGCAGCCCTTCCACGTGGATCCGGAAGCCGCGAAGAACTATGTCTTCGGGGCGCTCTGCGCCTCAGGCTGGCACACCTGCGCCGGCTGGATGAAAACCTATATCGCCTATTGGAAAGCCGAGGTGGCGCGCCTCGAAAGCGAGGGCATCACCGCCCCGAAGCTCGGCCCCTCGGCTGGCTTCAAGAAACTGCAATGGCTGAAGCCGGTCTATGCGGGTGACAGCATCACCTATTCCGTCACGCTGACCGAAAGCCGGCCGCTTGCCTCGCGTCCCGGCACCTTCATCAACCTGACCGTATGCGACGGCGTGAACCAGCATGGCGAGGTGGTGATGCGCTACGAAGGCACGGTGCTGGAATTCGCGTGAGGCATGGATGCTGGCGCGGTGTCCTTGCTCCCCTCACTCCTGTGCTTGTCACAGAAATCCAGCCGGCCCAAGTCCTTGGGCTGAAAAGACCCCTCCGCGCCGCAGACGCGGCGCTGCTGGATCCCTGTGACCAGCACAGGGATAAGGATGGCGAGAGGCGGTCCCTCTCAGTGACCTGAAAACTCGACCAGCGTCCTGACTTCAACGCCGAGCGCTTCAAGCTTCTTGCGGCCCCCGATATCCGGCAGGTCGATGACGAAGCAGGCCGAGACGATCTCGGCGCCGAGCTGGCGCAGCAGCTTCACCGCACCTTCCGCCGTGCCGCCGGTCGCAATCAGGTCGTCGGTCAGGATTACCTTCTCGCCGGCCTTTACCGCGTCCACATGGATCTCCATCTCGTCGGTGCCGTATTCGAGGCTGTAGGCCATCCGAACGGTCTGGTGCGGCAGCTTGCCCTTCTTGCGGATCGGCACGAACCCGGCCTTCAGCTGATGCGCCAGCGCGCCGCCGAGGATGAAGCCGCGTGCCTCGATACCGGCGATCTTGTCGACGCCCATGCCCGCGTAAGGCCGCACCAGTTCGTCCACCGCCTGCCCGAAGGCGACGGCGTCGCCGAGTAGCGTGGTGATATCGCGGAAGATGATACCGGGCTTGGGATAGTCCGGAATGGAACGGATGGCGGTGGAGAGCGTGGTTTTGGACGACATGGGACCCAGTCATTTGGCGGCAGGAACAGGGGACGAGCCTATCAACTGAAGGGCGTCCTCCCAACAAAAAAGGCGGTCACAGACCGCCTTTTTCATGTCACGAGGTAAAAACCTCAGTGTTCCTTGTTCGCATAGACGGACTTCTTGGTCAGGTAGATCAGGCCGGTGAAGATCACCAGGAAGACCATGACCATGAAGCCGGTGCGCTTGCGCTCTTCGAGATGCGGCTCGGCGGCCCACATCAGGAAGGCCGAGACGTCCTTGGCATACTGATCGACCGTCTGCGGCGAGCCGTCCTCGTAGGTGACCTGGTCGCCGCTGAGCGGCGGAGCCATGGCGAGGGCGGCAGCGCTGGCGAAATACGGATTATAGTGGGTGCCCGGAGCGACCTCGACGCCGGCAGGCGGTTCCTGGTACCCGGTCAGCAGCGAATGGATGTAATCCGGGCCGCCCGACTGGTACTGGGTGAACATGTCGAAGATGAACTGCGGGAAGCCGCGGGTGACGCCGCGCGCCTTGGCGAGCAGCGACATGTCCGGCGGTGCTGCGCCGTTGTTGGCGGCAGCCGCAGCCTGGGCGTTGGCGAACGGCGACGGGAAGTAGTCGGACGGAACGGCGGCGCGTTCGAACATTTCGCCTTCGTCGTTCGGGCCGTCCTGAACCTTGTAGTTGGCGGCGAACGCCTTCACCTGGGCTTCCGAATAACCGAGACCTTCCAGCGTGCGGAAGGAGACGAGGCGCATCGAATGGCAGGCGGAACAGACTTCCGTGTAGACCTTCAAGCCGCGCTGCAGCTGACCCTTGTCATAGTGGCCGAACGGACCCGCGAAGCTCCAGTCGGTTTCCTTGGGGTGGTGGATCGGAAAATGCGGCGTTTCCGAATGTTCGGCAGCCGGTGCCGCAGCATGGTTTTCCTGCGCAATCGCCGAGGCAACGCCCATTCCCGCCAGGAAGGCCAGCGAGACGAGGCTTGTAACAAGCTTGTTCATAATTCTAATCCCTCTCGGTCGCAGGCGTCAGGCGCGGGCTTCGGCGGATTTGCCGTTCTTCTTTTCAAGAACCGCTTCCGTGATGGAGTTCGGAATGCGCCTCGGCGTTTCGAACAGGCCGAGCAACGGCATGATCACCAGGAAGAAGCCGAAGTAGTAGACGGTTCCGAACTGCGACATGAGCGTGAACACGCCTTCCGCCGGCTGGGATCCGAGCCAGCCGAGCATGATCGCATTGGCGACGAACAGCCAGAAGAACAGCTTGTACCAGGGACGATAGACTGCCGAGCGGACCTTCGACGTGTCGAGCCAGGGCAGGAAGAACAGGATGATGATCGAGCCGAACATCACCAGCACGCCGCCGAGCTTGGAGTCGATCGGGCCAACGTTGAAGGTGATGGCGCGCAGCATCGCGTAGAACGGCAGGTAGTACCATTCCGGAACGATGTGGGCCGGGGTCTTCAGGGCGTCAGCCGGAATGTAGTTGTCCGGATGGCCGAGGAAGTTCGGCATGTAGAAGACGAACCAGGCATAGACGATCAGGAAGACGGAGACGCCGAGCGCGTCCTTCATGGTCGCATAGGGCGTAAACGCGACGGTGTCGGTCTTGGTCTTGACTTCGACGCCGGTCGGGTTGGTCTGGCCTGTGACGTGCAGCGCCCAGATGTGCAGCACGACGACGCCGGCGATCATGAAGGGCAGCAGGTAGTGCAGCGAGAAGAAGCGGTTCAGCGTCGGCTGGTCGACGGCAAAGCCGCCGAGCAGGAACTGCTGTATCCATTCGCCGACCAGCGGGAAGGCCGAGAAGAAGCCGGTGATAACGGTAGCACCCCAGAAGGACATCTGACCCCAGGGCAGAACATAGCCCATGAAGCCGGTCGCCATCATCAGGAGGTAGATCACCACGCCGAGGATCCAGAGGATTTCGCGGGGCGCCTTGTAGGAGCCGTAGTAGAGGCCGCGGGCGATGTGAAGATAGACGGCAACGAAGAAGAACGACGCGCCGTTGGCATGCATGTAGCGCAGCAGCCAGCCGTGGTTGACGTCGCGCATGATCTTTTCGACCGAGTCGAAGGCGGCACCGGTCGAGGCGACATAGTGCATGGCGAGCACGACGCCGGTGAGGATCTGGACGATCAGCATCACCGACAGCATGGCGCCGAAGGTGTAGGCATAGTTCAGATTGCGGGGAACGGGGTAGGAAACGAAGCTGTCATGGATCATGCGCGGCAGCGGAAGCCGCGAATCGATCCACTTCTCGATGCCGGTCGACGGCTGGTATGTGGAATGACCGCTCATAAGTATGTATCCCCTCACCCGATCTGGATAACTGTATCGGACTTAAAACTGAAAGTCGGAATGGCGAGGTTCTCCGGGGCCGGGCCTTTGCGGATACGGCCGGCCGTATCGTAGACCGACCCGTGGCACGGACAGAACCATCCATTGTATTCGCCGGACTGGCCGAGCGGCACGCAGCCGAGATGGGTGCAGGAGCCGATCATCACGATCCAGTTTTCCTTGCCGGCGCCGCCCGAACGGTCGATGCCGGTCGCCTTCGCATCGGCCGCCAGGTTGGCGTTGCGGGCAACCGGATCCTTGAGCTCGGCCATCGGCACGTCGGCCGCCGCCTTGACTTCTTCCGGGGTGCGGTTGCGGATGAAGACCGGCTTGCCGCGCCACTTGACCGTCAGCGACATGCCCGGCTGCAGGGCCGCGACATTGACCTCGATCGAGGCGAGCGCGAGCGTCGAAGCGTCCGGGCGCATCTGGTCGATAAAGGGCCATGCCACGGAAACAGCGCCGACGGCGCCGGCCATACCGGTCGTCAGGTAAAGGAAATCACGGCGAGTGGGCTCGCCCAGTGTTTCGCTATGTGTGTCGTGCTCGCTCACGGCTCAATCATCCTTCTCACGCAATTCGCGGAAACCGCCCTGCCCCCGTCCCGGGCGAATCTCGGTTGAACACAATTCGACCACAGATTCCCCAGCAATCCGGCGCGTTCTATGCTTGATCGCAAAATATGTCCAGCCTTGGCAAGGGGCTGGGACCAGTTTGTCGCGGGAAAACCCGAAGGGTTGCGGGCTACCGTGTCAGGCAGAGCACAGGCCTGGGAAACCTGGCGCGGAACCCGAGCTCCAGCCCGGGAAAATCACGTCTTTTCCGAAGGAAATGACGGGGATGGCGCGCTTCCCATTAACCGCCCTGCCGGGTGCCGCATTGCAACAAATCCGACCGCATGTTAGGCCAAGCGCACGACAGAAGGCGGCCGCCCCGGACATACCCGAATGAGACAAACACTACCGGTTGCCATCTGCGTCATCGTGTCGCTCGTACTGATGGCGATCGGGACGCGTTACATACACCCACACTGGATCCTGGGAACGCTCTACAGCCTGCAGCTGCATGCGGCAGCAGCCTGCGTACTGGCCATGATCGTCGCGCTTCTCGTCAAGCGCCACTTCGTCGTCTGGCTGCTGTTTGCCGTCTCGCTGCTGTTCACAGGCCACGCGGTGCTGATGGGCCGCGAGTTCGTCGCGCCGCTGACGGCAGCGGATGCCGGCGCACCGACCTTCCGGCTGATGTCCTTCAACATCCTCAACGACAACTTCGAGAATGCGGAAGACATCGTCGCAACGATCCGGTCTTCCGGCGCCGACCTCGTCAACATCATGGAAGCCGCCCCGCTCAGGGTCTACATGGACGAGCTCGCCAAAACCTATCCCTACCGGGTCGGCTGCGGCGTACTGATCGAGGATTGCGACCAGCTGATGCTCTCCAAGGTGCCGATCGAAGCGCCCGTCGTGCAGTCGCTGAGCGATATCTTCCCGGATCGCTTCATCCTGGCGAAGGTGACGGTCGCGGGCCGGCCGATCCATTTTGTCGGCATGCATACGACCAAGCCCTATTTCGACAATTTCCATTCGCTGGAACTGAACCGCGCGGCGCTGGCAATCAGCGAGACCACAGGCCCCCTGCTTCTTTCAGGCGATTTCAACGCCTCCAGCATCGCGCCGAACATGCGGCGTTTCCTGAACAATACCGATCTGGCGACGGCCGAGGTCGAGCCGGCGACCTGGCCGATCCGGGCCGGCGTGTTTGGCCTGCCGATCGACCATGTCTATGCCCGGGCGCCGCTGAAGATAAAGTCGCTGACACGCATTCCCACGGCGCACGGCTCGAACCACTACGGGCTGATCGCCGAGATCGCGATCACCGGGCAGTGAGCCCGAAAGATTATTGGGCGGCGTCCGCGGCAAGGAAACCGCCGGACTGCCGCGCCCAGAGCTCCGAATAAAGCCCTCCCCGCGCGATCAGCTCGTTATGGGTGCCGTCCTCGATGATCCGGCCCTTGTCCATGACGATGAGCCGGTCGAGCGCTGCGATGGTCGACAGCCGGTGGGCAATGGCGAGCACGGTTTTTCCCTGCATCAGCCGTTCCAGGTTCGACTGGATCGCCGCCTCCACCTCCGAATCCAGCGCCGATGTGGCCTCGTCGAGCACCAGGATCGGCGCATCCTTGATCATCACCCGTGCGATCGCCACACGCTGGCGCTGGCCGCCGGAAAGCTTCACGCCCCGTTCGCCCACATGCGCGTCGAACCCCTTGCGGCCGCGCTGGTCCTCGAGGCTGGCGATGAACACATCCGCTTCCGCCTTACGCGCCGCCTCGACGAGCTGCGCCTCGGTCGCATCCGGCCGGCCGAACAGGATATTGTCGCGGATAGACCGGTGCAGCAGCGACGTATCCTGTGTCACCATGCCGATCTGGGCGCGCAGCGATTCCTGTGTCGCCTTGGCAATGTCCTGCCCGTCGATCAGGATACGTCCGCCTTCGAGATCGTAGAACCGCAGGAGCAGGTTGACGAGCGTCGACTTGCCGGCGCCAGAACGCCCGACGATGCCGAGTTTTTCGCCCGGCCGGATCGTGAGCGACAGGTCGTCGATGACGCCCTTCGTCTTGCCGTAGTGGAAACTGACATTCTCGAAGCGGATCTCCGGACGCTTCACCACCAGCTGCGTGGCGCCCGGCGCATCCACCAGCCCGATCGGCTGCGAGATCAGCTCGGCCGAATTCTGGATCGTGCCGATATTGCGCATGATGCCGTTGAGCTGCGTCATCAGCCGGCCGAGCAGGAAGTTGAGCCGCAGCATCAGCGCCATGGTGAAGGCGACCGCACCCGACGAGATCAGGCCGGAGAGCCACAGATGCACGCTCATCGCCGCCATGGTGACGATCATCGTGCCGGAGAGGAAGGCCATCGAGGCGCGCACGCTGGTGAGTAGCCGCGTGAACGCGATGATCGTGTCCTGAAAGCTCTCGAAGCCCGACAGCATGTATCGGTCGTTCGCCTCGTCGCGGCCGAAAAGGCGAAGCGTCTGGATGTTCGAATAGGCGTCCACCATGCGTCCGGAAATCATCGAACCGGCCTCGGCGGACGCCTTGGAATGTTCGCGGATGCGCGGCACGTAATATCGGGCCAGCATCGCGAAGATGGCAAGCCAGGCGACGACCACGATCGCCAGCCGCCAGTCGAGGCCCGCGACGAGCGCGATGGTCGAGACCGAGTAGATGCCGACGAACCAGACGCTTTCCATGAACGAGGTCAAGACGTCGCCGGTCGCCTGCCCCGCCGACCAGACTTTCGTGACGATGCGGCCGGAAAAGTCGTTCTGGAAGAAGGAGAGCGACTGGCGCGACACGTGGATATACGACTGCCAGCGCACCAGGTTGTAGAAACCGGGCGTGATGATCTGCTGGTCGACCAGCGCCGTCAGAAAGCCGATCAGGAAGCGGCCGATGCCGACCACCAGCGCCATGACCACCAGCTCGGTCCCGTGATTGGCCAAAAGCCCTGCCCAGCCGTCGGCGGGTTTGGTCGTGTCGAGGATATCGACCAGCCGTCCGACATACCAGAACATCGCCGCCTCGACGCCGGCCGCAAGCCCGCCGAGCACCAGCATGGCGAAGAAAGGAAGCTTTGCCTGGCTGACATAGAACCAGACGAAGCCGATGAGACCAGCCGGGGGCTTCAGGTCGTCCCGCCTCGCAAACGGCTTGATAAAGCTCTCGAAGATGCGGAAGACCGGTTTCAACATGCTCCGGATATAGGCGGATTCTGATCGTCGGCAAAGCAAAAGCGGGCGAGCGGCGGCTTACATTTTCTTAATGATCGGCTTCGGAGCCCTCGTCGAATATTCCCTCCACATCCCGCCGCCCATGAAGAACACGCAATACGATCAACCGATCGTCCTGTGGAATGTAATAGATGCGGAATGCCTCAAAAGACTTTACCGGCCAAGATCTTAGACCCAGAAGTTCCTCGTCGGCGAAGTGTCGTGGCGAGCCGCCGAGAGGTGTTCTTGTGAGGGCATCGATCGATGACTGAACGGAAAAGACGAACCTCTTCCCGATATCTTGCAGACCGATGTCCCCATAATAATCGACCTGCCGCAAGATGTCGGATCTAGCCGCCGGTTTGATGATGACTATCAAGACGAAGACTTCTTCGTTTTCTTGTCGAGAAGGATCGCCGCCTCTGCCTTGAGATCGCTCCAGAACTCAGGCGTGGCTGCATGCCCTTCGCCGGAGCTAAGCCCTTCCAGCAACAAAACTCTGAGGCGTTCGTCATTCTCTTTCTGTTGCGCGTCTCGCAAGAGAGTACGGAAATATTCGCTGACGTTGCCGTAGCCTTTCGTCGCCATCTGGATTTCGACGAAGTCCTTCAGTGTATCGGGAAGAGAAATAGTAATCGTAGCCATCACGCACTTGACCTTCATTCGCCCGCGCAAGAGTATCTTATCTATTAGGAATTGTTAAGACCCCTCCCCCGCAGGGAAAATGGCATGCAAGATGCAAACTCCCAGGCAATCAACCGGCCCGAAGATTGATGCGCAACTTTCGGGTTGGTTCGAAGTCGGCGGCGGAGACTACTCCGCCGCCTCTTCTTCGATCACGTCGTCATGGCCGATAAAGCCGCCGGACTGGCGGTTCCAGAGGTCGGCATAGATGCCGCCCGAGGCCACGAGCTCGCGATGCGTGCCGGCCTCGATGATCCGGCCGCGATCAAGCACGATCAGCCGGTCCATTTCGGTCAGCGTCGACAGCCGGTGGGCAATCGCGATCACCGTCTTGCCCTGCATCAGCGAGAACAGGTTCTCCTGGATCGCCGCCTCGACTTCCGAGTCGAGCGCCGAGGTCGCCTCATCCAGCACCAGGATCGGCGCGTCCTTCAGGAAGACGCGGGCGATCGCGATGCGCTGCCGCTGGCCGCCCGACAGTTTCACGCCGCGTTCGCCCACATGCGCATCGAGACCTTTTCGTCCCTGCAGGTCGGCAAGCCCGTCGATGAAGTCCCAGGCATTCGCGCGCTTGGCCGCCTCGATGATATCCGCGTCACTCGCATCCGGCTTGCCGTAGGCGATGTTGTCGCGGATCGACCGGTGCAGCAGCGACGTATCCTGGGTGACGACGCCGATCAGCGAACGCAGGCTGTCCTGCGTGACGCCGGAGATATCCTGGCCGTCGATGGTGATGCGGCCGCCTTCCAGATCGTAGAAGCGCAGCAGCAGGTTCATCAGCGTCGTCTTGCCGGCGCCGGAGCGGCCGACCAGACCGACCTTCTGGCCGGCCGGGATATCGAGCGTCAGGCCTTCGATAACGCCCTTGCCCTTGCCATAGTGGAAGTGGACGTTGTCATAGCGGATATGGCCCTTTTTCGCGGTCAGCGTCGAAGCGCTCTTCTGGTCCACCACGTCATGCGCCTTGGTCATCATCGACATGCCGTCATAGACGGTGCCGATGTTCTCGAACAGCGCCGAGACTTCCCACATCACCCATTGCGACATGCCGTTGATGCGCATCGCAAGGCCGATGGCGATCGCGATCGCCCCGATCGAGATGGCGCTGTCCAGCCAGAACCAGATCGACATCGCGCCGACGACAAACAGCGCCGCACAGTTGTAGAAGTAGACCAGCACCTGGAAGGCGGTCACCTTGCGCATCTGCGCATGCACGGTCTTCAGGAAGATATCCATGGCGTCGCGCGCATAGGTCTCTTCCCTGCCGGCATGCGAAAACAGCTTGACGGTGGCGATGTTCGTATAGCTGTCGACCACGCGGCCGGTCATCATCGAACGCGCATCCGCCTGTTCCGCCGAGATTTTCCGCAGGCGCGGCACGTAGTAGGCGACGGTGCTCGAGTAGAAGACGATCCAGAGAACGAGCGGCACCGCAAGACGCAGATCCGCCGCCGCCACGACCGCGATCATCGAGATGAAATAGGTGAAGACATAGACGAACACGTCGAGCACCTTCATCACCGTTTCGCGGATGGCGAGCGATGTCTGCATCACCTTGGTCGAGACGCGGCCGGCGAACTCGTTGGCGAAGAACGTCATCGAGTGGCGCAGCAGGAAGCGGTGCATCTGCCAGCGGGCGATCATCGGGAAATTGCCCATCAGGATCTGGTGCATGATCAGCGAATTGAGCGTCGCCACCAACGGCAGGCCGACCAGCACCACGAAGGCCATGAAGAACAGCTTCGGCCCCTCCGTCGCAAGGAAGGTCGCCCGGTCGGCATGGGTCAGCCAATCGACGATATCGCCGAGGAACTGGAACAGCGCCACTTCGCCGACGGCGATCAACATCGTGCAGGTCGACATGATGACGACCCACGGCCAGACCGGCTTGGTATAGTGCCACAGGAAGGCCGCAAGGCCGGAGGGCGGTAGTGCGGGCGCTTCGTCCGGATAGGGATCAACGCGCCGTTCGAACCACGAGAACATGAAAAAAGCTCCGTAAATCGGATTGCCGCGCCGGTTCGGCACGCAAGGCGGCCGGAATCGGGCGACGAAAACTTGAGGTATCGAGGCCGCATGTCGGCCGCGTAACGGATCAGGAAAGGAAAAGTTTGCGAGAAACCGCGGAACGCCTAGGCCAGAAAAACAATAATTCGGCTGTGGAGGCGCGAAAGCACGGTCATATCCATGTAGGCCTCCTTGAGTGGGCGTTGAGTTACGCAAGCCTTCTAACCTTTCGGGCACAAATTGGAAAGAGAGAATCGACTTGAGCCCGTCCGGCCAAGGCTTTCTGTTGCCCGATCGTCACAGCCATGCCGCGCATCGAAAGGGCTTGAGATCGAGTGCGGGTTTCCCGTAAGGACGGGCATATGAGCGACATTTCCCCTGGCCTGCGCATTGCCCTCTACCAGCCGGACATCGCCGGCAATACCGGCACGATCCTGAGGCTCGCCGCCTGCCTTGGTCTTTCGGTCGACATCATCGAGCCCGCCGGCTTCGACATTTCCGACCGGAACCTGAAGCGCTCGGGCATGGACTATCTGGAGAGCGTCACGCTCGCCCGCCACGTCAACTGGCAGCGCTTCGACGCGTGGCGCAAGGAGAACGGCCGGCGCGTCGTGCTTGCCTCCACCAAGGCCGCCCTGCCCTATACGAGCTTCGCGTTCCGGCCGGACGATATCCTGCTCTTCGGCCGCGAAAGCGCCGGCGTGCCGGACCATGTGCATGAGGCCGCCGACGGCCGCATCCTCATCCCCATGGTGAAGGGCCAGCGCTCCATCAACGTCGCCATGTCGGCGGCAATGATATCGGGCGAGGCGCTGCGGCAGACGGGCTTTGCCTGATATCCCCTTCGTCATGTCGCGGCATCCCGCAGCCGCGGGCTGAGCCTGACGGCAAGCGAACCGAAAGCGAAGACCAGCAGCATGAGGCCGGCCATGCCATAGGTCGCGGCGTAACCTTTTACGGCGATCAGGGGCTGTGAGAGGAGCGGCGACAGGAACTGGCCGGTGAAGATGCTTGCTACCAGCAGGCCAGAAATGCGTCCCCGGAGGGCCGGCGACGCAAGCAGCATCGCAGCACCGGCGAAATTCGGCATGATCGTTCCCATGCCGATGCCGGATACCGCCATCGCGAGCAGGATGCCCGCATAGGTCCCGGCAACCGAGAGCAGCACGAAGGCGGCGCCCATCGATCCGAAGGCCAGCGCAAAGACGCCCATGACCCCGAGCATCTGCCGGAAACGGGCAAAGACCAGCGAACTGGCGATGCCAACCAGCTGGCCGAGGCCGATGGCCATGCCGGCAAGGCTCGGTGCCTCAATGCCGAGCGACTCCAGGTAGAAGGGAAGCTGTGTCGGGATCATGTAGAAAGCGACCATGTTGAGGACCGCCCCGATGAGCAGGACTGCAAGAAGCAGCGCGCCATGGGTGCCGAGGCTGTCTGCTGCCGTCCTCGTCCTCGTCCTCGTCCTCGTCCTCGTCCTTGTCGCTGCCGACCGTGCCGGCTCGCGGATGAACGCCAGCGCGGCAGGCAGCAGCAGGAAGGCGAGCGCATAGATAAGGAAAGGCGCCCGCCAGTGGAGTTCCGCCATGAACCCGCCGCCGGTCAGGAAGATCGTCCCGCCGATGCCAACGAAGGCCTGCTGCAGCCCCATGTAGCGGTCGCGCTCCGTGCCGGCAAAGAAGTCGCCGACCAGTGCGGTCGCGGTGGTCATGATACCGCCCACGGCGATGCCGAGTACCGCGCGGCCGGCCAACAGGCCGAAAAGACTGTCGGCGAACAGGCCGGAGCATCCAGCCGTCGCGAAAAGCAGCAGCGTGACGATGAGAAGCGGCTTGCGGCCATAGCGATCGATGATCAGACCGGCCACCGGCGCGAAGACGGCGATGAACAGGGCCGGCAGCGTCAGGACCAGTCGACTGAGGAGCTCGACATTCGGCAGGTCGGCAAAACGCGCGGCAATGCCGGGCAGTGAGGCCGAGATCGTCGCCCCCGACATGATGGTCAGCGTGCTGACCGAAAGAAGGGTGACGTTGCGGGAAAAATGCGAGGGAGGAGATGGGTTGCCGGCATGAACGAGCGATACGCTGCGGGGCAGCGGCGTCAGGGCATTTTTCGTCTCCATGGAACTGGGCTCCGATTTTCTTTCTGGGAGCCTCTGCTATAAAACCTCAAGCAATATTGAGGTCAATGGCGAATGAAAAAAGATTCCGAAGGGCGTGCTCCGCTGGAGTTGACGGTCGGAGAAGTGGCGCAACGCAGCGGCGTCGCGGTATCGACGCTGCATTTCTACGAAACCAAGGGATTGATCAGGAGCTGGCGCAACCGCGGCAACCAGCGGCGTTATCCCCGCGTGGTGCTGCGCCGGGTCGCGGTCATCAAGGTTGCCCAGAAGACCGGCATACCGCTCGCCGATATCGCCGAGGCGCTTTCCGTCCTGCCGCACGACCGGCCGTTGACGGCAAGGGACTGGCAACGCCTTTCGCAAACCTGGAAACGCCAGCTCGACGCACGGATCGCCAGTCTCACGTCGCTGCGCGACCACCTGACCGGCTGCATCGGCTGCGGCTGCCTCTCGATGGAAGAATGTCCGCTGAGGAACCCGCAGGATATGCTCGGCGAAAAGGGTGCGGGGCCGATCCTGCTGGAGGCGGAATAGCAGGTGGGCGCCGATTTATTGCACGGATAGGCTTAGCTTAAGTTGACCGCCGTCCCTGTTGAACAACACTCCGGAAATAGAAGGACGACCGATGGCTTTGGAAACGCATCCGTTCGACATCGCCGAACATTTGGATGCCGAAGAGGGCATCGAAGAGTTCATGAAGGCAGCATTCGAAGAGGGCGAGCCCGCCTTCATCGCGAGATGCCTCGGCATCGTCGCGCGGGCGCGGGGCATGACTAAACTCGTCCGCGATGTCGGGGTGAGCCGCGCGGCCCTTTACAAGGCACTCAGCGGTGAAGGAAACCCGGAATTCGCCACGATCCTGAAGGTGATGAAAGCTCTCGGCCTCGAACTCACACCGGTTCTCGTCAAGGCGGGGGATGCCGCCTGAGCGCGGTCGGCAGCTGGCGGATCACCCGTCTCCCGCCCGTTTAGCATCTTTTGAAAAACACATGTCAGACCGATCGAAGCCCATGGGCCAAACATCGGAGATCGCATATGTTTCGGCAATCGAGCTTCATATTTCCCTGCCCCCAAAGGATCGAGATGCGCAATCTGCTCTGCCGCCCCATGACCGTTGCCGCCCTCGCCCTGATGGCTTCGTCAGCCTGTGCCCAGGAGGCTGACCACTATACCGCTGTCAGCAAGACTGCGATGAGCGTTACCGGCGATGTGTGGCTGGATGATTTCGGCATCACCTTCGAGAACGAGGAAACCCTCGAATTCTCCGACCTTGTCGCCGACAATTTCCGCGTCGATGGCAGGAGGGTCCCGGCTTCGGTCTACCGCGTCGCGGAACCGGCCGATCCGGAGCTCGAAAACGGCAACCAGCTCTGCGGATCGGGCGACGTGACCTATGTCGCGAACTGGGCATCGGGAAACGGCATGTCCGCGATCGCCGTATTTACCGGGAGAAATCCGCCAAGGAGCAGCGACGAGATGTGTGCGCTCTATACCTACGAGGATCCGAAGTGACGGATTGGATCAATCCGCGGTCGGCAGCCGGCGCATCGTGAACTCGATACGGTCGCCTTCGAGCTGGCGCCAGCTTTCCACTTCGGTCCAGTACGCAGCCTTCGGATAGTCGTGAAACCATTCGCGCGCCTTTTGCCGCGCTTCTTCCCGCGAGAGCTCGAAAGTCTGCCGCACGAACATACCCTGTCGCTCGCCGGCCTTTTCCTGCCGGTGGCGGTCGATCCTGCGTTTCAGCCCGTCGAGCGGCGGGGGTGTGAACTTTGCCATGAAAGCCTCTGATCAGCACCTGTTTATGAGGTAAAGATAGTGTGCGGCGACACGCTTTGCGAGTCTCATTTTCCACCCGCGACAACCGATGGAATGGTTCGCGAAAGCCAGAACTGCTAATCCCCGATCGGAAAAATGCGAATCGCGCCAAGGGGATGGCGAGAGGAATAACGACATGGAACGGCCGGTACTGCCAAAGGGGCTGCCCGAGGACATCGAAGACAAGAAGGCGACGGCGCGCGCCTGGTTCGAAAGCCTGCGCGACACGATCTGCGCTTCGCTGGAAGGCCTCGAGGACGAGCTGACCGGCCCCCTCGCCGATCAGGAGCCGGGCCGCTTCAAGCCCAAGGACTGGCTGCGCGACGGCGGAGCCGGCGGCGGCGGCAGGATGTCGATGATGGAGGGCCGCGTCTTCGAAAAGGTCGGCGTCCACACCTCGACCGTCCATGGCGAGTTTTCCGCCGATTTCCGCAGCCAGATGCCGGGAGCGGAGGAAGACCCGCGCTTCTGGGCGTCGGGCATTTCGCTGATCGCCCATCCGGTCAATCCGAACGTGCCGACCGTGCACATGAACACCCGCATGGTGGTGACGTCGAGCCAGTGGTTCGGCGGCGGCGCCGACCTCACCCCGGTTCTCGACCGCAGGCGCACCCAGACGGATCCCGACAGCACGCTCTTCCACCGGGTCATGGAAATCACCTGCAAGCGCCACGAGGCGGTGGCCGACTACGATCGCTACAAGGCCTGGTGCGACGACTATTTCTTCCTGAAGCACCGCAACGAAGCGCGCGGCATCGGCGGCATTTTCTTCGACTGGCTGCATCCTGTCGAAGAAAAGGGCGGCTGGGATGCGGATTTCGCCTTCGTCCAGGATGTCGGACGCGCGTTCAACCTCGTCTATCCGAAAATCGTCCGGGCCAATTTCAACAGGCCGTGGACGGAGCATGATCGCGACGAGCAGCTGATCCGCCGCGGCCGTTACGTGGAGTTCAACCTGCTCTACGACCGGGGCACGATTTTCGGGTTGAAGACCGGCGGCAACGTCGAATCCATCCTGTCGTCACTGCCTCCGGTTGTAAGGTGGCCTTAGATCGAAATCATGAAATTAACGATTTTCGGGTAAAAACCGGCCCCAATATATCGCCCTTAACAAATGCGATATCAGAATCGATTCGGTGGTGGTAGCGTCCCCTTGGTTGTACCGGAGGAGGATCGCCATGATGGCACAGAATAGCATGCCCATGCCGCAAGCGTCTGAGGACAAGGACGCCCGGTCCATTGACACGATTGAAATGATCGACCGCCTCGCGACGGAAATGCGTGCGAGAACCGGCGGCGAACTCCCGCATTCCTTCTATGTGGACCAGGTAAAGCGCCAGCTTGCCGGCAAGTCCGTCGCCGTATCGGCTGCCAATGACGAACCGGCGCAGGGAAAGGCTGCCGAACAGGCCTCCGTCTTCCACGCCTGGGCGCTTTCCGAATAAACGCCTGGAACGGTCGTTGCAGTTTCCGAGTTATCGGGGTTGGCGCCGGCGGATATGAGGAGATGTCCGCCGCCTCCAGCCCCAACGACCACAGGAGGAAAAGTCATGCGATTGTTCGAATGCGGTACGCTTGTACCCGGCTGCCAGTGGCATACACGAGCCGATGAGGATGCTGAAGTGGTCCGCCGCGCAGTGGAACATCTCCGCACGGTTCACGGCGAAGAGATCATCCGCGAAAACATGGTCGAGAACATCAAGGCGCGCATTCGTGACGAAAACGGCGCTGAGGCGGCCTGATGGCCGAGCGTGAAGGTAGCCGTTCCGCCTAGAAGCGCTCTGCCCGGCTTACCGGTACCTCTTGATGCCAGAGCGGTAAGTGGCCCGATGTCAGCGCGGCAGGCCGCCTGATGTCAGCGCGGCAGGCCGCCTGATGTCAAAGCGAGCTGCGGATCATATCCTCCAGCCGGGCGGTCAGCGCCGCCCGGTCGAGAGTGAAATTGCGCTCCACCCAGAAGTCTTCCAGCTCCTTCAGGATTTCTCCGACCCGCTTGCCGGCCGGCACGCCGGCTGCGACGATATCGGCGCCGCTGAGTGGAAAGGCCGGCTTGTCGTAGCTCTCCGCCCTCTTCAAGAGCACCGACAGCCGTGCGGATCTGCGCATCGCTGCCGGATCTCCTTCGGCCGCCGTCCGCGCGGATGCAAGGGCAAGCCTCAGCCGCAGGACCAGGCCTTCCGCACCGTGGCGATAGAGCAGCCGGTCGAAGCCGACATCCGTCACCTCGTCGGGCGGCACCGGGGCATTTGCCCAGGTGGCGAGCCGCGCGGCTTCCGCATTGGACATCCTGAGCCGCTTGGCGAGCGCATCGAGCCGCTCGGCATCCGGGGGCACGATCGCCGCCAGCCGCAGAAGCGGGTCGGGCGCCCAGCCGAGCGATTTTTCGGCGGCCACCAGGCCGTGGATGCCGTCGATACCCCATTTTTCGGTCTCGGGCAGTATTTCGGAAAGCACGCCAGCCTGCCGCATCCAGAGCAGCGCGCGGGAAGGATCGGCGGCCGCCAGCAGCTTCCGGGTTTCCGCCCAGACGCGCTCGGCCGACAGCGTCGAAAGCTTGTCCTTGGCCCGTGCGCAGGCCCTCAAACCATCCGCATCCGGCCGGCCGGAACCGTAGTAGGCGAAGAACCGGAAGAAACGCAGGATGCGCAGGTAATCCTCGGCAATCCGCTCGGCCGCCTCGCCGATGAAGCGGACGGTGCGGGTTTCGATATCCGGCAGGCCGTTCACGAGGTCGATCACCTCGCCTTGAGCATCCGCATAAAGCGCGTTGATCGTCAGGTCCCGCCGTTCGGCGTCCGCCTGCCAGTCGGTGCCGAAGGCGACCTTGGCGCGCCGGCCGTCGGTCTCGACATCGCGTCGAAGCGTCGTCACCTCGAAACCATGACCGTCGATGACCAGCGTCACCGTGCCGTGCTCGATGCCGGTCGGCACGGCCCTGATACCGGACGTCACCGCCCGCTCGACCACCTTTTCCGGGCGAAGCGTGGTCGCGACATCGATGTCGGCGACGGGAAGCCCCATCAGCGCATTGCGCACCGCGCCGCCCGCCACCCGCGCCTCGCCGCCGTCGGCATTGAGCAGCGTCAGGATGCGCTGCAGCGCCGGATCCTTGAACCAGGCCTCGTCGGCTACGCCGGTCTTGGCGGAAGTCATGCATAAAGCCTTTCATAGAGCGTGCGCAGAATGCCCGCGGTAATGCCCCAGATGTTTCGTTCCTCATAGGGCATGACGTAGAAATGCCGCTCCTTGCCGTCCCATTCGCGGCTGCCGCGCTGGTGGTTGGCCTCGTTCATCAGGAAGGACAGCGGCACTTCGAAGACCTCGTCCACCTCGGTCGGGTTGGGCCTGATCTCGAAACCGCGCCTCACCACCGAGAGCACCGGCGTGATACGAAAGCCTGTCGCCGCATAATAGGTCGGCAGCCGCGACAGCGTTTCGACGAAGGAACGGTCGAGGCCGATCTCCTCCTCCGCCTCGCGCAGCGCCGCCTGTTCCGGCGACCGGTCTTCCGGATCGATGCCGCCGCCCGGAAAGGCGATCTGGCCGGAATGCTTGCGCATCGTCGAGGTGCGTTGCGTCAGGATCACCTTGGCTTCGTCGCCGTCGTCGACGACCGGCACCAGCACCGCCGCGTCCTTCAGCTTCAGCCCGGCCGCGAAATCGACCAGCGTCGGGTTGAGCAGATGGTCGCCATGGTCGCGCCAGGCCCGATCGACCGGCCCGCCGTTCTGGTTCAGCGCCCGGCGGCGGAAATCGCCGGCCGAAAAAAGGGGATAGTCACTCATTGCGATAAGGCGTCCAGTTCGGCCTCGGGCATCACGGGAAAGACCTCCGTTCCGGAGCGGACGGAAAACATCGAGACCCCGTCTATCACGATCGCCTCGCCGAGTTCCACGAGATCGTACATCACCGCGCGCGAGAGCAGCGCCTCCAGCCGGCCGCGTACCAGGAGATAGGGTTTCAGCTCGCGGTTCTCGCCTGAAATCTCGAAGCGCAGGGGAGATTGCGGGCCTGCCTCCACCACATCACCGACATTTGTCCTGAACGTGAGCACCTGGCGGCCCTCACGCTGCGTGACCTGCATCTCGACCGCCAGAAAGGGTGCGTCCACGACCCGGATGCCGACTTTTTCCACAGGTGTTACGAGGTAGGTCCGGCCATCCTCGTCCTTGCGCAGCACTGTCGAAAACAGCCGCACGAGCGGCGCGCGGCCGATCGGCGTGCCCATGTAGAACCACGTGCCGTCGGCACGGATTTCCATGTCGATATCGCCGCAAAAGGGCGGATTCCATCGCTCGACAGGCGGCAAACCGCGCTTTCCGTCACCCGTCTGCTCGGAAGCGCGCGAAATCAGGGCCGCAAGGCCTGCGGCATCGGCTGCCGAATTTATCGTTTGCGCTGCCATCTTTCAGTCCCGGTTCGTCCGTAAGCATTGGCGAAAGCAATTGTTCCTCACGAGATAGTCATTCAATACGTGCTTGTCAGCCATATTTCGGGGAATAAGTTTGATCGGATAAGCCGGATGCTGCGACGCAGCGATTCGCCGCCGGGACATGAACGAGTCCGGCCTTGAAAAGCCTGCCGGTTCTGGATGCATGGAGAACGACATGGGCCTGATGAATTCCACCGATACCGTCCTCGATGAAAAAGCCATCATCGCCTCCGCCGAAATGGCCCTGTCCGACATCGCCGCCATCCGCACCGAAATCGCCAAGGTGATCTTCGGCCAGGAGAAGGTGGTCGAAAACACGCTGCTGGCTGTCCTCTCCGGCGGCCACGCGCTGCTCGTCGGCGTTCCCGGCCTTGCCAAGACCAAGCTCGTCACCACGCTCGGCACGGTGCTCGGCCTCGGCGCCAACCGCATCCAGTTCACCCCCGACCTGATGCCCTCGGACATTCTCGGCTCCGAAGTGATGGATACCGACGATGCCGGCCGCCGGTCCTTCCGCTTCATCAAGGGTCCGGTCTTCGCCCAGCTCCTGATGGCCGACGAAATCAACCGCGCCTCGCCGCGTACCCAGTCGGCGCTCTTGCAGTCCATGCAGGAATACCACATCACCGTTGCCGGCCAGCGTTACGATCTGCCCGCCCCCTTCCACGTGCTCGCGACCCAGAACCCGCTTGAGCAGGAAGGCACCTATCCGCTGCCCGAAGCGCAGCTCGACCGCTTCCTGCTGCAGGTCGACGTGCTTTATCCGGAACTGGCCGCCGAGCGTCAGATCCTGCTCGAAACCACCGGCCTTTCGGAATCCAAGGCGCGCGGCGTCATCGACTCTGCCCGTCTTCAGGAAATCCAGACCCTGATCCGCCAGATGCCGGTGAGCGACAAGGTGGTCGATGCCATCTTATCGCTGGTACGCTCCGCCCGCCCCGGCCACGGCAATGCCAGCACCGACAAGCACGTCGCATGGGGCCCCGGCCCGCGCGCCGGCCAGTCGCTGATGCTGACGGCCCGCGCCCGCGCCCTTTACGAAGGCCGCCTCGCCCCGTCGCTGGACGATGTCTATGCGCTTGCCGAACCGGTGCTCGAACACCGCATGGCGCTGACCTTTGCCGCCCGTGCCGAAGGCATGTCGGTGCGCGACGTCATCGCCAGCCTGGTGAAGCAGGCCCGCGGCTAAGGCTGCGACGGCTTAGAAAGGAACCTGCGTGGCATCCACCATTGGCCAGATCGTAGAGCAGACACCGAGTAGCGAAGTCCTCTCCCGAGCCCAGGCCCGCGCGACGCTTGTGCCGGATTGCATGGTGGAAGCAAAGCGCATCGCCAACACGGTGATCGCCGGCTGGCACGGGCGCCGCAAGCGCGGCATCGGCGAGAATTTCTGGCAGTTCCGCCCTTACGCGGAGGGCGAAAGCCTGTCCCGCATCGACTGGCGCCGTTCCGCCCGCGACGACCATACCTATGTCCGCGACCGCGAATGGGAGGCAGCCCACACCGTCTGGCTGTGGGCCGACATGTCGCCGTCGATGATGTACAAGTCGACGCTCGCCATCGCGTCGAAGGAAAGCCGCGCGCTGGTGCTGATGCTGGCGCTGGCCGAAATCCTCGCGCGCTCCGGCGAGCGCATCGGCTGCCCGGGTATCATGGAGCCGGTCTCGGCCCGCAATGCCGCCGAGCGGCTCGCAGCCTCGATCATGCACGCGCCGCTGACCACAGGCTTGCCGGATACCGCAATGATCCGCGGCCATAGCGACATCGTGCTGATCGGCGACTTCCTCGACGATGCCGACCGGGTGATGGACCGCATCGCTCCGCTCGGCCGCCGCGGCCTGCGCGGCCATGTGGTCGAGATCGCCGATCCGGCCGAGGAGACCTTCCCCTATACCGGCCGCACCGAATTCACCGATCCCGAAACCGGCGAAAAGCTCGTTTCCGGCCGCGCCGAGATGATCCGCGAGGATTACCAGCGCGCCTATTTCGCCCGCCGCGATGCGCTCGGTGAATCGCTGCGCCGTCTCGGCTGGAGTTTTGTCTTCCACCGGACCGATCATCTCGCCTCCGAGGCGCTTGTCGCCGTGCATGGTTATCTCTCCGGCCTGCCGGCGCCGAAACCGGCTGGAGAGCGATCATGAGCGCGTTGATTTTCGCCAATCCCGCCATTCTTTTCGGCCTGATCTCGCTGCCGGTGATCTGGTGGCTGCTCAGGCTCACCCCGCCACGCCCGAAAACGGAAGTCTTCCCGCCGCTCCGCATTCTCGCAACGGTGCTGAAGCGCGAAGAAACGCCCTCGAAAAGCCCGTGGTGGCTGACGCTGCTGCGCATGCTTCTTGCCGCCGCCGTGATCCTCGCCATCGCCGATCCGGTGATGAACCCGCGCGCCAATTCGCTCAATGCCGGCGGGCCGCTGGTGCTCGTCGTCGACAACGGCTGGGCAACCGCCACCGACTGGGAACGCCGCGTCCAGACCGCCAGGCTGCTGATCGACGATGCCGAAAGCGCCGATGTGCCGGTTTCGATCACCTTTACCGCCAATGCCAGCCACGAGGCCGTACCCGGTACCGCCGCTGCGGCCCGCGACAAACTGAAGGCCGCCAATCCCAGGCCGCTGGTTCCTGACCGCGCACGCACCGCCCAGGCGATCAGGGAGGCGATGAACGGCACCCGCCCCGGCACGCTCGCCATCCTTTCCGACGGCATGGCCGCCGCCAGCGACAACGACGCGATGTCGGCGTTTGCCGCGCTTTCGCCTGCCGAGATGCGGCTTGTCGAAGGCGACGGGCACAGCGCAGTGGCGCTGACCGACGCGGTCAACAATGCCGCCGCCATGACGGTTACCGCCACCCGCCTTTCGACCGCATCGGCGCAGCAGATGAACGTCAACGCGCTCGACGCGCAGGGCCGCGCGCTCGCCTCCGGCACGCTGCAGTTTGCCGCAGGCGCGGGAACCGCCACCGCCGAGATCGCCTCGCCGTTCGAACTGCGCAACGATTTCGCGCGGCTGAACATCGACGGGCTGGCCACGGCCGGCGCCGCGCACCTGCTCGACGACGGCTTCAAGCGCCGCCGCATCGCACTGCTCGCCGGCGAAAGCGGAAGCGACTTCCAGCCGCTCCTGCAGCCGCTCTATTACATCAGCCGCGCGCTTTTGCCCTATGCGGACGTCATCCAGCCGAACACCGCCGATCTTGCGGTCGCCATCCCGCAAATCCTCCAGGGCAACCCGTCAGCGATCATCCTCGCCGATGTCGGCCGCCTGCCGGCGGAAACCTATGCGCCGCTGCAGCGATGGATCGCCCAAGGCGGCACGCTGATCCGCTTTGCCGGGCCGCGCCTTGCCGCAGCCCCCGCCGACGATCCGCTGGTGCCGGTCATCCTGCGCCAGGGCGAACGGGCACTCGGCGGCGCCATGTCCTGGTCCGAGCCGCAGTCGCTCGCCGATTTCCCGAGTTTTGGGCCCTTCGCCGGCATGCCGCGCGCCGCCGACATCACCGTCACCCGCCAGGTTCTCGCCGAACCGACGCCGGATCTTGCCGAGCGCACCTGGGCGAGCCTTGCCGACGGCACGCCTCTCGTCACCGAAAAGGAAGTCGATGCCGGCCGCATCGTGCTCTTCCACACCAGCGCCGAAGCGACATGGTCGAACCTGCCGCTATCGGGCAATTTCGTCGAAATGCTCCGCCGCCTCGTCCAGCTCGCCCGCGCCGGCGGCGCCGCCTCGTCCGGCTCTGCCGCCGAGGGAGCCACCGCGACGCTCGCCCCCTATCGTCTTCTGACCGCCGACGGCGTCCTGACCACCGAGACCGGCACGGCGCGGCCGATCGCAATTGCCGCCAACCAGGTGCCGGTCGCAAGCTTCGATCACCCGCCGGGCCTTTACGGCACCGAGGACGGTTTCACCGCCGTCAACCTGCTGGCGCCGAAAACGGTGATCGCCCGCTTCGACCCGACCGCAGCCGGCCGTCCGATCGTCCGCGAAGGCCTTGCGGGCGGTGAAGCCGTGTCGCTGCGCCCGGCGCTCTTTGCAGCCGCCTTCGCGCTGCTGATCCTCGACAGTATCGTGGTGCTCTTCATGAACGGCGCCTTCTCCCGCGTTCCCGGCCGCCGCCGGACAGCCGGCGGGGCCGCGGCGATGATCGCCGCCCTCGCCTTCGGCCTCTTCGCCTTGTTGCCAGGCCAGCCGCAGGCGCAGGAAATGGCCCCCGGCGCCGGCGCCAAGCCCGGCGACGAACAGATCCTCGAACGGCTCGACACCACCCACCTCGCCTATGTGACGACCGGCGAGCAGGATGTGGATCGGATTTCCGAACAGGGCCTCGAGGGCCTGAGCCAGTTCCTCACCTACCGCACGACGCTCGAACCCGGCGCCCCGGTCGGCCTCGACATCACCAAGGACGAGCTGTCCTTCTACCCGATCATCTACTGGCCGATCTCCGCTACCGCGCCGATGCCCTCGCCGGCGGCGATCTCGCGTATCGACGCCTATATGCGCAATGGCGGCACGGTGCTTTTCGATACCCGCGACCAGTATTCCTCGCTCGATGGCGGCGGCACCACGCCCAACGGCGAGCGGCTGCAGGCGATCCTTGCCAATATCGACATCCCGCCGCTGGAACCGACGCCGACGGATCATGTGCTGACCCGCTCCTTCTACCTGCTCACCAATTTCCCCGGCCGCTATACCGGAAGCCCCCTCTGGGTCGAGGCACGGCAGGAAGCGAAGAGCACCGGCGCCCAGCTTTCCTCGAGCGGCGACGGCGTCACCCCGCTCCTGATCACCGGCAACGACTTTGCCGGCGCCTGGGCCGTCGATGCCCAGGGTACGCCCGTGCTCCCCACCGTCCCCCCGGACGAAATGCAGCGCGAATACGCCTACCGCTCCGGCGTCAACATCATGATGTACATGCTGACCGGCAATTACAAAGCCGACCAGGTGCACGTGCCGGCTCTGCTCGAACGGCTTGGGCAGTGAGGGGATAAGTCGCCATGGTCCATCGCCCCTCATCTGGCTGCCGCCACCTTCTCCCCACACGCGGGGAGAAGGGATATGCCGCACCGTCGCCGTTCCCCCTCGCCCCGCCTGCGGGGAGAGGGTGCGCCGAGCGAAGCGGAGGCGGGGTGAGGGGCGAACCTTGCGCAACGCTCCTGGCCCATAGAGGGAAACCCTCATGACCATCGAATTCGCACCCTTCTTCTCCTGGCCGATCCTTGCTGCGCTTGGCGTCTTCGCCCTGACCCTCGCCGGCCTCGCCTTCTGGCGCGGCATTCGCGGCGCCACCCTGCGCACGCTGGCGCTGGCGGCGCTGCTTCTGGCGCTCGCCAATCCGACGCTGCTGCAGGAGGATCGCGACCAGCTTTCGACCGTGGTGCCGATCATCGTCGACCGCTCGCAGAGCCAGGATACCGCCCAGCGCAAGCAACAGACCGACCAGGCGCTCGCCAGCCTTGAGGACCGTTTCTCCCGCTACCCGCGCATCGAGACCCGCGTCGTCGAGGTCAATGACGACGGCGAGTCCGATACGCCCTCCACCAAGCTGTTCACCGCCCTGCGCTCGGCGATCTCGGACGTGCCGCCCGCCCGCATCGGCGGTGCGGTTTTCCTGACCGACGGCCAGATCCACGACCTGCCCGGGATCAACCAGGACCTCGGCTTCAACGCCCCCGTCCATGGCCTGATCACCGGCAAGCCCGACGAGTTCGACCGCCGTGTCGAGGTGGTCCGCGCCCCACGCTTTGGCATCGTCGGCGAGGAGCAGGAACTGACGCTGCGGGTGTTCGACGACGGCCGCACTGGCGGCGGCACTGCCCAGGTCACCGTGCGCATGAACGGCCAGCAGACCGCGACGCTGCGCGCCACGCCCGGCCAGGAGACGCCCTTCTCCTTCACGGTTCCGCGCGGCGGCAACAACGTCATGGAATTTTCGGTCGCCGAGCTTCCGGGCGAAGTGACGACCGCCAACAACCGTGCCGTCCACGTCATCGACGGCATCCGCCAGAACCTGCGCGTCCTGCTCGTCTCCGGCGAACCACATGCCGGCGAGCGCGCCTGGCGCAACCTGTTGAAATCAGACGCCTCGGTCGACCTCGTCCACTTCACCATCCTGCGGCCGCCGGAAAAGCAGGACGGCACGCCGATCAACGAACTGTCGCTGATCGCCTTCCCGACCCGCGAACTGTTCGTCGAGAAGATCAAGGATTTCGACCTGATCATCTTCGACCGCTACAAGCACCGCGGCGTACTGCCGATCCTCTATTACGATTACATCGCCCAATACGTGAACAATGGCGGCGCGCTCTTGATCGCCGCCGGTCCCGAGCATGCCGGCGAGGATTCGATCGCGTCCACGCCGCTCGAACAGGTCCTGCCGGCCGCACCGACCGGCGAGGTCCACAGCGCCGCCTTCTATCCGCACCTCTCGCCGGAGGGCGAAAAGCATCCGGTGACCCGCGGGCTCGACGGCTCCAACGCCAACCCGCCCGCCTGGGGCCGCTGGTTCCGCACCATCGACGTCGATACGCCGCAGGGCCAGACTGTCATGGAAGGCGACGGAGACCGTCCCCTGCTCGTGCTCAACCGCCAGGGCGAAGGCCGCGTCGCCATGCTGCTCTCCGACCAGGGCTGGCTCTGGGCCCGCGGTTTCGAAGGCGGCGGCCCGCATGTGTCGCTCTATCGCCGCATCGCCCACTGGCTGATGAAGGAACCGGAGCTCGAGGAAGAGGCGCTGACCGCCCGTGCCGTCGGCCGCACGCTGGAAGCCACCCGCCAGACGATCGGCGACGATCCCGGCCCGGCGACGATCAAATACCCCTCCGGCCGCACCGAGACCGTGCCGATGACATCAGCCGGCCCCGGCCAGTACCGCGTGGAACGCCGCATGGAGGAGACCGGCCTGTTCGAGGTCACCAACGGCCAGTTCTCGACACTGGTGCATGTCGGCACCGTCGACGCGCCGGAATTCAAGGCGATGATCTCGACCGAGGCGACGCTGAAACCCTATGCGGACAAGACCCGCGGCCTCGTGACCCGCGTCGCATCGGGAGACGGCATTTCGCTGCCGGATATCCTGCCGGTGCGCGGTGAAGTACGCGTCAACGATCGCGACCGCATGGTCATCCGCCTCACCGACGAGACGGTGCTGCGCGGCATCAATACGCTGCCGCTGTTTGCCGGTTTCGCCGGCTTGTCCGCCCTGCTCTTTGCGGTCGCGGCGATGTGGTGGCGCGAGGGGCGCTGAGGAATGACGCAGCTTGACATAACCGCCTCGCCCTTGCCCGAGGAGCTGGCCGCAATCGGCGAAGGCCTGACCGCCTTCAACGACGCGGATGTCGGCCCATCCGAGCGCAAGCCGCTCGCCGTCCTGATCCGCGACGCCGAGGACAAGGTGATCGGCGGGCTTTCGGGCTATACCGCCTGGGGCTGGCTCTTCACCCAATGGCTGTTCATCCCCGACGCGTTGCGGGGTGAAGGCATGGCCGGCAAGCTGCTGGCCCAAGCCGAGGAGGAAGCCCGCGCCCGCGGCTGCCACGGCGCTTGGATCGACACCTTCAGCCCGGTCGCCCGCAAGGCCTACATGCGCCAGGGTTACGAGATTTTCGGCGAACTGCCCGAGTTTCCGAAGGGGCGCACCCGCACCTTCCTCAGGAAAGCTCTGTAGCTTATCCATTCGCTCCGAAAATGGGGACGAAGAATCGCCGCATGGATATCGACCTGACACTGACCGAGGGCATGAGCGCCGACGAGGAGGACTTTATCCTCGAACGGCTGAGGACCCACAACGTCATGGCCTTCGGCCCGAGCAACCGGCAGGAACTGGCAGTGCCGCTGCGGGACGAGGGCGGCAATCTCATCGGCGGGTTGACCGGCTATACGGGCCGGGGCTGGCTCTATGTTTCGATGCTTTACATTCCGGATGCCCTGCGAGGCCGCGGCCTCGCAGCCCGCATGCTCGACATGGCCGAGGCCGAAGCCCGCGCCCGCGGCGCGATCGGCGCCTATATCGACACCATGAACCCGGCGGCCCTCAAGCTTTATCTCAAGCAGGGTTATACCGAGATCGGCAGCTTGAAAGGCCTCGAAGGAGGCCATTCGGTGACATGGCTGCAAAAGCGCTTCTGACTTTCCGCGATCTCAGGCGAGAGAAACCTGACGCGTTTCCGCATTGATCATCGTGGCGGCAATCGCCGCGATCACCAGCAGGCCGGCAAAGATGCCGATCGTCAGCCCGAGCCCCTGCACAACGACATAACCGACCAGCGAGGGCGCCAGCAGTCCGCCGAGGCGCGCCATGGCGCCGGCCGCACCCATGCCGGTAGCCCGCGACGCCGTCGGATAGAGTTCCGGCGTATAGGCATAAAGCGCACCCCAGGTGCCGAGCAGCGCAAAGCTCATGATCAGCAGCGCAGCGCCGACCAGCGTGGCGCTGGGCGCGACGACGAACATCAGGCAGCCGAGGGCCGAAAGCAGGCAAAAGCCGATCAGCGTCGGCTTGCGGCCCCATTTTTCGACCCCGTAAGCCGCGAGCGCGTAACCCGGGATCTGGGCGATGGCGACCAGAACCAGGAAACCGTAGCCGCGCACGAAACCAAAGCCCTCGCCGGCAAGCTTCGCGGGCATCCAGGTGAAGACGCCATAGTAGGAGACCGAGACGAAGAACCAGATCGCCAGGATCATGATGCTGCGCTGGCGCAGTTCCCCTGAAAAGATGCCGGTCGCCGCGACCGGCTGCGGCTGGACGAGGCTCGTATCGGCGCCGAGCGGCCGATGGCCGTTGACGGCGAGTATCCGGTCGACGATCGCCTTGGCCTCCTCGGCGCGGCCGGAGCGCAGCAGGTAGAGCGGCGATTCCGGCACCAGGAAACGCAGGCCGATGCCGGCGACGGCCGGGATGGCGGTGACCGCGAAGATATAGCGCCAGGCATCCGCGACGCCGGCAAGGCTCGCGGCCCAGGCGGCGAGTGCCACGATCAGCGTTCCGACCGCCCAGAAGCCTTCGAGCAGGACCAGCCAGCGCCCGCGGTTCCTGGCCGGCAGGAATTCAGCCATCATCGCATAATCGACCGGCAGCGTGCCGCCGACAGCGGCGCCCGTGAGGAACCGCAGCAGAAGCAGGATGGTGAAATCGGGCGCGAAGATCGACAGCGTGCCGAACACCGCGTCGCAAGCGACGGTGACGATCAACACGCGCCGGCGGCCGATCCGGTCGGCGAGCCTGCCGAAACCGAGCGCGCCGAGAAGCATGCCGAGGAAAAACGCGGTCCCGGTCTGCAGCGCCTGCGGCACGGTGAGGCCGAAGGTCGCCGCGATCGAGGCGGCGGTGAAGCCGACCGCCAGGACCTGCATGGCGTCAGCCGTCCAGACGAGGCCGAAAATGCCCATCAGCCGCCGCTGATAGGTGCCTGCCCCGGCGCGGTCGAGCGCCTCGTCCATGGTGATTGCTGCCATCGGCCTGTCCCTCGCGCTATCCGAATCGTTCGGCCGGCATGGCCGACCGATCCTCGAAAGGATTAGAGGAATTGGCCTATTCGCGCCAGCCGATGACGCCTTTCAGACGCGGATGGACGTCCTCGCCGATCGGCACGACCAGAACCCGGCCGGGATCGACGGGGCCCGGGAACTCCAGCGCGTTATAGGCGACCTTCTCGAAGCCGAGCGGGCCGTAATAGGGCGGGTCGCCGACCAGGATCACCGCTTCTGAACCCTTGCGTTTCGCCGCCTCGATGGCGATCCGCACCAGTTCGCGGCCGATGCCCTGGTTCTTGTGCGACGGCCGCACCGCAAGCGGCCCAAGCAGATGGCCCTTCACCGTGCCGGCCAGAACCGGCGTCATCCTGACCGAGGCGATCGTTTCGCCATCGTCGGCGCAGACGAAGGAAAGCGCGCGGTCATGCGGCCCCTGCTCGCGGATGCGGGCGGCGGCGCGGGTATGCCGGCCGGGACCGAAGGCTTCCGCGTTGATGAGTTCGATGACCTCGTCATGGGACGAGTCTTCCGTGAGGTAAACGAGGTCGTGCTTGTAGAGAACGTTGTGCTGGGACATAGGGGTACCGAAGCCGTAGGATAAAGAGCGGACAGGACAAGGGATATCGATGACGCCTTTGCTCGGCGTCTTGGTCGATGATCAGCGTCGTCGCAGTGCCCGTACTTCGGTCATTGAAAGTTGGTATCCCGAAAAAATGTGAAAAGCGACCTAGCAGGAAATTTTCAGCTCGTCCAACGCAAAAACACAGCGTTCATAAAATCCTGTCTCGCATTCGCGGGTCGGTGCCGTATCTATGGCCTCAAGGAAACTCCAAGGAGATCGCCATGGGCAGGCTCGTCGAAGGAAAGTGGCAGGACGTCTGGTACGACACCAAGGAAACCAAGGGCCATTTCAAAAGGGCCGAATCGCAGTTCCGCAATTGGGTGACTGCCGACGGCTCAGCCGGTCCCTCCGGCAGGCAAGGTTTCAAGGCGGAGGCCGGGCGTTATCACCTCTACGTCTCCTATGCCTGTCCCTGGGCGCACCGCACCCTGATCTTCCGAAAGCTGAAGAAGCTCGAAGACCTGATCTCCGTCTCGGTCGTCGATTACCTGATGCTGGAGAACGGCTGGGAGTTCAAGAAACGCGACGGCGCCACCGGCGACCACCTGTTCGGCTCGGACTATCTCTACCAGGTCTACCTCAAGGCGGACCCAAACTATTCCGGTCGCGTCACCGTGCCGGTTCTCTGGGACAAACATCAGAATACGATCGTATCGAACGAGAGTTCGGAAATCATCCGCATGATGAACAGCGCCTTCGACGGGCTGACCGGCTCGACGGCTGATTTCTATCCCGAACCGCTGCGCGGTGAGATCGACGAACTCAACAAGGTCATCTACGACACCGTCAACAACGGCGTCTACAAGGCCGGTTTCGCCACCGCCCAGGACGCCTACGAGGGTGCCGTCGCCCGCCTGTTCGACACATTGGACATGCTGGAAAAACGCCTCGCCGGCAGCCGCTACCTGTTCGGCGACACGACGACCGAGGCCGACTGGCGGCTGTTCACCACGCTCTTACGCTTCGATCCGGTCTATGTCGGCCACTTCAAGTGCAACATCCGCCGCATCGCGGATTACCCGAACCTGTCCGGCTATCTTGCTGATCTCTATCAGCAACCAGGCATTGCCGGGACCTGCAACCTGTTCCACATCAAGCACCACTATTATGAGAGCCACAGGACCATAAACCCGACCGGCATCGTCCCCGCCGGCCCGATCTTCGATCTCGATGCGCCACACGGGCGGGAGAAGGTGAAACGGGCGGCTTGATTTCAGGCATCTGCTCCTCATCCGCCTGCCGGCACCTTCTCCCCGCACGCGGGGCGAAGGACGCGAGCGGCAGGCTCTCCGTCCCCCCAACCAAAGCATGAAGTTGGGGAAGAACGGCACGGCATCTGTCCTTCTCCCCGTCAGACGGGGAGAAGGTGCCCGGCAGGGCGGATAAGGGGCGATCCCTACTCGACGCGTCAATGGCCCCCTCACCAGTAATCCGCCCTCTCCGCCTCCCCGCTCAATTCCCTCAAGCGCCTCAGCGTCGCCGTTGTCGTGTCCTGCGGCAGCGCGTCCAGCGCAAAGAATCCGCTTTCGGCGATCTCCCGGTCCGGCACGCGCGGCGCGGTCTGCTCCACCGTCACCCGATACATCAGCACATGGTCACGCCGGCTGGCGTTGCGGTTGTAATAGGCGTGGAAAAGCTCGATTTCGCCGACAATCTCCAGATTGCCTTCCTCGCGCAATTCCTTGCGCAACGCGCCGAGCGCCGTTTCCCCGCGTTCGACCCCGCCACCCGGCATGTACCAGCCGGGCACATAGGTGTGGCGGACGAGGAATATGCGGCCCTCGCGGTCGAAACAGGCAGCGCGCACGCCAAGCGTCATGCCGCGCGTCATCATGAAGAAGCGGTGCAGGAACCACACGACGATCCGGGTACGGAGCCCGCGTATTTCAGGCGCGCCCTGCCCGCTCATTCATAACTCCGGGAGCCGCCAGAAAATCGATAACGATTCTCACGTTCATGCGTTATGTGTGCGCCATGTTCAAATTCGCGCATATTTCCGACATCCATCTGGGGCCGCTTCCAAAACTCACGCTTCGCGAGCTTTTCTCGAAGCGGATCACCGGGTTTGTGAACTGGCACCGCAATCGGCGCAAGCACCTTTTCGTCAACACGCTCGACCTGCTTTTGAGCGATTTGAAGACGCGCGAACCGGATCAGCTTGTCATCACCGGCGATCTCGTCAACCTGGCGACCAGGATCGAGACGCGGCTCGCCGGCGAGTGGCTGCGCACCATCGGCGACCCTTATGACACGACGGTCGTGCCCGGCAATCACGATGCCTATGTGCCGGGCGCCCACGACAAGTCGGTCAACGAATGGTACCCCTTCATCAAAAGCGACGACGACCCGCCCGAATGGCCGGAAGACGACCATATTTTCCCGACGATGCGCCGGCGCGGCCCGCTCGCCATCATCGGCTGCTCGACCTCCAATGCCACCTTGCCCTTTTCCGCCTCGGGTTATTACGGCTCGCGGCAGGCCCGCGAAACCGTCAATCTGCTGAAGAAGGCGGGGGACGAAGGCCTCTTCCGTGTCGTGCTGATCCACCATCCGCCGATCCGCGGCGCCGCCTCTTCGCACAAGCGCATGCTCGGGATAAGGCGTTTCGCGGCTGCGATCTCGACCGGCGGCGCGGAACTGGTGCTACACGGCCATACCCATCTCAACACGCTCTATTGGCTGCGAAGCCATAGCGGCAACGTGCCGGTTGTCGGCATCGCCTCCGCCTCCCAGGGGCCTGGCGGACACAAGCCGCGCGCGGCCTACAATCTCTTCACGCTTTCCGGCAAGGCCGGGGCCTGGAACCTGCTCTGCGAGCGTTATGGCCTGACCGAACGGGGCGACGGAGTGGCGCTCGACAACAGCCGGCTGCTCTACGGTGAAGAACCCGCGGCGATGTCGATTCCCCAGGTCGCAAGAATGTTGTAGAAACAATGCCGTGATTGTTGCGGAATCGCCACAATCTCGTCATAGCTAATAGCTCGTTCTGGTTATCGCAGTATAGCACTAGGTAAATCGTCCCTATTCATGACCCAACCGAGCCCATCGTCCGATATCCGGCGCGATCTCGTAGCGCTCCTGCCGCGCCTGCGCCGTTTTGCGCTGACGCTGACGGGAAGTGCTGCCGAGGCCGATGACCTGGTGCGCGAAGCGGCCGGCCGGGCAATCCAGAAGAGCCATCACTGGAAGGGCGAAGGCCGGCTGGAAAGCTGGCTTTTCAGCATGATCCGCAGCACTTTCACCGATGAGGCCAAGAAGCGCCGGCGCGCCGACGCCAATGCCGCCGACGATTTCCCGCCCGAAAATTCCCGCCCGTCGAGCGCGCTTGCCTGCCTGCCGGAGGGGCTTGCGAGCGTCTTTCTGCTCGCCGACGTGGAAGGTTTCGCCTATGCCGAGGCGGCCGCCATTCTCGGCATCCAGCCGGATCTTTTCGCCGCCCGCCTTTGCGCCGCGCGTCTCAGCCTGGCAGCAGCCGCCGCCGAAACGAGCGAGCGGAGAGCGTGAGGATGAATATCCCCCAGCCGTCGCCGCTCGAATTGCGCCTCTCCGCCTTTATCGATGGCCAAGCCGGCGACGAGGAGAGGCACGATGTCGAGGATCTGCTGGTCAACGACCCGCAGGCCCGCTCGCTGCATGATGCGCTGAAGCGCGGCGCCGATCTCGGCCGGCGCGCCTTCGACGACATGCTCAAGGAACCGGTCCCGCTCGATCTGGTGCGCACCATCAAGAATGCGCCGCTGCCGCGCCGGGCCGTGCGCCTTCCGCAGGCCCCGCGTCCGACGCTGTCGTTCAAGCCATCCGGCCTGCAGACGATCGCCGCCTGCGCCCTGCTGTTCGTGATTGGCGGCGGCATCGGCTACATGATCGGCGGCAACCCGGCAGCATCGCAGTTTTCGATGTTGTCCATGCCGGGCGCCAGCAACCGCGACTGGCTGGACGATATCATCGCCCATTACCGGCTCTATGCACGCCAGACCAATCATCTCGCCGAAATCCCGGCCGAGCGGCCGGCCGACATCCTCGAATGGCTGACCACCAATACCGGCGTCGGTTTCCGTATCCCGGACCTCAGCGACAGCGGCCTGACCTTTGAAGGCGCCCGCCTGTTTGCCGCCGGCGGCACGCCGGTCGGCCAGCTTCTCTACCGGCGCACCGACGGCGACGGGGATGGGGACGTGATCGCCATTTCCTTCACCAAGCTACGGCCCGAGGGCAACCGCTCGATCGAGGAAATCCGCAACGACACCAGCCTCGTCTCCTGGGTCACGCCGCTCGCCACCTATATGGTCGTCGGCCCCTCTTCGGCAGCAGATTTGGACGACATCGCGGCGAAGGCTGCGGGGCTGATCTGACGCCGCAGATTGATCTGGCTCAAACAACCGGCCGACGACCGGACATAGCCTCCGTTCAAATCAACGGAGGTCCTTCATGCCAATCGAAACCATCGTCGTCGTCAGCTTCGTCGTCGCTGCTTTTGTCGTCTTCGCGGCGGCTCTCGCCTTTGCGAGCGCGACGTCGAGCAAATAGCCGCCCGCAGATTAAGGATCTTTGGCCGACCGCGAACGCCGACAGCTCGCCAGCCATCCGTCATTGCGCGGGCTCGTCCCGAGCATCTGCTACGGTTGCTGATCGGCATGCCGCAGGTCGTCGGCACAAGGCCGAGGATGCGTCGGCGAATAACGCCGCTCAAAAGTAAAGCCGCCTGAAGTTCTCAGGCGGCTCTCTTCGTTCCTGACAAACGGGAGCTTCAGCTTACCCCTTGGTGGCCAGCACCCGGTTCGCCGCCGAAACGATCGCTTCGAGCGAGGCGGCGACGATGTTCTTGTTGATGCCGGCGCCGAAGAGTTTTCCGTTCGGGTGTTCCATCTCCACATAGGCGATGGCGGATGCGTTCGAGCCGTGCTGCAGCGAATGTTCGGAATAGTCGGCGACCGAGAGCTCGATGCCGAGATAGGTGGACAGCGCGTTGATGAAGCCGTCGATCGGCCCGGTTCCCCGGCCCTCGATCCGCTTCACCTCGCCGCCGTCGATGATCTCGGCGGCAACCACGCGGATGCCCTTGTGGTCGGTGCCGGCCGGATAGGTGTGATGGTCGACGAATTTCAGTCGTGCGCCCGGCTGTTCCACGTAGCGCTCGATGAAATTCTCATAGATGCGCTTGGCGGGAAGCTCCACGCCCTCTTCGTCGGTGATCCGCTGGATCTCCTCGCGGAACTCGACCTGCAGGTTGCGCGGCAGGTTCAGGCCGTAATCCTCGGCCAGGATATAGGCGATGCCGCCCTTGCCCGACTGCGAATTGATGCGGATGATCGCCTCGTAGGACCGCCCGACATCGCGCGGGTCGATCGGCAGGTAGGGCACTTCCCACACCGGATGGTTGGCGACCTTGATTGCCTTCATGCCCTTGTTGATCGCATCCTGGTGCGAGCCGGAAAACGCCGTATAGACCAGTTCGCCGACATAAGGGTGGCGCTCGGGAATGACCATCTGGTTGGAATATTCGTAGACAGCCTTGATCCGCTCGATATCGGAGCAATCCAGTTCCGGATCGATCCCTTGCGTGTACATGTTGAGCGCCAGCGTCACCACGTCGACATTGCCGGTGCGCTCGCCATTGCCGAACAGCGTGCCTTCGACGCGGTCCGCACCCGCCATCAGGCCGAGTTCGGTGGCGGCGATGCCGGTGCCGCGGTCGTTATGCGGATGCAGCGAGATGATGAGGTTTTCGCGGTTGTCGAGATTGCGGCACATCCATTCGATCTGGTCCGCATAGACGTTCGGGGTCGCCATCTCGACCGTCGAGGGCAGGTTGAGGATCAGCTTGTCCTCGGCAGTCGGCCTGATCACCTCGGTGACCGCATTGCAGATTTCCAGCGCCACTTCCAGTTCGGTGCCGGTAAAGCTTTCCGGCGAATACTGGAAGCGAAAACCGCCCCCGGCCTTCGCCGCCATGTCGGTGATCATCTTCGCCGCATCGACGGCGATCTGCTTGATGCCGGCGACATCCTTGGCGAACACCACGCGGCGCTGCAGTTCCGAAGTCGAATTGTAGAAATGGATGATCGGCTTGTGGGCGCCTTCCAGCGATTCGAAGGTGCGGGTGATTAGTTCAGGCCGGCACTGCACCAGCACCTGCATGGACACGTCCTCCGGCACGCCGCCCTCTTCCACGCACCAGCGGGCGAAGTCGAAATCGGTCTGCGAGGCCGACGGGAAACCGATCTCGATTTCCTTGAAGCCCATGTCGAGCAGCATGCGGAACATCCGGGCCTTGCGGTCATGGCCCATCGGGTTGACCAGCGACTGGTTGCCGTCGCGCAGGTCGACCGAACACCAGATCGGCGCCTTGTCGATCACCTTCGAAGGCCAGGTGCGGTCGGGAATGTTGATGGTCGGATAGGCGCGATATTTCACGGCTGCGTCGGGCATGCCGGATTTCTGGCCGGATTTCGGGGAATGGGTCTTGGCGTCCATCGTCGTCGTCTCTTCTCGCTTCACGCATCGCTCGGCATCCGTCAGAGGAATTGCCGTCAGGCGATGCGGACCTTTAGCGGTCTTTTGTGCTCAAGTCTTGAATGTTCGTGAGAGGAGCTCTTATGCCGGGCGGGCTTTCGGCCGCCGGGCGCTCCTCAACGGACCCGGCAACCGCGCGTAAGGTCGAGGCTAAGAAGCGAGGAAAGCGCAAATACCATCGTCCCGGCCGCGATGCGGCGGGTAGACGAACGGTCGGACATGATTGCGCCTGTCATGGTCATGAGGCGCTTATAGCCGCTGGATCGGGCAACGGCAAGCCCACCTCGCCGGTTCGATAACATCCCCGCCGTCACTCGACCGTCACTCGAAATGCGCGAACTCGGGTCAGAATTTCACTTGACAGCCCACGGACCTGATTTAAGGTTAATCAACCTATGGGGGAATATTCCATGGCTGGTTTTTCGTTCGTCGTGACCGTCGCCCTGGTCGCGATGCTGTCGGCTTTCGCCTTCGTCACGCTCCTGAAAATGCTGGACGGAAGCATCAATACGAGCGGCATGCTGGCGACGGGAAAGGACCAGCCGAACGATCCGGAGCGCATCCTCATGCTGATCGGGACGATCGCCGGCGCCTTCGCCTATTTCTCCTATGGGTTGAAATCGATCGCCACCGGCGGAACGCTTCCGCCTGTCCCGCAGGAAGCGGTGATGGCCCTCGGCGGCAGCAATTTTCTCTACATTTTCGGCAAGATTTTTCGGCCAAGGAAGTGACCCAAGGGAAGTGACCATGTCCATTTTCGACCCGCAACTCATTTCGCGCCTCGTCGCCATCGTCGTCAGCATCATCGTCCTCGCGCTGGCCTTCGCCGTCATCCGGGCCATCTGGAAAAACGACATCAATCTCAATCATCTCCTCAGCGAATCGCCGCAGGCCGGCGCCCCGCCGGACGAGGTGCCGAAGGCGAGCCTCAGCCGCTTCCAGATGCTTGTCTTCACCTTCGTCGTTGCCGGGCTCTATCTCGTGCTTTCGCTCGAAACCGGGACACTCATCGACATACCCGAGGGAACCCTTGCACTGATCGGCATCAGCAGCGGTACCTATGTGCTTGGCAAGGTGATCAGCGGCCAGAAGCCGACACCGCCCGCGGCTCCCGCCCAACCCCAGCCGCCGGCTGGCCCTGAGAAACCGCGGATCACGAGAGCGACCGGCTGACGAAGCAACGGGAGAGCCTGATGCGCAGCGTATTTGGCATTTCAAACGGATTGATGGCCGCGATCCGGCTTGCCGCCGCGGCAGGCTTGCTTGCCGTCGCGGCGGGCAATGCGCAGGCGGGCGAAGCACTGCCGGTGGACCTTCAGGCCTGCGCTTCGATATTCGATCCCGTAGGAATGCCGTCCGGCACGGATGGAGCCGACGAACACGAATACACGTTCCAGAACGGCAGCGCGCCACCGGTTCCCAATCCGCCATTCCTCTATCGCTGCCATCTCGGCGGCTTCGCATTGCGGTTCAATGGCGTTACCAAGGTGCCGGATTGGGTTGCCGAGGACATCGTCCCCGAGGAAGTCGGCAGCGGCGCCGAACGCAGCGATGACTTCTTCGTCGACAAGACCTTGCCCGAAGGGTATTCCGCGCTGCTTTCCCACTACAAACACAGCGGCTACGATCGCGGTCATCAGGCGCCGGCGGGAGATTTTTCCGCGAGGCAGGATCTGATGGACGAGACCTTCGTGCTTTCCAACATGGGGCCGCAGGTCGGCGCCTGCTTCAACCAGGGGATCTGGCGCGAACTGGAAACAGCGATCCGCAACCTGCTGCCCACCCGCCCCCGTCTCATCGTGTTCACCGGCCCGATCTTCTCCGGCCCGTTGAAGACGGTTGACGACGTCAAGGCCGAACGTCAGGCCAAGGCGGCGAAGGTGGCCCGCCCGCCGACTGCATCCGCAACCAACGCCCCTCAATCCCCGACCACCGGACAGCCAGCCGCTTCGGCATCTACTGCTGCCGGGCAACCGGTTCCTCCGGCATTCTCAGCCGCCGGACAGGCAACCTCTCCCGCATCCCCGACCGCCGGAGAGAAACCGGCCGAGACACCCGCGGCCTCGACCGGTTCGGTGGCGATCCCGACGGCATTCTTCAAGATCGTCTATGCCGTGGAGGAGCAGCGGGCGATGGCCTTCCGCTTCAAGAACGAGGCGCGCTGCAAGACCTCCTATGCGGCGGACGAATTCCGCACGACGATCGACGCGATCGAGGAAGACACCGGGTTCGATTTCCTGCCCGCCCTGTCCGGCCGCCGGCAGGCCGTTCTCGAAAAGCAGGTCTCGCCCTTCTGGACGTGGTGACCGACCGGCCCTCTTCCCCCGCGTTCAAGCCCGGCGTTTCATCGCCCGCTGCAGCACCATCATCACTCCGCCGGCCACGAGGCCCCAGAAAGCCCCGGAAATTCCCGCAAAGGCGAGGCCCGAGGCGGTCACGAGGAAGGTGATCGCCGCAGCCTCCCGCGTCTCCGGCTCGCGATAGGCGGCAAAGGCAGCGTTGGAAAACGCGCCGATCAGCCCCAGTCCGGCGACCGCCTGCAACAGGATCGGCGGCGCCAGCGACACGAAGGCGATGATGCCGCCGGCGATCAGGCCGAACACGATGTAACCGAAGCCGGCGACGATGGCCGCCCAGTATCGCCTGGCGGGATCCGGATGGGCATCCTCGCTGGCGCACATCGCCGCCGTGATCGCGGCCATGTTAACCGGCACGCCGCCGACGAGACCGCCAAGGATCGAAAAGATGCCGGTGCCGGCAAACATCACGCCCGGCGGCGGTTCGTAGTGATGCACCTTGAGGATCGCCATGCCGGGAATGTTCTGCGAGGCCATGGTGACGATGAACAGCGGCAGCGCCACCGAGATCGCCCCGTGAAGCGTGAAGACCGGCGTGATGAAAGTCAGGTCCGGATGGATCGCCGCGCCGATCTGCGCCATCGCGTCGGGGGCAAGATCGATGCCGAAGATCAGCACCAGGATCAGCGCCCCGAGCGAAGCCGGCACCGCCCACAGCCGCCAGCGCGAAACCACCACCATCCAGGTCAGCACGATCGGCAGGCCGAGCGCCGCATTGAAGGCGACGGCTTTCACCGGCGCGAGGCACAGGCTGAGGAGAATGCCGGCCAGCATGGCATTGGCAAGCGGCGCCGGGATCAGCCGGATCGCCCGGCCGAGCGGCCGGAACAGGCCGGAGAGAATGATCAGCACGCCGCAGACCACGAATGCGCCGACGACCGCCGGGAAGCCGCCTTCGATCACGCTGATGCCCGACAGCAGCGCCGCTCCGGGCGTCGACCATGCTATGCTGATCGGCATCCGGTACCAGCTCGAAAACACGATCGCCAGCACGCCCATCGAGATCGATTGGGCCAGAAGCGCCGAGGCGATTTCCGGTGCAGTCGCACCCATCGCCTGCAGCCCCTGCATGATCACGGCAAACGAACTGATGAACCCGACAAAGGCTGTGAGCAGCCCCATCATCAGGGCCGAAACGGAAAAATCCTTGAACATGCGGCACTCGTGAATTTGAAAGTCGGCAATCGAGCATAAGCCCGCCCGCAAAGGCAAGGCGCGTCTGCGGCAAAAGGGTACGGTCGGGGCGAAAGCTTTGGACGGCAGCGGACGGCCCGCCCTTGCCGGCTAGCCGTCTCTTTCCTTCATGTCTGCGAATATTCGCATCTGTTGATAATTTCGAAGGGGTTTGACGGTAGGCTCGGAACTGTGCGCCCGTTGCTTCCGGCCGGTCCGGCCACGCTGCCCCGGGTCACATCGAACACCCCGGGAACCCAATGACGGCATCGCCAGTTCACCAAGCGCCAAGTACCGATATCGGAGGGGAAACCGGATTTTCCCGCGATCAGCTTTATTTCATTCTGTCGGCGCTCCCGGATCCCTGCTTCGTCCTGACCCGCAGCGGCCGTTACGCAGCGCTCTTCGGCGGCAAGGACACCCGCTTCTATCATGACGGCAGCCATCTCGTCGGCAAGAGCCTCTACGACGTGCTCGTCTTCGAAAAGGCGCACCGCTTCACGCGGGAGATCGAAAAGGCGCTCGCCTCGCGGGCCCTGCACATTATCGAATACAGCCTAGCCGGCAGCGACGTGAAGGGGCTGCAGAACGACGGGCCCGACCATCCGATCTGGTTCGAGGGTCGCTTGCAGGCCCTTGATTTCCAGGTCGACGGCGAGGATGCGATCGTCTGGGTGGCCAGCAACATCACGGAAAAGAACGCCGTCGAGAACCAGTTGCGCCATCAGAGCGAGACCGACGAGCTGACGGGCTTCTTCAATCGCCGCAAGCTGATGGACGTGCTCGCCCTGAAATTCGAGCTTTTTCGCGAAGAGCATATCCCGACATCCGTCTTCATGTTCGACATAGATCATTTCAAGACGGTCAACGACGAACTTGGACATGCGATGGGCGATGCGGTGCTGAAGTCGATCGCAGGCGTCTGTCGCCAGGAATTGCGCAAGACGGACTTTCTGTCACGCCTCGGCGGCGACGAATTCGTCGTGGTGATGCCCGCCACAAGGCAGGAGCACGGCACCGTCATCGCCAACCGGCTTCGACAGCGCGTCGCCACCGAGGTCAGGGAGACGCTTGGCCATCATGCCACCATCAGCGGGGGCCTGAGCGAATTCCTGGCGGCGGATGCCTCCTGCGAGGACATCCTGAAGCGCGCCGACGACGGCCTCTACCGGTCCAAGCGCGCCGGCCGCAACCAGATCAGCGCGGTATGATCCCGACATTTCCCGTTCGGCGGTCGCCGGAATCCTTTGCCCGAGGCAAAGGACCATCCCGGCCGCGCCCGTGAGGAGCCGGACCGCAGAACCGCGGCCTGTCCGCGCCTTGCAGCGGCGAGGACAAGCCACCGCCGGAAGCGTTATTTCAGCGGCAGGAACAGGTCCGCAACCGCCTCATGTTCCGGCACCTCCGGGACGAAGCTCAGCCGCTGGCAATAGATCGGAAAGTCGCGCGCTTCCTCGCCACTTTCCGGAAGCCAGTCGCGATAAAGATAGAGAGCGGCGGGCTCCAGATTGTCTGTATTGCCGACGACGCGCAGCACGGCGCAGCGCCCGCCGGGGATCTCGCCGGCTTTGACCTGCTCGCCGTTCGCCTCGATCGGCCGGCCGGTCCCGGCACAGAGGTCCACGCTGTAGTCGGCAGGCGACGCAGGCCGCCGCTCGGACCGCCAGACGTTGAACGTCGGACTTATCCTGGGGTGGAGGCCCGCGGCCCTGCGCCACGCGATAAACCGCTGGAGGGTGGCACCAAGCGTCGCCGGGTCGCCGCGATGCTCCATGATCGCCACCGGCGTCGCAGGGACATCGCGAATCGTGACGTCGTCGGGGGTATAGGTCTTCTGCATGAGCTTGCTCCTCGCGTTGTCGAGAGGCCCGAAGGCCGAAAGCCACGGCTCCCAGTCGGGAGACTTCCGGAACGACGATGGCGATTGCCCGAACCGCTGCCGAAAGGCGCGGGCGAAGGCGTCAGGCCCCTCATAACCGGCATCCATCGCTATATCCGTGACGCTTTGCGCATCCCCGTAGGCCAGCCGGTATGAAGCGCGCTTCATGCGGGCGAGCTGGATATAGCGATGCACCGACAGCCCGAACGTTGCTGTGAACTGCCGGTGGAAATGATATTTCGAGTAGGCGGCAACGCTGCTCAGCGCCTCCAGGTCCAGATCGTCGTCCAGATGCCGGTCTATGTGGTCCAGCACCCGCTGCATCCGGGCGTGGTAGTTCTGAAGCGCCGCCCTCATCGTTTCGTCCTCCGTGGCAGCACCAGCTAAACGCTACCGGACATTCTCCGCTTGACCGATCTTGCGGTTTTGTCACGGGTTGCGGACTATCGCCGAGTCCGGTTCAGGCGCTCGCCTCGTTTTTGCGCGTCATGCCTCAGTTGACCTAGGCGTAAATTAGACAATCTTAAATTTTGTCGGCGACAGTGGGGAATACCATTGGAAGTCTCCATGATCTCGCTGCCATTCATATCGAAATCGTCTCGTCTTGAGTTCTTCGGCCTCGGCTACTTCTTCCCGGCTATCCTGGCTGTAGCCGGAATGCTGGTCGGGATAGTCCGCGCCGACATCGAGAAACGCGAGCAGTATCACGGGGCGGAGCAGGTCAAGGCAGCCGAGCAACTCGCCAAGGTGGCGGCGAGCCTCGAGACCAATATCCATGGCAACGTCAACCTGATCTACGGGCTGGTCGCCGCGATTGCCGCAAACCCGAATATCAACCAACCGCAGTTCACGGCGCTTTCGGAGCGGATTTTCGACGTGCCGTCGCAGCTGCGCAATGTTGTCGCCGCCAAGGATCTGGTGGTCGGCCTGGTCTATCCCGAAGAGCAGAACAAGAAGGCCCTCGGCCTCGACTACCGCACCAACGAGCTCCAGAGGGGCGCGGTGATGAGGGCCATCGAGAGGCGGTCGCTGGTCATCACCGGCCCGGTCAACCTGGTTCAGGGAGGCCAGGGGCTGATTGCCCGCTACCCGGTCTTCTCGCTTGCCAATGGCCGTTTCTGGGGCGTCGTTTCGGCCGTCGTCGATCTCGACCGGCTTTATGCGGACAGCAACGTCAACACTGAGCGCCAGACGCTGGACATCGCAATCTCCCAGCGGCCCATTCCCGCCGAACGGGACGTGTTCCTCGGGAGCTGGGCGGTGTTCTCGCAAGATCCCGTCAAGTCGAGGATCGATCTCGGTTACGACACCTGGTATCTCGCCGCGGTTCCGAGGGGCGGATGGCAGGGCTTGCCGCCGGACATGTTCGGCTTCCGGGTCACCGCGCTTCTGATCGCCCTCGGCATCGCCATACCGCTGATCTGGGCGGGCCTGTTGATGAAACAGCGCCACCGCAACATCCTCGCACTCCAGCAGCGCGAGGAACAGCTGGAAACCCTGTCGCAACGCCTCGAACTGGCGCTCCAGGCGTCGGGCGTCGGCGTCTGGGAATATGAACCCTCGACCGACACGCTGATCTGGGACAAGCGCATGCGCGAGCTTTACGACGCGCCGCCGGACCGTACTGTCAGCAAATATGCCGACTGGCGCAGCGTGCTCCATCCTGACGACGCCGAAGCCGCCGAAGCGCAATTCCGCAAGGCGCTCAGGGATGAGACGAGCTACAGCACCGAGTTCCGCGTCGTGTCCGGCAGCGGCAATATCCGCCACATCCGCGCGCACGGCGCCACCTACCGGACCACGAGCGGTATCAAGCGCGTGGTCGGCGCCAACTGGGACGTCACCAACGACGTCACGCTGCATTCCGAGCTTCGACTGGCACAGACCAAGGCAGAAATGCAGAACGACGAGCTGCGCTCGGCAAGACGCACGCTCGAACATCAATCGCTGCACGATGCCCTGACCGGCCTGCCGAACCGTCGCTTCCTCGACCAGTTCATGGTCGCCGGAGAAGACCAGGCTGCCGGCCACCGGCTGGCATTCATCCATATCGATCTCGACCGCTTCAAGGAGGTCAACGACACGCTCGGCCACGCTGCCGGCGATGCCGTCCTCAAGGCGGCCACGTCCCGCCTGCTTGAACTGATCGACCACGACGAGTTCGCCTCGCGCATCGGTGGCGACGAATTCGTCGTGGTGACCGGCGGCGCGGACCCGCAGCGCCGGGCCGAATATCTTGCCCAGTCGATCGTCACGACCCTTGCCCGCCCCATCGATATCGGCGGACATCAATGTCGCATCGGCTGCAGCGCCGGCATCGCCTGCCAGACCGATACGGGCGAGGAACTGAGCCAGCTGCTGATCAACGCCGACATCGCGCTTTACGAAGCCAAGAAGCGCGGACGCAACCGCGTCGAAGTGTTCTCCAAGGAGCTGCGCTCCGCGGCCGTGCTGCGCAAGCGGATGTCCGACGAGTTCCTGACCGCGCTCGAGAGCGACGAGATCATCCCGTTCTTCCAGCCGCAGTTCGACGCGCATTCGCTTGCCATCGTCGGCGTCGAGGCGCTCGCCCGCTGGCAGCATCCCAAGCGCGGCCTGCTGTCGCCGGACAAATTCCTGGCGATCGCCGAAAGCCTGCACCGGGCGGCCGATATCGATGCGATCATTCTCGACAAGGCGCTCTTCCAGTCGGCGAGGTGGCGCGCTCTCGGGCTCGACATCCCGCATCTCTCGGTCAACATCTCGGCGCAGCGCCTGAAGGACGAAAGGCTGTTCAAGCGGCTGGCCGAACTGCCCATCATTCCCGGATCCCTGTCGTTCGAACTTCTCGAATCGATCTCCTTCGAAGATCAGGACAAGGAACTGCGGTCCGCCATTCTCAATCTCAAGTCACTCGGCATAGAGATCGAGATCGACGATTTCGGCACCGGCCACGCCTCGATCGTCAGCCTCCTCGAACTGGGACCCAAGCGCCTGAAGATCGACCGCAAGCTGATCGCCCCCCTCGAAGCCGCGGGTTCGCAGCGCCGGCTGGTCGCCTCGATCATCGAGATCGGCCGCTCGCAGGGCATCGAGATCGTCGCCGAAGGGGTCGAGACCACCGCGCATGTGGACATCCTGCGCAATCTCGGCTGCCAGGTCCTGCAGGGCTACGTGTTTGCCAAGCCGATGCCGGCCAACGAGTTTGTTGCCTTCGCGACCGACTGGCAGGCCGGCAACCATTCGCCCTTCGCATCGCCGGCGACGATTTCGAGATAGGCGACCTGCCCGCGAAGAAAATTCAAAACCTCGCACGTTACCTGTTGACCCGGCCCCTGGGGCTGCCCCGATAGGAGGAGCGGTCAACAACCGACGAGGTGATTCCTTGAGTTCTTCCGCACACTACCTGAACCCGTCCGACGCCGCAGACAGGCTCGGCATTTCCCAAAAGGCGCTGCGCCTCTACGAACAGCGCGGCCTGATTACTCCCGTCCGCACCGCGGCCGGATGGCGCACCTATGGCCCGGCAGACATGGCCCGCGCCGGCGAGATCGCCGCGTTGCGCGCCCTCGGCCTCAGCCTCGCGCAGGTGGCGCGCGTGCTGAAAGGCGACGCGCAGGAGCTTGCTCCGGCGCTCGCCGCCCATCAGGCAAGGCTCGAAATGGAGGCCCGCCGGATCGCCGAAACCGTTGAAAAGGTCCGCATCCTGCGCGCGGGCCTTGCCGGCGGAGAACCGCCCCGGATGCAGGAGCTCGCCCGGCTGGCGCGGCCGGCCTGCGAGGTCGTCGCGACGTTCGAGCTTCCCTGGCCCTGGGGCGGCGAACGCTTCGAGCTTCGGGATGTCAGAGCGATCAACTACATCATCGGCCCGCTCGGCAGCGGCAAGACGCGGTTTGCCAAGGCGATCGCCGAACACCTGCCGGGCGCGATCTTCGTCGACCTCGACCGGGCCGCAAACGATGCGGCCGACGCCCGTGCCCGGATGGAAACCGATCCGGTCCTGAAGCAACGCGTCGAGCAAGCACTCGCCTGGCTCGTCGAGGAAGGCGCGACGGCAACTCCTGCCCTTACCGCCCTCCTCGTCGCGATCGAAGCCGAGGATACCCAAATGCCGGTCATCGACATGATCGAGCAGGGCCTCGACCAGGCCTCCCAGGAAGCAATCGCCGCCTACTTGCGCAATCGCGGGCCCGCTGCCCGTCCGCTCTTCATCATGACCCGCTCCACGGCGATCCTCGATCTTGGTGCCGTCGGCCGGGACGAGGCTATCATCCTTTGCCCCGCCAACCACAGCCCGCCGAGCCGCGTCGCGCCGATTCCGGGAGCGCCGGGCTACGAAGCCGTCGCCACCTGCCTTGCCGCTCCCGAGGTCCGCGCCCGCACCGAAGGCGTCATCGCCTGGCGTCCACAAGTGGCATAGGCTGCAGAGACGAAAGCCTGGCGGATTGGTCCGTCAGGCCACGCTCCGCGCCGAGCAGTCGGCACGCAACAAAAAGCCCCGCCGGCATTCACCGGCGGGGCTTTTTCATTCAAATGACCTGAGCGATCAGATTTCGCTCTGCGACGTCACGATCTTCGAAACCAGGCCGTAGGCCTTGGCTTCTTCGGCCGACAGCCAGTAGTCGCGGTCGGTGTCCTTGGCGATCTTCTCGACGGGCTGGCCGGTTGCTTCCGAAAAGATCTTGTTCAGCCGTTCGTTCATCTTGATGATTTCACGGGCCTGGATCTCGATGTCGGATGCCATGCCGCGGGTGCCGCCCGACGGTTGATGAAGCAGGAAGCGGGTGTTCGGCAAGCAGATGCGGCGCTCCTTGGGAGCGGACACGTAGATCAGCGCGCCGGCCGATGCGACCCAGCCGGTACCGATCATCCACACCTTCGGCTTGATGAACTTGATCATGTCGTGGATCGAGTCGCCCGATTCCACGTGGCCGCCGGGCGAGCTCACATAGATGCGGATGTCGTCGTCGCTGGCGGCCGAAAGCGCCACGAGCTGGGTGCAGACCTTCTGCGCCAGTTCCTGGGTGATCGTTCCGTAGATGAAGATCGAACGCGACTTGAAAAGATTCGCTTCCGTTTCCTTGCCGAGCGGCAGTTCCTTGGTCTTGTCGTCCTTGTCGTCTTCGTCGTCGAGCACGCTGAATGTCTCCTGCATCAGATTCATCTACCGGACATAATGTGTTCGCAGCCGTAAAACAATGGAGCTCGGAGTCTAAGACCGCACCTTCCACGGACTAAGGTGAATGACGTAGTACCGAGCCGCTTACCCGGCCAATTGGCGATGGACAGCTATCCGGCGCTTGCCTATCTTCGCAAGTCATTCCGCATGCAGATAATTTCCAGGGGACCCAAATGCTGAAACGCCTTTCGCTCACCGCCGCCATTCTTGCCGCCGCCGCAGCACCCGCCTTCGCGCATCTCAATCCGGAAGAGCACGGCTCGTTTCTCGCCGGCTTCTCGCACCCGCTGTTCGGCGCCGACCATATCCTGGTCATGGTCGCGGTCGGCCTCTGGGCGGCACAGATCGCCACCGGCAGCAATCGCAATGCGCTCTGGATCGTCCCCGCAGCCTTTGTCGGCACCATGGCGCTCGGGTTCCTGCTGGCGCTCGTCGGCATCGGCCTGCCCTTCGTCGAGCCGGCGATCCTCGCCTCCGTGATCGGGCTCGGCTTGCTGGTCGCAACTGCGGTGAAACTGCCGGTGTCGGCGGCAGCCGCCGTCGTTGGCGTCTTCGCACTCTTCCACGGCCATGCCCATGGCGGCGAACTCGGCTCGGCAGGCGCCCTTCAGTTCGGCATCGGCTTCATGATCGCCACCGCCCTGCTTCACGCAGCCGGCATCGCGCTCGGCCTCGGCATCGCCCGCTTCAGCCCCTATATCGCCCGTATCCTCGGTGCGGCCACCGCACTTCTCGGCCTGTCGCTCGTCTTCGGCTGAACCCGAAGATTACCGAAATGTAAGGGATTCCGGCTTTGAAATGCCGGAATCCCTGCCTACCTTCTTGCCCACGGCAAACGCCTGCAAGGAGGCAAGCATGTCACCGGAAGAACGCCAGCTTCTGACTTCCCTATTCGACCGCGTCCGCACCGCCGCCGCCACGCCGCGCGACCACGACGCAGAAACCCTCATCGACCAGGCGACCCGCGAACAGCCCTACGCCACCTATTACCTGGCGCAGGCCGTCATCGTGCAGGAAAAGGGCCTGGAAGCTGCCGCCAACCGCATCCGGGAACTGGAAGATCGCGTCCACCAGCTCGAGGCGGAGACAAGCGAACACCACCGCGCCGAACAGAGCGGCGGTTTCCTGAGCTCGATCTTCGGCAGCGGCCAGGCCCAGCAGCCAGCGGCCCCGCAGCCCGGCATCCGACCCGGCACGCAAGCCGCCCCTCAATCCGGGCCTCTTCAATCCGGGCCATGGGGTGCTGCGCCCCGCCAGACCTACCGCACCGGCAACGATTACGACGACGGCTATCGCGCCCCCCCGCCGTCCGCCGGCCCTTGGAGTGGCCAGGCCGCGGCCCCCTCCGCCGGCGGCAGCTTTCTGCGCGGCGCGCTCGGCACCGCAGCCGGCGTCGCCGGCGGCATGCTGCTCGCCAACTCGCTGTCCGGCATTTTCGGCAGCCACACGAACGCGCTCGGCTGGGGCTCTCCGCTCGCCGGTAACAATCCGTTTGCCAGCGGCAACGCCCCGGTCGAGGAAACGGTCATCAACAACAACTATTTCGGAGATGACGCGATCCGCGAGGCATCGGGCGGCGGCGCTTCCGCAAGCAGCAGCGGCGGCTCCGACAATTCGGGATCGAACGCCGGCTGGCAGCAGGCCGACTACACCGACGACGATTTTTCCGACGACCAGGCCGATTTCGACAACAGCGACATGGGCACCGACGATTCGATGGACGTGTGAGCGGGTCGTTCCGCGGTCACTAGAGCGCCGGACCTTTCGCGATGGACACGGAAGGCCCGGCGCTTTGCTTGGGCTCAGCGCATTCGCCGCTCTAGTTGATTCACCGGATCGATTGCTCCGGCTTTGCCGGACCGCCCCTCACCCGCGCCCGCGATACGTCGCGACGCCCTGCTCCGGCAGCCATACGCCGGCCGGGGCTTCGCCGGTCTGCCAGAACACGTCGATCGGAATGCCGCCGCGCGGGTACCAGTAGGCGCCGATCCTCAGCCATTTCGGGGACAGCAGATCGACGATCCGCTTGGCGATGTAGATCGAGCAGTCTTCATGGAACGCACCATGGTTCCTGAACGAATGCAGGAACAGCTTCAGCGACTTCGACTCCACCAGGAACCCGTCCGGAATATAGTCTATGACGATATGGGCGAAATCCGGCTGGCCGGTCATCGGGCAGAGCGACGTGAATTCCGGCGCTGTGAAACGCACTACGTAATCGGTACCCTGGTTGCCGTTCGGCACCTTTTCCAGGACCGCGGTTTCCGGGCTCTGCGGCGCGTCCACCTGGGATCCGAGCTGCGACAGCCCGCTGACATCCGTCATCGTCATTTGCCTGTTCCTTCGAATTCGACCTTCTGTCCATGCGGGTTTTCGCTTTCAGGCTCCACATGGATCGCCAATGTTGCGCCCGCAATAATCCCTTTGATCGCATCTTCCAAGCGGTCGCAGATCGCATGTGCCGCCTCGACGCTCATGTCGGCCGGCACGACCAGATGGAAATCGATGAACGCGGCCGCCCCTGCCCGGCGCGACTTGAGGTCGTGGACGCCGAGCGCACCGACCGAATGGGTGGCGATCGCCTCGCGCACCGCGGCTTCCTCGTCCGGCTCCAGCGCCCGGTCCATCAACCCGCCCACGGAATGCGCGATCACCTTGTAGCCCTGCCAGAGGATGTTGACCGCGACCAGGATCGCAAGCACCGGGTCGAGGATCGCATAACCCGTCGCAAGCGCCAGCACGAGGCCGATGAGGACGCCGGCCGAGGTGACCACGTCGGACATGATATGCTGGCCGTCCGCCGCCATCGCCGGCGAATATTGGGCCGTGCCGACCCGGATCAGCGTCGCCGCCCAGACGCCGTTGATGACGGCCGCAAGTCCGTTGATCGCCAGGCCCAACACCGGTGCATCCGGCAGTTTGGGTGCAAGGAGCCCGTCCCAGGCCTCACTGATGATCAGGACCGCGGCAACGATGATCAGCGCGCCTTCGACCACCGCCGACATGTATTCGGCCTTGTGGTGGCCGAACTGATGGTCGTGGTCGGCGGGCCGCTGGGCATAGCGGATCACGAAATAGGCGATGAAGGCGGCCGCGACGTTGACGAAGGATTCGAGCCCGTCCGACAGCAGCGCAACGGACCCGGTGACCCACCATGCCAGCATCTTCAAGGACATGACGCCGAGCGACAGCGGCATGCCCCAGAATGCCAGCCGCTCGACGATTTTGACTTCCCTCGCCACCATGTCTTCCTTTTTGCGCGTGCGAATGATTTGCAGGACCGAAGCCCCAAAACGGCGAAACCGCCGCAGCGAGATCGTCTCGCTGCGGCGGTTTCGGATGGCCAGCATATGGCGCAGATGCGCCGGTTTGTCAAAGGCCGTTCGTCAGAGGGCCGGCTGGCGCAATCCGGCTTCATCGGACGGCATGGCGGCCACCAGTTCCGCCTCCTCTTCGAGATCCCCCACCGTCTCGCCTCCCCGCCCGAGGAAGAGGAACACGACGAGAGCCGTCAGCGCCGTGACCGCGGTCAGCAGCCAGAGCAGCGCGGAGAACCCGTCGCTGTAACCCTGCAGCAGGGCCGCCTGCCCCATCGACGGCAGAAGCGCTGCCGCATCCTGCAGGTCGCCGGTCACCAGCCGCTGGGCGATGGCCCCCGCTTGATCGTGGGCCGCGGTTGCGAGATTGGTACCGGTGAGGGCGGACAGCACAGCCGTCACCACCGCAAGCGCCACGCCCTCGCCTGCCACGCGCGTCGTGCTGAAAATGCCCGTCGCCATGCCGGCCCGCTCTTTCGGCACGACGCTGACGGCAAGGCCGTCCATCAGGCCCCAGGGCAGGCTGATGCCGACGCCGATGGTCAGCAAAGGCCCAATCAGCGCCACCGGCTCGGAGCCGACCGGGAACCGGCTGAGCCAGAACAGCCCGGCCGCCGAAATCGCCAGGCCCGCGCCGCAGATCGTCGCCGGCGCGAACCAGCGGGTCAGCAGCCCCGCCGCGACCGGCAGGACGAGCAGCGGTCCGGAGAGCGCGATCATCATCCGCCCGCCGACGATCTCGTCCATGCCTTCGATACCGATGAACCGCACCGGCAACAGGATGAGCAGCACCACGAACGCATAGGCAGGCGCCGCCGCCAGCAATTGCACGCCGACGAAACGCGGATAGCGGAACAGCGTGAGGTCCAGCATCGGCCGCGCCACGGCCCGTTCGATCAGACCGAAGGCGAGGAAAAGCAGGATAGCGGCGAGAAGCATGACGATGACAAGCGGATCGCCCCAGCCGCTCTCCGGCGCCTGCAGCACGCCGAAGGTGAGCGCGGTCAGCGCCAGCGTGAAGCTGAACGCGCCCTTCCAGTCGAGGCCGGAGGCGGCCGGATCACGTGATTCCTTCATGAAGATCGCGCCGGATATCAGCGCGATCACGGCAAGCGCCACCACCAGCACGAAGATCGCCGGCCAGCCGAAACTGGCGATCATCAGGCCGGACGCGATCGGCCCGAAAGCAAGCCCGATGCCAAAACTGGCTCCGACGATGCTGAATGCCCGAAGGCGAGCTGCACCGTCGAATTCCTGGGCAAGCGAGGCCATGCCGCCGGAAAAGGCGGCCGCAGCCCCTATGCCCTGCAGCGCCCGCAGCACATCGAACCAGAGGATATCGCCAGCAAAGGCGAGGCCGGCCGAAAAGACCGCGAAGACGGCGAGGCCGGAGAGGAAAATCCGCTTGCGCCCAAAACTGTCTGCAAGTGCGCCGGCCGCCATCAGCGTGCTGCCGAAGGTGAGCATGAAGGCATTGGTGACCCAGTTGAGGGCGATCGGGCTGCCGCCGAGCGCCCGGCTGATGGCGTGCAGGCCGACGGCCGGGCCGGTGAAGGTCAGCGGCATGGCGACCGCCGCGCAGCAGACCGCAAAAAGAACGAACAGCCGTCCGGCTGCCGTTGCAGCATGTGTGTTGTCTCTCATATCGGAGATTCCGCTGTGTTGGAGCAAAGAGAAAGGCTCGCGGCCTTGGGAGAACCGCCGCCTGAACCCGCCCGGCCGGAAGGGTGTCGAATTGACCAACACAAGATAGATTCGACATAATGTTTGGAAAATACCGCGTCTGTTCCTTACATGACGGAAGAAAACGCTCGAATGGGAGACCGCGATGGATCGCCTGGGTGGACTGACAGCTTTCGTGCGCACCGCCGATCTCGGCAGTTTCGTCGCCGCCGGCCGCGTGCTCGGCCTCTCGGCCTCAGCCGTCGGCAAGGCCGTCACCAATCTTGAAAAGGAGCTCGGTGTCCGGCTTTTCCAGCGCTCGACCCGCAGCCTGCGCCTCACCGAAGAAGGCCGGCTTTTTCACGAGCGGTGCCGCCGCGTGCTCGACGACCTGAACGATGCCGAGGCTTCGCTGGCCAGCGCCGTCGCGGTGCCGCGCGGAAAACTCCGGGTCAGCGTGCCGATCATCACCTATCATCTTCTGCTGCCGGTGCTGCCGGAATTCGTCGAGCGTTACCCGGAGATCGAACTCGATCTCGATTTCAACGACCGGATCGTCGACCTGATCGACGAGGAGGTGGACGTGGCGATCCGCAGCGGCAACCTGCCGGATTCGCGGCTGATGTCGCGGACGCTCAGGCCATTCCAATTGCTCCTCTGCGCTGCCCCCTCCTATCTCGAACGCCACGGCATTCCCGAATGCCCGCGCGAACTCGACGGCCATCTGGCGATCCGTTTCCGGTTTCCGAACAGCCGCAAGCTGCAGGACTGGCCGATCACCTTGCCGCCCGAAGTCGCCGAACCGCGCCTGCACACGGCGCTCACCTGCAACAACATGGAGGCGCTGCGCCACACCGTCATCGCCGGCCTCGGCATCGGCTGCATGCCGGATTTCCTCGCCAGGGAACCGATCGCCGACGGCAGGCTGCGCACCATCCTTGACGAATACCTCAACGCCCCAGGCCAGTTCCACCTCCTCTGGCCTTCCAGCCGGCATCTGTCGCCGAAGGTGCGGGTGCTGGTCGATTTTTTGAGCGAGAAACTGTTTGCCGAGACCTGCGAGAAGCTGTCGTTGGCACCCGAGGCTTCGTTGCTGGCCGCATCGAACGGCTGATCCCGAGCCGGCAATCGGCTCAGGATCAAGATCTCCGACACGCCTGGAGGAATGAAATATGCTGAAGGGTTCCTGCGCCTGCGGACAGGTCCGCTATGAAATCCGCGGCCAGCTCATCGGCCCGATCACCTATTGCCATTGCTGGCGCTGCCGCAAGCAATCCGGATCGAGCTTCGGCACGACGGCAGGCCTTGCGCCTTGGGCTCTCCGGTTCGTGGCCGGAGAGGCATTGCTTTCAAGCTGGCAATCCAGCCCTGGCGTCCGGCGGTTCTTCGCGAGCTGCTGCGGCTCACCGATCTACAAGATCGACGCCTCCGACCCCAGCGAACTCGGCTTCCGGCTCGGCACGCTCGACGACGATCCCGGCATGACGGCTGGAATGCACTTCAGCGCCGGATCGAAAGCGCCCTGGGTCGAGATCACAGACGACCTGCCGCAGGAAACCGGCGGTGCTTCGTTCGAGGAACGGGATTGATCCGTTACCCGAAAACCACCGCCATGCTGATGCTGTCGACAAACAGCCCGTCGATCCTCACCGCATCCCGCGCCACGCCTTCCCTGACGAAACCGACCTTCTCGTAGAGAGCGATGGCACGCAGATTGTCCGCATGTACATGCAACTCGACGCGGTGAAAACCACGGTCCCGGGCCTGCCCGACCGCAGCGCGGATCAGCCGCGTGCCGAGGCCCTTTTCGCGATAACCGGGGATGATGCCCATGCCGAGCGTGCCGCAATGGGCAGCGGTCGGGCGGGGATGCCGGCGGATGTCGCACCAGCCGACCACCTCGCCATCGACGACAGCGACAACCTGCGGATGACCGTTCTCGATGTTGTCGAGCACGAAGGGCCGCACATCCGCAAGCGGCGGCGCCTCCAGGAAGCTCAGGTATTTTCGCTCGCGCGAGACCGTGTCGAGGGCCTTGTGAAAGCTCTCGATATGCTCTTCGCGGATGGACTCGATCGGGATGGCGGCTGTAGAAGTCATGTCTCGTCGTCCAGAAGTTCAATTCTCTCGATATTCGCCCGGATCGTCCCATGGGCTCCGAAACACGGCTCGAGCGTCAGTTCGAATTCGCCCGGCTGCACGCCGACGCCAACCTCCCAAGGCTCGATCCGGCGTTCTTCCCTACGCCGGATTGTTAGCCGGTTGATGACATTCTGGTGGCTGAAGCCGCTGAGATTGACGTCGATCCACTGTTTCAGGACGAGGCTGGCGAGCGCCTGCCGTGTCCCATCCGTGACCTTCAGGACAAGCGTGCTTGCTCCCGACCGGTCGAGCGTGAGGCTGACGATTTCCGCATCATGGAAATCCGCCACGCCGCCCAGTCTCGCCAGCAGATCCGCGCCGCCGGGCATGCTGCCCAGCAGCGCGGTCGTCTCGTTCAACTTGCCTTCGACGTCATCCAGCGATGAAGCCGACACGGCTCACGCCGCCTGGGTCTTTGCCCGCCGCGACAGATGCGCCACGACGTTCTCGATCATCCGCATGCCGGCATCGCCGCCGAGCGTCATGATCGATTCCGGGTGGAACTGCACGGCCGCGATCGGTTCCTTGACGTGTTCGATGCCCATGATCGTGCCGTCCTCGCTTTCGGCGGTGATCATGAAATCCGGATGCAGCGTCTTCGGATCGGCGAAGATCGAGTGATAGCGCCCGACCGTCACTTCCTTTGCGAGCCCGGAAAAGACGATGCCGGGCTCGAGCACGCGGATGCGCGACGGCTTGCCGTGCATCGGCAGCGCCAGATGCCTCAGTTCCCCGCCATAGGCTTCGGCGAGCGCCTGCAGCCCGAGGCAGACGCCGAAGATGGGCAGGTCCTTCGAACGGGCCAGTTTGATCGTCGTCTTGCAGTCGAAGTCCTTCGGATTGCCGGGCCCAGGCGACAGCACGACGAGATCCGGGTCGAACCGGTCGAACACCTCTTCCGGCACCGGCGTGCGCACCGTCGAAACGGTGGCGCCCGTCTGGCGGAAATAGTTGGCAAGCGTGTGGACAAAGCTGTCCTCGTGGTCGACGAGGAGGATTTTCACCCCCTGCCCCACCCGCGCCACGTCGCGGCCCACCTTGGCCGCATTGCCGGCCCTTGCATCGCGGATTGCTGTCAGCATGGCGGACGCCTTCAGTTCGGTTTCAGCCTCTTCCTCGTTCGGGTCGCTGTCGTTGAGCAGCGTCGCGCCGGCGCGCACTTCGGCAATGCCGTCCTTGATGCGGATGGTGCGCAGCGTCAGCCCCGTGTTCATGTCGCCATTGAAGCCGACCATGCCGATCGCCCCGCCATACCACGCACGCGGGCTCTTTTCGTGGTTCTCGATGAACCGCATCGCCCACAGTTTCGGCGCACCGGTGACGGTGACGGCCCAGGCGTGGCTGAGGAAACCGTCGAACGCGTCCATATCGGGACGCAGGCGGCCTTCGATATGGTCGACGGTGTGGATCAGCCGCGAATACATCTCGATCTGCCGGCGGCCGATCACCTTCACCGAACCCGGCTCGCAGACGCGGCTTTTGTCGTTGCGATCGACATCCGAGCACATGGTGAGCTCGGACTCGTCCTTCTTGGAGTTGAGCAGCTTCAGGATCTGCTCCGAGTCGGCGATCGGATCCTCGCCGCGCTTGATCGTGCCGGAGATCGGGCAGGTCTCGATGCGCCGGCCGGACACCCTGACGAACATTTCCGGCGAGGCGCCGACCAGATATTCCTGATGGCCGAGATTGATGAAGAAAGAATAGGGCGACGGGTTGATCGCCTTCAGCCGGTTGGAGATTTCCGAAGGCTTCGAATCGCAGCGTTCCATGAACTTCTGCCCCGGCACCACTTCGAACAGGTCGCCGCGCCGGAAGCTTTCCTTCGCCTTGGTGACGAGGGCGGCATATTCTCCCGGCCGGTGATCACCCTTCGGTGGGATCGTGTCGGTGCGCTGGAACGGATCGGGAGCAATCTCCTGATCCATGCCTTCCGTCGTCACCCCATCCTTGGAAAAGTCGTAACGGTCGATCCACGCCTTGGCGGCATGGTGGTCGACGACGAGGATTTCGTCGGGCAGGAACAGCACCATGTCGCGCTGGTCTTCCGGCCGCTGCATCGACAGCTTGATCGCATCGAACTGGAAGGCGATGTCATAGCCGAAGGCGCCGAACAGCCCGATCGCCGAATCCGCTTCCGAATAAAACAGATCGACGATCGCCCGCAGCACCGAAAACACCGTCGGCATCTTCGAGCGCTCTTCCTCGGTAAACACCCGGGTCGGCTCGTTGACGGTAACGTCGAGGCGGCGGTCCGTCCGCTCGCCAAGCGTCAGGTCGGCCACGGTCTTCAGCTTGTCGGCGACGAAACCGAGCAGCACCTCGCCGCGGCCGTTGAAGGCCTCGATCCACACCTTGCGGCCATTCGAGGAAATCCCCAGCGGCGGATCCGCGATTGCGGTGTCCCAGCGGGTATAGCGGCCCGGATATTCGTAGTTGGAGGAGAACACCGCGCCGCGCCGTTCGTCGAGCCTGTCGACATAGGAGGAGATCGCATCCGCATAGGGTGCGGCGCGCCGCTGCCGGCTGACCGCAATCCCGCCCCTCGTCTCGTAGACCTCCGAACCGTCATCCCGAATGATCGTTACCATTGTCCTGCCTCTCCAATGTCTTTGCCCGGGTCCCGGCGGCGGATAACAAAAAAGCCGCCTCGGGTTCCGGGCGGCTTTGCGTCTAGTCGATGGACATGACTGGTCAAGGCCGCGTTGAGCGTGCCGGCCACCAGTTAGCAATGTTCATCGAAATCGTCATGGGCCGAATTGTTAGCTGGGGTTTTTGAACCGCGCAAGCGAATTTCCATGCACCCCGAACAGAATTCTGGCGCCGGCATGCGACCAAATCCGGCGACCGGCGTTTATCGTCCCTCAGGATCGCAGAAACGCAGCCGAAAAGGATACGGCATGCCGCATTCGTGGATCGCAATTCTGGCAGGCCTGCCGCTGGTCATCGGGGCGGGGCTGCCGCCCGAACGGCCGATACCGCCGGCGCAACATTCCCGCGCTCCGGCCGGCGTCGTCGAAGTAAACTTCCTCACCCGCCTTCTGCAGGACGGATCGCGTGATCGCGCGCCGCGCCGCCGCGCATCCCCACGATCCCAGGCACGTGGCGCAGTGCCCCAGCCGCCGGACCTGGCGACCGTTCCCCTGCCCCTTCCGAAACCGGCCGCGGACGTGGGGAAGCCGGCTGATCCAGCCCGGCAGGCGGACACCACCCCCGACAAGCCCATCGTTCAGGAGGCCCCGCGGCCCGAGGCCCCGCCGCCTAAAACCTCCTCGTCGGTGGCCCAGAACCGGTCCGGCGAAACCCCGCAAAACCCACCCACAAGTCCAGTCCCAGCCCCTCCGGTCGTCGAACAGCCCGGCACCGCCACGGAGCCCGCTCATGAGGCAGAGGTTCCAAAACCCCTGCCGAAGCCGAACAATGCGGCGGCGGACTCACAGCCGACGGATAAACCCGATCAGGCGGCCGCCCCAAAGCAGGATGCGGCCAAGCCGGAAGAAGACGCAAACAGGCCCGGCGGCAAGGAAGATGGCAAGCAACCCGCGGAACAACAGGCGGAGGCACCGCCCCCGCCGCCTCCGCCGCCGCTCGTCAAGGAAGACCCCGAAGAGCTGAAGGCGTGCCTTGCCGAACTCACGTCGCTCGGCGCCAAGTTCGAGCCGACCGATCCGATCGACGAGGGTAACGGCTGCGGCATCGAAAGCCCGATCGACGTTGCCGAAGTCCTGCCCGGCGTTTCGCTTGGCGGCGCCACGATGCGCTGCAAGACCGCGGTCTCGATGGCACACTGGCTGAAGGACACCGTCCAGCCGGCGCTCAACATCGCCATGCCGGGCCGGAAAATCACCGGCCTCGTCCCCGGCTCCACCTATGCCTGCCGATTGCGCAACAGCGCCTCGACCGGCAAGATTTCCGAACATGCCCGCGGCAACGCCTTCGACGTCGCCGCCTTCAAGCTCGACAACGGCGAGAAGATGGAGATGAAGCCGCGCACGGAGGATTCCACCATGGAGGGCGCCTTCCAGCGCACGGCGACTGCCGGCGCCTGCCTGCACTTCACCACCGTCCTGTCACCGGGCAGCGACGCCGCCCACCAGAACCACCTGCACCTGGATGTGCTGGAGCGGAAGGATGGCTATCGGTATTGTCGATAGATGACGCCGGGGCCTGTCCTGCAACCGTTCCGTCCCATCTGCCGAGACAGGAGGCGCCTAGCCTCTGGCGCTGGCCTGCCGGCGGATCGCCACGCTGAGCCAGATTGCCGACAGCAGGAAATAGAAAGCGCCGAACCCCGCATAGGGAACGATATCCAGGATCGAAGGCGCAGCGGTCCCGAGGGACCTCGTGATCATGAAGCCCCCGGCCAGCGTCGATTGGGCACCGCTGAGGATCATCACCCATTGCGCACCATAGGCTCGCCACCGTCGCACGCCGGTATAGAGCTGCAGCAGGCCGGACAGGATGGCCCAAACGCCGAAGACGGCCAGAACCGCGTGCATGTCCCTGATCATCGCCAGAACGACCGCGACGGTCGTTATCGTGCTGACGGCGACGTTCAATGCCTGGGAGGAATTCGCCTTCAGGCCGCCGTTCGACCGGGCGTCGAACAGGTTGGCGACAGCATCCCATGCGGGATAGATCACCAGCAGCAGCGAAGCCGGGACCGGCTGCCCGGCAAGCACGACCGCAAGCGCGATCCAGGCGACCGAAAAGAACCCGCGGCCGAAATAATAGGACCGCAACCACGAGGTCTGGGATGAGGTTTCATTTGGCATGACAATCTCCTTGTTTGTCTACCTACTAGTAGATAGACAAACTTCAGGTGTCAATCCTGCCGGCAAAATCCGAGAAAAGCCCTGACCCAGCACGCCGCTTGACAGCCTCCCTACCAAAAGGTAGGCAACGCTATGGAACTCACCACATCTGAAAAGATCCTGGAAAAGGCGCAGGCGCTGGTTATCGCCGGGGGCTATAACGGCTTCAGCTATGCTGATATTGCCGATGCGATCGGCATCCGGAAGGCAAGTATCCACCACCACTTCCCCACCAAGGCCGAACTGGTCGCCGTCCTGGTGGAGCGCTATACGCGGCAGGCCGAAGCGGGTCTGAAGTCCTTGAGCGAACAGGTTCCCGCCCCCGCGGAGCGGCTGCGGACCTATCTGGACTACTGGCAGGCCTGCATTCTCGATGCCTCGCAGCCGTTCTGCGTCTGCGCGATGCTGGCGGGAGAAATGCCGATGCTGCCGGAGGGGGTTGCACTCCATGTCCGTGCCCATTTCCGTAACTTGGCGGGCTGGCTGACATCAGTCTTGAAGGCCGGCGCCGAACAGGGCCAATTCCGGCTCGATATTCCACCGGAAGAGGAAGCCCAGATCCTGATGGCTTCGGTCCACGGCGCGATGCTTTCGGCGCGCGCGCTCGGCGATCCGCATATCTTCTCTGCGGTCGTCGGCCCACAGGTTGAAAGACTGTGGATCTAGGATTGCCGGAGCCTACCCTCGCCACCCGACCTCGATCAGCACCCGGCCGGGCGCGATGCAATAGAACAGATACCCGCCGCGCATCTCGCGCGGTTCCCCCACCAGCTCGGCATCGCCCGCCTTGAGTTCCCGATAGAGCCTGTCGATCTCGGCTCTCTCCGGCTGGATGAAACCGAGATGATAGGTGACGGCACCCAGTGCCTGCTGCTCGGCCCCGCCGAATTTTTCGACCGGCCGGCTGACGACGATTTCGAGGCCGGAATCGTCTTCCAGGATGGCGAGACCGTTTACGCCGCGCATCTCACGCAGAGTCAGGCCGAAATGGCGAACGAGGAAGGCGCTGGTTGCCGCAACGTCGGGGACATGAATATCGATATGGTTCATACGCATCGTTTTTCTCGCGAGGTTGCCCCGGCGGAATGCGACGCGGAAAGGCCACAAGAATCCGCCGAGAGCGGCACGGGATGTGCCGTTTCTCGTCGCGGGTTCTCAACGGTGGACCGAAGGATCAGAGCTTCCTTGCGGAAGGGGCCGTGCTTACCATATCCGGCCCCGCCTTTTTCGACGGAGGAGCTTTAACACGAGGCGGCTTGGCCGCTCAAGCCCTCAGAACAGCCCTTCCACGAAACCGTCCTCGTTCAGGAAGATGCGTTCCGCGGACGGCACGCGCGGCAGGCCCGGCATGGTCATGATCTCGCCCGTGATGGCAACCACGAAGCCGGCGCCGGCCGAGAGCCGCACTTCGCGCACATGCACGACATGGCCCTCCGGCGCGCCGCGCAGGGCGGGATCGGTCGAGAACGAATATTGCGTTTTGGCGATGCAGATCGGCAGGTCGCCATATCCCTGCTCCTCCCAGGCCTTCAGCTGGTCGCGCACGCCCCGGTCGGTGGTGACTTCGCCGGCGTGATAGATCTTCGAGGCGATGATCTCGATCTTTTCGAGAAGCGGCAGGTGATCGGGATAAAGCGGCTGGAATTTCGCCTGGCCGCCCTCGGCGAGCTCGACCACCTTGAGGGCAAGCTCCTCGATGCCGGCCGACCCTTCCGCCCAATGCCGGCAGACGATGCCGTCCGCGCCGTGGCGTGCCGCGTAATCCTTGACGGCGGCGATCTCGTCTTCCGTATCCGAGGTGAAATGGTTGATCGCGACAACCACCGGCACGCCGAATTTCCGCACATTGGCGATGTGGCGGCCGAGATTGGAGGCGCCGCGCTTCAGCGCCTCGACATTCTCCTGTCCGAGATCCTCTTTTCTCACCCCGCCGTTCATTTTCAGCGCCCTGACAGTGGCGACGATGACGGCCGCATCCGGCTTCAGCCCCGCCTTGCGGCACTTGATGTCGAAGAATTTTTCGGCGCCGAGATCGGCCCCGAAACCCGCTTCCGTCACCACGTAGTCGCCAAGCTTCAGCGCCGTGCGGGTGGCGATCACCGAATTGCAGCCATGCGCGATATTGGCGAACGGCCCGCCATGCACGAAGGCCGGATTGTTTTCGAGCGTCTGCACCAGGTTCGGCTGCATGGCGTCCTTCAGCAGAACCGTCATCGCCCTGTCGGCCTTGAGGTCGCGCGCGAAAACCGGCGAGCGGTCGAACCGGTAGCCGATGACGATATCGCCGAGCCGCCGTTCGAGATCCTTGAGATCGGTCGCCAGACACAGGATCGCCATCACTTCCGAAGCGACGGTGATATCGAAACCGCTCTCGCGCGGGAACCCGTTGGCGACGCCGCCGAGCGAGACGACCGTCTGGCGCAGCGCCCGGTCGTTCATGTCCATCACCCGCCGCCAGCTGATCCGGCGGATATCGATGTTTTCGGCATTGCCCCAGTAGATATGGTTGTCGATCATCGTCGACAGAAGGTTGTGGGCCGAGGTGATGGCGTGGAAATCGCCGGTGAAATGCAGGTTGATGTCTTCCATCGGAACGACCTGCGCGTAACCGCCGCCGGCCGCCCCGCCCTTGACCCCGAAACAGGGGCCGAGCGAAGGTTCGCGCACGCAGATCACCGCCTTCTTGCCGATCCGGTTCAATCCGTCGCCGAGCCCGACCGTGGTGGTCGTCTTGCCCTCGCCGGCAGGCGTCGGGTTGATCGCGGTCACCAGGATCAGCTTGCCGTCAGGCCGGCCGGAAAGCGAGGCGATGAACTCCGCACCGACCTTCGCCTTGTCGTGACCATAGGGAGCGAGCGCTTCGACGGGGATCCCGAGCCTGGCGCCGATCTCGACGATCGGCTTCTTTTTCGCGGCCCGGGCGATTTCGATATCGGATCCGACCTCTGCCATGCGTTCCCCGCTCCCGTTCTTCCGTCGAACCCAAATATGCCTGTCTGGTTATGATTAGCGGGGGAAAAGCGATGTGTGAATAGCGACAGGAGCGGCAGTCACAACTTCTCGCGGTACAGAAAAGGGCGGCGCGATTTCCCGCACCGCCCTACCCCGGCGCCCCCGCCGATATTTGGAATCAGAACCGCTGGGTGAGCGAGACTTTGAACGTCCGGCCGGGTTCGGAATAAAAGGCCACAGGCTGGTTGGTCGCGCTTACGCTGCTGGGGTTGACGCTGCGAGTCCCCACCGCATTGTAGTATCGCGTGTCGAAGATGTTGTAGACCCCGGCCTGGACACGAAGCCCCTTGGCTTGTTCCGGCTCCCACCATCCCGACAGGTTTGCGATCCCGTAGCCGGGTGCCTCAAACGTGCTGCTCTGTCCGTCGGGACGCATGCCGGTGGAGAAAATCCCGGTCAGTTCCGCACCCCAAGTTTCCTGATTGTAGCCGACGCCGAGGATCGCCTTGAACGGCGCGACGGTGCGGATGTATTCGTTTGTATCGGTATCTCTGCCAAAAGCGTACGCCATCGAGGCATGGGCGAAGAAGCCGTTCGCGAATTCTTTACGGACTTTCGCTTCTACGCCGGAAATCTCGACATGTGCGCGGTTACGATAGATGAAGATGGATCCCGGCCCGAACGGAGGGAACGGACTCGCCCAAAGTGAGGTACTCTCGGTCACTTGATCGATGAAGTTCTTGTATCGATTGTGGAACAGTGTGAGCTTGCCGCTCAGGTCGGCGTCTGTGTAAGTCGCGCCGATTTCGAAGCCGTTGCTGGTCTCTGCCTTCAGAGTTGGATTGCCCACCACGGCATAACCCGAGGAGATGTTGGGGAACATCAGATAAAGTTCATTCATCGTCGGAGCGCGATAGGCCATAGCCCATTGCGCGAAGAGTTGCACCTGCGATGTCAGGTCATATGTCGCAAGTAGCTTCGGCGAGAACCGCGACCCGTCGTTACTCGTGGGATAGCCGAGCGGGCCATAGCCGGTATTGCCCGCCAGAGACGCATCCGGATCGTAACTATAGGCATCAAACCGGATGCCTGGCGTTAGAGTAAGGCCGCTGTTGCCGAAAGCCATCTGGTCTTCAAGATAGATCCCCATCGACTTGCCCGAAACATCCGGGATGTCGGATTCGGAAGCCGCAGTCGAACCAGCCGTGTTGGCGTAAAGATATTCGTTAAAGTATTGCAACTGGGCATTGCCGCCAAGGCGGACGGTATGGTTTATACCGTCGGTCGCGAAATCGGACTCCATCCCGCCGGTAATACCGTAGGCATTGTTCTGCATGCTGTCGTGGCGGATATAGGTGGTGCCGTTGTTTCGGAGGCTCCCCGAACCGGACTCCTGTGCAAGGCGCTGCCAGTAGAGCGCGAAATTGGCGCGGCTGATCGGCGACCCGGCTTCCGGCGCCTCATATTCGTAGTCGAGCGACACGCGGTCGCGCTCTCTGGTTTCATTGCCGCGGTATTCGCCGGTGAGATACGAGGTAGGCGTGATCCCGCCCCACAGCGTCCTCAGGTCCGTGTCGCTCTCTGAGAGGAACCGTTCCGCAGTGATGCCGATGCGGTGGCCGCCTTCTATATCATGACGGACCTTGAACATCAGGTTGCTTTGATCGGTGTCGGAAGGATTGGCAACCGTGCGGCTGGCGCCGTCGATATCCTTAACACCCCGATTGTCTTGTTCATGTCCATGCTTATAGGAGCCCTGGAAAAGAATGGACGTATTTTCGATCTTCTTGGCCACGGCAACGGATCCGCCGACGCTTCTATCCCCGCTGTCGCCGGTCGCCTTTGCCACACCGCCCCAGTCCCTATCCGGATCGATCAAATCTTCCGGCTCCAGCGTGCGCAGAACCAGCGCACCGCCAAGCGCACCCGAACCAATGCGGCTGGAATCGGCCCCACGCACCACGTCCACGGTGGAAAGAGAGGAGAAGTCGAAAGTCGAGTTTGTGCTGCTAAGGCTGGTCGTCGCCTGTCCTGCCCGGGCAAAGTTCTCGAAATACTGAATCGGAATGTTATCGACCAGAGTAACGACACGCGGGCCGCCGAGACCGCGAACAAAAAGGCCGCCCGGTTTGCCGGGCTTGGTATCGACATAGTCGACACCCGCTTCGGTCGTTCTGCCTAGGTCTTGCAGGCTGCCTATTTCCTTCTTCGCAATCTCTTCTGCCGTCGTCGTGCTCGCAAGCGGCGTGTCCGCGGCCACATCCCCAGCCTGCACCCGCTTCCCCTTGAGCACGATCGGCTTCAGCGTCGTGTCTGTCTGCTGCGAGGCCTGCTGGGCCGAGGCGCCGTGAGCCAGGGAAAGCACCGCCAGTGCGGTGCAGGTGGCAAGGGTCGATCGCAAACGCCGGTGGATCATGGCTTTCCTTTCAGACGGGCACGCGAAACCATCGGCGCGCGCGAACGCGCCGGAAAGGCGGCGGCCCTTTTCAAATCTGGCAAAAATGTGGCGGGAGGCAGAGAATTGCCTTATTCATTGCCAGTAGAAAACATGACTTAAATTGTCAATTATTAAAACATGACTCCATTGATCATATTTCTGCGAGCCCCTTGCCGTTGTAGAAATACAACAGGAGCGCATGCAAAAGGCCCGGATCGCTCCGGGCCTTTTGGTTTGATCGGTGATCGCGATTGTGAGCGTTTGCCTGGATTGCCAGATCGATTGCTCGGGCTGCGCCGGACCCGCCCGGCGTTCAAAACGCTCCACCGGAGCGTTTTGCAGGCAAGCCGTCGCGCCCGCCGGCGCTTCGCTAGGGCTCAGCGCGTTCGTCACTGCAATCGATTCACTGGATCGATTGCTCCGGCTGCGCCGGACCGTTCCTCACCCCTCCCCGATCGCGATCAGGCTGGCGTTGCCTCCGGCGGCGGCTGTGTTGACCGAGATGACCTGCTCTTCGGCAAAGCGCATCAGGTAGGCCGGGCCGCCCGCCTTGAAGCCGGTGCCGGAAAGGCCCGAACCGCCGAAAGGCTGGGTGCCGACCACGGCGCCGATCATGTTGCGGTTGACATAGACATTCCCGGTGTCGAGCGTCTCGGTCACCTTGCGGATCGTCGCCTCGATCCGGCTGTGGATGCCGAGCGTCAGGCCGTAGCCTGTCGCGTCGATCGCGGAAAGTACCTTGTCGAACTCCTTGGCCTTGAAGCGCACCACATGGAGAACCGGGCCGAACACTTCCTTGGTGAGCGTCGCGGCGCTGTCGAGCTCGATGATATGCGGAGCGAAGAAATTGCCGGTTTCCGGGGCCTTGCCCGCATAACGCACCTTCTGTTTTTTCGCCCGCATGTCCGCAACGTGATCGGCCAGCATCTTCGTCTGGTTCTCGTCGATGATCGGCCCGACATCGGTATTCTGTTTTACCGGATCGCCGAGATTGAGCTCGGCCGCCGCCCCCTCGATCATCGTCAGCATGCCGTCGGCGACATCCTCCTGCAGGAACAGCAGGCGCAGCGCCGAGCAGCGCTGGCCGGCGGAGCGGAAGGCCGAAACGACGACATCGTCCGCCACCTGTTCCGAAAGCGCCGTCGCATCGACGATCATCGCATTGATGCCGCCGGTCTCGGCGATCAGCGGCACGATCGGCCCGTCCTTGGCGGCCAGCGCCCGGTTGATCGCGTGCGCCGTCTTCGTCGAGCCGGTAAAGGCGATGCCGGCGAGCCTGGGATGCGCGGTGATCGCCGCGCCGACATCGGGGCCACCCGGCACCAGCGCCAGCGCCTCGACCGGAACGCCGGCCTGGTGGAACAGCTGGATCGCCTCAAACGCGATCAGTGGCGTCTGAGGCGCCGGTTTTGCAACGACGGTATTGCCGGCAACGAGCGCCGCGGAAATCTGCCCGAGGAAGATCGCCAGCGGGAAATTCCACGGCGAAATGCAGCCGAACACACCACGACCGCGCCAGAAATGGCGATTGTCCTCGCCGGTCGGCCCCGGCATCGGCGTCGGAGCGGCAAACAGCTCGCGGCCCTTGTCGGCATAATAGCGGCAGAAATCCACCGCCTCGCGGATCTCGGCGATCCCGTCGTCCAGTGTCTTGCCCGCCTCGGCGGCGAGCAGTGCCAGCAGCCGGTCGCGGTTTTCCTCGAGCAGCCCGGCGGCCCGCTCCAGACAGGCGGCGCGGATTTCCACCGGCTGGCGCGACCAGGCCCGGAAGGCCTTGGCCGCAGCGGCAAAGGCGGCATCCACGTCGGCCGGCGTCGCATCGCGTACGGTGCCGACGACCTTTGCCCGGTCGGAAGGAGACCTCACAGGCTTCTCCTGCACCTTGGAGGTCACGCCCGCCACCAGCGGCACGGCCTTCACCTCGCCCCAGGATTTCGAAACACTCGCCATCAGCCGCTCGAGTTCGACCCGGTGGCCGAATTCGAAACCGGCGCTGTTCTTGCGGCGGCCGTAGATATCGGAGGGCAGCGGGATCTGCTTGTGCCGCGCACTGATCCCGTCGTCGAGCCCGAGCCGCGCCGACGGTCGCTCCAGCAGCTTTACGACCGGCACCTGTTTGTCGCCGGCAACCGCCACGAAGGAGGAATTGGCGCCGTTTTCCAGCAGGCGGCGCACCAGATAGGCGAGCAGGTCGCGATACCCGCCGACCGGCGCATAGATGCGGCAGGCGATCCGGTCGTTGCTGTCGAGCAGATCGTCGTAAAGCGCCTCGCCCATGCCATGCAGACGCTGGAATTCAAAGCCGGTGCGGTCGGGCCCGGCAAGCTCCAGAATGGTCGCGACGGTCAGTGCGTTATGGGTCGCAAATTGCGGAAAGATCCGCGCCCGCTTGGCAAGCAGCTGCTGGGCGCAGGCGAGATAGGAAAGGTCCGTCGCCGGCTTTCGGGTCCAGACCGGATAGTCCTCGATCCCGCGCTCCTGCGCCCGCTTCACCTCGGTATCCCAATAGGCGCCCTTGACGAGCCGCACCATCATCCGCCGGCCGAGCGTCGTGCACAGCTGGTCGATATAGTCGATGACCTGGGGCGCCCGCTTCTGATAGGCCTGGATCGCCAGGCCGAACCCGTCCCAGCCGGCAAGCGACGGATCGGAGAACACGGCCGCGATCACATCGAGCGACAGTTCCAGCCGGTCCGCCTCTTCCGCGTCGACGGTAAAATTGAGCTGGTGTTCCTTGGCCATCCGGGCGAGGTCGAGCAGATCCGGCACCAGTTGCGCCATCACCCGGTCGCGGTGGGTGGCGAGGTAGCGCGGGTGCAGCGCCGAAAGCTTGACCGAGATGCCCATCCGGTCGGGAAGCTGGCGACCCTTGCCATGCTTTTTCATATGCGCGCCGATCGACTGGATCGCGTCCGCATAGGAGCGGAAATAACGCTTGGCGTCTTCCGCCGTGCGGGCGCCCTCGCCGAGCATGTCGAAGGAATGGCGATAACCCTTCTCCTCGCTCTTGGCGGCCCGCGCCAGTGCGTCCTTCATCGTCTCGCCGAGCACGAAATGGTGGCCGAGGAAACGCATCGCCTGCTTGGTGGCGCTGCGCACCGTCGGCAGGCCGACACGCTTGACGAGACCGCGCAGGATGCCTTCCGGCGTCTCGCCGGGGCCGATCACCCGCGCCGAAACCGCCAGCGCCCAGGCCGAGGCCGAGACGAACCAGCTCTCGCCGGAGGCTTCATGGGTGCTCCAGCCGCCCTCGCGCAGCTTGTCCTCGATCAGCCGGTCCTGGGTCAGCGCGTCGGGCACGCGCAAAAGCGCCTCGGCCAGCACCATCAACGCCAGCCCTTCGCGGGTCGAAAGCCCGTATTCGCGCAAAAAATCCTCGACGCCGCCGACCTTGCCGGAGCCGTCGCGGATGGCGTTGATCATGCGGCGTGCCCGCTGATCGATCGCCGCATCCTGCGAAGACGTGAAGCTGGTGCGGGCGGCGAACTGCCGGATCAGCCGGTCGTCGTCGCCGGCATAAGGCGCATTGAAGGGAATGAAGGGCTCGGTCAGAATCTGGCTCGCGGGTTGAGTCATGTGGCATCTCCGTTTCATTCTCCCCATAGCGGGAATTCCGTGGTGATTTCAGCGGATTATTGTGGCATTGACGGAATAGATCACGGTAAATTCAGAAAACTGTAGCGAAACATGAAAGACCTCGACCGTCTCGACCGGAAAATCCTCCGCGCACTCCAGAAAGAGGGGCGCCTGAGCAATCTCGAACTCGCCGATCGCGTCTCGCTTTCACCGACGGCGACCGCCGAACGCGTCAAGCGGCTGACCCGTGAAGGTTACATCACCGGTTATAGCGCTTTGCTGTCGCCGGAAAAGCTCGGGCGCAATCTGCTCGTCTTCGTGCAGGTCAAACTCGACCGCACCACGCCCGACGTTTTCGACGCATTCGCCGCCGCCGTGAAGCGCAGCGACGACGTCATGGAATGCCACATGGTGGCGGGCGGCTTCGATTATCTGGTGAAGGCGCGGGTCGCTGGAATGGAGGCCTACCGGCAATTCCTCTCGGAGGTGATTCTCCCGCTTCCGGGGGTCCGGGAAACCCACACCTATGCGGTCATGGAGGAAATCAAGGCGACGGGACATATCCCCGTATAAATCTCATTTCGGTAACCCCATGAATTTATGGAAATAAAGTGAGCGAGTATCGGAAATATGGTGGGTTTCTGCTGCGCTGCACGAAATTTCGCTGGCTATTCAAACAGATTTGTATATTTCTTAACGGTAACATAAACCATCCGCCAGCTTCGCCCGCATGATCACCTTGGAACGGCAATCGATTCTGAACAGCGAGATTTCCGCCGCGGATTCGCGTGTTGAAATATTTGCCGCGATGAAGCGCATCGCCCATGAGTTCGGGTTTCGCCACATCACGCTTTTCGTCGCCACCAGGGCCGACGAGGTACTTTTGTCGCGGATGATCGTAGAGACGACGCTGCCTGCGGCCTATGTGCAAGAATTCGACCGCCGCCGCCTTTTGAAGCTGTGCCCGGTGGCGCCGATCATCACCAAATCCGCCCTTCCCTTCTGTTGGTCGATCGACGATCCGGAAAGCGTGCGCGGCTTCTCCGTCCCGGCCGAAATGGACGATCTGCAGCGCCGCTTCGAGATCATCTCCAGCGTCGCGATGGCAACGCATTCGATCGATGGCGCCCGGTTCATGCTGCGCTTCGACGGTACCCGGCCCCGGCTGAGCCAGGTGGAGCTCAACGAGATCGGCATGATCGTGCTGCATGCCTTCAATGTGTTCGACAATATCCGCCGCAGTACCCATACCGGCACCGCCGGTCCGCTCACCACCCGCGAGCTGGAGGTGGTCCGCTGGACGGCGCAGGGCAAAACCTCTTCCGAGATCGGCCGGATCCTTTCCCTCTCGGACCACACCGTTAACGCATATATGACCAATGCCATAAAGAAACTGGATTGCGTCAACCGCACCCAGTTGGTAGCTAAGGCGTTGAGATTGAGACTCATAGTGTGAGGTTGGGGCGTTTCTCCCGGCCTATGGGAGAAAAAGATTGACGTTTTGGGTCGAACACACCGAAAAACGCGTCAATACTCAATACCAGGAAGTGGGACTTACGACAGACGAAGTCGTTGAACTTGTCTCAGCCTTCCGTTTCTACGGTTATTGGCGGATCGATCTGGACACCGGCCACTTCTTTGCGACCGAGGATGTCTGTCGCATCCTGGGCCTGGAGCCGAAGGACGGCCCCATGAACATGGTCGCCATCACCTCGCGGATCCATCCCGACGACATGCCGCAATTGATGGAAACCTATGAGCGCGCCAGCGGCCAGCGCCTCACCTATCACAATATCTACCGCGTCAAGGCCGATGCCGAGCACTACAAATACGTCCGCAGCGTCGGCAAGTTCCGTGACAAGCCGGGCACGAGCGGCGAGGTCGTCGGCATCACCTACGAGTTCTTCGCCGAACGTCCCGGTGTAACGTTTTTCCTCGACGAACCCAGTCTTCCGAAGGACTGACCGCGCTCAGCGGTCGAGCACCGAGCGCACTTCCACGAGGTTCGAGCGGACTCTCAGGATATAGAAGCCCATCACCGCCAGGTGGCTCGGCATGATCCAGCCGTCTTCGCGACCGTTGGAGATGATTGCCGGCTGGATGCGCAGCGCCGACTTGAACTGCGACAGCGTATCGGTCCAGAGCGGCCCGATATTGCGCTCGCGGATCACCTGGGAAAAATCCGCGCCGGCGGCCGTCAGCACGGCGTAATAACCGTACAGCTGGCCATAGGCGAACCAGAAGCGGTCGTCGGCGCGCGTGTCGAACCAGCCGGCATTGTAGTTCTCAGAGCGCTCCCGCAGGATCGCCGAAGTGCCGCCGAGATCGTTGGCGATCCGGTCGATGAACTGGATCAGGTTGTCGGCGCGGCCGTCGAAGGTGGCGTTGCAGGAGGTCAGGTCGGCGTTGAAGGCCCTCAGCTTGCCGATCGCGGCGCGATAATAGCTTGGCGTCGGCGTTTTCGGCCCGAACGGACTGAGGCCGAAATACCAGGAAAATTCGTCGAACTGCAGGTTGCCGCGCGCGTCTTGGAGATTGTTGTTGATGCTCGACGTTCCGCGCACCCGTCCGAGCGTATCGACGAGCTCGGTCGCGGTGCGCCTGACCGCCTGGTTGACGCCGCGCTGGAACGAAGCCTTGTTGTCGAGGAAAGGCGTGTGATCCCAGTCGATACCGAAGAACCCGAGCCGGTAGAGCAGCATCGAGGATATCCAGGCGTTCTGATTGACGTTCATGTCGGTGAGGTCGGCGGCCGCATCGACGATCGCCGACGACTGGCACTGCCGCGCGCCGGCCGCCGAGGCGCCGGTTGCGGAAGTCGTGGTATTGGCGACTGCCGGCTTGGAAACCGGAAGTTCCTGGCCGGCCGGCACGGTGCGCTCGGACCAGCGGTAGCTGTCGACGAAATTCGGATTGAAATTGGTCCAGACCTGCGTCTGCCAGAAGAAATAGCCGTAGAGCCCGATCAGCAGCACGAGAAAGGCGAGGATCGGGCCCTTCACCATCCAGTGACGTTTTCCGTACCAGCCATGCGCGGCCATGAAGGGCCAGACGATCCAGGCGACCAGCAATCCCATGCCGCGCCCGACGGCCTGGCCGATCCCTTGAAAGAAGGCGGTAATCCGGTCGAGCATCGCTGTCTCCTCGTGAGGCCGTGTGCATCCGATTGGGCTTGCTCACACATATGTGCTCGGCACCGCAAGCACAACGGGGCGCAACGTTTCGCCGCAACCAGGGAAAGGACGGGAGGCCGGCCTATCGGGACCAGGCGGCCCTGAGGCCGGATATCGTCGGCAGCCGAAAACCGGTTTGCCCGACCTCGCCTTTAACCGCCTCGCCCGCGGCCTCCGCGGGAAATCGCTCGGCAAAGGCCTGATCGGCGCGATCCCGCCGCCGGTCGAGGCCGTGCAATGTCAGCATGCCGCTTGTGAACCGTTCAATCTCGGGCACCAGATGCGGATAGAGCTCGGGCTTCAGGCCGGCATCGCCTCGCCCGCCGGCGTCGGCGACCACGCGGTAGAGGATGAGCAGGTTTTCGGTATCGACCATCAGCTTGTGCAGGAGGATGTTGCAGCTGCCTGCCTTCGCGTTGAGCCCGGTGACAAAATCCTGGAAGACCTTGATCGCCGGTTCCGTGCGGCCGATCACCTCCATGCCCGTCATCGCGGCACCATCCTCGCCGCGCAGCTTTTCGGCCATTTCCGGCCGGTGATCGACGAACGTGATGAGATCGCCCTCGCTTTCCCTCCGCTGCCCGATCAGGAAATCCCGTTCCCGCCGGATCAGTCCGGCCAGCAGATCGGCCCGGCGCAGAAGTTCGCCCAGCCGATCGAGCGGCGCGGGGCTGCGCCAACGGGCCTGCTGGCGGCGATGCCTGGCGGCCCCGGAAACATAACCGATCAATGTTTCGAACCGTGTCGGCACCTCGCGATCGTCGAATTGTCGGGCACAGATGCCGATCTCGTCCGATAAATTCGCGACCAGCCGCGCCATCGCCGCCTCGATCGCCTGACGCTCCGGCATGGCTGCCGTCAGCCGATCGGCCTGCGCTGCGAGCCTCTCCTCATCCGGCAGGTTGAAATCCCTCGCAGTCTCGGCAAGCAGGGCGCCGACCTCGCCGAGCGCCTCGCGCATTCCGGTCAACAGGCCGCCGATCCGCTCGATCTCGCTGTCAAAATTCTGGTTTGCCGCCACGCGCCTTCTCCCGCCGTCGAAGACGAAGATAACGCGGTCGCGAAATTATGCCACGCCATCCCGGCTGGATTGCCGGGAAAAATCAGGTGTCATCCCCTTTCCGGACGAGCCCCATGCGCATGGGGCGGCTTCCGAGCTTCGCTCCCGTCACGGCATCTATGCCGATCGGCTCGATCTCGCGACCCGTTTCGACGTCGATATACCGGGCCAGATTGCCGTCGCAGTTTCGCTGTGCCCAGGCGCCGATCATGATGAGCACCGGCAGGAAATCCCGGCCTGCCTCCGTCAGCACATATTCCTCCCGGGGCGGCCGCTCCGAGTAGAGGTGTTTTTCCAGCAATCCGTCCTTTGTGAGACTCGCCAGCCGCCGCGTCAGAATGGTCGGCGCGATCCCGAGGCTTTTTCGGAACTGGTCGAAACGGGTGAGGCCCTCATGGGCATCGCGGAGGATCAAGATGCTCCAGGTGTCCCCCACGGAGGTGAGGCCACGAGCGACGGGGCATTGGGGGAGTGATTCATTCGATGTGTTCATGAAGTGATTTTTTCTAAGCGTTGATATCGATTTGATAGTGACTTACTACTAAAATGATAGTATCTGATTTTCAGACGATGATCCATACCCAAAAGAGAGAGACACACATGAGCGAAAGAAACAGAGGCGTTGCGCTGGTCACCGGTGCATCGTCAGGCATCGGCCTGGTTACGGCGCAATCCCTGGCAAAGGCCGGATACAGGGTGTTCGGCACCAGCCGCAAACCCGTCGCCAACCCCGCAGGCGTCACCATGCTGGTCTGCGACGTGACGGACGAGACTGCGGTGCAGGCAATGGTCGCGGACATTGTAAAGCGGGCTGGCCGACTGGATCTCGTGGTCAACAATGCCGGCATCGGCCTGCTCGGCGGCGCCGAAGAATCCTCGATCGCTCAGGCGCAGCGGCTGTTCGATGTAAACGTCTTCGGAGTGGCGCGCGTCGTCAATGCGACACTGCCCGTCATGCGCGCCCAGAAGAGCGGCCGGATCATCAACATGAGCTCGATCCTGGGCCTGATACCTTCTCCGTTCAATGCCTTCTACGCCTCGACCAAACACGCCGTCGAAGGTTATTCGGAATCGCTCGATCATGAGGTTCGGGCCCTCGGCATCCGCGTCGTGCTCGTCGAGCCCGGCGTCACGCGCACCTCCTTCGAAGAAAATCTGACGCGCGCCGACCAGCCGCTGGCAGCCTATGCCTCCGAACGGGTGCGCAGCGAAAACCTGATGCGCCAGTGGGTCGAGGCAGGCGACGCTCCGCAGGTGGTTGCCGACATGGTGGTCAAAGCTGCAACGGCAAAGAAGCCGAAGCTGCGCTATTCCGCAGGCAAACAGTCGCGCCAGGTGCGTTCGCTGCGCCGTTTCATGCCGGAAAGGCTGGTTGACGGCATCCTGCGCAAGTTCAACGGCTTTCCCGCCTGAGTCCCGAAGAACTCATCCGGATCCGTTTTCTGCAAAGAACCCTCGGCTTGACGTCCCGTTCGAGCCGGAGGCTCCCGCAGCGGGGGTTCGCTCGGTCCGGAAGCTCAAAGCCCCAGCTTGGCGATCTCCGCATCGAGGCGATCCTTCGCCTTTTTCGGCATCTTTGCGCTCTTGACCGCATCGAGATTGGCGGGCGCGTCGCCGACGAGGATCACCGCGACCATGCCCATGCCGAAATGAGGCGTGCATTTGAAGACGTAGGCGCCCGGCTTGTCGGCAGTGAAGGACACTTCCTGGCTGATCTTGCCCTTGATTTCGGCAACCCCGTCCGGCACGAGGCCCGGCATCGATACCACGTCATGCCCCTTGTCGACCGGCACGAACTTGATCGTATCGCCCGGCTGCACCTTGACGGCCGCCGGCTCGAACACCATCGCCTCCCCGTCGCTGCCCTTGTTGAGCATCTTGACCTCGATCTCGGCGCTGAGCGCCGGCAGGGCAAACAAGGCGAGGCTGGTGGCGAGCGTGAAGGTCTTGGCGGGCTTGCGCATGCGAGGAAACTCCTGCTGGGAACCACGGCCCCGTTATGCCGGGGCGTTTCTGAGCTGCAACTTAAATATGTTGCCGGCCCCGAACTTTGACCAGCGTCAATTTTGGCTCGTTGCCGCGGCTTTCCGCCTCACACGGTAAACGGGAAGTTTAACTCGCGACATCAATCGCAGCGCATCTGGTCTTCCCAGTGCCGCCGGCAGAGCGAGACGTATTTCTCGTTGCCGCCGACTTCGACCTGCGCGCCTTCGCGCACCAGTTCGCCATTCTCGCTCAGCCGCACCACCATGGTCGCCTTGCGCCCGCAATGGCAGATGGTGCGCACCTCCCTCAACTCGTCGGCGACCGCCAGCAGTTCCAGCGAGCCGGGAAACAGCTTGCCCTGGAAATCGGTCCTGAGGCCATAGGTCATCACCGGGATGCCGACCCGGTCGGAGATCCGCGCAAGCTGCCAGACCTGTTCGGGCGACAGGAACTGTGCCTCGTCCACGAACACGCAGGCGATCGGCTCCTCCGCATGCATCGCCTCGATGTTCGAGAAGAGATCGTCCGAGGGCCCGAAGGGAATGGCATCCGAAGAAAGCCCGATCCGCGAGGCAACGCGGCCGTGGCCGGCGCGGTCGTCCAGCGACGCGGTGAAGATCGCCGTGCGCATCCCGCGTTCGCGGTAGTTATAGGACGCCTGCAGAAGCATGGTCGACTTGCCGGCGTTCATGGTGGCGTAGTGGAAATAGAGCTTGGCCATATCTGCCTTCTGATCGCGATCGGGATTCAAGAAAAGCGGGCTTCGCCGAAAACCACAGGAAACTGCAGATCGGGCGACGCCGGGCGAGAAAGTCACAAATGTCGCAAATGCACCCCATTCTCCGCCGCGAATGCGCGCGCTTGCCTCGTCGCAGCATATATTGATAATGGCGGGAACCAAAAAAACGGGAGTAGCCCATGCGCATGACTACCTCACTGAAGACCACGCTCGTCGCTGCCGCATCGATCCTTACGATCGTCGGCACCGCAGCCGCCGCCGAGCCCGAAGCCTGCAAGACCGTCCGCATCTCGGACGTGGGCTGGACGGATCTGGCCTCGACCAACGCATCCTTCATCCAGGTCCTCGAGGCCCTCGGCTACAAGGCGGACGTCAAGACGCTCGGCGTTCCGGTGACCTATTCTTCCATGAAGAACAAGGATATCGACCTCTTCCTCGGCAACTGGATGCCGGCGCAGAAAGATGCGCTGCAGCCCTATATCGACGACAAGTCGATCGAGAGCATCGCCGTCAACCTCGAAGGCGCCAAGTACACGCTCGGCACCAATGCCGCGGGCGCCAAGCTCGGCATCAAGGACTTCAAGGATATCGCCACCCACAAGAAGGAACTGGACGGCAAGATCTACGGCATCGAGCCGGGCAATGAAGGCAACGGCATGATCGTATCGCTGATCGATGCCAACACCTTCAACCTCAAGGGCTTCCAGGTCGTCGAATCCTCCGAGCAGGGCATGCTGACCCAGGTCACCCGCGCCGACAAGGACAGCAAGCCGATCGTCTTCCTCGCCTGGGCGCCGCATCCGATGAACGTTGCCCATGAGATCACCTATCTCGCCGGCGGCGACGATACCGTTTTCGGCCCGAACTACGGCGGCGCGACGGTTTATACCGTGGCGCGCGGCGGTTTTGTCGCCCAGTGCCCGAATCTCGGCAAGCTCCTCAAGAACGTGAAGTTCACGCTCGACATGGAAAACACCATCATGGGCAAAATCCTCAACGACAGCGAGGATCCCAACGCCGCGGCCAAGGCCTGGCTGAAGGCCAATCCGAAGGTCATCGAGCCCTGGGTCGCCGGCGTCACCACCTATGACGGCAAGGACGGCCTTCCGGCCGTCAAGAAGGCGCTCGGCCTCTAACAGTCCCGAAAATGTGTCCGGGGCGGCGCACCGCCTGCCCCGGAGCCCGCCCTTTCTCTCCCTATGGACGGCAGTTTTCTCGTGGATTGGATCGCAGATCATCGCATACCTATCGGTTCCTGGGCGAAGGCGGTCGTTGACTGGTTGACGGCGAATGCCGACTGGTTCTTCGACTGGCTTTCCTCCGTTCTCCTGGCCGTGATCAACGGTCTTTTGTGGTGTCTTGCGACGCCGCATCCGCTGGTCGTCATGGCCGCCATGACGGGGCTTTCCTTCTGGCTGCGCCGTTCCATCGTGCTCGCGGCCTTCACCTTCTTCGGCCTGCTCCTGATCTTCAACCAGGGCTACTGGAAGGAGACTGCGGAAACGCTGGCGCTGGTGCTCGCCTCGACGGCCGTCAGCATGGTGGTCGGCGTGCCGCTCGGCATCGCCGCTGCCCGCCGCCAATGGTTCTACGAAGCCATGCGGCCGGTCCTCGACCTGATGCAGACGCTGCCGAGCTTCGTCTACCTCATCCCGGCGCTGATCCTCTTCGGCCTCGGCATGGTTCCGGGCCTGATCGCCACCGTGATCTTCGCGATCCCGGCGCCGATCCGCCTGACCCGCCTCGGCATCGTCTCGACCCCGAGCTCGCTTCGGGAGGCGGCCGTCGCCTTTGGCGCCACCCCGTCGCAGATCCTGCGCAAGGTGGAACTGCCCTATGCCATGCCGCAGATCATGGCCGGCCTCACCCAGACGATCATGCTGTCGCTGTCGATGGTCGTCATCGCTGCGCTCGTCGGCGCCAACGGCCTCGGCGTGCCGGTGCTGCGCGCGCTGAACACGGTCAACGTCGCCCGCGGCTTCGATTCGGGCCTGTGCATCGTCATCCTGGCGATCATTCTCGACCGCATGTTCCGCACATCGACGGGAGACGGCCAATGACGGATTGTGTTGTTTTCGACAAGGTCGACATCGTCTTCGGCGATAAGCCGGAACGGGCGCTGGCCATGGTGGATCAGGGCAAGACCCGCGACGAGATCAGTGCCGCGACCGGCATCGTCATGGGCGTCGCCAATGCCTCGCTCACCATCCGCGAGGGCGAGATCCTGGTGCTGATGGGACTGTCGGGCTCGGGCAAATCGACACTGCTGCGCGCTGTCAACGGGCTGGCCCCCGTCGTGCGCGGCAATGTCAGCGTCGCCACTCCCTCGGGCCCGGTCGATCCCTACAAGTCGAACCCCAAAGTGCTGCGTGACCTGCGCATGCACACGGTCTCGATGGTCTTCCAGCAGTTCGGCCTTCTCCCCTGGCGCACGGTCTCGGAAAATGTCGGCTTCGGCCTGGAGCTTGCGGGCGTTGCCGATGCCGAGCGCAGCAAGCGGGTCGGCGAGCAGCTCGAACTGGTCAACCTGACGAAATGGGCCGGCCGCAAGGTCGGCGAACTGTCGGGCGGCATGCAGCAGCGCGTCGGCCTTGCCCGCGCCTTTGCGACCGGGGCGCCGATCCTCCTGATGGACGAGCCCTTCTCCGCACTCGACCCGCTGATCCGCACCCGCCTGCAGGACGAGCTTCTCGAATTCCAGCGGCGGCTGAAGAAGACCATCCTCTTCGTCAGCCACGACCTCGACGAAGCCTTCAGGATCGGCAACCGCATCGCCATCATGGAGGGCGGGCGCATCATCCAGTGCGGCACGCCGCAGGAGATCGTCCGCGATCCGGCCGACCAGTATGTCGCCGATTTCGTGCAGCACCTCAACCCGATCAGCATGCTGACCGCCGGCGACGTGATGCGGACGGGAGTGAGCCCCGCGGCAGGCTCCACGGCGGTCTCCGGGACCGCGCTGGCGACGACGCCGCTCATCGACATCCTCGATGCGCTGTCGCGGCAGCCAGGTGCCATCGGCGTGGTCGACAACGGCACGATCGTCGGCACCATTTCATCCGACGACGTGATTGCGGGCCTCACCCGCCACCGGCTGCGCGACGCCTGATAAGCTGAGCGCTCAAATCACCTTTCGTTTGCCGCCGCCGGATGCTATGCCGGCGGCAGGCCGGTCTTTTGCCGGCAGACGGATGGGGAAAACAACGCGTTGGCGGACGAAGAAAAAACCGACAAGCCGCAGGTGCTGCGCGACACGGACGACGAAGCCCGCCGGCTTGCCCGCACGCTGGTCCGAGGCGCGCGATACATGGCGCTTGCTGTCCTCGATCCGGAGACCGGTTTCCCCTCCGCCAGCCGGGCGCTCACCGGTACCGATGTCGACGGCGTGCCGGTCATCCTCGTATCCGGCCTCTCCGGCCATACGAAAGCGCTGATCGCCGATCCGCGCTGCTCGCTTCTTGCCGGCGAACCCGGCAAGGGCGATCCGCTTGCCCATCCGCGGATCACCGTTCAATGCCTCGCCGAGGCTGTCGCCCGCGATACGCCCGAGCATGCGCGCATACGCCAGCGTTTCCTCGACCGGCACCCGAAGGCCGCATTGTATGCGGATTTCGGCGATTTCCGCTTCTTCCGAATCACTCCGCAGGCCGCGTCGCTGAACGGGGGATTCGGCCGCGCATACGTGCTGACCGGATCGGACCTGGTGATTCCCGAGCCGGGAATCACTTCGGACTGGCTGCGCCTTCAGGAAGATTTAAAAAATATGACAGACCGAGCCCAGATTTTCGCTGCCCATCTCGGCACGGAAAACGGGAAAACCTGGCGCTTCGGTGGCGTCGACCGGGCGGGAATCGACCTTATCGCAGGTGATGTTCAACTCAGGCACGAATTTGAAACTCTGGCAAAGAACCCGGAAGCCGTTCTTGATTATGTTTTTGGGATCGCTAAAATACTATAATCGGTTACCTGAAATTTAGGGATGTACAATCCCTTTTGCTCCTTGTTAATTTTCTCCCATATCACGATGGGCGATTTTTGAAGCGGGGGGCCGCTTGGAATACGAGGGGAATTTAAAACGTATGGATACGATGGCACTATCTGAGCATTCCAACGCAGCCGCAGGCCTGCTGTCTGCCATGGCAAACCCGAAACGGTTGCTGATCCTGTGCTGCCTGGTCAAAGGCGAAGTCGCCGTTGGCGCGCTCGCTTCGCAAGTGGGCCTCAGCCAGTCTGCGCTGTCGCAACACCTTTCCAAGCTGCGGGCGCAGAAGCTGGTGAAAACCCGCCGCGATGCGCAGACCATTTATTACTCCAGCTCGTCCGAGTCGGTCCTGAAGGTCCTCGAGACGCTGGAAGAAATTTACTGTGCTCCGGTGCAGAAGAAATCAGCAGCCGCGTGAGAATGACAGCGCTGACATGAGGTCACGCTGCCCTGCCCCAGCCCCCGACATGATGGTCGGGGCTGGGGCATTTCCATGCCGGGCCTGCTGACCGGATAGGGAGCCTGCAGGCGCAGGATCGAGGTGACCGCGGCCTAATGCGCGGCCATCCGATGCAATGTGGCGACCACCTTCTGCCAATCGTAGGGTTTTGAAAAGAACACGCTGCGATCCGGCAGATCCGCTTCGCTCAGACTGACATGTCCCGAAACGATGATGATGTCGATCGGGGGCCAGCGGTCGCGCACGGCAGCCGCCAGCTTCATCCCGTCCATGCTGCCGGGCATGTCGATATCGGTAAATACGATCCGGATATCCTTGCGTGTCTCGAGAATCGTCACCGCCTGGTCGGCATCGGCGGATTCGACCGCGTCGAACCCCGCGTCCTCCACCAGATCGATTGCCATCATGCGCAAGAGGGGTTCATCCTCGACGACGAGGACTGCCCTGTTTTTTAGCGGTGTGGACTGTCCCATCCCGTCAATCTGCCCGTGCCAACTGAAGGAGCACAGCCGTCATCTCAGCGCTGAACCCCGGGAGATCATAACTCACGAGGACACCGCCGGTTCCGATCAATCCCATCCGAATGAGCTTTGAGCCGAAACCTCTGCGCTGCGGCTCGCGCGGGGCCGGCCCGCCGGTCTCCCGCCAGGAAAGGTGGAAGATCGCATCCTGCCCCGTTCCTTCGATACGCCAGTCGATCGCCACCCGCCCGCTGTCGTTGGAAAGCGCCCCGTATTTCATCGCGTTGGTGGTCAGCTCATGGATCAGGAGCGACAGCGACAGCGAACCCTTCGGACCGAACCGCACATCCGGCCCCTGGGCATCGATCCGGTCGCGGACGCCGAGCCCGTTCATCGTCCGGTCGACGACCGCATAGACAGAGGCGCTGGTCCAGTTCTGCTCGAACAGGATGTCGTGGGCGGTGCTGAGCGCATGCAGCCGTTTCTCGAACGCTTCCACAAGGTCCCGTTCGGCAACCGGCCGCAGCGTCTGGGTGGCGATCGCCTGCACCATCGACAACGTATTCTTCAGCCGGTGGCTCATCTCCTTGTTGAGCATCTGCTGCTCCTGTTCGGCCTGCACCCGCGACATGGCGATCTGGATGCGGTTGCCGAAGCTGCGAACGAAGGAAATCTCCTCTTCGACCCATGGGTAGGGCTGATCGTGGTGGATGAAGGCGATAAGCCCGAAACGCCCGAGCTCGAAGATCGGCACGTTGACGAGCACGCGGATGCCCAGCGCCCGAAGCGCCTCGGCGTGGCTGCGTGTTCGCGGGTCCGTGGCGACATCGGCGACGACAACCGCTTCACCGCGCTTCAGGTCGTCGATGAAGGAACCGTAGTCCCGGAAACGGTGCAGTCCGGCAAGGCTCTTCACGCCGGGCGCGCACCATTCCGGCGGCACGACCACGGTCTCGTCCGCCGCGTTGACGATGCCGAAACCGGCGCGCGTCGCGTCGAGAGCCTTGGCCATCAGGTCTCCGGCGGCGACCGCCATCGATTCCACGTCGCTGAGGTCCTGCAGGCGGTCACCGAGATCGAGCAGGGCCTGCACGCGCGCTGCCTCCCGCTTGGCAGCGGTCACGTCGCGGACCGTGCCGATCATCTTGACCGGGCGGCCCGCCTCGTCATGGCGGAAGCTGGCATTGCGGGCGATCCAGCGCACCCCGTATCCCGGCACGCGAATGCGGTATTCGACATCGAGGGGCGCGCTCCCCTCCCGTCTGGTCGCGTCGCTGGACTGCAATTCCTTGTCCTGCGGCAGCACCATCGCCTCGAAGGTCCGTGCCGGATAGGCCTCGGCGACGGGCACGTGGAAGATCCGGCAGAACTCCCGCGATACCCTGATCATCGAGCTCGCGATGTCGATTTCAAACGTGCCGACCCGTCCCGCCTCCTGAGCCGCGAGATTCGCATTGACGCTGGAACGGATATTGGCGCTGATCGACTTCTGGCGCCGGAACAGGTCGTCCTTGCGCTGCGAGATCCGCCGCATTTCCAGAAGCGTCACGACCTGCCGGGCAAGCGCCTGAAGCGCCGCCGTCTGCCCCTCCCCCAGCCCCTGCGGCCGCGGCTCGACATCCATGACGCAAAGGGTGCCGATGACCACCTCGTCCGGCGTCATAAGCGGTGCGCCGGCATAAAAGCGGAGCCGCCGCTCGCTGGTCGTAAGCGTATTGGTGCGCGTGCGCTGATCAAGCCGCAGGTCCGGGATCACGAGCACATCGGAACTGCCGAGCGCGTGGGAGCAGATCGACTGCTCGATCGGCATCTCGCTCGCCTCGAAACCGACGCGTGCCTTGAACCACTGTCGGTCCTTCTCGATCAGGCTGATGAGCGCCACGGGCGTATCGCAGAGGGTGGAAGCGACAAGCACGATATCGTCGAACTCCGGCTCCGGCTCGGTGTCCATGATATTGTACGCATCGAGCGCTTCCAGCCGCTCGACATCCATGTCTTCGTTTGGCATGTCTTCGCTTGGATCGGGGTCGGCCAATGACGGTCTCGGAATTGAAGTTTTTAGGCGATATTGGTCGCTTTCGCCAAAAGACCAGAGACGCGCGGTTAAATTTCAGCCGTGGCCGAAACCCGTTGTAATCCTTGAGCCCTTGGCCGGAAATCCGCGCGGCCGGCCCACCCCGCCCCGCCGCATCCTCGATTGGAAAAGACTTGCCCTTAGCCATTTCGCCGGGATGCAGGAATTCGGGCCTACCCTCGCCTCGAAGGCGGTTGACGCCCCTGATCCCGCTGATAATTTGACCATGTAGTCAAAACTTGGTGCAATGACGCCGACCGGGAAATGGCCACCCGAAGAAACCGAATGGCCATGGAGAATGTCATGTCCAATCGCCTGAATACCACGCCCAACGACCTGCGGGCGTTCTGGATGCCGTTCACGGCAAACCGCCAGTTCAAGCAGGAACCCCGCCTTTTCGTCGGTGCCAAGGATATGCACTACACGACCCATGACGGCCGCCAGGTGCTCGATGCCACCGCCGGCCTCTGGTGTGTCAATGCCGGCCACTGCCGTCCGAAGATCACCGAGGCGATCCGCGAACAGGCAGGCGAACTGGATTATGCGCCCGCCTTCCAGCTCGGCCACCCCAAGGCCTTCGAACTTGCCAACCGCCTCGTCGATATCGCGCCTGAGGGCATGAACCATGTCCTCTACACCAATTCCGGATCGGAATCGGTCGAGACGGCATTGAAGGTGGCGCTCGCCTATCACCGCGTGAAGGGCAACGGCTCGCGTTTCCGCCTGATCGGCCGCGAGCGCGGTTATCACGGCGTCAATTTCGGCGGCATCTCGGTCGGCGGCATCGTCTCCAACCGAAAGATGTTCGGCACGCTTCTGACCGGCGTGGACCACCTGCCCCACACCCACCTGCCGGGCAAGAACGCCTTCACCAAGGGTGAGCCGGAGCATGGCGGCGATCTTGCCACGGAGCTGGAACGCATTGTCACGCTGCACGACGCCTCGACCGTCGCCGCCGTCATCGTCGAGCCCGTTGCCGGTTCGACCGGCGTGCTCATCCCGCCGAAGGGCTATCTGCAGAAGCTGCGCGAGATCTGCACCAAGCACGGCATCCTCTTGATCTTCGACGAAGTCATCACCGGCTTCGGCCGCCTGGGCGCCCCGTTCGCGGCCCAGTATTTCGACGTCAAGCCTGATATCATCACCACCGCCAAGGGCCTGACCAACGGCGTGATCCCGATGGGCGCCGTATTCGTCACCTCCGAGATCCATGATGCCTTCATGACCGGCCCGGAGCACATGATCGAGTTCATGCACGGCTATACCTATTCCGGCAACCCGATCGCATCCGCCGCCGGCCTTGCGACGCTTGAAACCTACAAGGAAGAAGGCCTGTTCGACCGCGCCCGCGACATCGCCCCCTATTGGGAAGCGGGCCTGCATTCGCTGAGGGACCTGCCAAACGTCATCGATATTAGAAACCTCGGCCTGATCGGCGCGATCGAACTCGACCCGATCGCCGGCGAACCGACCAAGCGCGCCTTCACGGCCTTCCTGAAGGCCTATGAAAACGGCCTGCTGATCCGCACCACCGGCGACACCATCGCCATGTCGCCGCCGCTGATCGTCGAAAAACACCATATCGACGAGATCTTCGGGAAATTGCGCGAGATCCTGACGAGCAATATCTGAGCCGTCGTCGCGACACGGGAAAAGGCGGGTGTCCGCCTTTTCCCCTTCTCACGCCTTGCTCCCAAAGGATTGAGCTTTAAGCCGGGACCCGGCCGTGGCTTCAATCGCCGCTGATGACCTGCATGCCCGCGACGATTCCTGCCATGCCCGATTGGCGTTCTGCCGCAAGATCCGGGCCTTCGACCGCATAATGGTTCATCAATATCGGCATCCTCTCCACCAGCGTGAAGGCGCTGACGCCCGACAGCACGACCTTTCCATCCTCCAGGAAGCGCTGCGCTGCGTAGACTGCGCGGTCGTCCCGTCCGAGGAAAGGTGATCCCGCGACGGGAGGATCTTCCCAGAACCGCGGCGTCAGGGGCGGCGTGTCTTTCTCCAGTTCGTCCAGAAAAGTCGGGAGGTCCGCCGGAACGGGCTGGCCGCCTCCGTAATAGCGCATCATCGTGAAAGCGTATTTCGGGCGCTTGTCGCCGCCGGCCTCGGATGCCTTGAGCGATGCGCAATCGACATCCAGGGACTTCAATTCCGCTTTCCTCTGCAGCGGTGGCGCCAGCGCCTTCCAAAGCCTTTCATGATAGCCGCCCCGTTTCGGATCGATGGCACAGAGCCCTTCCGGCACCTTGAAGCTGATCTTCACCGTGCCGAAATCGACGATGCGGGTGCGCGGATCACCATCCTGCACATCGGCTGCCGGGTCCTTCTGGCGCGCCGCAGCACTCGGCCGCGCCTTGGTTGGATCGGGAATAAAGGTCGTCTCGAATTCCAGCTTGTCGGTAACCTTGTACGGACTGCATCGCAGGACGGCGCGCAGGGCCGACTGGGCGAAAGCCTCGTTCACCGCGCCATCGCCTTTTTTCTTGATCACCGGCTTCTGATCCAGGCTGCCGTCGGGCTTGAGCGTGAAGGCGACGGTGACAGGCGTGTCGGCGCCCGCAGGCGGGGACCAGCAGGGTTGGACCTGTGCCTCGAACGGCAGTTCCTCGGCAGCAGACGGCTGGGCCGCATGTGCCGCGGTCGCCGCAGACAGTATCCAAAACCCGTAGACAAGAAAGAAACGCATGGACCACCCCATCCCGTGTTGGCGGCAGGCTGGCTGGCGCCGAAGACCGTCCCAAACCTAGGGTGGTGACGCATTGCTTCAAGCCCGGATAACGTCTGCCATCCGAGATTATCGCCCCGTGCCTACATCCGTAAAAGGCGGCCTCGACGGCCCTCTTTCATTCGATGCGGCCCCGTACCTCTTCATTCGACCGTGACCGCCAGCGTCCGTTTCAGCGTCTTCAGGACGACGCTGGTGGTAAATTTGCGGATGTTGGCATTGCGCTCCATCATCCTGTCCGCAAGCGTGTCGAAATGTTCCACGGACTGTGCCATGATCACGAGCGTATAGTCGCCGCGGCCGGATGTACCCCACGCCTCCTGCACTTCGGGCGTCTCCGTGACCCAGCGCAGGAACGGCGGAAGAAGCTCCGGGCGGTCGCGCTCCAGTTCCACCTCCACCAGCATCGAGACGCTTGCACCGACCTTCTTCGGATCGACGATGGAGACATCGCGCAGGATCACCTTGTCGTCCCTCAGCTTCTGCAGCCGCCGTTGCGCCGAAGAGGGCGAAAGGCCCGTCCGATGGGCGAGCTCGTTGAGCGTGATCGTCGCATCCTGCTGCATGAGCTTGAGGATTTCGCGGTCGGCTGCGGTGAGAGGCATGAAAGAAATTCCCGATTTACTCCAACAGTCAGGAAATAAACCCGTGATTTCCGAAAATCCAGGGAATCTCACCGTGTTTCCCTGACATCTTACCGCCATGACCAAGAACCAGCCACATCCTTCCGCCGAGGGCATCCGGGCCGCTGCCGCCCGCATCGATGCCTGTTTCACCAACAGCCCGCTGATCGGGCAGCAGACGGCCGATCTGGCTCTCGGCCTCAACCTCTTTGCCAAGGTCGAGACACTGAACCCGATCCGCTCCTTCAAGGGCCGCGGCACCGATTGGTGGCTGCGCAATCAGCCGGCCGGAAACATGCTCGTTGTGTCCGCCTCCGCCGGCAATTTCGGCCAGGGGCTGGCCTATGCCGGCCGCAGCGCGGGCCGCAAGGTGGTCATCTTTTCGGCCAAAACCGCCAATCCGGCCAAGATCGACGCCATGCGCCGGCTCGGCGCCGAGGTCATCCTGCACGGCGAGGATTTCGATGCGGCCAAGTCCGCCGCTAGGGCCTATGCGGAGGATCGAGGTTATGCCTTCGTGGAAGACGGAGCCCATCGGGAAATCGCCGAGGGCGCCGGCACCATTGCGCTCGAGATCACCGAACGGCTTGTCCGCGACGGCATTGCCCTCGATGCCGTCGTCGTGCCGCTCGGCAACGGCGCCCTGCTCACCGGCATAGGCACCTGGATCAGGGCGAATGCCCCGGGCTGCAGGGTCATCGGCGTGGTCGCCGCCAACGCGCCGGCGATGAAACAGTCCTGGGAAAGCGGCAGGCTCGTTTCGACGGAAACCGCCGCCACCGCTGCCGACGGCATCGCCGTCCGCGAATGCGTTCCCTACGCCCTGGACTGCATGAGGGACACCGTCGACGACGTCTGGGAGGTGGACGAGGCGCAAATCGGCGCCGCCCGGGAATTCTGCCGCATCCATTACGGCCTCGTGGTCGAGGAAGCGGGAGCCGCCGGCGTCGCCGGCCTGCTCGTCCATGGGGCGCCCCTCGCCGGGCGCACCGTCGCAACCGTGCTCTGCGGCGGCAATGTCAGGATCGGCAATTCTTCCTGATCCGGCACCCGCCAGGAAGAGTGAGTGAGAAATGCAGCAGCACCGCCCCATCGGCCACGAGGCGGTGCTGCTATTCACGTCGGGATCTGCGTATAGGCGGTATCAGCCCTTGAAGAAGGCCAGCAGGTCGGCGTTGATCACGTCCGCATGGGTCGTTGCCATTCCGTGCGGCAGGCCTTCATAGACCTTCAGCGTGCCGTTCTTCAAAAGCTTCACGGCAAGCAGCGCCGAGTCGGCGATCGGCACGATCTGGTCGTCGTCGCCATGCAAAACGAGAACCGGCACGTCGATCGCCTTCAGGTCCTCGGTGAAATCGGTTTCGGAAAAGGCCTTGATGCAATCGTAATGGGCCTTGGTGCCGCCCATCATGCCCTGCCGCCACCAGTTCTGGATCACGCCTTCGGAAACCTCGGCGCCCGGACGGTTGAAGCCGTAGAACGGGCCGGCCGGCACGTCGCGGAAGAACTGCGCGCGGTTAGCCGCCAGTGCTGCACGAAAACCGTCGAAGACTTCGATCGGCAGGCCACCGGGGTTGTTTTCGGTCTTCAACATGATCGGCGGCACGGCGCCCATCAGCACAGCCTTCGCCACCCGGCCGCCACCGCCATATTGCGCGACGTAGCGGGCGACTTCGCCGCCGCCGGTCGAATGGCCGACATGGATGGCGTTCTTCAGGTCGAGATGGGCGGCAAGCTCCGCGACATCCGCGGCATAGGTGTTCATTTCGTTGCCGGTCTCGGTCTGGCTGGAGCGGCCGTGACCGCGGCGGTCATGAGCGATGACGCGAAACCCCTGGTGCAGGAAGAACAGCATCTGCGCGTCCCAGTCGTCGGCCGAAAGCGGCCAGCCGTGATGGAAGACGACCGGCTGGGCATCCTTCGAACCCCAGTCCTTGTAGAAGATCTGCGTGCCGTCCCTGGTGGTGATGAAATTGCTGGTCATAGTCCTCTTGTCCTTTTGAAACTGATTTTCGAATGACTGAGACATGAATGTCAGGCGCGGCCAAAAAACAGGCGAGGCCGTGCCAGGCATTCATAATACCGTTGCGTGTCGTTCCGTTGAACCACACTTTTCGGGTTATCGCGTTTTTCATACCTCGATATTTGTTATCGCGATAAACATATGCATAACAACATTCCCTAATGCCGTCTACAAAAATATTTATCGCGATAACAAATTTATGCTATCTACATCCCAACGAACCTGGAACAGCCCCGGAGCCAGCATGTCCGCCTCCCCCCTTCCGCCGCTTGACGATCAGCTGTGCTTTTCGCTCTACACGGCCAATATCGCCATCAACCGCGCCTACAAGCCGATGCTCGACGAGATGGGCATCACCTATCCGCAATATCTGGTGCTGAGCGTGCTCGGCGAACAGGACGGCTCGACGGTCGGCACGATCGCCGACCGGCTGGCGCTGGAATCGAGCACCATCACCCCGCCGGTAAAGCGGCTCGAACAGGCGGGCCTTCTTGAGCGCCAGCGCAGCAAGACGGACGAACGCCAGGTGCATGTCTGGCTGACCGCCGCGGGCCACGCCCTGATCGCGCGCAGCAAATGCCTTGGTGACACCCTGATGCAGCGGTCCGGCATGACGCCTAAGGAATTCCAGGCCTTCAACCGGCAGGTGCAGGCCTTCCTCGGCGCTCTGGAGCAGAAGGCGTGAGATTTCGCGGCCTGCCGACTGCCCCGGCCGGATTCGCGAATCCGGAGCGAACTCCTGCATTTTCCGGGCAGTTTTTCGTAAAAATCACAAAACTGAGCCCGGTCTTGTTATCTTCTTGCGGAATCCCGCGGCAATTCATACAGAATTGGCTGCCGGCAGCCGAAAGCCAAAAATGGCTCGGCACGGTATCGACCACATCGCCTCCCGTCCTTGGCACGACCGCGCCAGGCGCGACATCGAAGACGGAAGACGAGATGCGGCGTTCACCGCGGGGTTGAAGCCCCCACCCAAGGAGACCAAAATGAACCTCAAGACGCTTTTGGGCGCAACTGCGCTCGTTTCCCTGACCTTCGCACCGCTTGCCCATGCCGATATCGTCATCGGCCTGATCGCGCCGCTCACCGGCCCCGTCGCCGCCTATGGTGACCAGGTCAAGAACGGCGCCGAGACCGCCATTGCCGAAATCAACAAGAAGGGCGGCATTCTGGGCGAGAAGGTCGTCCTGAAGGCGGCCGACGACGCAGCCGAGCCCAAGCAGGGCGTTTCCGCCGCCAACCAGCTGGTCGGCGAAGGCATCCGCTTCGTGGTCGGCCCGGTCACCTCGGGCGTCGCCATGCCGGCCTCCGATGCTCTGGCTGAAAACGGCGTGCTGATGGTCACCCCCACCGCGACCACCCCTGCCCTCACCACCCGCGGCCTCACCAACGTGTTCCGCACCTGCGGCCGCGACGACCAGCAGGCCGTGGTCGCCGCCAACTACGTCCTGAAGACCCTCAAGGACAAGAAGGTCGCGATCATCAACGACAAGGGCGCCTATGGCAAAGGCCTCGCCGACGCCTTCAAGGCCGCGCTGAATGCCGGTGGCGTCAAGGAAGTGCTCGACGACGCCGTCACCCCGGGCGACAAGGATTTCAGCGCGCTCACCACCCGCCTGAAGTCGCAGAATGTCGAAGTCATCTATTTCGGCGGCTACCATCCGGAAGGCGGCCTGCTCGCCCGCCAGCTCGCCGATCTCGGCGTCAAGGCGACGATCATCGGCGGCGACGGCCTGTCGAACAGCGAATACTGGAACATCGGCACCAAGGCCGCGGCCGGCACGATCTTCACCAACGCTTCCGACGCGACCAAGAGCCCGGACTCCAAGGCTGCCGCCGAAGCGCTCGCCGCCCGCAAGATCCCCGCCGAAGCCTTCACGCTGAACGCCTATGCCGCCGTCGAAGTCATCAAGGCCGGTATCGAAAAGGCAAAGAGCGCCGAGGATACGGAAGCGGTCGCCGCCGCCATCAAGTCCGGCGAACCGATCGCCACCGCCATCGGCAAGCTCACCTATGGCAAGACGGGCGACCTCACCTCGCAGAGCTTCTCGCTGTTCAAGTGGGAAGACGGCAAGATCGTCGCCGCCGAGTGACATCGGCAACCTGACGGTCATAACCCTGATATTCGTGATGGGCGCCTGCGGGCGCCCATCCTTCTTCGAGGACCGGTTTCAGATCCCGTCGAGCACCTTCCTGATCGACTTCGCCATTTCGTTGCCACGCGAGAAAAGCCAGAGCGACATGGCGACGAAAAAGATCAGGAACACCACCAGGGCCGTCATCACATAGGGATAAAGCGCGTCGGCGGACGAGGTCGAGGCCATCAGCAATCCGTTGACGAGCACGAAGACGACGAAGGCGAGGACGGCGAAATTGATGATATAGGTGTCGTTGTTCGAGAGCTTGCGGAATTCGATGCGGCACTCGACGATCGCCTTCTGCTGCGCCTCGTTGGCATGCAGCTGGTTGAGCTCGACCTTCTGCCTGAGCGCCATCAGGTCGCGCAGCCACTGGCTGAGCTGGATGTTGAAGAAACTGCCGACCAGGCCGGCAAGGCTGAGCATCAGTCCGACGAGATTCATCACTTGTCCCCCTTGTTCGGAAAATCGAGAAGCAGCAACACTGTATCCGCCGGCACGCCGAACCAGCGCGTCGTACCGAGAGACGGTTTGGCCTTCGGCGGCCGCGGTCGCTTTTCCGGCGGCACCGCGGCGCAATACCGGTCGAACTGTACCCTCAGCTCGTCGGCGGCTCCTGCCGAAAGGCTGATGTCGATTTCGAATATGCCCTGCCCCGTGGCGCTCGCCGTCTTCGCCTTTTCGCGGCAGGCCTCGAGCACCGTCATCAGCTCCTGGCGTGCCGCCTCGCGCCACTGCCCCGCCCGCCGGGTGCGCAAAAGCCGGGCGATATAGTTCGCCCGCGGCAGGGGAAGGCCGAACCGTTCGTAGAGGACCGTGCCGACCGGCTGTTCGTCGGGAAAGATCTCCTCGTAGAAACGGGCGATCCAGTGTTCCGTCTGCTGGGTCTGGCTTTCGAACCGCCGCTCCCCGATCACCCATTCGAGGAAGAGTTCGGCGGAAAGCTCCCGCAATCGCGCTTGCAGCCGCTGCCGGGCCTGCTGCGAAGCATCGACGGAGAGCGTCGCCAACGCCTTGTCGAGGAGTTGCTGGAGACGCTCGCCCGCCATGGTCCTCCCCCTTGATTAGAAGACGATCGTGCGCCCCTGATCGCGGGCCTGCGCCTTGGAATAGGTCACCAGGTGGGCCGTGTGGCCATCCCGATTGACCAGCCGGATCTCGCCGCCCTGGTTGGAAAGCTGGATCGAGTTGCGGGGCAGGAGAACGGTCGTCGCCACGCCGGGATCCAGCGTCACGTCGTTGACGGAATAGCGATGCCCCATCTTGTCGACCAGCAGCCATCCTTCAAGACGCTCTCGCGCAGTGCCGGTATTGATCAGCGTCACCGTTTCCTTGCCCTCGTCTTCGCCGGCCGGATTGACCAGCGCGGCCAGGATGCGGATCGGGCTGCCGATGATCGGCGGCCGGCCCGGCTCTGTCGGCGCCACCACCGGACCGGGCACCACGCCGCCCTCGGCGGGGCCGAGATAGACCGGATAGAAGGTGCGGATATTCTGGTCGTTGGCGCTGCGGAACACCTTGAGATCATAGCGCCCCCCGTTGATCGCCGCCTCCTTCGGCGCCCGTGCCCCGAGATGGGCGCGGACCGAGCCGATCGCCATCAGGCCCTCGACGCTGCAGCCGACGAAAAAGCCGCCGGTCGGTTTGGTGAGGGGGCGGATGACGCCCGAGGGATTGTCGCCCGGGGTCCAGCGGGAATAATCCGGTGCCCGCCATTTGTAGGAAATGGTGACGGATTCCGGGAACCTCTCCTGGCCGTTCTGGTAGAGACCGCGCACATAGGCGATCCGGTCGTCGTCGAAGCCGGGGAAGGTATTGCGGTCGAAGGTCGTGGCAAGCCCGTCGTCGAGGTAATATTTGTACCAGAAGTGATAGCCCTGAACCTTCGGACCTTCCTGTTCGCCGACAAAGACGTGTTCGAAACCGCTGAGCGCCGGGTCGCCGCCCTGCGAGAAAGTGCGGAACCAATGCTCCAGCAGAACCCCGTACCAGCGATCGCGGGAAATCGCCGTTCCCGTAGCGGTGGCGACGTAATCCCGCGCCACCTGCATCGGCGGCGTATCGATGACCGCCTCCAGCAGATCGTGGACCTCCTCGCGCTCCTCGGGAGTTTCGACCTCGGTGTCCTGTTCGTCCAGCGCATAATTGTCGAACAGTTTCAGCACCCGATCATAGGTCAGCTGTTTGGACGCGGGAATGGTGACGTCGCGGAGGATTTTCGTGTCCTCGCCGACGTCGGCTCTCGCGACGACCGTCACCGACCCCCGCGCCGCATCGCCCGCCTGCCCGGGCAGGATCGGCTGCACGCCGTTTCCCGCCTGGTCCGCATCCCAGATCTGCTGATAGATATCCATAGTGTCCTCCATCCCGTGAGCATCCACTCTATCCCTCAATAGCGTCGAGTTGTAACGCCAGTTTGACAAAGCAATTTCAGGTGGAATGCATCAGCAGCATAACTCAGGGGTGAAGGACGGCGGATTTGCCACCCCCGCATGCACCCCCGTTTTTCCCTTGCCGTATTTCCCTTGTCGCGGGCACCCCGCTAGAATGGTGCAAACGGAATCGGAGCCTGCCATGACCACCCGTCTCGAAACCCTCATCGACCAGGGCACCGGCCGCGAGCCCGCCGATATCGTGCTGAAGGGCGGACAATTCTTCGATCTCGTCACCGGCGAACTCGTCGCCTCCGACATCGCCATCTCAGGTGACCGCATCGTCGGCACCTGCGGGACCTACACCGGCCGGACCGAGATCGACATTTCCGGCAGGATCGTCGTGCCGGGCTTCATCGATACGCATCTGCACATCGAATCGTCGCTGGTGACGCCGCACGAATTCGACCGCTGCGTGCTGCCCTATGGCGTCACGACGGCGATCTGCGATCCGCATGAGATCGCCAACGTGCTCGGCACCGAGGGCATACGATTCTTCCTGGATTCCTCGCTGGAAACGATCATGGATATCCGCGTCCAGCTCTCCTCCTGCGTGCCCGCTACCCATCTGGAGACGGCCGGCGCCGATCTGCCGATCGAAAAGCTGCTGCCCTTCCGCGACCATCCCAAGGTCATAGGCCTTGCCGAATTCATGAATTTCCCGGGCGTCATTCACAAGGACCCGGTCTGCCTCGCCAAGCTCGACGCCTTCTATGGCGACCATATCGACGGCCACGCGCCGCTGCTGCGGGGCAACGACCTCAACGGCTACCTCGCGGCCGGCATCCGCACCGAACACGAATGCACCACCGCCGAGGAGGCGCTCGAAAAGATCCGCAAGGGCATGCATATCCTGGTGCGCGAGGGCTCGGTCTCCAAGGACTTGGCAGCCCTGATGCCGCTCCTCACCGAACGCCTTTCACCCTATCTCGCGCTCTGCACCGACGATCGCAACCCGCTCGACATCGCCGAACAGGGGCATCTCGACTACATGATCCGCACCGCGATCGCCAACGGCGTCGAACCGCTCGCCGTCTACCGCGCCGCCTCGATTTCCGCGGCAAAAGCCTTCGGTCTGCGCGATCGCGGCCTAGTCGCTCCCGGCTGGCGGGCCGACCTCGTCGTCATCGACAGCCTCGAAAACTGCAAGGCAGACATGGTCTTCTCGGCCGGCCGCAAGGTCACAGACGAACTCTTCGCCACCCGCAAACCCGTCGCCCCGGTCGGGCTCGACAGCGTCAGGGCGCGTCCGGTGCAAGCCATGCATTTCGGCGTTCCGGCAACCGAAGGCGAAACGCCGGTGATCGGTGTGATGCCGGGAAAGATCATCACCGAACACCGCCGGTACCGCCTGCCCGCCACCGGCAACCAGACCGGCCTCGATCTTGCCCGCGATATCATCAAGGTCGCGGTCATCGAACGGCACGGCAGGAACGGCAACCATGCCAACGGTTTCGTCCAGGGTTTCGGATTGAAGAAGGGCGCGATCGCCTCGACGGTCGGCCATGACAGCCACAATATCTGCGTCGTCGGCGTCAGCGAGGACGACATGGCGATGGCCGCCAACCGTTTGGGCGAGATCCACGGCGGCTTCGTCGTGGTGGAAGACGGCGAGGTCACCGGCGAAATCGCGCTGCCCGTCGCCGGCCTGATGAGCCTCGAGCCCTACGAAGTGGTCCGCGACACCCTCCACCACCTCCGCCAGGCCGCCTACGCGCTCGGCACGACGCTCCAGGAACCCTTCCTCCAGGTCGCCTTCCTGCCGCTGCCCGTCATCCCCCACCTGAAGATCTCGGACAAGGGCATGGTGGATGTGGACAGGTTCGCGCTGATCGGGTGAGCAAACCTACTTCTGATAGCCTTTTGCTTTCATCCAGCCCTCGGGAAGCTCATCGCCTTCCATGGGCGGATTGTCGGGAACATTTTCGAGCGAGTTAAGGAAATCCTCTCGCGTCGCATTGCCAGCGCGTTTTTTTAGAAACTCCGCAGCGGTCTCAACCGCTCCGATTTTCTGAGCAACTGCTGACGCGATCCATTGATTCAAGGATACGCCGTCCTCTTTCGCCAGCCGCGTAGCGGCTGCCTTGATTGAAGCAGGAAGTTTCAACGGATATGTGTTTGTACTCATGTCCTGAGCTCCTCCAGCAATTCGCTGGGTCTTAGTATTCGAATTCCGAATGGCTTCTTTGCCTGATCGAAATCTCGAACATTGTGCGTTATCAATGCCTCAGCTCGGCCGTTGAGTGCCGCCTCAAGCACCATTTCGTCCTTTGCGTCCGAAAGCTGCGGGCGCCATTGATAATGAACGTCGACAGGCTCTGCCAGCGTCAGAAAACCCGCAAGAGCCCGGTCGATATCAGCCAACGCCATTCCATGAGCGTCTATATGTTCAGTTCTTTTGAGAACCGCTTCGTATTCGAGAAACAAGGCCACTGTGACAAGAGGCCTGATTTGCAGCGAGCCTATTAATTGCAGAATAGCGAAGGACGCTCCACCGCGACTTCGGTAACCGGCAGCCAGAACATTGGTATCGAGCACGAGCCGTTTCATCGACATTGACCATAATACATCCCATGGGATGTTTCAATGCCGCCTCGCCTCACCTGCGCCTCAACACCATTCCCCCGTGATAGAGCACGCCGTCGCGGAAATCCCCATCCGCGGTAAACCCGGTGTCGTCCTTGTAGTCGATATGGTCGCCGGTCACCCAGTAGCGGCCCTCATAGGCCTTCTCACGGGTGCCGCGCGCTTCCACGTAGCGGCCGTTCGGCAGCAGTTCGTGGCGGATGTGGTTGTCGTCGGTCACCCACATTCCGGCATAGGGATGTTCGGTCATCATCTTCTCCTGTTCCCTGATATCGTGGCCGAATGCCGTGACGCCCGCGACGAAGGCTGCGGCACATGCGGCGAGCGCCAGAGTCGTCCGGAAAGATCGGTCAGCCATTGAGGTAATCCCGCCTCGCCATCCGCTCGCGGCGGCTGCGTTGCGTGCCGCGGGACCGCTTGAGGAAGCCGCCGGCGACATCGACGGCCCAATGGAAGGGGCTTTCAAGTAAGCGCTGGAAGTTGCTCATCACCATTCTCCATTTTGTCCGGGCTGGTTCGATCGGACGAGCCGAATATGGTCGAAAGCGGGGAATGAGCGGTAGACCAGTCCTCCGGCATGATTGCACAATCCTCCGAAGCGCATTTGAAATGGCCGGCGGCGCCACCATATGATGACCACATCACACCGCAGACATGCCGATTTTCATGGCATTCGCACTCTCGAACGAGACCCAGGATGGAAAAACTCGATCAGATCGCCCGGCTGATTGCACAAAACACCGATGAGGATGGTGTGTTCGAAACCGCGATCCCGCGCCTTTCGGTGATCCGCATGTCGAAGCCGACCGAACCGCTGCACGTTCTCCACCAGCCGGCGGTCTGTATCATCGCGCAAGGCGCAAAGCAGGTCATGCTTGCCGACGAGATCTTTCGCTACACCCCCGGTCAGTATCTGGTCGTCTCGGTCGATATGCCCATCACTGGCCAAGTTATCGAGGCGACGCAGGAAGAGCCCTATCTCTGCCTGCGCCTCGATCTCGACCTGAAACTGTTGACCGAGATGCTGATCGACATGCCGACTGCGTCCGGCCAGCCGGTCATGCGCAAGAAATGCATCGGCCTAAGCCAGACCACCCCGGAATTCCTCGATGCCGCGCTTCGCCTCACCCAGCTTCTCGACCGCCCGGACGAGATTGCCTTTCTCGCACCGCTGATCGAGCGGGAACTGATGTTTCGGCTGCTGCGCGGCGACCAGGCCGAGATGATCCGCCAGATTCTCGCGCCCGAAAACCGGTTGCAGCAGGTCAACCGGGCGATTTCCTGGATCCGCCAGAACTTTTCCGCGCCTTTTTCGATCGAGCAGGTGGCGGTCGAGGCGCGCATGAGCACGTCGTCGCTGCACCAGCATTTTCGCGAGGTGACTGCGATGAGCCCGCTGCAATATCAGAAGCAGCTGCGCCTGCAGGAAGCCCGGCGCCTCATCCTCGGCAACGCCATGGATGCCGCGACCGCCGCCCACCAGGTCGGTTACGACAGTCCCTCGCAGTTCAGCCGCGAATACCGCCGCCTGTTCGGCGCCCCGCCGATCCAGGATATCACCCGGCTCAGAAGCGAGCCTGCCCGTTACGCCGAGGCGTGAGGTCCGGCCTTACCCGGCCATCCTCACACCCTGGCGCAGAACACGTCGAGCGCGTCGAGCTTCACCGCGCCCTTTTCCAGCCCCGAGACAAAACCCGGCAGGTTGACCGGCAGGCTTTCGCCGAACCGTTTCGGCAGGGTGAAATTTTGCGGCTCGCGGGTCAGATTGAAGACGAACAGCAGCTTTTCGCCGCCCTTCTCGCGCACGAAGGCGAGCAGGTCCTGGTTTGTGTCGAGGAAGGTCATGTCGCCGTCGATCAGCGGCGGATGCGCCTTGCGGAAGGCGAGTGCCGCCCGGTAATGGTGCAACACCGACTCCGGGAGCGCCTCCTGTGCATCGACGGCACGGCTTGCATGTTCGCCCGGCACCGGCAGCCAGGTCTTCGAACCGGCGGTGAAGCCCGCATGCGGTGCGCCCGCTTCCCAGGCCATCGGCGTGCGGCATCCATCGCGGCCCTTGAAGGCCGGCCAGAAGCGGATGCCGTAGGGGTCGCGCAGATCCTCGAAGGAGAGTTCCGCCTCGGTCAGCCCCAGTTCCTCGCCCTGATAGAGGCAGATCGAGCCGCGCAGCACCGAAAGCAGCGTGATCGACAGTTTCGCGACCCGGTCCTGCTCGGCCGGGGATTCGGCGAAGCGGGTCACGTGGCGGACGACATCATGGTTGGAGAAAGCCCAGCACACCCAGCCGTTGGTGACCGTGTCCGCCACCGTCGTCATCACCTTGCGGATATAGGCCGCGTCGAAGGCGGGGCCGAGGAAATCGAAGGTGTAGCACATGTGCAGCTTGTCATTACCGGTCGTGTAGAGCGCCAGCGTCGAAAGCGAACGCGGCCCGTCGCCCACCTCGCCCACCGTCGCACGGCCGTCATAGCTGTCGAGCAACGCCCGGAGCCGCTTCAGGAAGCCGATGTTTTCCGGCTGTGTCTTGTCGTAGAGATGGTTCTGCATGGAATAGGGATTGGTGTCCGTCTCCATGCCCGCCCCGTCGGTGTCGTAGACCATCGGCGGGTTGTTGCGCAGCTGCTTGTCGTGGAAATAGTAGTTGACCGTATCGAGCCGGAAACCGTGCACGCCGCGATCGAGCCAGAAGCGCACCGTGTCCAGCATGGCGTTCTGGACGTCGGGATTGTGGAAGTTGAGGTCCGGCTGGGCGATCAGGAAGTTGTGCATGTAATATTGCTTGCGCACGCCGTCCCATTCCCAGCCCGGCCCGCCGAAGATCGACAGCCAGTTGGTCGGCGCCGTGCCGTCCGGCTTCGGATCGGCCCAGACATACCAGTCGGCCTTCGGATTGGTGCGGCTGGAGCGGCTTTCGACGAACCACGGATGCCGGTCGGACGTGTGGGAAATCACCTGGTCGATGATCACTTTCAGCCCCAGTCGCTCGGCTTCCGCCATCATCTCGTCGAAATCGGCGAGCGCGCCGAACATCGGGTCGACATTGCAATAGTCGGACACGTCATAGCCCATGTCGGCCATCGGCGAGGTGAAGAAGGGCGAAAGCCAGATCGCATCGACGCCGAGCGAGGCGACATGCGGCAGGCGCGCGGTAATGCCCTTGATGTCGCCGATCCCGTCGCCGCTTGTGTCCTGAAAGGAGCGCGGATAGATCTGGTAGATCACCGCGCCGCGCCACCAGTTCGCATCGACTGCCTTCACCGCCTGTGTCGCCATCGTCCGACTCTCCTTTCTCCAATGTTCCAGCCCAACCTAGTGTCCCCCGTTCAAAAGACAACGCATAAGCAGGGCTCTGCGAAGTTGCCGAACCGCTCTCTTGCCACGGCGGAAACTTCGGCCTATGCGAGTTTCAAAATACGGGAGGGATGCAATTGGGCGGACGGCTTCTTTCGATCGGCGAGTGCATGGTGGAGCTGTCGCAGGCGGGCGAAGGCCTGCTGCGCAAGGGCTTTGCCGGCGATACGTTCAACACCGCCTGGTATGCCCGCGCCTGCCTACCGGCCGAATGGTCGGTGGACTATTTCACAACGGTCGGCGACGATCCGCTGTCGGGCGAAATGCTGTCGATGATGAGGGATGCCGGCATCGGCACGAGCTTCATCCGCCGCATCGAGGGCAAGACGCCCGGCCTCTATCTGATCACGCTGAAGAATGGCGAACGCACCTTCAGCTACTGGCGCGACACCGCCGCCGCAAAGAAACTCGCCGACGATGCGGATCATCTGCGCTCAGCGATCGAATCCGCCGACATCCTCTATTTCTCCGGCATCACGCTCGGCATCCTTGGCCCCGAAGCGGTCGAGACGCTGCTGTCGGAACTGCGCCGCGCCAAGGCTTCCGGCAAGACGGTCGCCTTCGACCCGAACATCCGCCCCCGCCTCTGGCCGAACAGGGATTATATGCTGAAGACGATCGAAGCCGGCGCCCGCGCCGCCTCCCTCGTGCTGCCGAGCTTCGACGACGAGACCACCCATTTCGGCGACGCGACGGTCGCAGACACGATCGCCCGCTACCGCGCGCTCGGCGTCGAGAACGTGGTCGTCAAGAACGGTGCGGATGGCGCGACGCTGAGTTTTGGCGACACCGGCGCCGTCCACGTCCCATCGGTCAGAACAACCCAGGTCGTCGATACCACGAGCGCCGGCGACAGCTTTAACGGCGCCTTCCTGTCCCGCCTCGTCCGCGGCACCCCGCCGGCACAGGCGGCCGCCTACGGCGCCTCGGTCGCCTCGGTCGTCATCGGCCACCACGGCGCACTGATCAGCCCGGCATTGCTGCCGGGTTAACATACCGCCGGACGTATCTGGACACACCGGACCGGGCGCCGGGATACCGCCGGCCCAGCCCAGAGCCGCCTTGCTTCTGGCCACGTTGCAAAGCTCGACGGCCAATGAAATCTCGGGCGGCCTCCGCTCTCTCACGCCATATCGGTGTGAATGAAATCCTCGCCCTTGTAGGCGATCCTTTGTCCCATGCTGGAAGCGCAGGCATAGGTGAAACAGTCACCGAGATTGAGCTTTGCCTTGTGGCCGGCGATCTTGCCGAAGCGCACGGCAACCTCGCGCGCCGCGATGCCGATCTCGGATGAGATGGCGATGTCTTCTGCTGCAAGGGCGCCTATGAACTCATCGACAGCAGCGCCGGCGCCCCGGACCATTTCCGGCGTTGGCCTTTTATCCTTGCCCAACATCTCTGCCTTGGCTCGCGCCAGCGAAAGGCTGGCTTCCATCCTGACGAGCGGCGACACATAGAATGGCCCTCCGGCGTTATCGAGCCGCCGCATCTGCTCTTCGGCATCCTCTTCCGGTTTCAGGATGGCAACGATAACCGAGGCGTCGATGAACATCAAAGATCATCCCAGAGGCTGTCGGCGAAGGCTTTCTGGTCGAAGCCCGGATTGGAAAGCCCCAGCGCATCGGCCATGGCGCGCGCTTTCGCCAGCCGTTCCTTGACCGGAACCGTCGCTCTCACCCGCTCCAGCTCATGGCGCAGGGCCTGGCGCAAAGCTTCGGTCTTGGTGGGAACTTTCAAAAGCCCTTGCAGCTCGACGGTCATGTCGGCGATTTCCTCGTCACGAACGAAAAGCGGCATTCGAGATATCTCCTTTGCGGAAATTGGATATCATTTTCCGCAGCCTGCGGCAATTCTTGCCGGAGTACCCGACATGCCTCCTTCATCACTCTGTTACAATCCTTGGCGATAGAGGGCTGAAAACGCTCCGTCACACGCGAGTCGTGGATGGAGCGGCAACCGGGTTCGGCCTTTCATGACAAGAATAACCATCGTGACGGATGCCTGGTACCCTCAGGTGAACGGCGTCGTCCGTTCGATCGAGAATACCAACCGCGAACTCGCCCGGATGGGCGTCGACGTGACCATGGTGACGCCGCAGGATTTCACCAGCGTCCCCTGCCCCACCTATCCGGAAATCCGCCTCTCGGTCGCCACGTCCTGGCAGGTCGCCACCGCCATCGAGGCGTCGATGCCGACCGCCGTGCACATCGCCACCGAAGGCCCGCTTGGCCTGCTTGCCCGCCGCTGGTGCCTCAAGAACCACATTCCGTTCTCGACCAGCTACCACACCCGCTTTCCCGAATATGTGTCGGCCCGTTTCCCCATCCCGGTCCGCTGGCTGCACGCCTTCGTGCGCTGGTTCCACAATGCCGGCAACGGCTGCATGGTGGCGACCGCAAGCCTCGAGCGCGAACTGTCGAAGCTCGGCCTGAAGAACCTGCTGCGCTGGAGCCGCGGCATCGACCAGACCATGTTTCACCCGATGGATCTCGACGAACGGCCCTTCGACCTGCCGCGCCCGATCTTCATGACCGTCGGCCGCGTCGCGGTGGAAAAGAACCTGCCGGCCTTCCTCGATCTCGACCTGCCCGGTTCCAAGATCGTGGTCGGCGACGGCCCGGCACGCGCCGATCTGCAGAGACGTTATCCGAACGTGTTGTTCACCGGCATGAAGACCGGCGACGATCTCGCCCGCGCCTATGCACAGGCGGACGTCTTCGTCTTTCCGTCGAAGACCGACACGTTCGGCAACACGATCCTGGAAGCGCTCGCGAGCGGCGTCCCCGTCGCCGCCTACCCGGTCACCGGCCCGATCGACATCATCGAGGAGGGTTCCGGCGCCGGCGCGCTGAGCGAAGATCTGCGTGAAGCATGCCTTGCGGCGCTGAACTGCTCGCGCGAAAACGCCCGGACGCTTGCCCGCAAGTTCACCTGGGAAGCGGCATCGAAACAGTTCCTGAACAACGTGATGATCGCCCAGGGCAAACCGAAACTGCCCGCCCCACGCGGCGGAATTCGGCCTTCGGCGGTATAGGCGCAAACCCTCTCGCGGTTGCTGGCTCAGGGCTGCCCCTCATCCGCCCTGCCGGGCACCTTCTCCCCGTTTTGACGGGGAGAAGGAAACGATGCCGCACCGCTCCCGCTAACCTCACCGCTGCAAAATGACGGCCGCAATCCGAAGCAGCGGTCGGAACCGAGAGCTTGCGGCTTGCATCCTTCTCCCCGTCAAAACGGGGAGAAGGTGGCGTCAGCCGGATGAGGGGCAGCCCCAAGCGCCATCCAAAAGAGACGCAGTCCCGAAACGCCTACCGCTTCTTCTTGCGCCCCTCGAACGGGTTTTCGCCCGCCTTGAAATGCATGCGGATCGGCACGCCCGGAATGTCGAAATCCGTCCGCAACCCGTTGATCAGGTAACGGACATAACTTTCCGGCAGCGCGTCGGGCCTGGTGCAGGACACCATGAAGGCCGGCGGACGGGATTTCACCTGGGTCATGTATTTGAGCTTGAGGCGGCGACCCGATACCGCCGGTGGCGGATGCTGGGTCTGCACGCTGTCGAGCCAGCGATTGAGCCTTGCGGTCGAGATGCGCTTGTTCCACACCCGGTCGGTGTCGATGATGTTCTGCATCAGCTTGTCGAGCCCGTAGCCCGTCTGGCCGGAGATCGGCACGGCGCGAAGCCCGCGCGCCTGCGGCAGCAGCCGCTCGGTCTTTTCACGCAGATCGGCCAGCACCGCCTGGGTGTCCTCGACCAGATCCCATTTGTTGAAGGCGAGCACGGCGGCACGGCCTTCGCGCAGCACCAGATCCACGAGCTGCAGGTCCTGCTTTTCGAACGGGATGGTCGCGTCGAAAACGATCACCACCGTCTCGGCGAACCGGATCGACCGGAGCGAATCCGCCACCGACAGCTTTTCGAGCTTTTCCTGGACGCGCGCCTTGCGGCGCATGCCGGCGGTGTCGAACATCTTGATGGTGCGGCCGCGCCAGTCCCACTCGACCGAGATACTGTCGCGGGTAATGCCCGCCTCCGGCCCGGTCAGCAGCCGGTCCTCGCCGAGGAAACGGTTGATCAGCGTCGACTTGCCGGCATTCGGGCGGCCGATGATGGCGACGCGCAGCGGCTTGGTCTCGTCATATTCCGGCTCGGACTCGTCCTCGTCCGAAAAATCGCTGTCCCGGACGTCGATATCGGTTTCCGCCTCGTCGTCGTCTTCCGGAAACGCCCGCTCCTCGCCGAGCGCCTCGACGATCGCGTCGCGCAGGTCGATCATCCCCTGGCCGTGCTCGGCCGAGATCGGCACCGGTTCGCCGAGGCCGAGCGTATAGGCATCGTAGAACCCGGCATCCGAGCCCCGCGCTTCCGACTTGTTGGCGACCAGCACGACCGGCTTGCCGCTACGGCGCAGGAGCTCGCCGAACGTCTTGTCGAGCGGCGTCAGGCCGGACTTGGCGTCGACCACGAACAGCGTCAGGTCGGCATCGTCGATCGCCGCCTCGGTCTGGGCGCGCATCCGGCCTTCGAGCGTATCGGGACCGGCCTCCTCGAGGCCGGCGGTATCGATGATCGTGAACTTCAGGTCGATGAGTTTGGCGTCGCCCGGCCGGCGGTCGCGGGTGACGCCCGGCGTGTCGTCGACAAGCGCCAGCTTCTTTCCAACCAGACGATTGAAAAGCGTGGACTTGCCGACATTCGGGCGTCCGACGATGGCGACGGTGAAACTCATTCTGTTTTCCTTAAAGCCCTGGGCGAAAACCGTCAGGGCGCCTTGCCGGAAGAGGCGATGTTGTCGAGCATGATCTGCGCGCGGTTGGCGACGTTGCGCGGCGCAGAGGCATCGTTGGCGATCTGCTGGAACCATTCCTTGGCCTGCGCGATCTTGCCGGCCTTGTAGGCGGCAAGGCCGAGCGCCTCGCGGGCGGAATTGGCGAGCGGATTGGCCGGCACCGCCATCGGCTGCACCTCTGCGGCCACCTGTTCATAGGTGCCGTTGTCGATCAGCAGCCATGCGGCGCGCATCCGGGCCAGGTCACGCATCGCCTGCGGCGCCTTGGCATCCTTGCCGACCGCCGAGAAGGTGGCGATCGCGCCGGCCGCATCACCCTTCGACTGCTGCACCGAACCGGCGCGCAGCCTGGCGAGCACGGGATAGGCGCCGGTGCCGCTCTTTTCGAGCGCGTCGAATGCGGCAAGCGCCTCGTCGTTCTTGTTTTCCGAAGCAAGCTTCAGGGCCGCCAGGAAACGGTCGCCGGACTGCGAGGAATTATGCGTGTCCCAGTACTGGTAACCGCGATAGGCGGCGGTGCCGACGACGATCAGCACGGCGACCGCGATCACGATCCGGCCGTAACGCTGCCATGCGCCCCTGAACTGGTCGGAGCGAAGTTCCTCGTTCACTTCGCGAATAAAACTGTCGTCGTCCTGCGCCATCAAAGTCTCCGGCCCAACCGGCCCATCATGCGGAAAAGCGCCTTCTAGCCTATTTTCCCGGAGATGTAAGGCCCCCCTTAACGTCTGTCGCGCAAAAGTGGCTGCCGGTTTTGTGAAGACCGCAGGCGTAAGGGGAAAATGCATCCTGAAGCCCTGCTGACGGTCTTGCGGCGGGAATCACCGTTTCGACCCACCCGTTCAAAGCTTCGCCTTATTCGGCGGTCACAAAGCCCGCTGCTTTTCGCCATGATTCAGGTGCCCGATGCGTTCGCTTGCCCTTCCCCTCGCCTTCTGTCTTCTCGCAGCCCCGATCGCAGCCCCGATCGCAGCGGAGGCCGCCGACAATACCGCCGGCAAGCCGAAACAGCTGGTCATGGTCTCCTTCGACGGCGCCGGCGCCAACACATTGTGGCAGCGCAGCCGCGACCTCGCCAAACGCGTCAACGGCCATTTCACCTATTTCCTCTCCTGCACGCTGGTCATCGAACGGGCCAATGCCAGGAGCTACCAGGGGCCGCACGAGAAACCGGGCAAGTCGAATATCGGCTTCGCCCAAACCGCTGCTGAAGCCCGCGAACGGCTCGGCCATGTCTGGCAGGCGCATATCGAGGGCCACGACATTTCCAGCCATACCTGCGGCCATTTCGACGGCAAGGACTGGACGGCGGCCGATTGGACCGCCGAATTCGCCACCTTTCACGATGTGCTGACCAATGCCTGGAAGACGGCGGGCGCAGGATCGGAGGAACCGGCAGGCTGGAAGGATTTCGTCGCGACCGGCATCAACGGTTTCCGCGCTCCCTATTTCTCCACCAGCCCCGGCCTGGTCGAGGCCGAAAGGCAGGCCGGCATCCGTTATGACGCCAGCCTCGTCACCAAGGGCCCCGCCATGCCGGAGCAGAAGGGCGGCCTCATCCGCTTCGGTCTGCCGCTCATCCCGGAAGGCCCCTCCGATCGGCCGATCATCGCCATGGACTACAACCTCTTCATCCGCCATTCCGGCGGCATCGACAATCCGAGCAGTTCCGCCGAATTCGAGGAGCGCGCCTATTCCGCCTTCAAGGCCGCCTTCGACAAGGAATACGACGGCGACCGCATCCCGCTCCAGATCGGCCTGCATTTCGTCGAGATGAACGGCGGCGCCTATTGGCGGGCGATGGAACGGCTGGTGACGGATGTCTGCGTCCGGGAGGACGTCGCCTGCGTGAGTTATTCGGAGGCGATCAGATTGATCCGCGAGCGGGAGAAACCGCGGGTGGCGTCGGGGCTGTAGGAGCGGCTTCTGGCTGCATAAAAGCAACCGGAGATCGACTGTCCACCCTCATTCCTGTGCTTGTCACAGGAATCCAGCCGCGCCGCGTCGGCCGTGCGAAAGACCCTTCGTAGTCACGTCCCTCCGGCCAGGAGGTCGGGGACGTTTCCTCCCGTCCATGAAAAACCCGCCCAACTCTATCAAGCCCTTAGCGGCTTTCACTTCCCCATTCATCCCCGCCTCTCCGAAACCATCCCATAATCGCCCCGTCATCGGATGGGAAACCGGGTTCGCGAACCGGCCTCCGCCAAGGGTTTTCGGACCCCGGTTTTCGGTGATGGCTGTCGAACGTGGCGCAACGGGAACTGACAAGTCCCGCAAAACTGCAGGAAACGGTCGGAGCAGGCGGAAAGCCTGAATACCCAATACCTTGGAATACCCCGCCTGCCCCATTCCCAAACCAAAACCGCGCCGGACAAGACGTCCGGCGCGGCCAAAGCTGCTTGTTGTCAATGGCGGTGACTACGGCCGGTCGGCTGCGATCTCGCCGGCTTCGGCTTCGCGCTCCAGGTAATGCTGGTCGATGGTCGGCAATGGCTCATCGTAGATCACCGCTTCGAAGGCCTTGAGGCGTTTATAGATCGAAATCAGTTCGACGATCGTCGTCCAGGCATTGATGAGGTACTGGAACGACCCCCGCACCTGGTCGAAGACATTACCGACCTGCGTGAAAAGGCCGAAGGTAACTTTCCCGGCGGCAATCGACGGGATCAGTACGAGAAGGCTGTAGAGGTCGTCCGCGCGCAGGTAGAAGAAGCGGGCGATGTTGAAATAGAGATAATGGAAATAAAGCCGGAAATAATTTTTCCGGACATTGCCGAAAAGCTCCGCAACGGTCGCGGGCTGGGCCCGATCCTCATGGTCTTCGCCATAAACCAGCTCCTTGCGGAAGGCGGCCTCCACACGCTGGTTGCGGAACTCGAGGCCTGGCAGTTTGATGCCGACCAGCGCCAAAAACGCCGTCCCAAAAAGTGCCCACAACACTGCCGCCCAGACCAGTGCATGCGGGACTTCACCGATTATGGGCAGCTCGTTGATCGTGTTTGAAAACGTAAAAAGTACCGGCATGAAGGCGATCAGCGTCATGATCGCCCTGACGAAACCGACACCCAGCCCTTCGACGGTCAAGGAAAAGCGCATCGTGTCTTCCTGCACACGCTGTGAAGCCCCCTCGATATGGCGCAGCTTCGACCAGTTGGCCATGTAGAAGTCGTTCATCGCCGTGCGCCAACGGAAGATATAGTGACTGACGAAGAACAGGTTCAGCACGCTGACGGTAATCGAGACAAAAGCGATGCCGGTGATCCCCAAAAGCCCGGTATAGAGTTCTTCCACCGTTACAGGGGCGGTTTTCGCCATGGCTCTTTGAAGAAGATCATAATACGGCCCATACCAGGCATTGAACGCAACGCTCACCTGCACGGAAAAATAGGTAACGAAGACGATCAGCGCGGTGCCCAGCACGGACCAGTTTTGCCACCGGTGGGGCGCATACGAGAACCAGAAGGCAGCAAAGATCGCGGTTGCGACGACGTAGTAGACATAGAACCAGAGGAACGGTCCGGACCAGAAAAGCGAGACGTCCACTTCGGCACTGGCATCGCGCGGAGCAAAGCCAAGGGCTGGACCGATTGCGTTCCCACCGGCATACCAAGATCCTATAACCACAACGGCCCATAGAAAGGCGGAAATGAAGAACAGTTTCGGTTTTGGAAAGAAGGAGTGGAACACGGAGCTTTGGCTTTCCTGAGTTCGAGTCGGCGGGATGTCGGAAACGACTGTTGAGCCGGAAACTAAGGCAGTTCCAAGGGGGCGGCAATGGCCGCGCCGCTTTGTTACGCAATTGTAACCACGGGATTATTAGGAAGCGCTGCGCGCAACCGGCAGTGCGAGGAGAACGCAGACCACGAGTGCCGCCGCGGCAATCAGGGTCGGGGCGACGAAACTGCCGCTCCCCTGAGCGATCCAGCCGGCCACCAGCGGGCCGATGATCTGCCCGGTGCCGAAGGCGGCGGTGGCGGAGGCCAGCGCCCGGCGCGGGCTTTCGGGCGACAGTTTCCGGCCGATCTGGAGGCCATAGGCGGTGATCACCATGAAGGTGATGCCGAGCAGCAACCCGCCGGCAATCGCGCCTGCTGTCGGTGGCAGCGCGACCGAACCGAGCACGCCGACCGTCTGCAGGCCAAGCGCCGCGGCATAGGCCTTGGCCAGCCCGAAACGGTTGACTATCGGCCGCCAGAGCATCAGCGAGACGGCCGCCGCCGAGCCGGTCAGGAACCAGGCGAGGAATTCGACGATCGGCCCGGCATTCCCCATCCGCGCGATAGTGACGAGGAAGGTCGCGGTGATCACGTAACCGAAACCGAACAGGCCGTAGGAGGCGGTGAGCAGCACCAGCGGCCTGCTCCAGACAAGCGGCGGCTCGATCACCGAACCGGTGCCGACCGCCTGCCTCGGCAGGATCCGGGCAACGATGCCGAACACCACGAACACGATCGCCGCACCGGCGAGCCAGTTCAACTGCCAGCCATGCGCCCAACCGAGCGAATTGGCGCCCGCCATCGCGTTGACGGCGAAGACCAGCGCCGAGGACAAAGCGATGCCGAGCCCGACGCCGCCGAAATGCAGGACGTTCACATTGTCGCGGCCGACCGCGTAGGGCAGCACGATCGACGAGGTGAAGATCATCGCGAGCGCGCTCGCCACGCCCGCCAGAAACCGGATGACGATGAAAGCGACGACGGATTCCGTCACCGCCATGGCGGCGAGCAGGATCGCGGTCGCCAGAAGCCCGCCCAGCGCCACCTGCCGTTCGCGCCCGGCCGCCCAGCCATAGGCCGAGAGGATGGCACCCGCGAGATAACCGGCGAAATTGCCCGCCGCGATATAACCCGCATCGGCCGCCGAAAGCGGGATGCCGGTCATCATGCCGGGCAGGATCGGCGTATAGACGAAACGCCCGAAACCCATCGCCGCCGCCATGGCGATGGAGCCGGCGAAACCGATCAAGAGGGGGCGGCCGGAATAGCTCGTATTGATCTGCAGCATGGGACGGTTATCGCAGCCGGGGCGGACTGCGGCAAATCAGGAATTTTCATCGCAGCGATGCAGCGGAATGATCGTTCATATATACGTGATCGCGCATATGCGGAAACGAATTGGTGCAGCGCATTAACGAAACCGTCTTGCTGCTGACATGAATGCGGGACAATGTCTCGACCATCGCCATCGGGGCGCGGAGGCATGCGCATGGAACATGACCTTACCCTATCCGAAGTGCTCGTCGATCCCTTGATCGCCCAGCTTCGCCAGGCCGACTCTGTCGGTTACGCCGCTTTTGCGCAGTTGCTGCAAAGCGCGGCGCGCGTCCATACGCGCCAGATGCTCGGAAACCTCCAGACGGAGCGCACCGACGCGTTCTATGACCGCGTCGCTCCCGCGTCGCGCGGCACCAAACACAACTGACCCAACTGCCGGTACGGCAGCGGTCTCCGCTCAATCCGCGAGAGTGAGGATCAACGGCCCGTTGCGGGTCGCGACGATCGTATGCTCGTATTGTACCGTCGGTGCCTTCGGGTCGCTGTAGAGCGTCCAGGGATCGCCGTTGTCCCCGTCCTCGGCCCAGTTGGCGCCGAGCGACAGGAAGGGCTCGACGGTGAACACCAGCCCGTCTTCCATCGAACGCGTCTCATGGCGGTCCGGCCAGGTCGGGATTTCCTTCGGCTCGTCATGCAGCGTCAGCCCGATGCCGTGGCTCGAAAGATTGGTGATCAGCGTATAGCGGTTCTTCTTGGCGAAGGTGCCGATCGCGTTGCCGATGCCGGCAATCGGCTTGCCGGACTTCACCTGTTGCAGACCGGTCCAGAGCGCGCGGCGGCCGTCGCGGCAGAGTTTTTCGATCTCGCGCTTGACCGGCGGCACGGCATAGGACGCACCGGTATCACCGAAGAAACCGTCCTTCACCGCCGAGACGTCGATGTTGACGAGATCGCCGGCCTTAATCACCCGGTCGCCCGGAATGCCGTGTGCCACTTCCTCGTTGACGCTGATGCAGGTTGCGGCCGGAAACTTGTAGCAGGTTTCCGGTGCCGATTGCGCCCCGTTGTCTTCGAGGATCTTGCGGCCGATATCGTCCAGCTCCCGGGTGGTGATCCCAGGCTCCAGTGCCTTTGCCATGGTTTCCATCGCCTGAGCGCAAAGCTTGCCGATTTCCTTCAGCTTCGCCAGTTCGTGTTCGGTGGAAATAACCATGAAGTTCAGCCTCAATTCCTAATCAGGCGGCCGGTTTCGCCCCATCCCCCGCGTCCGTCAATTCCTTTTTGACGACCCCGAGTTCTTTTCTGACGATCGGCGCGACCTTGGTGCCGTAAAGCTCGATGCCGCGCATGACCTGCTCGTGCGGCATCGGGCCGATCGCCATCTGCAGCAGGAAACGGTCCATGCCGAACACATTGTGCGCGGCAATGATCTTTTCCGCCACCAGCTCCGGCTCGCCGAGGAAGAGGTTTCCGAGCGGGCTGCGCGACTGGTCGAAATGCGCCCGACTGGTCGGCC